>Ga0209415_10007602_pt1 | contig 18896 bp, 19 predicted proteins | sample PeaSoiSIISIP2007_FD_187696 | JGI IMG/M metagenome (GOLD analysis project Ga0209415, IMG submission 187696) | Peat soil microbial communities from Weissenstadt, Germany - SII-SIP-2007 (SPAdes) (version 2) | ecosystem: Environmental > Terrestrial > Soil > Wetlands > Peat | place: Germany...
ACTGTTCTTCGACGGCCAGTTCACCAAATTCGCCGATCTCGACGAGCAGCACGGCGCCGACTTCCCTTCGGACTGATGCCGATGTCCGACGCGGCCGCCCGCGCCGGCGCGGTGCTGACCATCGATCTCGACGCCATCGTCGACAATTGGCGAAACCTGGTCGCGCGCCTGCGCCCGGGCGCGCGGGCCGCCGCCGTGGTCAAGGCGGACGCCTACGGGCTGGGCGCGGCGCGCGTCGCCCCGGCGCTCGCCGCCGCCGGCTGCACGCGCTTCTGCACGGCCACGCTCGACGAGGCGCTGGCCCTGCGCCCGCTGCTCCCCGACGCCGACATCCTCGTTTTCTCCGGTCCGTTCGCCGGAACCGAGGAGGAATTCAGCGCACACCGCCTGCTGCCCGTGCTCAACAGCCCCGAGCAGGTGGCCGCCTGGGCCGCGCACGCGCGCCGGGTCGGACGCAGACTGCCGGCCGCGCTGCATGTCGACACCGGGCTGTCGCGGCTCGGGCTCGGTGCCGCCGAGGCGCGCGCCCTGGCCGTGGACCGGACGGCGTTCGGCGCGTTCGAAGCGGTCCTGCTGATCAGTCATCTCGCCATCGCCGAGGAGCCGGCCGATCCGATGAACCGCAGCCAATTCGATCGCTTCGCCGAGGCGCGCGCGCTGTTTCCCGGCGTACCGGCCAGCCTCGCTGCGTCGTCGGGCATCTTCCTTGGCCCCGATTGGCACCTCGATTGGGTCCGCCCCGGGGCCTCGCTCTACGGCGTGAATCCGACCCCGGCGCAGCCCAATCCCATGAAGCAAGTCATTGAACTGAAAGGACGAATCATTCTGGTCCGCGACATTGACGCGGGTCAGACCGTTGGTTATGGTGCGACCTGGCGCGCGACCAGCAAGACCAGGCTTGCGGTGGTGGCGGCCGGCTACGCCGATGGCATGTTGCGCTCGCTCGCCAACCGCGGCAGTGCCATCCTGGGAGAGACCCGAGTGCCGCTGGTCGGTCGCGTCTCCATGGATCTGATGGTGTTCGACGTCGGCGCTCTGCCCGCCGCGGCGGCGCGCGCCGGCGCGTTCGTGACGCTGATCGGGGAGGGCAACACGGTCGACCAGGTGGGCGACGCCGCGGCCACGATCGGCTATGAGATTCTCACCCATCTCGGACGGCGCTACCTCCGCGAGTGGCGAGGTTCGGCCGACGCAGCCGGGCGCGGGATCGCGCGATGAATTTTCTCGCCGGCGTCGGGCGGTTCTTCCTCGCGTTTCTCTCGCACACCGGCCGTTTGGCGATCTTTACCGGCGTGGCGCTGTCGCACTGCGTGCGGCCGCCGTTCTTTCCCCGCCTGATCCTGCGCCAGCTGATCGATATCGGCTATTTCTCCCTGCCGGTGGTCGGGCTGACCGCGATCTTCACCGGCATGGTGCTGGCGCTGCAGAGCCATACCGGCTTCGCCGGGTTCTCCGCCCAGTCGGCGGTGGCCAGGGTGGTGCTGCTGTCGATGGCGCGCGAGCTCGGGCCGGTGCTGGCGGGACTGATGGTCGCCGGGCGCATCGGGGCGGCGATGGCCGCCGAGATCGGCACGATGCGCGTCACCGAGCAGGTCGACGCGCTCACCACGCTGTCGACCAATCCGTTCAAGTACCTGATCGCGCCGCGCATGATCGCCGCGGTGGTGGCGTTGCCCTGTTTGGTGGTGGTCGACGACATCATCGGCGTGTTCGGCGGCTTCCTGGTGGGCGTCTACAACCTTTCTTACAACCCGGCAGTCTATCTGCACGACACCTGGGATTCGCTGCACACCACCGACGTGGTTTCGGGCCTGGTCAAGGCCGCGGTGTTCGGCTTCGTCATCGCCCTGATGGGTTGCTACAACGGCTTCAACTCGAAGGGCGGCGCGCAGGGCGTCGGCCGCGCCACCACCAACGCCGTGGTCTCCGCCTCGATCTTGATCCTGACCCTCGACTACGTCATCACCGCCCTGTTCTTCAGCTCATGAGCGACATACCGGCAAACGGCGCCACGGCGTCGGCCTCGGCGGGGCCCAAGATCCGCATGGTCGACGTGCATAAGAGCTTCGGCGCCAAGAAGGTGCTCGACGGCGTCACGCTCGACGTCGGCGCCGGCGAGTCGGTGGTCATCATCGGCGGCTCGGGCTCGGGCAAGTCGGTGACGATCAAATGCGTGATGGGCCTGTTGCGCCCCGACAAGGGCAGCATTGAGATCGACGGGCAGGAAACCACGCATCTCAGCGGCTACGAGCGCGACGAACTGATGCGCAAGTTCGGCATGCTGTTCCAGGGCGGCGCGCTGTTCGATTCGCTCAAGGTCTGGGAGAACGTGGCCTTCGGCCTGATCCAGGGCCGCAACATGGCGCGCGGCCCGGCGCGCGAGCGCGCCATGGAGACCCTCGCCCAGGTCGGGCTCGGGGCCGACGTGGCCGGGCTGTGGCCGGCCGAGCTCTCGGGCGGCATGCAGAAGCGCGTGGCGCTGGCGCGCGCGATCGCGGCCAGGCCCGACATCATCTTCTTCGACGAGCCGACCACCGGGCTCGACCCGATCATGGCCGACATCATCAACGAACTGATCGTCAAAATCGTCAAGGAGTTGGGCGCCACCGCGGTGTCGATCACGCATGACATGCATTCGGCGCGCAAGATCGGCGACCGCATGGCGATGATCTACGGCGGCAAGCTGATCTGGGTCGGGCGCACGGCCGATATCGACCAGAGCGGCAACCCCTATGTCGAGCAGTTCATCCACGGCAGCGCGGTGGGGCCGATCAAGATGGAGGTAAGGGGGTGAGAATCGATGGCCGCGTAGGCTGTCAAATAGAAGGGTTACGCTGGAGAGGGGCACAAAGAAAGCGAGCAGCGTGATTGCACTGAATGAATTTGCCTCAGCATGGCGCAGCTATCGACATCGACTCTTTAGAGTGGTGGCGCTGAGCTTGTTAGGTTGGCCGCTCTCTGCGGCGTGGTATTTCGTGCCATCAACGCGCCATGTTCTGATATGGGTGGGTGTTCCATACGCGCTAGTTACGTTAGCCACCATATGGCACGTCCTTCGATTTCGGTGCCCTCGTTGCAATCATGTCTTCGCCGGGAGATTTAGAGGTCCGCACCGCGCGCTGTCAAAATGCGCAAATTGCCAATTGCCGATCTGGGGCGATCACGATGTTCAAAATTAACCTGGGGCGCGAAATGGATGGGCGCTGGATAGCCGAAATGCCAGAACTGCCCGGCGTGCTCGCCTATGGCAAAACGGAGGCCGAGGCGCGGTCCAACGCGGTTGCGCTGACGCACCGAGTGATCGCCGACCGCATCGAAAACGGCGAGCCGGTGCCTGATGATGTTTAGGTTTGATCCCGTGCGGTCTCAGCCATTCGATCGTCACCCCCGCGCAGGCGGGGGTCCAGACGACGCCTGGATTCCCGCCTTCGCGGGAATGACGCATGAGTGCGGCGAAGGTTCGCCCCACCTCACCCCAACCCTCTCCGCCCGCTGGGGCGGAGAGGGAGGGACCCGCGTTAGCGGGAGGGTGAGGTGGGGGCGCTCACTGGCCGTGACGATTGGGTTCGGGGGAAACGTCCTTGGCTAAAATCTCCGCGCGCTATGTTTGCCAGGAATGCGGCGCCGCCACGGCGCGCTGGGCGGGGCGCTGCGATTCGTGCGGCGCCTGGAACAGCATCGTCGAGGAGGCGCCGCGCGAGCAGGCACCCAAGGGGCTCGGTTCGGGCAAGGGCGGAAGGCGCATCGAACTCGTCGCCCTCGAAGGAGCTTCCGCGCCGCCGCCGCGCCGCGCCGTGGGCATCGCCGAGCTCGACCGGGTGACCGGCGGCGGGCTGGTGCCGGCCTCGGCCTTGCTGGTGGGCGGCGATCCCGGCATCGGCAAATCCACCCTGCTTCTGCAGGCGGTCGCCGCGATCGCGCGTGCCGGCGGCGCCTGCGTCTACATCTCGGGCGAGGAGGCGATCGAGCAGGTGCGCCTGCGCGCGCTGCGCCTCGGGCTGGCCAATGCGCCCGTGCAGCTCGCCGCCGCGACCAATCTGCGCGACATCGTCGCCACCCTCGATCACGGCACCGTGCCCGCGGTGGTGGTGATCGACTCGATCCAGACCATGTATCTCGATGCGCTCGATTCGGCGCCGGGCACGGTGGCCCAGGTGCGCGCCTGCGCCGCCGAGATGATCCGGCTGGCCAAGCGCCGCGGCTTCGCCCTGTTCCTGGTCGGCCACGTCACCAAGGAGGGCCAGATCGCCGGTCCGCGCGTGCTCGAGCATATGGTCGACACCGTGCTCTATTTCGAGGGCGAGCGCGGCCACCAGTTCCGCATCCTGCGCGCCACCAAGAACCGCTTCGGCCCGACCGACGAGATCGGCGTGTTCGAGATGACCGACGCCGGGCTGCTCGGCGTCGCCAATCCGTCCGCCCTGTTCCTGGCCGAGCGGCGCGGCAATGTCTCGGGCGCCTGCGTCTTCGCCGGCATCGAGGGCACGCGGCCGGTGCTGATGGAAATCCAGGCCCTGGTGGCGCCCTCGTCGCTGGGAACGCCGCGCCGCGCCGTGGTCGGCTGGGACGCCGGGCGGCTGGCGATGCTGCTCGCCGTGCTCGACGCCCGCGCCGGCCTTGCCTTGGGCGGCAACGACGTATATCTCAACGTGGCGGGCGGTCTGCGCGTGACCGAGCCGGCGGCCGATCTGGCCGTGGCCGCCGCGCTGGTTTCCTCGGCCATGGACGTGCCGGTGGCGGCCGACATGGCGGTGTTCGGCGAGATCGGCCTGTCGGGCGAGGTGCGCGCGGTCGGCCAGGCGGAAGCCCGGCTCAAGGAAGCCGCCAAGCTCGGTTTCGCGCGCGCCCTCGTGCCCAAGGTCGGGCGCGCGGCGCGGCCCGGCGCGGAGGCGCCGATCGCGGTGCGCCCGATCGGGCATGTGCAGGACCTTGCGGCCCTGTTCCGGCGCGGCGCGGCGGCGGGTTCGTGATGGAAGGGGCGAGCGTTTGAACACCGTCGATATCGCCGTCGGCATCGTGCTCCTGATCTCGGGGGTGTTCGCCCTGGTGCGCGGTTTCGTGCACGAGGTGCTGGCCGCCATCGGCTGGGTGCTGGCGCCGCTCGCGGCCTTTTGGGCGGTCAGCCGCGTGCCGGCGGTGCACGAGCTTGCGCACCGGTTGATCAACAAACCGCCCTACGAGGACTACGCCGCCGGCGCGGTCGTCTTCCTCGTCGTCCTGGTCGTCATGTCGTTCATCACCCATGCGGTGGCGCGCACCGTGCAACGCAGCGCGCTGGGCTCGACCGACCGCGCGCTCGGATTCGCCTTCGGCCTGGTGCGCGGTCTGGCCGTGTGCAGCCTCGCCTACCTGGTGGAAGCCGCGCTGATCTCGCCGCAACCCGCGGTGGTGACCGAAGCCAAGTCGCTGCCGCTGATCGTGCGCGGCGCCGAGATCATCCAGTCGCTGGTGCCCGAGCACATTTCGGTGGTCGAGGAGAAGGCCAAGGAGGCCGCCGCGTCCGCCGAGCAGATCAAGCAGACCAAGGAAATGTTCGATAGACTGGAGGCGCCCGAACCGAAGGCGCCCGATCAAGCGGGCGCCGACAAGCAGCCCAACTACGATACCAAGGGGATGGATCGTCTGATCGAAAACGCCAACGGCAAGTAGCCTGAATGGTTCCACCCATGATCGCCATCGATCCCCGGCGCGACGACGACCACTTCCACGACGAATGCGGCGTGTTCGGCATCTCGGGCCACGCCGACGCCGCCTCGCTCGCGGCGCTCGGGCTGCACGCGCTGCAGCACCGCGGCCAGGAGGCGGCGGGCATCGTCGCCTGCGACGGCGAGCAGTTCCACAGCCACCGCGCGCTCGGCCATGTCGGCGACAATTTCGGCAACGAAGCGGTGATCCGCCGCCTGCCGGGGTCCTCGGCGGTCGGCCACGTGCGCTACGCCACCACCGGCGACACCGCCATGCGCAATGTGCAGCCGCTGTTCGCCGACTTCGAATTCGGCGGGCTGGCGATCGCGCACAACGGCAACCTGACCAACGCCCTGGCGATCCGCCGCCAGCTGGTGCGCCGCGGCTGCCTGTTCCAGTCGACCACCGACACCGAGGTGATCGTCCACCTGATCGCCATCAGCCTGTACGCGACGGTCGAGGAGCGCATGATCGACGCGCTGCGCCAGGTCGAGGGCGCCTATTCGCTGGTGGCGTTGTCGCGCACCGCCGTGCTGGCCGTGCGCGACCCGCTCGGCATCCGCCCGCTGGTGCTCGGGCGCATGCGCAACGGCGCCTGGATGGTGGCTTCCGAGACCTGCGCGCTCGACATCGTCGGCGCGGCCTTCGAGCGCGACGTGGAACCGGGCGAGCTGGTGGTGCTGGAGGGCGACCAACTGCGCAGCATCCACCCCTTCGCCCGCCAGCCGGGACGCTTCTGCGTGTTCGAATACGTCTATTTCGCCCGGCCCGACAGCGTGGTCGAAGGCCGCGACGTGTACGAGGCGCGCAAGCGCATCGGCCGCGAGCTGGCGCGCGAGGCGGCGGTGCCGGCTGACCTGGTGGTGCCGGTGCCCGATTCGGGCGTTCCCGCCGCGCTCGGCTACGCCGGCGAGGCGGGCATTCCGTTCGAGCTGGGCATCATCCGCAATCACTATGTCGGCCGCACCTTCATCGAGCCCACGGACTCGATCCGCCATCTCGGCGTGCGCCTCAAGCACAACGCCAACCGCGCCTTGCTCGAGGGCAAGCGCGTGGTGCTGGTCGACGATTCGATCGTGCGCGGCACGACCTCGACGAAAATCGTCGCCATGGTGCGCCAGGCCGGCGCGGCCGAGGTGCATATGCGCATCTCGAGCCCGCCCACCATGAATTCCTGCTACTACGGCATCGACACGCCGGAGCGCGACAAGCTGCTCGCGGCGCAGAACGACGTGGCCGCCATGGCCAAATTGATCGGCGCCGACTCGCTCGCCTTCGTGTCGATCGACGGGCTCTACCGCGCCATGGGCGAGACCAAGCGCGACGCCGCCAAGCCGCGCTTCTGCGACGCCTGCTTCACCGGCGACTATCCGGTCGCGCTCACCGACCGGGGCGTGGGCCGCGAGCATTACGCGCTCTCGGTGATGGCCGAGGAATCCTGACGGAATGGGGCAGGGACGGCTCGCGGGGCGCGTCGCGCTGATCACCGGCGCGTCGCGCGGCCTGGGCGCGGCGGTCGCCCGGCGCTTCGCCGCCGAGGGCGCGCAGGTGATCGCGCTGGCCCGCACCCAGGGCGGGCTCACCGAGCTCGACGATTTGATTCGCGCCGATTCCGGCGACGCGATCCGCGCGACCGGCGCCGGCCCCGCGACGCTGGTCACCCTCGACCTGGCCGAGCACGACGCCATCGACCGCATGGGCGCGGCGCTCTACCAGCGCTTCGGCCGGCTCGACATTCTGGTGGGCAACGCCGCGGTGCTGGGCAGCCTCAGCCCGGCGGGGCATTTCGCCAAGGACGATTGGGCGCTGGTGCAGGCGGTGAACCTCACCGCCAACTGGCGCCTGATCCGCTGCTTCGACCAGTTGCTGCGCCGCTCCGACGCGGCTCGCGCGATCTTCGTCACCTGCGCCCAGGGCCGCGCGCACACGCCCTATTGGGGCGCCTTCGCCGCGAGCAAGGCGGCGCTGGAAACGCTGGCGTTCACCTGGGCGGCCGAAATCGCCGACATCTCGGCGCTGCGCGTCAACCTGATCGACCCCGGGCCGATGCGCACCCGGCTGCGCGCCCAGGCCTTTCCCGGCGAGGACCCGTCGGCGCTGCCCGCGCCCGAGTCGCGCACCGACGCCTTCGTCGATCTGGCGTCGGCCGAGTGCGTCGGCAACGGCGAGATCGTCACGCTCTAGCGGTACAGCCACCCGCAGACGATCGTCGCCGCGACCAGCGCCACCAGATCGGCGAGCAGCCCGGCGACCAGCGCGTGGCGGATGCGCCGCACCCCGGCCGCGCCGAAATAGACCGCCAGCACATAGAAGGTCGTCTCGGTCGAGCCGTAGAGCGTGCTCGCCAGCATGCCCAGATAGCTGTCGGGGCCGATGGCGGGGTCCTTGAGCAGGGAGGCGAGATAGCCGAACGAGGCCGAGCCCGAAAGCGAGCGAAGAACGGCCATGGTGAGCGCTTCGGCCGGCAGGCCAAGCGGCGCCAGCGCGCGGCCGAGCGGCGCGACGATCAGCTCCATGGCACCGCTCGAGCGGAACATGCCCACCGCCGCCAGCACCGCGATCAGATAGGGGATGATGCGCAGGGAGATCCACAGCCCGTCCTTGGCGCCCTTGACGAAGGCTTCGTAGACCGGCACGCGGCGGAACGCGCCGAGCGCCAGAATGCCCGCGATCAGCAGCGGCAGAATCCACGGCGAGATCGCGCGGCCCCAGGCGAGCGTGACGGCGACGAATCCGGCGAAGGCGAGGAGGGCGAGGAGTTCCCTCACCCCAACCCTCTCCCGCAAGCGGGAGAGGGAGGGACCCGCGTCAGCGGGAGGGTGAGGGGTAGCGGAAGCGATCGGCCACCAGCGGCTGCCTATGCGCGCGAACAGGATCGCGGCGCCGGTGGCGAACAGCGTGGCGAACAGCGTGGTCGGGATCACCGCCGCCGGATCGTGCGAGCCGGCGGCGGCGCGCAGCGCCATCACGTGCGTCGGCAGCAGAGTCACATTGGCGGTGTTGATGGCGAGGAACAGCACCATCGCGTCGGTGGCGGTGCCCTTGCTCGGATTGAGCCGGTCGAGCTCGCGCATGGCGCGCACGCCGAAGGGCGTGGCGGCGTTCGACAGGCCGAGCATGTTGGCGGCGACGTTCATCACCATCGCGCCCATCGCCGGATCCTCGGGCGGAATTTGCGGGAACAGCCGGCGCAGCAACGGCCGCAACAGGCGCGCCAGCGAAGCCAGCAAGCCCGCCGCCTCGGCCACCTTCAACAGCCCCTGGAACAGGGCCATGGCGCCGACCAGGCCGATGCCGAGCGTCACCGCGTCCTGCGCCGCCTGCACCAGGCCGGTGCCGAGCGCCTCCATGGCGCCCGGCGCGGCGATTTCATGCGCGCCGGCGACCGCGACCGAGACCAGCACGATGGCGAGGAAGACGATGTTCATCTCAAGCGCTTCCGGCTTGTCACCCGCCCCTCACCCTCCCAGCCCTTTCGGGCCGGGTCCCTCCCTCTCCCGCTTGCGGGAGAGGGGCGGGGTGAGGGTGGCTATCGACTCACTGCCTCTGCTATAGCATGGGCCATGTCGCTCGACCTTCCCTTTCCCGCCGCGCCCGCGCCGGGCCAGACGCTGCAGATCGCGCCGGGGCTGCTCTGGCTGCGCATGCCGCTGCCCTTCGCGCTCGACCACATCAACCTGTGGCTGGCCGAGGAGGAGCGGGGCTGGACGCTGATCGACACCGGACTGGCCGGCAACAAGAGCCGCCAACTCTGGCAGGGGGTGCTGGCCGGGCCGATGCGCGGCCGGCCGCCCGCGCGCCTGATCTGCACCCATTTCCATCCCGACCATATGGGCCTCGCCGATTGGCTGACCGATCGCTTCGACCTGACGATGGAAACGACGCTGGCGGAGTGGTCGGTGGGCCGCGGCATCAGTCTGGCGAGCGACGCATCCTTCAACGCCATCGCGCTGCCGTTCTACCGCGCCGCCGGCTTCGACGAGGCGCAGCTCGCCGAGGCGGCGGAACGCGGCAACGGCTATGCGCATCTCACGCCCGCGGTGCCGGCGCGCTACATCAGGCTGCGCGCGGGGGACGATCTTGTCATCGGCGGCCGGCGCTGGCAGGTGATCGTCGGCGAGGGCCATTCGCCCGAGCTGGCGACGTTATGGTGCGCCGAGCTCGGCGTGCTCATCTCGGGCGACCAGATTCTCGAGACGATCAGCCCCAACGTCTCGGTATGGCCGAACGAGCCGGAGGCCGATCCGCTCGGCCTCTATCTCGACTCGCTCGACCGTTTCCGCCATTTGCCCGGGGACACGTTGGTGCTGCCCTCGCACGGGCTGCCGTTCCGCGGCCTGCACCGCCGCCTCGACGCGATGGTGCAGCACCATGACGAACGTCTGGTGCGCACCCTCGACGCCTGCGACCAGCCGACGAGCGCGGCCGAAGCGATCAAGTTTCTGTTCCGCCGCGCGCTCGACACGCATCAACTGTTCTTCGCCGTCGGCGAGGCGCTGGCGCATCTGCATCTGCTGCGCACGCGCGGGCTGGTTGCGCGCGAAGCGGGCGCGGACGGCGTGCAGCGCTGGCGGAGGGTTTAGGGTCGAAATCCTTTGGGGTGCGAAGGGCGACGAGGACGAGTATCGGTGGCCCGTGGCGGCGCCAGTGCCGCAGGAAATGCTCACACCCGTGCCAGGCGGCAGAACTGGAACTTCTGCACCTTTCCGCCCGGCGTATGGTGATCCTCGGTCAAGGTTTCGATCAGGCGGAAATGGGGCGCGAGTTCGGCGACCAGTCCGTTCGCGTCGTAGCGGCGCACCGGCAGGCCGCTGCACTTTTCCGGTCCATCGAGGGCAAAGGTGCCGATGATGGCCTGCCCCCCGCTCCGTACACCGGACGCCATCGCGGCAAGGTAGGCGTGCCGGTCCGGCGCCTCGGTCAGGAAATGAAAAACCGCCCGGTCGTGCCACAAGTCGAAGGGCCGGGACGCCGCCCAACGCGTGACATCCGCCGCCACCCACTCCACCTGATCGGCGCGCGGACCGAGGCGGGCGCGCGCCTTGGCCAGCGCCGCCTCGGCGACATCCAGGACCGTAATGTGCGCGTAGCCGAGATCGAGCAGGCGATCGACCAGGCGCGACGCTCCGCCGCCCACGTCGATAATCCGCGCGCTGGCGTCGAGGCCGCTTGCCAGGATCAGTTTGAGCGAGACGGCGGGCTGCGCTTGGAACCAACTGACCTCGGTCTCCCGCTTGGTCTCGTAGACAGACTGCCAGTGCGCGTGCCGGTCCATCGGAAAGCCTCTCGCCTCGATTTCGCTCTAGATGCCGAGCCGGTTGCGTTTACGGAGACGCCGGAATCGACCCGCCGCTTCTCGATCCGGCCTTAAGGCACCGCGTGCTCGATGAACGCCTGCGGCGCGGGCTCGCCCCACTGCGAACTGAGCCCCTCTTCGGCCGAGCACAGCGACGGCGGCGCGCTGGCATCGAGCATGTCGGTATCGGTCCAGTGCTCGTGCACCCGGCCCCACGGGTCCTTCCAGTAGTCGTACACCTGGCTGCCGAGCACGTGCCGGCCGACGCCCCACACGTGTTCGTACTTCTTCATGTTGCGCAGGTGCTCGTGGCCAAGCATCACGTCGTCGAAGCTCTGCACTTCGTAGGACATGTGGTTGAGGCCATCCCTCGGCCCGGCGAGGCACAGGAACGTGTGATGATCGACGAAGATCTCGCCCCGGTCGCAGCGATTGAACGAGGCGATGATGTTGTCCCTGCTGCCGGCGTAGACCTCGTCGGAGGGAACGAACCCCAGGGTTTGGCGATACCACTTGGTCGCCTCGGCCGCCTTGGTGGTCATCAGCACGCCGTGCCCCATGCGCTTCACCTGCGAGGGGCCGCGCTCCAGGCGCATCAGTTCGCCGGCGCGGCGCAGCTTCTGGTCGCCCCAGTTGAGCACGTTGCGGCGCGACGGCAGCGGCGCCACCTGCTGCATGCCGCAGATCACCTCCATCTCGTAGCCGTGCGGGTCGGGAATGCGCACCCGCTTGCCGCCGCCGGGCTCGTCGACGGTCTCGATGCCCGAGGCGCCCGGAGCCTTGGCGGCCTTCCTGAGATCGTCTTCGTCGGCGACGAAAAATCCGAAGCCGCGGAACTTGACCGGGCCGAGATGGGTGACATGGAGATGATGGTTGGGATCGGTGCCGCGCATGTAGAGGGCGTCCCTGGTGCGCTCGGCGCGCACCATGCCGAAGTTCACCAGGAACTCCTCGGCCTGGTCGAGGCTCGGCGATTGCAGGCGTCCGTAGGCGATATCGCTGACTTTGACAATCGGCATGGCCACTCCGCCGTCAACAGAGACTTGGACAAGCGGATCGGGATGTTACGTGCGCCGCGCCGCCAGTTCAATGTTCCCGGGGCGGTCCCGGAAGCGGCGGTCGCGCAGGTGCGCCGCGGCCCTTGCCGCGCGCCGGTTGGGCGATCAGCGCTCCGGCGGAGCGGTGACCCAGCGGGATTCCATGTTGCGCATGACCGGTTCGCGCGCCCAGGCGCACGACAGATGCCGTTCGGGGCAGGCGGGGCGGGCGGGCAGGCCCTCGGAGTGGATGCGGCCCGCGGTCTCCATCAGGGCGCCGAACTCGAACATCCTCTCAAGATCGTCCATCGATCCGCTCCTTGCGGCCGCGTTCGGGCGGCGGACCGACAGAATGCGGATCACGCGCCACCGGCCGATGTCGGGGAATGCGCGCGATTGTGTCGGACTGCGTCGAATTGTGACGGCGCGGCCGGTGCGCGGCGATGGCGGACGATGTAGGCTCGAATCCTCTCCGGTGCCGTCGAGGCGGTTCCCGGGTGGGCGGGGGCAGTGAGAAGGGGCGGCAATGACGGGCAAGACCATCGATATCGAGACCGCGGACGGTGTCTGCGACGCCTATGTCAGCCGCCCGGACCGGGGCGGTCCCTTTCCGGCCGTGCTCATCTTCATGGACGGGTTCGGCGTTCGCCCCGTGATCCGGCAGATGGCCAACCGGATCGCGGCCGAGGGGTACTGCGTGCTTCTGCCGAACTTGTTCTACCGCCGCGGGCGCGCGCCGATCTTCGACGTGGCGACCCTGTTGAAGCCGGAAAACCGGCCGGCCCTGATGGAGCTGGTGATGTCCCTGACGCCGGAGCTTGTCCTTCGGGATGCGGGCGTGTTCCTCGACTGGCTTGCCGCGCAGAAGGAGGTTCGCCCGGGCGGCAAGGTCGGCCTCGCCGGCTACTGCATGGGCGGCGGCATGGTGGTGCGCACCGCCGCGCAGTTTCCGGACCGGGTCGCGGCCGGAGCCAGTTTCCATGGCGGCAGGTTGGCGACCGACGATGCCGACAGTCCGCATCGGCTGGTCGGCAGGATTCGCGCCCGACTTTATTTCGGGCACGCCGACCAGGATCAATTCATGACGCCGGACCAGATCGACCGGCTCGACCAGGCGCTCATGGCCGCCGGCACGGTGTTCGAGGCCGAACTCTACAAGGGCGCGTTGCACGGCTACACGATGTCCGACCTGCCGGTCTACGACCGGGAAGCCTGCGACAAGCATTGGCAGCGTCTGCTCGGCCTTTTCAAGGAGACGCTGCGGGCGGCGTGACCCACTTCACCCCGTCCCTACCCCCCCTAAAAGGCGGAGAGGGATTCCAACTTGAGGGCTACCCCCGCGCGATGCCCGGCGCCGCCTCGATGCCGAGCGCGTCCAGCACCTTGGCGACGATGTGGCGCGCCGTGAGTGCGGCCTGATCGTACTGGGCGGCCGGGGAATCATGGTCGATGAAGCAGTCGGGAAAGACCATCGAGCGCAGCTTGAGTCCGCCATCGAGCAGGCCGGCGTTGGCGAGCGCGTGCATCACCTGGCTGGCGAAGCCGCCGATCGCGCCTTCCTCGATGGTGATCAGCACCGCGTGGTTGGCGGCGAGCCGGCGCAGCAGTTCCTCGTCGAGCGGCTTGGCGAAACGGGCGTCGGCCACGGTTGCCGGCAGGCCGCGCGCCGCCAGCTCGTCGGCCGCCTTGAGGCACTCGCCCAGCCGCGTTCCCAGCGACAGCAGGGCCACGCTGGTCCCCTCGCGCAGGATGCGGCCCTTGCCGATCGCCAGCACCTCGCCGCGCTCGGGCAACTGCACGCCCACCCCCTCGCCGCGCGGATAGCGAAACGCCGAGGGCCGGTCGTCGATCGCGGCGGCGGTGGCCACCGCGTGCATCAGCTCGGCCTCGTCCGACGGCGCCATGATGACGAAGCCCGGCAGGCAGCCGAGATAGGCGAGATCGAAGCTGCCGGCGTGGGTCGGCCCGTCGGCGCCCACCAGCCCGGCGCGGTCGAGCGCGAAGCGCACCGGCAGGCGCTGGATCGCCACGTCGTGCACCACCTGGTCGTAGGCGCGCTGCAGGAAGGTCGAATAGATGGCGCAGAACGGCTTGAAGCCCTCGGTCGCCAGGCCGGCGGCGAAGGTCACCGCGTGCTGCTCGGCGATGCCGACATCGAAGCAGCGGTCGGGGAACGCCTCGGCGAACTTGTCCAGACCGGTGCCGCTCGGCATGGCCGCGGTGATGGCGACGATGCGCTGGTCGCGCCGCGCCTCGGCGATCAGCGCCTTGGCGAACACCGAGGTATAGCTCGGCGCCGTCGGTTTGGCTGGGGCCTGCGCGCCGGTCACCACGTCGAAGGCGGCCACGCTGTGCAGCTTGTCGGCCGAGCCCTCGGCGGGCGGATAGCCGTGCCCCTTCTTGGTCACCACATGGACCAGGATCGGGCCCTCGCCGGCGTCGCGCACGTTCTTCAGCACCGGCAGAAGGTGGCCGAGATTGTGCCCGTCGATCGGGCCGACATAGTAGAAGCCCAGCTCCTCGAACAGCGTGCCGCCGCCGGCGACCATGCCGCGGGCATACTCCTCGGCGCGCCTGGCCGCCCGCTCGAGCGGCCTGGGGAACATCGCCGCCAGGTCCTTCATGACGTGGCGAATCGAGCGGTAGGGCTTGGAGGACAGCAGCCGCGACAGATAGGCGCTCATGGCGCCGACCGGCGGCGCGATCGACATGTCGTTGTCGTTGAGGATGACGATCAGGCGCGTCTTCATCGAGCCGGCATTGTTGAGCGCCTCGTAGGCCATGCCCGCGCTCATCGCGCCGTCGCCGATCACCGCGACGACGTTGTTGGAGCCGCCCTTGAAGTCGCGCGCCACCGCCATGCCCAACGCGGCCGAGATGCTGGTCGAGGAATGCGCGGCGCCGAACGGGTCGTATTCGCTTTCGGCTCGCCGGGTGAAGCCCGACAGACCGCCGCCGCGGCGCAGGCTGCGCATGCGCGCCCGGCGCCCGGTCAGGATCTTGTGCGGGTAGCTCTGGTGCCCGACGTCCCACACCAGCCGGTCCACTGGCGTGTTGAACACATGGTGCAGCGCCACGGTGAGTTCGACCACGCCGAGCCCGGCGCCGAGATGGCCGCCGGTCACCGACACGGTCTCGATCAGGTCCTGACGCAGTTCGTCGGCCAATTGCCGCAGCTCGGCCATGCCGAGCGCGCGCATGTCCGCCGGGCTGGCGATGCGGTCGAGAAGGGGTGTCTTGCTCATCAATGATGCCTGATTCTTAATTCTTATTATGCCTGACTTTCACGACTGGCGCTCGACGATGAAACGCGCCGCCTCGCGCAGGGGATCGGCCTCGCCCTCGAAGCCGTCGAGATGGGCGACCGCCTGGTCGACCAGCATGCGCGCCTGGGCTCGCGCCCGGTCCGCCCCCAACAGCGATACGAAGGTCGCCTTGCCGGCGCCCGCATCCTTGCGTACCGCCTTGCCCACCGTAGCCGGATCGCCTTCCGCGTCAAGCAGATCGTCGGCGATCTGGAAGGCCAGCCCGATATCGTGGGCATAGGCGCGCAGCGCCTGACGCTGCCTGGAATGGGCCTTTCCTAGCACGGCGCCGGCCTCGCAGGCGAACGTGATCAGGCGGCCGGTCTTCATCTGCTGCAGCCGGGTGATCTCCGGCAGGTCGGGCTGCAGCTTTTCGGCCAGCAGATCGAGCATCTGGCCGGCGACCATGCCGAAATCGCCGGCGGCCGAGGCCAGTTCGGCGACCAGGGTGCAGCGCACCTGGGGATCGCCATGGGTGTCGGGCGAGGCCAGCACCTCGAAGGCGCGGGTCAAGAGCGCGTCGCCGGCCAGGATCGCGGTGGCCTCGTCGAACTGCTTGTGCACGGTGGCGCGGCCGCGGCGCAGATCGTCGTTGTCGAGGGCCGGCAGGTCGTCATGGACCAGGGAATAGCAATGCACCATCTCCACCGCCGCCGCCACGCGCCGGCTCGAGGTGTCGCCCACATTGAACAGGCGCGCGGTCTGGATCACCAGAAACGGCCGAAGGCGCTTGCCGCCTTCGAGCGTAGCGTAGCGCATGGCCTCGCGCAGCCGCCTTTCGGGGCCGTCGCCGACCGGCAGCAGACGGTCGAGCTCGGCCGTCACCGAATCGGCGGCGGCGGCGAGGGACTCGGCGAGGGACGGCACCCGCCGCCTTCCCTCATCCAAGGTCGGCAGGCGCGGTCGATACCGAGCCGTTCGGGCCGAGTACGATCTTCTCGATGCGCGCCTCGGCCTCGGCGAGCTTGGTCTCGCAATGGCGCTTGAGGAGCGCCCCGCGGGTATAGGCGTCGATCGCCTGGTCAAGCTTTCCCTTGCCCTCCTCGAGCTGACGCACGATGCCCTCGAGCTCCTTGAGGGCGTCTTCGAAACTCATGCGTGCGATATCGGCGGGAATCTCGGCCACCGGCATGCCCCCGGGATTGAAACCGGGCGCAGTCTACGCCGCCGTTCCCTGGCGGGGCAAGGCGGCCTCGGGGCCCCCCTGCCATGCCTTCGCGCGCCGGTCCATGATCCGGAACCACAATGGCGGAATCGTGGCGAGCAGGATCATCGCGCCGTAGCTCGCCGGAAGCTGGGGACTGGCGGCATCGGTGCGCAGGAACTGATAGGGGCGGCCCGGCTGGCCGTGATGGTCGGAATGCCGGCCCAGCTCGATGATGAACCAGTTGGTGACCCGGCCATAGGAATCCCACGCATGCCACGGCGCCTGGGGCTCGTAGCGGCCGGGCGCGATCTCGCGCCGCGCCAGCCCGTAATGCTCGCAATAGTTGGCGCCCTCGAGCAGGATCACGGCCACCAGCACGTGAAGCAGGAACAGGCCCAGCCCGAGCGGGCCGAGCCACCAGGCGAGCAGGGCGAACAGCACCAGTTCCAGCACGGCTCCGCGCAGGAAGTCGTTGCCGAGCGACAGGGCGGGGCGGCCGAGCTTGGCCAGCCGCTCGGCCTCCAGCCGCCAGGCGCTTGCGATCTGCCCGAACACGCTGCGCGGCCAGAACAGCGGGAAGCTCTCGCCCATGCGCGCGGTGGCCGGGTCGCGCGGCGTGCCGACATAGCGGTGATGGCCTCGCACATGCTCGACGGCATAGTGCGAATAGGCCAGGCCGAGCAGCAGCACGCGGCCGGCCAGATATTCGAACCGGTCGGTGCGGTGAATCAGCTCATGCGCCAGGGTGAAGCCGATGGCGCCGTTGGCAAGGCCGAGCGTGGCGGTCAGCCCGAGGCGCTCGAACCAGGGCAGCGGCTCCGTCGAAGCCACCCACAGCACATAGGCGGTCACGGCGAGCTGCACCGGCACATAGGCGAGGATGATCCAAGTGAAGGTGGAGCGTTTGGGCTCGCGCAGAGGCGCGTCGGGCGGCGGGCTGTACCGATCGAGCGGCAGGATCGCATCGGCCAGCGGCAGAATCACCAGCGCCAGCACCCAGAGCGCGATCCAGCTCAGATCGGCCCGCCAGGCGAACCAGGCGGTGGCGACCGGCATCGTGAACAGCAGCAGGAACGGATACGGCTTCATCGGCGAAGCGGTCAGGCCTTGGCCCCCGCGCCGCCCTTCGGCGGCAGGCGCGCAAGCTCGGCGCCGATCCGGCCCGTGGCCCACAGGTACAGCATGTAGAAGTCGCTGACGAACGAGAGGGCCGGGTGCTCGAAGGTCTTGGGTAGGTTGCCCTCGAAGATCGGATGGGTCGGCATGGCCATGCCGTAGCCGAGCACCGGCGCCAGCACCAGGAAATGCCAGTCCATCGTGAACAGGAACACGACGAACGAGGCGACGCCCAGCGTGGTGCCGAAATAGTGGATCGCGCGGGTGCGCGGATCGCGGTGCGCGTCGAGATACTCGGGAAAGAAGGCGGCGAAGGTGAGGCGATCGAACACGGCGTCCTCCCGGAAGCGCGTTATCTCACCTATCGAGCACGCAAATGCGAGTGACTGTCAATCGCCCTTCAATACCCCATCAGCGCGCGCACATGGGCGGCGGCCGACTGCGCCAGCGCGGCCAGGTCGTAGCCGCCCTCCAGCGCCGAGACCAGCCGGTGGTCGCACAGATCGCGGGCGAGATCGCACAATTCGCGCGTCACCCAGTGGAAGTCGTCGGCCACCAGATTCATGTTGGCCAGCGGATCGGCAGTGTGCGCGTCGAAGCCGGCCGAGACCATGATCAGGTCGGGGCCGAAGTCGCGCAAGCGCGGCAGGATCGCCTCGGCCACCGCTTCGCGCCAGGGTTGCGAGGAACAGCCCGCGGGCAGGGGCACGTTGACCACGTTGCCGGCCACGCCCGTCTCGTCGGCGCGCCCGGTGCCGGGATAGGCCCCGTACTGATGGGTCGAGGCGTAGAACAGGCCGGCGTCGTCGAAGAAGATGTCCTGGGTGCCGTTGCCGTGATGCACGTCGAAATCGAGCACGGCGACGCGTTGCAGCCCGTGCGCCGCGCGCGCATGCAGCGCGCCGATGGCTATGTTGTTGAACAGGCAGAAGCCCATCGCCGCTTCGCGCTCGGCATGGTGCCCGGGGGGACGCACGGCGCAGAAGGCGTTGCGCGCCTCGCCCGTGGCCACCGCGTCGACCGCCGCCACCACCGCGCCGGCGGCGCGCAGGATCGCCGGCCAGGAGTCGCGCGAAACCGCGGTGTCGGGATCGATATGATTGGTGCCCGGCCCGCGCGGGATCGCGCCGTTCACCAGGGCGAAATGGTCGCGCCCGTGCGCGCGCAGGATCTGCGCCTCGGTCGCCTCGGGCGCCTCGACCCGGGCGAGGTGGGCGAACTCCTGCGCCTCGAGGGCCTGCAGGATGGCGCGCAGCCGCGCCGGACGCTCGGGATGGTACTCGCCCGTGTCGTGCCGCAGGCAGGCGGGG
>Ga0209415_10007604_pt1 | contig 18894 bp, 15 predicted proteins | sample PeaSoiSIISIP2007_FD_187696 | JGI IMG/M metagenome (GOLD analysis project Ga0209415, IMG submission 187696) | Peat soil microbial communities from Weissenstadt, Germany - SII-SIP-2007 (SPAdes) (version 2) | ecosystem: Environmental > Terrestrial > Soil > Wetlands > Peat | place: Germany...
GTTCGAGGCCAAGTACAAGCAGCGGCTGCTTGCCAAGGACATGGAGGCAACCACCAAGTACCGCTACGACCCGAAGTTCGATACGGGAGGGACCTTCGGGGTGAACTACGCCGGGGTGAAGGGCCGCCTCATTGCCTTCAATTACAAGTCCCTCCTGCAGACGGAGGACAGCCGTCTGGAGCTGCACGAGAGGCTTATCCGGAATCACTACCTCGCGCAGTTCAACGAAGAGACAATCGTGCCCCGCCGGCAGCACACCTGCGGCGAGCCATGCTCCGCGGTGTGCAAGAAGATGAAGGATGACTACAAGAAGGACTACGAGCCCTATCAGGCCATGGGTCCCCTGTGCGGGGTCTTCGATCAGCGCGCCGCGGAAAAGCTCTGCCATCACGCGGACGTCCTGGGGTTTGACGCAATCTCTGCCGGCGGCGTCCTGGCCTGGATGATGGAGATGCTGGAGGAGGGGCAGCTCACCCAGGAGGATCTCGGCGTTTCGCGGCTGCCGCGGTGGCGGGTGGAAGGGTTCGACCCCGCGGCAGATTCCCTGCACAACGCGGAGCTGGGTGTGGAGCTCCTCGATTCCATCGTCATGTGCCGGGGAGTGGTGGACCTGTCGCAGGGAGCACGCAAGTGGGGGCGGCAGCTTTCACGGGCGCGCGGCAAGCGGCTCCTGGACAGCTTCGTGTACGTCGCCTTCGGGCGCCAGGGATGGATGGTCCCCAACCAGTACTGGGCTCCGGGGGTCCTTGCGCCCATGCCCATCATGGGGAAGTACTACATGTACTACGGCTTTGCCTTCGCGCCGCCGCGCACGCTCGGCCGCCTGTGCGCGGAGAGGTTCCAGAAGGAGCTTCTCCTTGATACGGCTGGTTTCTGCCGGTTCCATCGCGGCTGGGCGGAGGAGACCGCCGCTGAGATATTCGGAAGCATTTTCGGCAAGAAAGATGAGCTCATAGAATCAACGGCGGTCACGGCGAGCAGGATAAACTCCCGCAACGCATCCGTATACTGGGAATCGGAGCGGAACGTCGACTTCGTGCTGTCCTTCCTGCGCCGGGCGCGCGACGTGGAAGGGGAGACGGATCCCGAGCTCGTGTCGTGGATCCAGCGCTTCGAGAAAGACCGGAAAGAGGCGGCGCTGGACTGGTGGTTCGAAGTGCGCAAGGGCGTGGATGAGAGCCTGAGGGAGTTCTGACGCGACAGCGATCCGACGACGGGCCGTCGACGCTTCCTTCGTTGCATAGACCTCCGATCCGGCTTACACTTCCCTTATGCGCACCCTGCGCTCGCGGCTTGCGGATTTTTGCAGGGCTCATTCCATAGAAATCCTCTACGCATTTGGAAGCAGGGCGCGTGCCGCCCTGGACTCCCTTGACGACGTTCGAAGCGGTTTTGAGAGCGCTGGGTCGGACCTGGACATTGGCGCGAAAGTCTCGGTTGACTCGCGTGTCGACGTGCGTGAAAAGGCAGTGATTGCAGTGGGGCTCGAGGATTTGTTCGGCGTCTCCCGGGTGGACCTCGTTCTCCTGCACGAAGCGGATCCTTTCCTTGCCGCCAACGTTATCCGCGGTGAACGCCTCTATTCCGTGGATGCCCATGCTGCGGATGAGTATGAGCTGTACGTTCTCCGCAGGGCAGGAGACTGCGCTCCTCTTGAGCGTGAGAGGCTCGCGCTGCTCGAGGAATCATGAGCCCGGGGAAAGTGTCGCGGAGAATCCTCCTGGACCGCCTCTCGTGGGTGGATCGGATGATTTCGGGGATCCGCTCCCTTCCCTTGCAAAGCATGAGCGCGTTTGCTTCCGACTCACGAAATGTCTGGACCGCGGAGTCCTGCCTCAGGAGGGCGCTTGAAGCCCTCTTTGATATCGGGCGGCACGTCCTGGCCAAGGGTTTTGGGAAAGGGGTTTCCGAGTACCGGGAGATCGCGGACAAGCTTGCTGAAAGCGGCGTTCTCTCAGGGCCGCAATCCCAGCTTCTCAAGATTCTTGCGGGCTACCGAAACAGGCTCGTTCATTTCTACCACGAGGTCTCTCTGGATGAGCTTTCCCAGACCTGCACCACCCAGCTCGGAGATGTCGTCGCGATGAGAGATGCCTTCCGTGCGTGGCTCGACTCGCACCCCCAGCTCATCGACGACAGTCTCTAGGCGGCTTCCCCGTATGCATCACGAGGAACTTCACGATCTCAAAGCAGATGTGGTTCCCGCGCGCCGCTCATGAGCGGTCCACGGCGTCGTCGTACTGCTCCCGGGTGTCGATGTCCCGGGTGACGGAGTCCTCAGGCCACGGGACTTCCTCCACCGTGAAGCGTGAAAGAAGACTCGGCATGGAACCCGTCACCGGGTCAGCAGCCAGGACCGCATCCCGGACGGCTTTCCCCAGGAGGACAGGGTGCCCTCTCTCCCCATCGAAAACAGGGAATATCGCGTCGGCGTATTCGGCGCGGAGCAGGGATGAGTAGACATCCCGCGTAATGAAAGGCTTGTCTGCAAGAACGATGAAGAACCGCTCCGTGTCCACGCAGGAGGCGCCGCGTTGGATGGAGGAGAACATCCCCCTCTCCCAGCCCGGGTTTGCAGCAAGAGTCACCCTGTCGTCCCCTCGCAGGACGGCCGCAAGTTCGGACCCCCGGTGGCCGGTGACGACGATCACCCGCTGGCACGCGGAAAGGGCGGTTCGCACGACGGTCTGGATGATGGTTGATCCACGGAACGGAAGGAGGGGTTTCCACTGACCCATGCGGGCGGAACGCCCCGCCGCCGGGACGATGCAGGTCACCGGGTCCACGCGACATGCTACACGCGGCCGCCGCCCGCCGCAAGGCGCTCCGACCTTGACCGTCCCATGGCGGAACTGTATCGTGAACCGGATGACGTACAGGTATGATCCGGCTTTCATCCGCGCCATCCCCAAGACGGACCTGCACGTTCACCTCGACGGGTCCCTTCGAATCGGCACCCTGATCGAGCTTGCGCGGGAACGGAAGGTCGAGCTCCCGTCCTTCACGGAGGAAGGGTTGAATGAAAAGGTCTTCAAGCCCTCCTATGCGAATCTCCTCGAGTACCTGAGCGGCTTCACCTGGACTCTCAAGGTCCTTCAGGACAAGGAGTCGCTGGAAAGAGCGGCATACGAGCTCGCAATGGACAACTGGGCGGAGGGGGTCAGGTACCTCGAGGTCCGCTTCGCTCCGCAGCTTCACATGTCCCCCTCATTTGGCCTGGACGGGGTGGTGCAGGCAGTGGACGGGGGGCTCCGCAGGGCGCGGGAGGAGATAAACCGCGGCCTGGCGGACACCGAGCCTCCCTTCGACTACGGTGTGATCCTCTGCGCGATGCGTTTCTTCACCCCCGAGTTCTCCGAGTACTACCGGAACCTCACCCGGGTCCTTTCCGCTTCCAGCAGCCATGACATCATCCGGACGGCGGGGCTGGAGCTTGCCCGGGCCGCCGTGCGGCTTCGCCGGGAAACGGCTCTGCAGGTGGTCGGCTTCGACCTTGCCGGCAGTGAAGAAGGCTATCCGGCAAGCGAGCACGAGGAGGCCTACGAGTATGTCCACCGGCATTTCCTGAAGAAGACCGTCCACGCGGGAGAGGCGTACGGGCCCGAATCGGTCTTCCAGGCCATCGCCAAGCTGCACGCGGACAGGATAGGACACGGGCTGCACATGTTCGACGAGGACATGATCTCCACGGGCAGCGAGCCGGAGAAGAAGGCGTACGTGGAAAACCTGGTGAACTATATTGCGGAAAACCGCACCACCATCGAGGTCTGTCTCACGAGCAACCTCCAGACCTCTCCGGGCCTTGTGGATGTGCGGGACCATTCCCTGCAGAAGATGCTGGACCACCGCCTGTCCCTGACGTTCTGCACGGACAACAGGCTCGTATCCCACACCACCGTCACGAGGGAGCTCACTCTTGCCCTGGACAATTTCTCCATCCCGCCGGACCAGCTCAAAGACATCATCGTCTACGGATTCAAGCGCTCGTTCTACTACCACCCCTACTCGGAAAAGAGGAAGTGGGTGCGGAACGTCATCGACTATTACGAGGCGGTAGAGGAAAAGTTCGGGATCGATTCGTAGAGGCCTGACAAGTCTTTTTACAATTCTTTTTCCTCGACGTGACAACACAGTCGCCTCTGGGCGCCACACTGGAATCATGAACCGAACACAGGAGGCGCATGTGAGAAGCAATCCCATCGGAATCTGGATGATGGCCCTGTTCCTGGTTTGCATGGCGCCGGCCGTCGGCCGGCCGGACGGGCTCATCGTGGTGAGCGATCCGCCGCCCGCCGCCCCGGGGCATTTCGGTTTTGCCCCTCTTCAGGTCCTCTACCATCGCGTCAATGTGGCCGTGAACGGCCTGGTGGCGGTCACGGAAGTGGACCAGGAGTTCTTCAACGCGGGCAGCCAGCGGCTGGAAGGCACGTATGTCTTTCCCATACCGACGGGCGCCAACATCGATCGATTTTCCCTGGAGGTGGGCGGGAGAATGATGGACGCGGAATTGCTCCCCGCGGACAAGGCCAGGTCACTGTACGAGGAGATCGTGCGCAAGGAGCGGGACCCTGCCCTCCTGGAATACGCCGGCCGGGGCGCGTTCACCCTGCGGATCTTTCCCATCGAGCCGCATTCCGGCAAGAGGATCAGGATCAGGTACACGCAGCTCCTGACAAGCGACTCGGGCATGACACAGTACGTCTACACGCTGGGCACGGAGAAGTTCAGCTCGATCCCGGTTTCCGAGGTCTCCGTGCACATGACCATCGACGGCGAGCAGCCCTTGAAGACCATCTACAGCCCGAGCCACGACGTCGAGGTAAAACGGCAGGGTGACAGGCGCGCCGTGATCGGATGGGAGACCAGGAACGCGTGGCCGGACACTGATTTCAAGGTCATATTCTCACGGACACCGAATTCCCTGGGCATCGATTTCATGGCAAGCAGGCAGCCGGGGAAGGACGGGTACTTTGTCCTCCTGGCCTCTCCCGGCATGACCGTTGAGAAGGGAAGCATTTCAGCCAAGGACGTCTGTTTCGTGCTGGACACCTCGGGGTCAATGGCGGGCGCCAAGCTTGCGCAGGCAAAGAAGGCTCTCCGGTTCTGCCTTGCCAGCCTTGCGCCGCGTGACAGGTTCGACGTCGTGCGCTTCTCCACCGAGGCAGAGCCGCTCTTTCAGTCCCTGGTCCCCGCGGACGGGCACCACGTTGCGCAGGCGGAGGATTTCGTGGACGGCCTCTCCGCAATGGGCGGAACGGCGATCGCGGATGCGCTGGACACGGCGCTCTCCCTCCGGGAGGCCGGTGAACGGCCGTACATGGTCATCTTTCTGACTGACGGCATCCCCACGGTCGGAGAAACCTCCGAAGACGCGCTGGTGGACCGGGTCACCCATGCCGGCCGCGCCACGCGGATCTTCTCCTTCGGCATAGGGAACGACGTGAACGCTCACCTCCTGGACAGGATAGCGTCCGAGACTCGAGCGGTGAGCCAGTACGTGCTTCCCGAGGAGGACATCGAGCTCACGGTGAGCTCCTTCTACGCCAGGATCAACGAGCCGGTCTTTTCCGACCTGACACTTTCCTTCACGAACCCTGCCGTCCATGTCACGCAGCTGCTTCCGTCTGCACTCCCTGACCTTTTCAACGGCGACGTGCTCGTGGTTTTCGGGAGGTACTCGGGCTCGGGCGCCGGGGCTGTGCGGGTCAGCGGTCAATTCAATGGCGGGAAACGGGAGTTCGCCGCGGACCTCACCTTTCCCGCCGAACAGGCCGGCAACGACTATATTCCCCGGCTCTGGGCCGCGCGCCGGGTCGGCTGGCTCCTGGACCAGATCAGGCTGCACGGAGAGTCCGCGGAGCTGGTGGATGAGGTCATCCGCCTTGCGCGGGAGTTCGCCATCGTGACCCCGTACACCGCTTCCCTCATCCTGGAGGATGAGGAAAAGCGAAACGTGCCGTCTTCACTGCGCTCGTTCCAGGAGCTGGGGGACGACGTCAGCGCCCGCGACAACGCTCGGAGCAGGCTGGACTCGGTTCGGCGCGAAGCCGCTTCGGAATCGAGCAGGGCAGGCGCCCCCGCTGTCCAGAACTCCATTGCCATGAACGACCTGAAGGCCAGCCAGAACCTCGGCCAGGCAGCCCAGTCCTCGGGGCTTGAAAAGGCGGCGTCGGCGCCGCCTGCCGCCGGCTACAAGGCCGCGCAGAGGAACAACTACGCTCAGCAGGTGCGGGTGGTGAACGGACGCGCCTTCTATCAGAACGGGAACGTCTGGACTGACTCTACTGCTCAGTCGAAAAAGTCGTTGAAGGAGAGGCGCGTTTCATTCGGCAGCCGTGACTACTTCGACCTGCTTGCCAGGACCCCGGCGCTCTCCTCGTGGCTTGCGCTGGGAAACGATGTGGATGTCGTCGTTGACGACACTCTATACAGCATTCGCGACTCAGGGAGATGAGAAGATGAAAAGGATCGTGTCAGCGGTTCTGCTCGCGGCTGCATCGCTTGTTTTCGCAGCGTCCGGTTTTGCGGCGCCGGATCCCAAGGGTTCTGCCTCTCCCGGGCCTGGCTTCACCGCCGGGAAACCGCGCGTGGAGGTGACTTTTGTCCTTGACTCCACGGGCTCCATGGGAGGGCTGATCGAAGGGGCCAAGCAGAAGATCTGGTCCATCGCGAATGCCATTATTTCGCGCACGCCGACCCCCGAGGTGCGGATCGGGATCGTCACCTACCGTGACAGGGGGGACGAGTACGTCACGCGGCGATTCGACCTCACGGAGGATATCGATTCGGTATACAGGAACCTCCAGTCCATCACCGCGGACGGCGGAGGCGATGACCCGGAGAGCGTGAACCAGGCTCTCCATGAGGCGGTCACGGACCTCGCCTGGACTCCCGGCGCGAAAGTGCTGAAGATCATTTTCCTGGTCGGTGACTATCCGCCGCACATGGACTACCCTGACGACGTGAAGTATCCGGTCACTGCCCGGGAGGCCGTGAGACGGGGCATCATCATCGACACGGTGCAATGCGGAGACGTTGCGGAAACCACGCCCGTGTGGAAGGAAATAGCCCGCATGGCCGACGGCTCCTTCGTGGCGCTGGCGCAGTCAGGCAACATGACGGCCATGACCACCCCGTACGACGAGGAGATTGCACGGATGAGCGCCGAGATAAGCTCCACCGTCATCACCTACGGGGACGCGAAGAAGCAGGAAGAGTCACGGAGCAAGGTCGCAAAGGCGGCCGGGGCGCCGTCCACCGTGGCCGCGGACAGGGCCGCTTACAACCTTGCCAGCGGCGGCAAGGCCATCCAGGGGACGGGGGACCTGGTGGAGGACCTCAGGGAAGGGAGAGTTGACCTGGGCCTGCTCCCGCTGAAACAGCTCCCTCTCGAGCTGCAAGGCATGAGCCCAGCCCAGAGGAAAGAATACGTGGCGTCCCATCAGGCAAGGCGGGACGCGCTGAATGCGCGCCTGGCGGAGCTCTCAGAGAAGCGCGCGGACTACGCTCTGAAAGAACGGCGAGCTGCCGCCGGCAGCGACGCCTTCGACACGAAGGTCTCCCAGATCATATCCACTCAGGCCGCGCGAGTGCGATAGGGCAGGGAGGTGTGGGGGGCGCGCCCGAGCTGGCCGCCCCGCCGCCTCTATCTACCGAGAAAACCCCGAAACTCGTTCTCCCTCATGATCTCCAGGAACACGGATGAGGAATCCTGCAGGCCCACCTGGACCGCGTGGGCGGAGAAAAGCCTGCTGAACGCGGACATGGGATGCAGTGCGCCGGGGGCCATTCCTCCGCTGATGCATCTGTAGGCCCCGGCGCGCGAGACCACGCGGCTGAACGTGACCTCCGCCCTGTCGAAGCTGAGCTCGGTCTTCTCGTACTTCTGGCGTGAGCCCAGGATCTTCGAAAGCCAGTTGTCTCTTTCGAAGTCTTCGAACCAGATCCGTTCTCCGACGGTGTACAGGAGCCCGGGAAACCCGAGTGGTCCATCACCCGAACGCCCCAGGAGCGTGGCGAAGGTGAAAAGCCCGATCTCGCCTCCTCTCTTTTCTCCCGTCTTGCGCCAGAACTCGGCCGGGTTCTCGTCCTGCCGCCTGCTCCACAACTGCATCGAAGCCCCCTTGCAGGGACACAATAGTCCCGCGGCACGGGGGCGTCAATCTATTGATTCTCTGCGTCGATTGATTGCATTCTTCGACCGACACCATTCGTTGCACCAGGAGGTGGAAATGGCCCGACGGGCAGGATTGATCGCCTGCGTGGTGCTGCTGGCCGCAGCAGTCACCCAGGCCCAGGAAAAGCTGGAAATCTTCTCATGGTGGACAGGGGACAACGGCGTCGCCCTCCAGGCCCTCGTTCAGAAGTACAACTCCCTCTATCCCGACGTGGCTGTCATCAACGCGACCGCAACGACAGGCCCGGGGGTGAATGCCCATGACGTCCTCTGGAGACGCATGCTCGTCGGAGATCCCCCGGACAGCTTCCAGGTGCGCGGCGGCCAGGACCTCATTTCCACCTGGGTCATTGCCAACCGTGTTGAGGACCTCGGCGGCTTCTACAAGACGCAGGGATGGAGCGCGGCCATCCCCCGCGACCTGACGGCGCTGCTGTCCACGAAGACCGGCACCTGGAGCGTCCCGCTGGCGGTCAACCGCAGCAACGTCCTGTGGTATGTCCCCGCGCGGCTCTCCGGCTGGGGCCTGAACCCGCCGCGGACCATGGGTGAGCTCCTGAACGCGTGTCGGAAGCTGAAGGACGCCGGCGTGGATGCGCCTCTTGCCGTGGGAGACGCATCCACGCTGGTCCACCTGTGGGAGTCAGTCGCTGTTGCCACCCTTGGGCCCGACGACTGGTCCGCCCTGTGGTCAGGGAGGTTGAAGTTCACCGACCCGAGAGTGGTCCGAGTCTGGGACACTTTCGGCAGGCTCATGGATTTCACAAACGATGGCGCGGGCGGTCTCTCCTGGCAGCAGGTCTTGGACAGGGTGGTCAAGGGAGACTCCGCGTTTGCCTTCATGGGCGACTGGACCGAAGGCTACCTGGCAGACACGCTCAAGCTCACTCCGGGAGAGGGCTTTGCCTGGATCCCGTCACCGGGCACCAACGGAATATTCGTCGCGCGGGTTGATTCATTCTGCCTCCCGAAGGGGATCAAGGACACCGCATCGGTCTTCAAATGGCTGATGATGCTGGGGACCCGGGACGCCCAGGACGTCTTCAATTCCGTGAACGGCTCCATCTCACCGCGTCGGGATTCGGAGGTGGAGAAATACGATCCGTACTTCCGGTCAGCTGCCAAGGATTGGAGGGAGAGCAGGATCGTCGGAAGCATGGCCCACGGCATGGTAGCCCCGAAGGAGTTCGTGACCCAGTTCGCGGACGTCGTGGACATCTATCTTGCCGCACGGGACCCTCGCGCTGCTGCAGGCGCCGTCCAGGCCATTGCCGACATGGCGCATCTGGGCAGGTAGGGCTCTCAGAGCCTCGCGCCGACAAGGAGCTGGACACTCACGGACAGGTAGGTCAGAGATACGGAGGAAAGCCCGAGGTTCTGCAGGGCAGAGAGGGAGCTGCTGTCCGCTGAGCTCAGAGGCTTGAACCCGACAAGGACCTCCGGGCGCAGGAAGAACCGGCCCAGGATGACGTCCGCGCCCACTCCGCCCATGAGCCAGAGCTCGTTCAGGTCAGCCTGCTGAGCGGGCGTGAATCCCGCCTTCAAGTCGTTCCCGCTCGCATCCGTGAGTGTCAGATTGAGGTTGAGCTGCGCCCCGAGAAGGGGAAATATCAGGACCCCGCCCAGATCGATTGGATATTTGGCGAACCCCGCAATCGTAAAATACGTTGCTTCACCGTTGAAGCTGGGCGCCGTTATGGTGGCCGCGACCCCGGGCGTCGAGCCATGGTCTATCATGTAGCCGATGTCGATCTCCGCGTATGTGATGTCGAAAAAAAGCTTGCTGGCCAGGGAAACGGAGCTGCTCACTCTGTCCGTCGCGCCTCCTGAAGCCGATGCCGTGAGCTCGCTCGAAGAATACGTGGGAGCTATGCCTGCCCCCATGCTGAAGGTGAGCGCAAAGCTCCTCCCAGCGACGGCGAGGAGGACCAGGGCGATGGACGCGCACGACAGCTTTCTCATTACAATCTCAGGGCGTAAAGTTTGCCTGGACAGTCGCGCTGCCGCTTGTCAGCGTGACTGTCGTTGTTGCACTTGTTGGCGCGGCGATGGTGGCGGTCCCTGACGCCACTGTCCAGTTGACAAAGGTGCCCGTGGTGGTAGCGGTGATGGAGGTCTGGGCGCCGTAGTCGACAAGCACAGATCCGGTCGGTGTCGTTGTGCCGCTTCCGACGACGCTGACGGTGAGCGTATATTGGAGGACGGAAAAATTCGCCTGGATGGCCGCATCCCCGACGGTGAGCGTGACCGTTGTTGACGCTCCGTTGGGATTCGCGATGATTGCCGGGCCGGAAATGGTGGTCCAGTTGACGAAGCTGTACCCCGCGTAGGGAGTCGCGGAGATGTTTATGGCCTTGCCAGGGGCGACCGCGAGGCTGGGTGTGGCTGCACCCGGCGTACTGGGGCTGGGCCCGCCCTGACCCGAGACCTGGATGGTCAGCATGAGGTAGTACAACGAGCAACCCGCGGCACCTGCCCCGAAGGCCGCGAGGATCAAGAGGCAGATGATTGTCCGACTACTTCTTCTGGCCGTAATACGCGTTTTTCCCGTGCTTTCTCCGAAAGTGCTTGTCCAGGAGGGTCTGCTTGACTCCCCTGATCCGCGGATTCACCGAGACGGAAATGGCGTTCATGCGCGCCACGAGCTCCAGGATGAAAGCGTGGTAGACGGCGGCCGCCGGGCTTGTGCCCCACGTGAAGGGTCCGTGCGATGCCACGAGGACCGCCGGCATCTCGCGATAGTCGACCCGCTTGAACGCGTTGATGATCTGGACGGCAGTCTGCTCCTCGTAGTCGAGGGCGATCTGGGCGTCCGTAATGACCTCCGTGCACGGGACGGGTCCATGGAAATAATCCGCGTGCGTCGTCCCGAGGCAGGGCAGGGGCAGCCGGGCCTGCGCCCACGCGGTGGCGTGGAGCGAGTGCGTATGGACGACGCCTCCGATCTCGGGAAACTCCTTGTACAGCATGACATGAGTCCGGGTATCCGAGGAGGGGTTCAGGTCCCCTTCCACCCGCCTGCCTTCAAGGTCCAGGAGGACCATGTTTGACGGCGTCAGCTCTTCGTATTCAACGCCGCTGGGCTTGATGGCAATGAGCCCCAGCGCCCGATCAATCCCTGACACGTTGCCGAAAGTTGAAACCACAAGGCCTCTTTCCACCAGCTCGAGGTTGGCCTTGTAGACCGCTTCCCGCAGGATCCTTATTCCCTGCTGGTTCTTTTTCTTCGGCCTCTTCATTGTCACCGTTGCCTTCATGCTTTTCCCAGGGTCTGGAGAAGCCCCTGCAGGCTTTCCCCCAGGCTCACGTATTTCTTGTACAGCGTGTTGTACACCTCGACCTTTTTGCGGTCCGGGACAAACGTCTTGTCGAACCCGCTTCCCATTTTCTTCTGCGCATCAGACACGTTCTTGTAGACGCCCGCGGCAACGGCAGCGAACATTCCCGCTCCCAGGGCCACCGCCTGCTCCGATGCGGCAACCTTGATGGGCATGCCAAGGACGTCAGCCGTGACCTGCATGACGAAAGGGCTCTTGCGGGAGATCCCGCCGATGCCAATGACCGCGTCGATGGGCACTCCCTGCCTGCGGAACTGCTCCACGATGGCCCGGGAGCCGAACGCCGTGGCTTCCACGAGCGCGCGGAAGATCTTCGGCGCCGTGGTTCCCAGCGTGAGCCCGACGATGGCGCCCTTCAGGGTCTGGTCCGCAAACGGCGTCCTCCTCCCGTTGAGCCAGTCCAGGGCGACCACGGTGGACTCCGCGGGGTCCACTTTCTCCGCTTCCTCGGCAAGCCGGTCCAGGATTGCGTCCTCGATCTCCTGCTTCAGCTTCGCGGCGGCAGCTCCGCGCGCGCCCTTGGCGGACGCCGGCGCCACGGCAGTGAGGGGCCAGGCCAGGATTTCCTTGAACCATGCGTACACGTCCCCGAAGGCGGACTGCCCGGCTTCCAGGCCGATCATGCCGGGAATGATGGAGCCGTCCACCTGCCCGCAGATGCCCGGCACGGTTTTCGCGCCGAAGGCTTTTGGCGGGACAACCATCATGTCGCAGGTCGACGTCCCCATGATTTTCACCAGGGTGCGGCCGGTGATCTGACCTCCCACGCCTCCCATGTGAGCGTCGAATGCCCCCACGGCCACGGCCGTGCCCGGAGTCAGCCCGAGGCGCTTCGCCCACTCGTCCGTGAGCCCTCCCGCCTTGACGTCGGAGGTCCAGGTTTCCGTGAACAACCGGGCGCGCAGTCCCTTGAGAACCGGGTCGAGCTTGACGAGGAACTGCTCGGGGGGAAGACCTCCCCACTCCGGGTGCCACATGGCCTTGTGCCCGGCCGCGCACCTGCTGCGCTTCATGGTCAACGGATCCGTGGTCCCCGTCAGGAGAGCGGCCATCCAGTCGCAGTGCTCCACCCAGGAGAAGGCCGCTGCGCGGACCTTCTTGTCCTCTCGGAGCACATGGAGGATCTTCGACCAGAACCATTCCGAGGAGTAGACGCCGCCCTCATACCTGGTGAAGTCCGTTCCGCCCCACGTGCGTGATACCGTGTTGATGAGCTCGGCTTCCCTGACCGCCGTGTGATCCTTCCAGAGGACGAACATCGCGTTGGGGTTCTCCTCGAAGCCTTTCGTGAGGGCGAGCGGAGATCCGTCGCGGTCCACGGCACAGGGCGTGGATCCGGTGGTGTCGATCCCGATGCCGACCACCCGGGCGCCCGCCTTCTTCCCGACCTTCGCAAGGGCTCCCCTGACGGATTGCTCCATCCCGTCGATGTAGTCCCGGGGATGCTGGCGGAACATGTTCTTTGCCGGGTCGCAGTACTTTCCAGCCGCCCAGCGCTTGTACCATGCCACCTCGCTCGCGAGCTCGGTGCCCTTCTCCGCATCTATGACCATGGCGCGGACCGAGTCGGTCCCGAAGTCCATACCGACGATAAGCTTCCCCGACATCATCCTTTTCCCCCTCTGGTTGTGGCTTCAGTTTTCTTTCCTGCTCTGGGCCGGGCACGGCCCGCGGGCCGTGCCTCCCGCGCTTCCTCCCGCGGCCGGCTGCGCCCTGCCGGCGGAAACCTGCCCTCCCGCTCGGCGCCCGTGGATGCCGCCTCCCGATCATGGTTGTACACATCCCACAACAAGTACCGGGAAAATGCCTCTTCGATGACAGGGGCGATACGGGAAGGATTGATGGCAACGTGATGCTCGAACCCCCGTGAGCAGATGAGGCGCAGCAGCGCCTGCAGTCGAGGGATCCGCGCCACCGCGTAGCCTCCGAACGTGTTGATGGGGTCCGTGGTGATCTCCCCTTCCCCGACGTACGCGCGGATTCTGCCGGCGAAGTCGTCCGTGGAAACCCTGCAGTAGGTGAAGTCAGTGGGCGCGAGCCGGCCCACGACGGTCCCGTAGCTTTTCTCCCTGCCCACGGTCCCCGCGAGGATCTCCTGGTAGTCCATGACTCCCTTGTTCGCAAAGAACTCCTGGGGAAAGTTGCTGCAGTGGAAGAGCACGCACTTGTCCGGGTCATCGGAGTAGTTGTTGTTCCAGTCCGCAATGCCGCTGGGCCTTCCCGACGCCTGGATCATTGCATACATCCCCAGGAGCCCGCTGATGTCCGTTTCGCACGCCGACGGAGAAAGGCCATTGCTCAGGATGCTCATCACGGCGCAGGGAACCACCCCGAAGTTCTCCTGCATCGACGTCCAGCATTGAATCGCGGTGCCGGAAAGCTCCCGCTCCGCGATGCACTGGTCCAGCACCACGGCGAACTTGGCCATGCGCACCAGGGATTCCCGGGGGATTCTGGTCGTCTTCACGTACCCCCGAATCTCGTCCAGCTTGGAGATGACGGAGGACTCCTTGTCGTTCAGGCCCCACGCGCGGCCGAAAATCTCCGAGAGGTCTATGCTCTCCACGGAAACTCCCGTCCGTTCCAGGAGCTTCTCGCTGTAGCGCACGGTGGCAAAAGCCGCCGGTCGGGCGCCGATCTGCGCGAAGCGGGCCTTTCGCATTCCCTTTACCACCCGGCATGTCCCCGCGAACTCTCTCAGGTCGGACCGGAACGCTTCTGACTCCGGGTCCATTGTGTGCTCCGACGTGAGGGAGAAACGAATACCATACTGGGTGAGGTTGTTGCATGCGGACATCTTGCCGCAGAAGCTGTCCCGCCGGTGCTCGATTGCCATCCTTCCCGGCTCATCGGGGAATGCGTGGACCAGCACCGGGACATCCAGCCCCGACATCTTGATGGTATCCGCGATCCCGCGCTCATCACCGAAGTTCGGGAGGGTCACAAGGATTCCGTCGATTTTCTCCCGGTTGGCCTTGAAGAGCTCCGCGCACTTTTTCGCATCCGCATGGGATTCCACGGATCCAAACTTTGTGTCTTTCGGGCCCAGCGCCACCGCTTCCAGCCCTTCCTCCTTGAGGACCGAAAGGATGACCTTTCTTCCCTGCTCGCAAAGCTCGGCCGGGAAAAACCCCCGGTTGCCGACAAGCACACCGAGCGTGGTCATGACGCACTCCTTTTTCGTTTTCAGCAGAGACGGGTTTCAAAGACGATAATTCGGGTGGCCGGGAAAGTCAAGGAGAGGCAAGTCCGGGAAGAAGGTACGCCATGATCATGGTGATGGCGCTGACGATCAGGGCCATCGCCACGCTGTGTCCGATGGTGGACCTGAGGATCACGCCCTCCTGGCGCGGCAGCCTGGCGGAGACGGTTGCCACCGAGATGCTCTGGGGAGAGATCATCTTGCCGGCGACCCCGCCGGTGGCATTCGCGGCCACGGCCAGTCCCGGGCTCATCCCCAGGTTTTCCGCCGTTGTGCGCTGGAGGGAGCCGAAGAGGGCGTTCGACGAGGTATCAGAGCCCGAGAGAAGGACGCCGAGCCAGCCCAGGAGCGGCGAAAACAGGGGGAAGAGGGCCCCTGTCGCGGCCAGGGCAAGGCCGAGGGATGAGTTCATCCCGGAGAAGTTCATGACGTACGCGGTTGCCAGGACGCAGCAGACGGTGGCTATGGTCCCTTTCAGGCTTGCGATGGTCCGGCCCAGGCATGCCAGCCCCTTCCGCGGCCCCATACCCGGGAGGATGAACATGGAAAGCGCACCGGCGAGGAAGATGGCCGTGCCCGGAGCTGAGAAAACGGCAAACGAGTACAGCGCCCGGTAGGGCGTCACGGAGGCGACAGCGGGCGGGGCCCGCAGAATCCGTCCGTCCAGGAACGGCCATGCAAAGGTGATGTCAAGGCGCTGCAGGGCGTGGCGAACCGGGCCGGCCGCCCAGAGGAGGACCAGGAGCGACATGAGCAGGTACGGCGCCCACGCCCGCAGGACTGAGATGCCGGGCGCTGAGGCAGCTCCCGTCAGCCTGGCTTTTGCGCCGGGGAAATCCCACGCATTTCGCGGCTTCCAGATCTTGAAGAAAAGCCACAGCCCTGCAAGCGTGACGATTGCCGAGAGGAGCCCGGCCGTCCACGGCCCGTTGTATGTCGAGATCAGGAGCTGCGTGCCGGCGAAGAGACAGCCGGCGACGAGGATGGCAGGCAGGACCTCGAGGCTTCTTCTCCAGCCGGAGAGAACGACGCACAGCCACAGCGGCACAAGGAGCGTCAGCGGGGTGACCATGCGCGCGATGACCCGTCCCAGCATGATCACGTCCAGGCCGCTGACGGCGGCTGCGGCGGCTACGGGAACGCCCGCGGCGGCGAACGCCACGGGCGCGCTGTTGGCAAGCAGGCAGATCGTGGCCGCGGGTCGGGACTCGAAGCCCAGCCCTACCAGCATTGCCGCCGTGATGGCCACCGGCGTGCCGAATCCCCCTGCGCCTTCCAGGAACGCTCCGAAGGCGAAGGCAATGAAGATCGCCTGCAGCCGTCTGTCAGAGGTGATCGAGGCGAGGGTGGAGCGGATCAGGTCGAACTGGCCGGAGGCCACGCACAGCTCGTGGACCCACAGGGCAGAAACCACGATCCACAGGATGGGGAGCACGGCGAAGGCCACGCCAAAGAGCGCCGAAGCCGCAGCGGGAACAGGCGGCATGCCCCAGAGGCCGACGCCAAGGGCAAGCGCCGCGACCAGCGAGGAGAGCGCGGATGCCCACCCGGGGAGCCTGCCCCAGGCAAGGAGGACGAAGATGACGACAAGAGGGACCGCGGCAGCGAGGGCTGAGAAGGCAAGGCTTCCAAGGGGAGCGTACGCCTGGGTCCACGCCATGGGACGCCCAGTTGATCACGTCCACCGCCGTTTGTCTACCAGGATTCGACCTCCGAGTCTCCGGGCGGTCTTCCGACTGGGCCTCGCTGCTCGAGGTTCTTTCTCAGCCGCCGAACTCCGCGGCAATGCGCTTCATCCACTCGTGCACGGGGACTTCCTGCGGGCACTTGCCCTCGCATTCCAGGCATTCGGTGCACGCCCCGGCGCGCGCGGAGGGCGGGAAGAACCCGAACTCGCGCCTGGCCTCCCCGGGGTTCGAAAACGCCACGGCCTTGTTGTAGACGTCGAGCACCCGCGGGATGTTCACGCCGCTTGAGCACGGCATGCAGTAGTTGCACTGCGTGCAGGGGATGGGGCGAAGCTTCTCGTATGCGGCGGCCACCTCGCGCACGATGTCGAGCTCCCGGGCAGAGAGCGAGCCCACGGCCGCATTCTCCGCGCTTGCAAGGTTCTCCTGGACGTGCGCCATGTTGCTCATCCCGCTCAGGACGGTGCTGACCTCGGGCTTGTTCCATACCCACTGCAGCGCCCAGTCCGCCGGCGTCCGGCTCTTCGGAGCCTTGTCCCAGAGGGTCTTCACCGGCGGCGGCGGGTTCACGAGATTGCCTCCCATGAGAGGTTCCATCACGGAAACCGCAAGCCCTTTGCCGGCGGCGTACCGAAGCCCGGCCGTTCCTGCCTGGACCTGCTCGCTCGCATAGTTGTAGAAGATCATGCAGAAGGTCCACCTGTCCCAGGCGTCCACGATCTCCTTGAATGCCGACAGCTCGTCATGGAAGGAGAAGCCCAGCCACCCGATCCGCCCGGCGGTCACCTGGCGTTCGACCCATTCCTGGACGCCGAGCTCCCGGCCTTTCTTCCACGTCCCCCTGCTCAATGAGTGCAGCAGGTACAGATCGACATGGTCCGTCTGCAGCCTGTCCAGCTGCTCGTTGAACAACCTGTCGAAGTCCCCCGGCTGCTTCACAAGCCACATCGGCATCTTGTCGGCGAGCTTCACCTTCTGGCGATACCCGTCCTTCAGGGCCTTGCCGAGTGCAACCTCGCTTCTCCCCCCGTGATAGGGGTACGCCGTGTCCACGTAGTTGACCCCGGCATCTACCGCGGAACGGATCATGCGGATGGCGAGCTGCTCATCCACTTTCTCCGGGGCCCCGAGGGTGGGAAGCCTCATGCAGCCGAAAGCGAGAGCGGAAGCGTTCCACCCGGTGCGGCCAAAGCTCCTGTATTTCATGACGAGCTCCTATGATCTCTTTTCAAACCGGCTGTTGGAAAGAAGAAGCGCAAGAATGAACCCGATGACCAGGAAGCCGCCGCTCGCCAGAAAGGCGAGCGTGGATGCCCGGTCGGGAACCTTGTCTTTCAGGACAGCGACGATCTGCGGGCCCACGATGCCGCCCGCAGACCACGCGGTGAGGATTGCGCCGTACACGGCCGGCATGAGGCGCGGACCGAACACGTCCCCAATGAATGCCGGCATGGTGCCGAAGCCGCCCCCGTAGCACAGGAGCACCCAGCACGCGAGGACGGCGAAGAGCCAGGGATTCCCGGCGATGGCGAGAACCGCAAACACGATGATGCCCGAGCCGAGCATGATCCGGAAGGTCTGCGCTCTGCCGATCCGGTCCGAGACGGCGCCCCAGAAGAACCTGCCAACTCCGTTGAACAGTGAGCTGACGGCAATGAGCGTGGCGCCGAAGCCCGCCAGGGCGAGCGCGGAGAGAGTCGGGTTCGTGCCCTTCAGAAGGCTCTGCAGCAGCGGGGACTGAAAGCTGATGATCGAGATGCCCGCTGTAATGTTGCAGAAGAACACGACCCACAGGAGCGCGAACCGGCCGGAGAAGATCGCCTTCGAGGCCGAGACGTCGTCTTCGACCCTGGGGCCGCGCGTGTTTGAACCGGCCGGGGAATACCCCCTGGGCAGCCACCCCGCCGGCGGGTCCTGCATGAACCAGGCAGAACCGACCGCCAGGACGACAAACACCGCCGCAAGAAGGAAGAAGACAGGGACCAGGCTGGCGCCGCCGGTGATCGAAAGGAAAAGAGGGGCAAGCAGCTTGCTCATGAAGAGCGCGCCGAGGCCGAACCCCATGATGACCATGCCGGTGGCGAGCCCCTTCTTGTCGGGGAACCATTTTGCAACCGTCGCAACGGGGGTCACGTAGCCCAGTCCGAGGCCGATCCCCCCTATCACGCCGTAGCCGAGATACAGGAGCGGCAGAGACTTGATGCTCAACGCCACGCCGCCCAGCGCGTAGCCCAGCGCAAAGAGCAGGCCTCCGCACATGGCCATTTTCCGCGGACCGATTCTCGAGAGCCATGTCCCTCCCCAGGCCGCGGTAATCCCGAGGAAGAGGATCGCAAAGGAAAAGATCCACGCGACTTCGCTGTTCGACCAGCCGAAATCCGCCTTGAACTGGCGCACCAGGAGGTCCTGGAAAAAGCTCCAGGCGTAGACGGTGCCCAGGCAGAGCATGAGGACCACGCCCATTGCTGCGATCAACCAGCGATTCGCGGT
>Ga0209415_10007608_pt1 | contig 18888 bp, 16 predicted proteins | sample PeaSoiSIISIP2007_FD_187696 | JGI IMG/M metagenome (GOLD analysis project Ga0209415, IMG submission 187696) | Peat soil microbial communities from Weissenstadt, Germany - SII-SIP-2007 (SPAdes) (version 2) | ecosystem: Environmental > Terrestrial > Soil > Wetlands > Peat | place: Germany...
TAGATCTCGGCCATGGCCAGGAGTCCGTAGCCCAGATACAGGACCGTAAAATACCCGGCCGCGCGCAGCGCCACCTGGACGACCATGACGCGGCTGGTGAGGTCGAAGCGCTGAAAGCCATCCAGCGCCGAGAGGAACAGGTGCAGCATCATTTGCAGGCCCCAACTGAGGCCGGTGATCAGAATCAGGGTGCTGAACTCGTGGCGGTCGGCCTCCGACACTTTAAAAAACCGCGAGGCGCGGACGGCGAGCACCGGCGTGGTCATCCACACCACCAGGGCGATCACGGTGAAATAGAACAGGGCGGTATTGATCACCTGGTTGATCTTCTGATGCTCGCGAAGGGCCAGGAAGCGCGCGCAAAAATTGGTGATAGCGGGGTTGAGACCGAGATCGAAGAACTGGAAGTAGTCGAGGATGGAGAAGACTTGCAGCCAGATGCCGTAGTGCTCCGCGCCCAGCTTGCGAATCACGATGGGCGTGATCACGAAGCCCATGAAGAGGCCGGCGGCCACGCCCGTCCAGGACCACAGGACGTTGACCAGGAAGCGCTCGCCGTGCGGCCGCACGGGGCGGGTTTCAGCGGCGGCTGGCATTGCGGCCCATACCGGATAGGCCTATTGGCCGGGCACCGAGAGAGAGAGGAGTTGTTTTTCAGCCGGCGTGCAGCGTTGATTCAAGCAACAGCCTTCCTGCCACCACTTGGGGCGATTCTCCCAAATCGCGCGAATGGGGGTGGTGCGGATGTTGCCCACCGCCGGCATGCCGCAACAGGTCAGCACGTCACCATTGGCTTGTATTTGAATGGTGCTGAGGGCCGCGCAGATGGGCTTGTGTTCGTGGGCGGCGTGGGCCTGCGTGGAGACGCGCGAGGCGTCCGGGTTGCGGAAGTACGGAATCATGGCGTCCAGTTGGCGATACCGGTTGCCCACCGGCAGCCCCTGGCGCTTCAATCCAATCAACTCGTTCACCACGTCCACGGCCCGCTCCGGATTGCGCGGCCAGTTGTCGCTGTGCTCGAACCAGCGCGGATCTTCGGGCGTGTTGTAGTTCTGCTCGATGGGCTGATAAAAAGCGTCCATCCCCTCATGCCGGCCGGCGAACCGCGCGACTCCCGCGACTTCCTCCAGGTTGTGGGACATGATCACAGTTTTCAGGCGAATGGCATACGTGAGGCGCTTATCCTTGCGCATGCGGAGCAGGGTTTGGATGGTGGTGTGAGTCTTCTCCCAGAACTTCTCGCGGCCGCGCACTTTGTCGTGCGTGGGGCTGGCGGCATCCACGGAAACCGTCACGCGCCAGGGATTCGCCAGGGCCACGCGCTCGATGCGCGACTGGTCGTCCCAGTAGCCGTGAGTCAGAACCTCCATCAGCAGGCCGATGGAAGAGCCGTGCGCCAGCACATCCGGCGTGTACGGGCGGAGCAGAGCCTCGCCTCCGCTGATGCCGATGTGCATGGGTCCCAGCCAGGAACGCAGATCGGATAAGACCCGCTGGTAGTCGTCCAGGGTGGGAAGATCTTCCTTGCCGCGGTTTTTCCAGATGTCGCAGTGCACGCACCGGGCGTTGCACAGGTTGGTCATCATGAACCCGATGTCGGTGGGGCGGCAATGGCTGTTCCAGCGGCCTCCGGCAAAGGTGCGAAGCCGGTAATGAAAGGCGGTGTAGGCGTTTTTGTAGAGCGCGCGAGCCGCGACGGGCGCCACCGGTGGCATGATCTCCTCTCCTCCGTGGAGGTTAAGTTACAGAAAACTCGTGCTTTCAGGGTACCGTGAAGCCATGCGCATGGCAAGTTATGGTACGGCTACGCGGCCGGCGATGCTTATAATGGGCTTGTATCGAAACCGCCAGAACGGGGACATGGAATTCCAATGAGGTGGCCGCGCGGGGATGACTGAGGACCAGTTTGTGGCGCTGTTCGCCGAGGCAATCGGCGCCGATCCCGCCATGCTGACGCTCGACACTCCACTACAACAACTGGAGATGTGGGACTCGGTGGCCTACCTCGCGGTGATGACCATGGTGGACGAACAGATGGAGGTGGTGCTGCCTCCGGATGTTCTGACCGGCGCCAAAACGGCCCGCGAGATCCTCGCCAAAGCGCGGCAGGGGTAAGATGCCAGGGTCGTCGATTCGCGCGGTGGAGTACGTTGTGGGCAGCCAGAAGCTCTCCTTCGAAGAATTGGAAGAGCGCTTCGGGGCCGAGGCCATGAAGAAGGTGTTTTCCGGCTCCGGAATCCGCAACCGGCAGGTGGCTCCGCTGGGAGTTTGCGGATCGGACCTGGCGTTTCAGGCCGCCGAATGCCTGTTGGAGAAGCAGGGGACCGACCGGGCCAGCATCGACCTGTTGATCCATTGCACGCAAAGTCCGGATTACTTCCTGCCTACCACCGCCTGCCTGCTGCAGCATCGGCTGAGGCTTCCCGCGCGCTGCGCCGCTTTCGATATCAACCTGGGGTGTACGCAATACGTGTACGCGCTCTCGGTGGCGCATTCGATGATCGCCGCGGGGCTGGCGCAGCGGGCGCTGGTGCTGACCGGGGACACCATGACCCAAACTGTGCATCCCATGGACCGGTCTTTGGTGCCGCTGATGGGGGATGCCGGATCGGCCACTCTGGTGGAACCCGCGGAGGCCGGACAGGGTTTTCTGGCCTTCGAGCTGGGCACGGATGGCGCGGGCAGCGGGCACTTGATCATTCCCGCCGGCGGATTCCGGCAACCGATTTCGGCTGAAACGGCGGTGGAAGTTACCGACGCCGAGGGCAACACCCGTACCGCCGCGCACATGTATATGAACGGCGCGGCCATATTTTATTTCGCGATCACGATGGTGCCCAAGATTATCTCCGCGCTGCTGCGCAAGCTGGAGGTCGGCATCGACCAGGTGGATTGCGTGCTGTTCCACCAGGCCAACCGGTATATGCTCGATTACCTGGTGAAGAAGACCAAGCTGGCGCCCGAGAAGACGCATTTCTTCGTGGAGGAGATTGGCAACACCAGCGGATCGACCATGCCCGTAGTGCTGGCCGACGCCATCCGGGTGGGCAAGGTGAAACCCGGCTCGCTGGTGGTGATGGTAGTTTTTGGAGTGGGGCTTTCCTGGGGCGCGACCGCGGTGCGGTGGACCGGCGACGCTGCGGGGTCCGCGGGGACTGGGGGCGGGGCATGAGTCTGGAAGGGAAAACGGTGGTGGTTACGGGGGCGTCCTCGGGCCTGGGACAGGCTTGCGCCCGACTGGCGGCGGAGCGCGGCGCCCGCGTGATCGCCGTGGGCCGCAATGCGGAAGCCCTGCGCCAGAGCTTTTCCGAGCCGCACCTGGCGGTGAGCTGCGATGTAGGCGAAGAGGAATCGGTGGCCGCGCTGATCCAGGAGTTGAAACGCGGCGCGCCGGTTGGGCCGGGGCCGATTCACGGTTGGGTGATGGCCGCGGGGGTGCAGGAGATCCGGCCTTTGATCACGGAGTCGCGGCGCACCCTGGAGAACCTCTGGAAGACCAATGTTTTCGGCACCCTGGGGATACTGGCGGCGGCCTTGAAAGCGCGGCTGGTGGCGCGGGGCGGGTCGATTGTGCTGTTTTCCTCGGCCGCGGCGCGGGCCGGCGGTCCGGGCCTGGTATCTTACGCGGCCACTAAAGGCGCCATCGAAGCGGCCACTCATTCGCTGGCTCTGGAATTGGCTTCGCAACGGATCCGCGTCAACGCCATCGCGCCGGGCGTGGTGCTGACGCCGATGTCCGACAAGTATCTCAGCCGCATGACCAAAGAACAGGCCGCCGCGGTGGAGGCCGCCCATCCGTTGGGCTTCGGCACAGCCGAATCGGTGGCCGAGCCGGTGCTGTTCCTGCTCTCCGACGCCGCCCGGTGGGTAACCGGTTCGGTGTTGTTGGTGGATGGCGGGCTTACCAGCCACTGAGGGACCGGAGGAAATAACTGTGGCAAACGCTCCCTTACGGTCGCGGCTCAGAAGGGCACGCTAAAGCATGCCCGATCTGGACAGGTTTTCAGGGAGCGGTGCTTGGGTGGTGGCATGGTTGTTCCTTTACGGGTGCTAACGGCATGGCGGAGCGGCTCAGAGTCACCACCCTGGAGGAAGCCGATCTGCCGGAGTTGGAGCGCTTCCTGCTGACGGTGTTTCAGCTCGCTCCCGGACATCGGCCTTTCCGCTTGGACGCGCTTCGCTGGAAGGCTTTCGGCGCGCATCCCCTGGCTGCGGGATCGCGCAGCTATATCGTGCGGTACGGGGGAACGATCATCGGCCATGGCATGATGATCCCCTTGCGGTTCCGCGGTGTCGCGGAGAGCCTCACCGCGCAGTGCATCGTGGATTGGGCGGCTGATCCGGCCATGGGCGGAGGCGGCGTGCTGGTCTACCGGCACTTGGCCAAGCTGGCGGATGTGCAGATCGGCATCGGAGGATCCGACGAGGGCCAGAAGACCATCCAGCGCCTGGGCTTTCGCATGCAGCAGCGGATGTACTCGTTCGAGTGGATTGTGCGGCCGTGGGCCTGGCGCACGCAGTCCGGCCAGCAGGATTGGAAAACGCCGTTGCGCATCGGGCGGGACTGGTGGCGGCATCGGCGGGGTCTGACAGCGGCGCCGCGGGGCCTCACGGCAAGACGCGTGGAGCGCTTCGCGGAGGCCGGTCCGCTGCCCGTGCCCGACGCTGCGGTGGTGGGCGGGCTGGTTTCGGAACGGTCGGCCGGATCGCTAAATCACGCTCTGCTCTGCCCTATCGCGCGCATGGAAGCGCATCTGATTATACGGCAGTCGGAGACCGCCGGTTATTTCGTGCTCTCGCGCGTGGGCGCGGAGTGCCGTATTGCGGATTTGTGGATTCGCTCAGAGGCTGGCGAGGACTGGGCGGCTGGTGCGGTGGTGGCGGCCCAAACTGCCGCGCAAGACCCGGTTACCGCGGCGGTATTCACGGCCGTTTCCACAGCGCGCGTGCGCGCCGCTTTCGAGCAGGCCGGTTTCCGCGCGACGGGCGAGCACCCTGTATTTCTGCTGGACCCCGGCCGGCGCATCGCCGAGGGGCAGGAAATCCTGCTCAGCATGCTGGACAACGACGCCTTCTATTTATGAGCCAACCGCTGGGCCAGGGATCGAAAACGCTGCTTTCGGTGAACGGCTTCGAGCCGTTTCGAATCGGGAGCGGGGAGACCTTCGCCCGCAATCTGTCGCTGGAACTGGCCAAACACGGATGGCGCAACGTGCTGTGTTTTCTCGCGCCGCCCACCGAACCGGTGCGGCGCTTCCTGGATTTGCCGAATGTCACGGTGGAAGCCATTCCGGATCTCTGGAAGCTGCACTGGCGGCCCACCCTCGCCCTGGCGCGGCTCTTGCGGCGCTACCGTCCGGAGATCCTGCACTTGCAGTTCACGGGATTCCTCAGCCCTTACCCCTGGCTCGCGAAATTCTATGGCGTGAAGAAGGTGTTTTTCACCGACCAGGCCTCGCGGCCGGAGGGTTTCCTGGCGCGCCGGTCGCCCTTGTGGAAACGGTGGGCCACCCGTGCCATCAACTATCCGCTGACACGGGTGACATGCATCAGCGAGTATGTGATGCGCTACTGGGACTCGCTGGACGTGCTGCCGGCCGACCGCTTCGTGAAAATTTATAACAGCGTGGACGTCTTCTGCGGCGCAACGGATGGGGGCGTGGCCTTCCGGCGGAAGCACGGCATCCCGCTGGATCGTCCGGTGGTGGCGCAGATCAGTTGGATCATCCCCGAGAAGGGCTTCGACGACCTGCTGGAAGCGGCGCGCCTGGTGGTGCGGCAGAACCCCAACGTGCATTTCTTAATGGGCGGGGAAGGCGCGCATCGCGCACGATGCATGGAACAGTCGGCAGCGATGGGGCTCGGGGACCACATCACCTGGACCGGTCTGGTGGGGAAGCCACAGGAAGAGGGATTTTATGCCGCGGCGGATATTATCTGCCAGGCTTCGCGCTGGGAAGAGGCCTTCGGCTGCGTGATTGCGGAGGCCATGGCCGCGGGCAAACCCGTGATAGGCACGCGCACGGGCGCCATCCCGGAGTTGGTGGCGGACGGCAAGACGGGTTTCATCGTGGAGCGCCGGGCGCCCCAAGCCATGGCCGCCCGCATTTTGGAATTACTGCGCGACCCCGGCCTGCGGCAGAAGTTCGGTGAGGCCGGACGGAGAATGGCGGTCGAGGAATTCAATCAGGAGAAGAACGTGATGGAGTTTATGAAGCTCTACGGGATTTGAGCTTGCTTATGCTCCCACCCATCGCACCATGCGGTCGATAGGGTACATGCCATCCCAGGGATTATCGTAGACCGACATGGCTCCGATCTCGGTGCAGCGCTCGATTCCCCGCGCGGTGAGCGCTTCGGCCAGCGCCAGGCGGCGTTCTCCCACGGCAACGCCGGCAGTCTGCGTGTGGATCGAGCACAAGAGCGGCACCTGGAAGACATCGTCTACCGGACGCACGAACAGGGTGCGGCCATAACAGGGCGCCGCCAGTCCGTGGTCGTCTTCGGCATAGAAGACGCTCCAGGTGACGCCTTCGCCGTACCAGGCTTCGCCGCGCATGTCGTATTCGGCGCGCCAGCCGAGAATCCGATAAGCCTCGGGCACGTTGAGCGCGGGCGGCGGCAGGCGCTGGGAAAGGGCTGCCAGCTCTTCGGACAACAAAGCGGCGAAGCGAGCCGGCGGAACCGCGCCGCCGCGTTCCACAAACAACGTGTGCGGCGAATTGCAGCCGCGTTGATCGAGGGCCGCGGCATCCTGGGCCGCGCGGCGCGCTACCCGCCTGGCGGCGGCTTCCTCGCCAAGCGACTCCGCTCCGATCACCGCCAGCGAGGTTTTTGGACCAAATACGATATCCTCGGTGCCGAAGCGCCGCGGCAGGTTCATGATGGATTCCACGGCTTCGCGCCCGCCCCAAGCGATGCGCACATCGGCGGCCAGCGAAAGGGCCCGCGCCGCGGCGGCGTCCTCGCGGCTGGCGTAGACCGCCCGGACGGCATCGGTGAGAATGGATCCCTGGATGGTTGCGCCGTCCGACCGGAGGTATTGCACGCGGCTGAGCGCTTCCAGGAAAAATGGGAAGACGCCGCCTTGCTGGTGCGAAACCTTGATCAGGTTGGCGTTCTTCGAGAGCAGCCCTTGCACCACCGAAATCATCCCCAGCACGGGGACATTTCCGGCCACCCAATGCACCAGGAGGCCGCGCGGCTGGGCGCGGTGCAAGCGCGGGGAGCCCGGCGAAATCGGAACGAAGCCATCGGCGGCCGCGCGATTGCCGCGCAGGGCGGCATCGCAAACCCGTTCGAGGTTGGCGCGGCGCAGCCAGAGCGGCAGAAAGCCCGCGCCGATCTCGGCGATGACAGCGGCCACCGGGTGCCCCGGCCGGATCCATTCCTGCGCGGCGGCGTCCAGCAGGCCCAGGAGATCGTCCAGAGGTACACCGCGCAAGGGCTCCTGCGCGTGGCGCAGAGCGGATACCAACTCCTCGACCGTGGCGCTCTCCCGGCCGGCCGCGGCGTCGCCATCGGGTGGAATGTGGGCGCCGCGCGGATCGAACAGGACCGTAACCCTGGCACTCATGAGCGCACTTCGTAGACGCGTTCGGGCAGGGTATCGCCGCAGCCGCGGATCTCAGCGCCGCGGGCGCGGCCCTGTACTTCGAAGCGGGTGCCCACATCGCGCGAAATAATGCGGCCCACATCGTCAAGCAGCAGGGAGACGCCGGGATAGCTGTGCGGCAGCGGCGTGATGAATTGCAGCAGGCCGGGCGCGCCGGGTGCGCAGCCCCGCGGCTCCAGAGGCCGCAGGGTGAAGGGGTCGCGCACGATGACTTCCGAGTAGACCGGCGTCAGGCGCACGCCGAAGCCATCATCGGGATAGATCACGCCGAGCTGTTCGGTGAATCCGTAGATGTCGCGAATGGGCGGCGCGTGCGTGGTCCCCTGCATGGCCCCGTGGATGGTCGCCTGCGGGGCCCCATTCATGGTAAAGACGCGGGCCACGCCGGCGTTGAAGCGGTCGCGGCTCACGGCCTGCGCTTCGAGACGCTTCCATCCGCCGAAGTGCAAGACGAAACTGCCGGCCGGCAGCTCGAACCGGAGGCGTTCGCGCTCCAGCGGCTCCACGGCGTGGCGGAAGAGCATATAGGTGTAGGCGAGCAGGCACACGGGAACCTGGCGCGTAACGAGCTCGCGCAGGACTTCGCGCAGCCTGGGAATATCGAGCACGGGCCCGTCCCTTCCCGGCTGCATGACGTAGTGGGTCTCGGTGGCCATCATGAGGTAGCCGCGCATTCCGGCGGCGCGGGCCGAAAGCTCGACATCCGAGCCGGCGGCGTTCCCTTGGGGCGGGGCGTCGAGGACGATGAAGGGACGCCGCCGCGTGCCGATCAGGTCGCACATCAGAATCGCCAGCGCACGCATCTGGCGGTCGCGCGTGATGGCGTCCAGAGCCACGCTGCTGGGCGTTTGCAACGACGTGGCGCTGGATTTCAGCAGCCGCACCACCGCGCCGCTCTCGACCGATTCGAGGCGCATGCGCTTGAACGCGGTGACCGGGAGGAACGGCAGCCTGGCGAGGTCCTCGACGGGCGCTTGCGGGTCGGCGCCCTGCCTGCGATACCAGCGCGCAAAGGGCGGACAGCCGGCGCAATGGTGGCGAATGGACTCGCTTACGGCCCGGCGAAAGAGTTCGTCGTGCTGGCCAGGCGATGTGCGGTAGGGCGGGATTTTGAGCAGTTCATCGATGGCAGACACGGCGTCACCCTATCTTGCGCAGCAGGTCCTCGAGATCCTTTTCGGTCATGCGGCAGGCATTGGTCTTCAGGCAGACGTCTTTGGCGGCGGCGGCGGCCAGGGTTTTGACGCTGTCGTCGCTCAAAGCGCAACCAGTCAGTTGCTGGAAGTCCGCGGGCATTCCGGACGTCCGGGCAAGGTCGCGAATGCGCGCCACGAGCGCTTCTCCGCCCGGGAGGCCGCATTCGCCGGCCAGGTCGTCGTAGAGCCTGGGATTCTTGCCGAGGTTCCATTCCATGGTGGGGGCCAGATAGAACCCGGTCGCCATGGCATGCGCGGTGTGGTGTAGCGCGGTGGTAGCGTGTGACAGCGCATGGGCTGCGCCGGTGGAGGTGGTGCTCTGGCACAGGCCGCCGAGAAACGCCGCGTGCTGCATGCCTTCACGCGCGGCCAGGTTCGGCGCGGCGCCCTGCGGGCCCGCCATGAGCTGCGGCAGATGACGCAGCACGCCGCGCACCGCCGTGGCGCTCCAGGTGCGGAGGAGCGCATGGGAAAGGCTCGAAACGGCCGATTCCACGGCGTGCGCGAGGGCGTCGAAGCCGGTGCTGGCGGTTAGGGCAGGGGGCAAGTTGACGGTGAGGGCGGGATCGAGAATCACGAGGTCGGGAATCCACTCCGTCGAGACGTACGCGACCTTGGCGCCTTGCGCATTGCTGAGGACGGCGGCTTGGGAAGCCTCCGATCCGCTGCCGGCGGTGGTGGGTACGGCCGCCAGACGCGCCTTGCCACGCAGCGGCGGGATGGCCGCTGCCGCGCCGGTCCACTGCAATTCGGGATGCTCGTACTGCGCCCACACGAATTTGGCGGCGTCCAGCACCGAGCCGCCGCCCACGGCGACGATCCAGTTCGGGGCGAAAGCGGCCACCTGCTCCCGGACGGCTTCCAGCGCCGGTGCGGCCGGTGCGCCGCTGGTCCATCGCAGGGGTTCGCAGGCCGCCGCATCTTTGCATTTGGCGCCGAGCTGATCCAGCAGCCCGGCGTCCGCGGCGGAACCGGATACCATCAGCAACACGCGAGCGGTGGATTCCAAACAGCTCAGCCGTTCGATGGCATCGCGCCCGGCGCATACTTCGGGCGGGAAGAAGACCCGCTTGAGCATGCGCAGCTTCATCGCTTTAAGAGCCGCTTTATCCATCGGTGGCCTCGCGCAGAAGATTCCGCCGGACTTTTCCGGAACTGGTTCGCGGAATCGAATCGACCGCGACCAGCGCCTTGGGAATTTTATACTCCTCGACCAGCGCGCGGAGAAACAAGGTGAGGGAGCGAAGGTCGATGGGACCATCCGCCGCCACGAAGGCCTTGACGCGCTGGCCGCTCAGGGGGTCGGCTTCACCCACGCAGGCGGCGTCGCGAACGCCGGCAAACTGGCGGATGGCCTCTTCCACCTCATCGGGAATCACCTTGCGGCCGCCCACATTAATCACGTCGTTTTGACGGCCCAGCAGGAACAGGTAACCGTCCGCATCCAGATAGCCGAGGTCGCCGGTGCGCAGGCCCAGCGGGCACAGGTTGCGGCTGGTTAGATCGGGGCGCTTCCAATACTCGCGCAGGATCATGGCGCCGTTCACCACCACTTCTCCCGGCTGGCCGGCTGGTACCGCTTCGAGCGCCTCGTTGCAGATCGAAATGGTGACATGCGGCGCGGCCCTGCCGGCGGTGCCGGGTTTATGACGGTCGGCATGGTACTCGGTGAAAGCCGCGCGGGAGGCTTCGGTGAGGCCGTAGTGATGACAGACGCGCGTTTCGGGCAGCATCTCCATGAGCCATTGGCGAGTCTCGGCGCGCATGGGGGCGCTGCCGATCTCGACGTAGCGGAGATGCGCACGGGCCGTGCCCAACGCGTTGCCGGTGACCTGGCGCAGAATCTCGAAGCCCGCCGGTACCAGGGCCAGACCGGTGGGGCGGCTGTCGCGCAGCCGTTTAATTAGCGGCGCGCCGCTGCCCACACCGGGTTCCAGAATGATGCTGTGCCCGACCAGCGCAAGGGACCGCAGCCGGCCAAGCCCGAAGGAATGGCTGAGGGGCAGAGGAACCAGTTCTACGTCGTCCGGCGCCGTACCGATGAATTCGCTCATATTGCGGGCCGCGGCCAGGATGGCGGCGTGGGTAAGGACGACGCCTTTTTTCGCTCCTGTTGTGCCGGTGGTATAGAGGATGTCGGCGATTTGGTCGGGTCGACAGGCTGTGGTGGCTTCTTCGCCGGTCGACGGGGCGCCCGGCGATGCCACTTGCGAGGCGGATTCGACAGGGCACGGGCTGGCTTTCAGGGGCCGGTCCAGCAAAGCCAGGCGAGCCTCGCAATCCGCCGCCAGCGAGGCCACCGCGGCATCGGGCGAATCGGGCGCGACAGGGACGGCAATCGCGCCCGCGGCGTGGATGGCGAAATACAGAATCGGGACCGGCAGAGTATTGGGGCCGGAGAGCAGCACGCGATCGCCGGGGCGCACGCCCATCGCGCGGAGCCGCGCCACGGCCGCCAAAATCCGCGAGCGGAACCCGCCATAGGAGAGGTCCTGACCGCCCGCATGCAGCGCGATTTCGTCTGGATTTTGGGATGCGGACTGAAACAGGCACTCGACCAGCGTCCCCGCCTCAGGGTTGCGCATCGAGCTTACCCCTGCTGGCGAGCAACGACCGGATCTGGCCCACCGATTCAATCGCCAGGATCTCGTCCATGCTGAGGCCGCCCTCGATGCGCTGGTCGATTTCGGTCATCAGACGCACCTGGCTCAGGGAATCCAGGTTAGGGATTTCCTGAAGCCGCAGCTCGTCGGTGATGGCGAAATCGTCGTCGAGAGTAACCGCACTGCGGATGATGGCGTGGATGGGATCTTCCATGGGTAGTTTCGGGGGCCCCAGGGGGCGCCCCGGGCGGGGAGCCCCGCCGACACACTAGCAGACCAGTTTAGCAAACCGCATGGTATTCCTTTGGGTTCAACGGGCTATGGGGCCTTGCCAAACACAGGGACAGTCCACGACCGTCGCGCACCGGCACTCGTACCGGCGCTTGACGGCCCGCGCAGGGCAAGGGTCGAGAGGAGTCTTAAAGTCTCGACTCGGCACGCTGAAGCGTGTGCCACGGCTGTGCGATCTACAGCTCTGCATAAAACGCCACCACGGCGCGCACATTTTCCTGGCCGTCGCCCCTTGGGGCGCCTTGCGGGCCCGCTGGCGGTCTCCCCGCGGCCAACACCGCGAAGACCGCGTCCCGCAGCCGTTCCCGGTCCGAGACCGGAATCAGATGCACCCCGGCGGGACGCATCCCATTCTCGGTGGCGATCACCGGTGTTCCCAAGTAGAGCGCCTCGCGCACGGAAACCGAATCCCCGTCGTAGAGGGTGGTGCGCAGCAAGGCATCGCACTCGAGCATGGCGCGAAGCGTGGCCGCGCGCGGCAGGTCGCCATACAGCAAGATGTGCCCGGCATACGGCCGCGAGGCGATTTTCCGCCGCAGGTCGTCTTCCAGGCTGCCGGCTCCCACAATCAGCAGCCCCGCGCGCGGGAAGCGCTGGAGGATACCTTGCATGACATCGATCTGCAAGGGTAGGTCGTATTCCGGCTCGAGGAGACCCACCGTCAGCAACAGCGGCGAGTGGTTTGCGAGGAAGATCTGCAACCGATCCGGCAAAGGCTGCAAACGGTCGGGTGGTGCGACGACAAAAGGCAGGATGGTGCGGATACGGTCCGGGCGAAGGCCGAATTTGCGGAAGAGTGCGGCGATTTCGGGGTTCACGGCGATGGCGCCATCCAGCCGGCGGAAGACAAAGCCGCGCAGCGTCCAGCGGCCGGCCGTCTGCCCGGCTGGGGAAGAAGGATATCCTCCCGAATGAAACGTGAGGACGGTTTTGCGACGCGGAAGCAACGAACAGAAGAAGGCCAGCCCCAGCAGGCGCGGCGAAAGGTCGCCGCCGAAATGCAGATGCAGGATGTCGGCGTCGATGTGCAGCAGCAGGCGCGCCAGTTGCATCGCACCGGCAGGGTAATAGACCTTCGGGGAAGCGCCCTTGAGGGGCTGCCCTGCGGGCGCGCGGAAGCGTGTCAGGTTGATGACTGCGCAGGAATGTCCGTGGCTCTCGAGATAGTCGCGGATGGCCACCAGATTCGTCTGCACTCCCCCATGCGGCGGCGGGTAAGGACCGAGCAGGACCACTTTCATTTGAAATGTTAGTGTAACCGGCAACGCGCGGGTAGAAACGTGGGTGGCTGATTTCCTGCGATGATAAGTGCAGTGTGCGGCATCGCAGGTTTCTTTCTAAAAGACCGTAGCGCGCCGGGGCGCCCTTTGGGATCCCTGGTCAAGGCGATGTGCGATGAAATCCGCCATCGCGGCCCCGACGACGAGGGCTTCCATATCGATGGCGGCTGCGCGATCGGCATGCGGCGGCTGAGTATCATCGACCTCAGCACGGGTCATCAGCCGATGGCCAACGAGGACGGCTCGGTATGGATTGTCTTCAACGGCGAGATTTACAGTTACCGCGAACTGCGGGAAGATCTGGAGCGGCGCGGCCATCGCTTCCGGACGCACAGCGATACGGAAACGATTGTTCACCTCTATGAAGAATTCGGGACGGAAGCGCCGACCCGGCTGCGCGGCATGTTTGCCTTCGCCATATGGGATGCGGGTAGAGGCCGCATTCTGCTGGCGCGGGACCGCTTCGGCAAGAAGCCGCTGTATTACGCGATCCGCCCGGAAGGCCTGTATTTCGGCAGCGAGCTTGCGTGCCTGCGGCAAGCCGGTGTGCCGCTCGATCCCGATCCGGAAGCCCTGCGCCTCTATTTTCAATTCAATTACATCCCCGATCCCTACAGCGCCTACAAAGCCATTCGCAAGCTGCCGGCCGGATCGTGGCTGACTTACGACCGCAACGGCGCAGTGTCCACGGGCCGGTATTGGCGCGTCCCGGTGCCCGGCGGGACGCCCTTGGGGCCGGCGGGGGAACCTATCTCGGAGGCGGAGACCGCAGCCCGCATTCGCGACAAGTTCGACGAATCGGTGCGCATCCGCATGATTGCCGATGTGCCGCTGGGCGCGTTCTTAAGCGGCGGCATCGATTCGAGCTTGGTGGTGGCTTCCATGGCGCGCCAATCTCCCGAGCCGATCCGGACGTTTTCCATCGGCTTCGAAGAGAGCGCCTTCAATGAGCTTCCATTCGCCCGCCTGGTGGCTGAGAAGTACCACACCGACCACCATGAGATTGTGGTGCGGCCGGATTCCGTGAGCCTGGTGCAAAAGGTGGTGGATCACTTTGGCGAGCCTTTTGGCGACTCCTCGGCGATTCCCACTTACATCGTCTCGGAGTTTGCGTCGCGCTTTGTCAAGGTGGCTTTAAGCGGCGACGGCGGAGATGAGCTTTTCGGCGGTTATGAAAGCTTCTTCGCGGTACGCAATTGGGGCCGGCTGGACCAGATCCCGCAGTTCGCGCGACGGCTTCTCAGCCGCATCGCGGATTGGCTGCCTTATTCGGCTTACGGCAAGAACTATCTCCGGATGATCAGCCGCCCTTCGGCTTTGGAGCGGTATTTCGAGTTCAACTACGCCCCCTACTTTTTGCGGTCGCGTCTGCTCGAGCCCGAATGGATGCCGCCCGCCGAAGCCGGTTTTCTGTGGCGCACCTTTACGGATTGCCTGGTGCCCGGCGAGAGCGACATCCTCACACAAGCCATGTATTTCGAAAGTACCGCCAATCTTACCGGGGACATGCTGGTGAAAGTAGACCGCATGTCCATGGCCCATTCGCTGGAAGTGCGCTGCCCGATGTTGGACCACGAACTGGCGGCGCTGGCGGCGGACGTACCTCATGATTGGAAAATCGCCAAGGGGGTGCGTTCCGGGCCCGGCAAAGGCATTCTGCGGAAGGCTCTGGGCGGGCGGCTTCCCGAGGAGTTACTGTCGCGAAGCAAGATGGGTTTCGGGGTTCCCCTGGCGGCCTGGTTCCGCAACCAACTCCGGGAAATGCTCTGGGACCATCTTACGTCGCAGCGATTTGCCGCCCGCGGCATTGCCGTTCAGCCGTTTGTGCGGCAACTCCTGGAAGAACACGAATCCGGGCGCCGCGACAACAACCAGTGGCTCTGGTCGCTGCTGATATTGGAGTTGTGGTTGGAGCAAGTCGAACAGAGGCGCCTTGCGGCGCCGGCCCCGGCGGCCCCGGCCCAAAGCTTGACAACCTCCGAAGGCCCGCGTCAGACTTGAGTAAGGCCCGGCATACCAGCAGCGGGCGTCGGGAGCATATAGGATTGACCTTACTTCGAATGTTAGCCCTGTCCGGGTTGGCTCTGCCGCTCTTCGGCCAATATGCGGGCCCCGCGATCCTCAGCCGTGGAGAAGCTCCGTCGGCGATGGCCGGCGCGGTGATCGACTTTCGGCCGTATGTGGAACTCACCGCCACATACGATACGGGTTTGGCTGGAGTGCTGGTGAGCAATACCGGCCAGTTGGCGAATGCAGCAGGTTACGGTCTGACGGTGACCGCCGGCATCAGCGGCATACATCGCTGGCGGCATACCAAGCTGGCGTTGGATTATCGCGGTGGGCTCCACTATTACAAACCGAATCATTACTACGACAACGGCGACCAGAGCTTGATGCTCGGCCTCTCTCACCAATTCTCGCGCCACACGCTATTCACATTGCGGCAGAGCGCCGGGCTGTTTTCCTTAAACAACGGCTTGCCGGCGATTACCAGCGCTGTGCCGTTCGATCCCACAACTGCGTACATTCCAAACACCGATTTTTTCGATAACCGGACGATCTATTTCAGTTCACAGGCCGATTTCACGCTCCAGAAATCGGCCCGGCTGTCCTTTAACATGGGCGGCGATTTCTTTTTGAACCGGCGGCGTTCGAGCGCTCTGTATGGCGTCACCGGGGAGTCGGCGCGGGGCGACATCCAATACCGCATCACGCGGAATTCTACCGTTGGCGTGAATTACGCTTATTTGCATTTCAGTTATAACGGGATCTTCAGCAGCGCCGACATCCACAGTTTCAGCGGAACTTACGCCATAAGGTTGACACGGCGCCTGGAGCTGACCGGCTACGGCGGAATTTCCCGAGTGGAGAACAAATTCATCCAAAGCGTTCCGGTCGATCCGATCATTACGATACTATTCGGAATTACTTCCACCACGGAGGTGGTTCATGGGATCGCCTATATCCCGAATCTCAACGGGCGAGTTTCCGAGAGCTTTCGGAAAGGCGTACTGTATGTGGGCGGCGGTCATACGGTCACTCCGGGCAACGGCTTGTTTCTCACTACCTACATGACAACGCTGACCGGCGGCTACAGCTATAACGGCATTCGGCAGTGGAGTCTGGCGGCGCAAGGGGAGTATTCGCGGGGACAGTCGGTCGCCAATGTAAGCGGTATTTACGGAGATTACGGCGGCGGCGTATCGGTATCCAGGTCGATCAACCATTACGTTCACTGGGTCTTCAGCGCGACGGCGCGCAAGTACCTGAGTCCCGATATCATGGGATACAACCGCTTCGTGTACACTCTGAACTGCGGGGTAGGCTTTTCGCCTGGCGATCTGCCGGTACGGGTGTGGTGAGCGGGCGACTGTTGAAGGGGGCCCCGGGATTGAAGGGCGCCGCGAGGATGGTCTTTTACAACGCGGGCGGCCTTCGGGCGGCTCGCTGGATAAACCGCAAGGGTGTGCGGATTCTGATGTACCACCGGTTTGCGAATGCGGTGGATCTGGAATGGCAGTGCCGGCACATCCGCGAATTTTACCGCCCGGTGACCCTTGCGCAGGTCGATTTGTGGCTGAAATCCGGAGAGCCGCCGCCGGCTAATTCGATTGCGGTCACCATTGACGACGGCTACCGGGATTTCGGTGAAGTGGCGTATCCGGTTTTCGTGGCCTGGCATATTCCGGTTACGGTGTATCTGGTTTCGGATTTCCTGGACGGCCGGCTTTGGTTGTGGGTCGACCAGGTGAGGTATGCGTTCCAGCATTCGCCGCTAAGTCGATTGCGGATCGAGTTGGCGGATGGAGCGGCGCTGGAGTTCCGGTTGGAGTCGGTGGGCCAGCGCACTGCAGCGGCCCGGGAGATGTGCGAGGCCTTGAAGCGGCAGGCCAATGAGACGCGGGTGGCGGCGCTCGCCGGGCTATCCGAGTCGCTGCGGGTGGCTATTCCAGCCGAGCCGCCTGCCGAATACGCTCCCCTCGGGTGGGACGACGTGCGGCGAATGGCCGCCGAGGCACCGTTGGGGGCCGTGACTTTTGGGGCGCATACGAGGACGCATCCGGTGCTCTCGCGGATCGCCGGCAGCGATGAGTTGAACGGCGAGATTGCGGGATCCAAACAGCGCATCGAAGAGGCGGTGGGGCTGCCGGTGGAGCACTTTTGCTACCCGAACGGGGGACCCGACGATATCACGGCGGAATGTGTCGAGGCGGTGCGCCGGGCGGGCTTTCGGACTGCGGTAACTACCCGGACGGGCCTCAATTATGCACCCGGCGATCGCTTCCAGTTGCGACGGATCGGCGTCGAGCCAGGGCTGGACAAGTTGTACTTTCAGCGGTGCGCGGCCGCGTTTCGAGTATAACCGCAGGCAGATACGGCAGTTTCGCCATGTCATACTGAAAGAACGTGAATCGCGACCTGTCCCCTTTGACGCCGCAAGATATCGCCGTTCTGGGCCTTGGATATGTCGGCTGCGTGACCGCTGCGTGCCTGGCTGAGATCGGGCATCGCGTGATCGGCGTCGATCGCGATGCGTTCAAGGTAAATAGCGTCCTGGCGGGCCGAGCGCCGTTTTTCGAGCCGGGCCTGGCCGAGATTATCGCTCGCAATGTGGCCGCCGGGCGCCTGGCGGCCACAGTTTCCCTGGCCGAGGCGCTGGCTGCCGCGGATATCGCTCTGATCTGCGTCGGCACGCCTTCGGAACGGAACGGCAACCTGGGCCTCGATCAGCTCCGGCGGGTGGCGCATGAAATCGGCGAGCTGCTCGATGGCCGCACGCGTCCGCTGGCTGTGGCGGTGCGCAGCACGGTGTATCCCGGAACTTGCGAAGAGGTGGTGCTGCCGGGGCTGAAACACTCGCCGCTGGCCGCGGTGGTCAGCAATCCCGAATTCCTGCGCGAGGGAGCGGCCGTCCGGGATTTCATGCAGCCGGCGCTGATCGTGGTGGGTGGCGCGGATGCGGGGGCGTCCTCAGGACCTGTCGCGCGCGTCGCGTCGATGTACAGTCCTCTTGGCGTGGAGCCGATTCGCGTGGCGCTGCGGACTGCCGAGCTGATCAAATACGCCTGCAACGCCTTCCACGCCGTGAAGATCGCTTTTGCGAACGAAGTGGGGACGCTGGCGGCGGAACTGGGCATCGACGGCGCCGAAGTGATGGACACCCTCTGCCGGGACACCGCCTTGAATATTTCGCCGGCCTACCTGAAGCCCGGCTTCGCCTTCGGCGGATCCTGCCTGCCCAAAGATCTCCGGGCGCTGGTGTATCGCGCGTCCCGTCTGGATCTCCATCTCCCCATGATCGAGGCCATTCTGCCGTCCAACCAGGCGCACCTCGACCGCGCCATCCAACGGGCGCTGGAACTCCCCGGCCGTCTGGGCGTCTTCGGTCTGGCGTTCAAGGAGAATACCGACGATCTGCGCGAAAGCCCGGTTGTCCGACTTCTGGAGGTACTTATTGGCAAGGGACGCAAGGTGCGGGTCTACGACCCGCACATACAGTTAGGCGACATCTACGGCAGCAATCAACAGTATCTCCTGTCGGCGATTCCCCACATAGGCAACCTGATGGATGCCACGATCGAATCGATGATCGAAGGTGCGGACGGGATAGTGATCACACAGCGACCGGCGGCCGCGTTGCTCAGCCGCCTGGAGAGGAGCGGCAAGCCGCTGCTGGACCTGGCTGGATCCCTTGGGGCGCCGGCCGGGCCTGCCGCCACGAAACTATGTGCGGAATCGCCGGTTACGTAACGGTTCAGCCGGCGCCCGAAAACCGCGCTGTCCTGGAACGCATGGCGGACACGATTCGTCACCGCGGTCCCGACGACTCTGGCTATTACCTGGACCCGTGGGCATCGCTGGGTTTTCGCCGCCTCAGCATCATCGACCTGGCCGCCGGCCAC
>Ga0209415_10007609_pt1 | contig 18888 bp, 14 predicted proteins | sample PeaSoiSIISIP2007_FD_187696 | JGI IMG/M metagenome (GOLD analysis project Ga0209415, IMG submission 187696) | Peat soil microbial communities from Weissenstadt, Germany - SII-SIP-2007 (SPAdes) (version 2) | ecosystem: Environmental > Terrestrial > Soil > Wetlands > Peat | place: Germany...
CGTGCGTATTCGAAGGTGTGGACATACGTCGATCATGACACAGGCGACGTGCGAAGGCACCACACCGCGGTGCCGTTACGATGAGTTGAAAGATCAAATTGATCACACGGGCCAACTCGCGAGCCAGGCGTTTAGCCCTGCGGCCACAGTTGATAGGGTTTAGCGGCGTCGCCGGAGCATCGAGTCGCAATCGCCAATCGGCAATCCTGAGGTTAATGAAATGCTTTCATTTGGCTACATGCCCGACACCCACGGCGGTCCGTATCAGCAGCCCGAACCAATGCCCGAGCGCAGCGCCAATTTCGCCGAGCAGTTACTGCTCGAATCCGAGCAGGCCGAACGCCATGGCTTCGATGGCGTGTTCGTGCCGGAGCGTCATGCGCGGACCGAATGTATGTTTCCGAGTCCGCTGCCGCTACTCGCCGCGATCGCGGCGCGCACCAAGCGTGTGCGTATCGGCACGGACATCCTCATGCCGCCGCTCTACAATCCGGTCGAGCTGGCACAATCGGTGGCGCTAATCGACGTGCTTTCGCGCGGCCGCCTGACGCTCGGCGTCGGCGTCGGATATCATCCGGATTACTTCGCGCACCTGGGCATTCCACTCAAGCAGCGCGAAGGCCGATTTGAAGAATCACTTGAGATTATGAATCGCGCATGGACCACCGCGGAGCCGTTCGCATTTCACGGCAAGTACTACAACTTCGAGGCAATTCACCTAACGCCCAAGCCCTTTCAGCGGCCGCGTCCGCCACTCTGGATCGGCGCGTTCGGGCCGAAATCGATCGCGCGTGCGGGTCGCCTCGGCGACGCGTGGACGATGGCGCCATTCTTCGACAGCATCGAGAAAATTAAAGCGCAAGTTGAGATTTATCGCCAGGCCGCAATCAAGGCCGGCAAGACTCCACGGATTGCGCTGCTCCGCGATGGCTGGCTGGCCTCATCGATGGAAGAGGCGGAGCAGACTTTTGGTCGGCTGTGGCTGGAAGAGTGCAAGTTTTACTTCAAGTGGGGAATGCTTGCGCCGACGCCCGAGTTCAATCAGGAATCGGATTTCACGCTCGATAAGATTCGTCCGCTGGGCTACCCGATCATGGGCACGTCGGCCGACTGGCTCGAGAAGCTGGATTTCTGGAATCGCACGGTCGGCGGCATCGATTGGTTCATCCTGCGCATCCGCTTACCGCTCGGCCCCGCACCGGAAAAGGTGATGGAGTGCATTCAGCGCATCGGTGAGGAAGTTCTGCCGAACTTTCGGAAGTAACGGCGCGAGACGGTCTGCGCACGATCGGGAAGTATATCACCGGGAACTTGGAATCTTATCGCTTCCGCACGCGGGTAGCTGTGCGAATGAGAACGTATCCGGCCGACGTCGAAGATCGACACGCGTTCAGGTGTCGAGGCCGCCGAATCGCCGACGCAGCGCGGCGAGCCCGAGGTTGCGAACCCATTCGATGTCGTAAGCGCCCCATGTGCCCTTGAGCGAAAGATCGATTCCGCGCACATGCTGAATCGCCTCGCCTATAACGACGATCGCCTGCTCACCGCGCCTGCGGCGTTCGTCGCCGCATAAGCTCGTCGCCTCGATGTAATCCGCAATTCCGCCTATCACTTCGCGGCCATATTGCCAGACGGAGCGTTCGGCCAGTGTCAATTCGTCGCGCACGGTGCCGAGAATATGATCGGCGGCGGCCGCGGCCTCGCCTAGAATATCGTGCGCAAGACGAAGATCGCGGATGCGATCGGCGGCGCCGGTCGTATCGAGCGACGGGCGCATTACGTCGCCGCTAAGATCGAGAATGAGCGCAGAGGCGCGCGCGATCGTGCGATAGGCGTCCGCCATCGCGGGAGCGCATCGCGGATGCCGTTGCGCGGCGACATCGGCGATCGTCGCATCAGGATCGAAGTCAGGCGAATGCGTCGCGCGCGCGAAAGTCTCCAGATTCACCGGATATGCGAGCATGCTGTAAGCGCCGAAGGTCAGGCACGACACGCCCGCGATGCCCAGCGCGCGGTATGCGCGCAGATCGCGCACGATAATCGCCGGCGTTACGACGCCCAATCCGCCGAAGAGGATCGCGTCGGCATAATACTCGAAGACGTGGCCGCGACCGTCGAAGATTTCGATGTAACGGTTGAGCGACTCGAGGTAGCGCCGATTGACGGGGCACGCGCGGTCGTCAATCGCGTGGCTGTAGCAGCGCTCGCGCGGAGCCCATTCGAACGACACGTTCGGCAATGGTTTGAGATCGAGAACCGGATCGATCGTATCGTGATAGGCGAGATATGCGACCGGCGTGCCGCCAGCCGGGCTCTCGGCGAGAGCGGCGGCGATCGCATTGACGACCTTCATATATTGACGTTGCGGCGAAAGCCGCGAGCACTGACCGCATCGGCACCACGCCCCCTGCCGGACGTCGGCGCCCCAAATGTGCAGCAGCGCACATTCGGGGTTCTCGGATATGTAGCGCACCGCACCCTCGCGAACGAGCGCGATTGCGGCATCGTTCGACGTGCACATATTGCCGCGCGGATTGCGCTTGCCATCGGCGCCGAGCGGAAAAAATTCCGGGTTCGCGGCGAAGCGATCGCGCGGCAGCAGAAGTGGCAGCACGTGACCGCCATACTCCGACGCGATGCCGTATTCGCGGTAGAGCGGCAGCAGTTCATCGATCTTGAAGCGGCTGTCGCGCTGGTGCCGGATGTAGGAAAACGCGTTGATGCCGCGCGTCGCCATCCACGGGATCAAGTTGCGATCATGCTCGAGATGAAGCGCGAAGCGATCGGGTGTTTCGTAGTGCCAGGTCATGATGTCCGAGACGAAGGCGCGGCGGACAAAAGCGGGGACGGATGTCGTTTTGCCGGTCACGACGGAATGATAACATCTTTCAAATTGGTCGCAGCTATTGCGCCATTGTGATTGAAAAGCGAATGCCAACTCCCCAGGAAATCCTCGCCGAACTCAAAAAGATCAAGTACCCGGGCTTCAGCCGCGACATCGTTTCGTTCGGGATGATCAAGGATATCGAGGTCGCCTCTGCGGCTATCACGGTGATTCTCACGGCGCCCTCGGCCAAGCCCGAGGTGATCGAGTCGATTACCGCCGAAATCGAAAAGACTGTCGCGGCGATGGCTGGCGCTTCCGCGGTCAAGATAGAAATCGAGGCGGCGCCGCCGCCCAAAGTCGCGGGTACCGCGCAGAAGCGTCCGATTTCCGGCGTGCGTCATATCGTCGCTGTCGCTAGCGGTAAGGGCGGTGTGGGCAAATCGACCGTCGCGGTGAATCTCGCGCTCGCGATGCGCGCGCTGGGTTGGCGTATCGGCCTGATGGACGCCGACGTGTACGGACCGAGTGTCGCGATGATGGTGGGTGCGCAAGGGCAAGTCGCGGTGACCAAGGAGCGGCGAATCGTGCCGCTCGAACGCTTCGGCATCCGCTACGTTTCGATGGCGCTCTTCATCAATGATGAGACCCCGGTCATCTGGCGTGGCCCGATGGTGACGAAGCTCGAAACCGAGTTCCTCTATAACGTCGAATGGGGCGACCTCGATTGCCTGGTGATCGATCTGCCACCGGGAACCGGTGACGCGCAATTGACGATCACGCAGCGCGTGGCGCTCGACGGCGGCGTGATCGTGACGACGCCGCAGGAGATTGCGCTGCTCGATGTCCGCCGCGGCGTTGCGATGTTCGACGAGGTCAAGGTGCCTGTCATCGGTGTGATCGAAAACATGAGCTACCATCTGTGCCGTAAGTGCGGCACTCGCCACGAGATTTTCGCGCATGGCGGCGGCGCGCGCCTTGCGACTTCATTGGGCGTGCCGTTTCTCGGCGAGATCCCGATCACGGGCGAATTGCGCGAGGGCGGCGATACGGCGAATCCGCTGGTTGCGGCCCATCCGGAGCATCCGGTGAGCGAGGCCTTCAGGTCGGTCGCCGCCAACGTGATCGCCCATCTGTCGCGTGCGCAGGACGAGACCCACGCCGGATAGCCGATGGCGTCTGGAATCTCCTGTTCGATCGCGGAATCGGCGCAATAACTATGACGCCGCGTCCGACGATCTCGCTGATCGTGATTACGCGCGACGAGCAGGAACTGATCGGCCAATGCCTCGCGAGCGCCTCTTTTTGCGACGAGTTAATCGTAGTCGATTCGAATTCGACCGACCGTACGGTTGAAATCGCCAGTAGCCTCGGAGCGAAGGTCTTCGATGAACCCTTCACTGACTATGTCCGGCAAAAGCAGATCGCGCTCGACCATGCGACCTCCGAATGGGTCCTGCTCCTCGATGCCGACGAACAGGCCACGCACGACCTTGGTGTCGAGATCGTCAGAACGATAAGCGCGCCGAATGCCGCCGACGGCTATCGCATCCGGCGCGTGCTCTACCACCTCGGTCATTACTACACGCGGCCGATTTATCGCGACCGGCCGGTGCGGCTCTTCCGGCGCGATCGCGGACACATCGGCGGTGTCGATCCGCATGACAAGGTGATCATCGGCGGGCGCGTCGATCGGCTCGCTTCGCCGATCCTCCACTTCAGCTATCGCGACATCGCCGACCACGTCGCGACCATCAACCGTTTCAGCACACGCGGAGCGGCTGAGATAGAACCGTCGGCCTTCGCCGCCGTGCAGATGTTCACGCACGCGGTCTGGCGCTTCTTCAATTTCTACGTCGTGCGCGGCGGATTCCTTGATGGCGGCCGCGGACTTTACGCTGCGATGACGGCCGCCTTCTACGTCTTTCTAAAATACGCGAAGGCCTATGAGCGCCGCCTGAAAGCACTCCATCCGCGCTAAGCACCCGACGGCGATCGCCGGATCAAAATCCGGTGGCGATTTTAGGCGGCGGCTTTGCTAACCTAGGTCCGGCGAAATGCAACGCCTCTTTGCCTACATCCGCCGCTACTGGCACCGATACCTTTTCGGCATTCTTTGCACGATCGCCACGGCGGTATTGCTGACTATAATCCCGCGCCTCAGCGGAAAAGCGACCGACGCCATCAATCGCAGCGATTACGCACGGCTGGATCGGCTGATCCAGTTGATGGTGGTGGCCGCGATCGGGATGGGTGTCGCGCGATGGTTTTCCCGCTTCGTCATCTTCAACTGCGGCCGCGATATCGAATACAACCTGCGCAAGGATCTATTCGAGCACCTCTCGGGCCTCGACCAGGTTTTCTACCAAAGGATCAAGACCGGCGATCTGATGTCGCGTATGATCAACGACCTCGGCGCGGTGCGCATGATGGTCGGGATGGGTGCGCTGAGTCTCACCACCGTTCCCGTTACCTTCTTATTCGCCCTCGCTTTCATGTTCGCGACCAGCCTGCGGTTGACGACCGCCGCGATGATTCCGTATGCGGTGCTTTTTTTCGTCATGCGATGGCTCACGCGCACGTTGATGACGCGTAGCCTCGGCGTACAGGAAGGACTTGCCGCCATCGGATCGAAAGTGCAGGAAAGCCTTTCGGGCATTTACGTCGTGAAGGCCTACACACTGGAGGAGCACGAAGCGCAACGCTTTCGCGCCGCCAACGAGGAATACAACGATCAGGGTCTGGCGCTGGCGCGCGTGCGCGGCGCCCTGATGCCGATAATCAAAGGCACCGTCGGTACCTCCGTCATGATCGTATTGATATACGGCGGGACGCTGGTGCGCGCGAGCGTCATTTCGATTGGTGACATCGTTGCCTTCATGGGGTATCTCAGCGCGCTCGCCTGGCCGACGGTCTCACTCGGCTGGACGCTTTCGATTTTTCAGCGTGGCCGCGCCTCGATGAAGCGGCTGGAGGAGATTTTCTCGGCGACGCCGACCGCAACGATCGCGGGCGACGAGGCCCGGCTCGAGATTGCGGGATCGGTCGAATGGGAAAACGTTTCGTTCAGCTACTTCGCTAACGGCAATTCGCACGGCCTCGGCTCGGCTATCGGCGCCAATGGCAGTTATGGCGCCGGCGACCACGGATCGCGCTGGGCGTTGTGCGATATCAACGTCAAGGTGCCGGCGGGCGGCAAGCTGGCGATCGTCGGACGGACCGGCGCGGGCAAATCCACCATGGTGAAGTTGCTCGCGCGGCTGATCGAGCCCACCGGCGGACGCGTCCTGCTCGACGGCCGCGATATTCGCGAACTGCCGCTGAAGGCCTTGCGCAAAACCATCGGCATGGTGCCGCAGGAAGCGATGCTGTTTTCGGACACGATCGCGCGCAATATCGCCTTCGGTAAGGTCGCGACGCCGATTGCCGAAATCGAGCGCGACGCACGGATCGCCGGCCTCGACGGCGATATCGCGGTGATGCCGCATGGACTCGAAACGGTGGTCGGCGAGCGCGGGATGTCGCTCTCGGGCGGGCAAAAGCAGCGGGTGACGATCGCGCGCCTGCTCAACTACGATCCTGCGGTAGTGGTCTTGGATGACGCCCTCTCCAGCGTCGATACCGAAACCGAAAAGGCAGTGCTGCGCAGCCTTGAAGAAAGCGTCCGCGATCGCACGACAATCGTCGTCGCCCATCGAGCGTCAACCGTGCGCGACGCCGATCATATCGTGGTGCTTGACGACGGGATGATCGCTGAACGCGGGACCCACGAGGAGCTGATGGCGCGGCGCGGTATCTATGCGGAGCTATTCCGCCGGCAATTGCTCGAAGAGGAGCTGGCGGGCTATTGAGGACGACTTCGCGAGCGGCTGATTACGATGCGAATTGAGGCAGAGGAAGAGATCGGGCGGGCGTACGACGCCCGGCTGCTGCGATGGGTGTGGGGCTATGTGCGGCCCTACCGGCGGCTGTTTTGGCTGTCGGTGGCGCTGATGCCGCTCAATTCGATCTTCGCCTTGCTGCAGCCGTTTATCGTGAAGCTCACGATCGATATCTTCCTCGCGGCCCGCCGATCGCATGCGCCGGCCTGGCTCGAACCGATCATCAGGAAATCGCACGGCCACGGCATGATCGTGATGGGCGCAATGTACGTGATCCTGTTGCTCGGTGAGTTCGTCACCTTTTATGGCCAGTTCTATCTGACCATGATGGTTTCGCAGTACAGTCTCTCCGACCTGCGACTCGCGTTGTTCCGTCATGTCGAGCGCCTGCCGATGGCATTTTTCGATCGTACCCCGGTCGGCCGCCTGGTCAGCCGGATGACCACCGATATCGACGCGATCAACGAGATGTTCAGCGCCGGATCGCTAACCTTGTTTGTGGACCTTCTGACCCTTGGTGGCATCGTCGGCATCATGTTCTGGTTCAGTCCTCACCTGGCGCTGTGGTCGCTCTGTGCGATTCCGCCCCTGCTGCTGATCCTCAATTACTTTCGCGTGCGATCGCGCATCGTCTATCGCGAGATCCGGGAACGGCTCTCTGCGCTTAACGCCTATCTATCGGAATCGCTCAGCGGGATGGCGATCATCCAGCTCTTCACGCGCGAGCGCGAGAGTGCGCGCGAATTCGACGAACTCAACCTGAAGAGCCGCGATTCGCAGCGGATGGCGAATGTTTACGAGGCCGGACAGTTCTCGTCGGTCGAAGCGCTGAGCTCGGTCACCGTGGCGATCATCCTGTGGATCGGCGGCGGCGAAGAGATTCATCACCTGATTGGACTAGGCACGCTGGCCGCATTTATCCAGTACGCGCAAATGTTCTTCACGCCGTTGCGCGACGTGTCCTCGAAATACACCACGTTGCAGTCGGCGCTGGCGGCGGTCGAGCGGCTCGAAGCCTTGATGGAAACGCCGGTGACCACCGCGAGCCCGGCGGAGCCGCAGCGAGTGATCGGCGGACGCGGATCGATCGTGTTCGATCGAGTGAGCTTCGAATATCGCAAGGGCGAGCCGGTGCTGCGCGACTTGAGCTTTCGCGTCGAAGCGGGGCAGAAAATCGCGATCGTCGGGCCGACGGGTTCCGGCAAGACCACGATTATCAAGCTGCTCAACCGCTTCTACGACGTCACTTCGGGACGAATTCTGGTCGACGGGGTCGATGTGCGCGAATGGGATCTGACCGAGTTGCGGCGCGCGATTGGACTCGTCCAGCAGGACGTTTTCCTGTTCGCGGGTGACATCGCCGACAATGTCCGGCTCGGCCGCGGCGACTTGAGCGATCGCGATCTGAACGATGCGCTCACGCGTTCGCAGGCGATGCGTTTCGTCGAGCGGATGCCTGATGGTGTCCACGAGGAGATTCGCGAGCGCGGCGCAAATCTCTCCAGCGGGCAACGCCAATTGCTCTCGTTCGCGCGCGCCTTGGCCTACGACCCGCGCATCCTCGTGATGGACGAGGCGACCTCGAGCGTGGACAGCGAGACCGAGCGGCTGATTCAGATCGCGCTCGATCAGTTGCTCACCGGCCGCACCGCGCTGGTCATCGCGCATCGGCTTTCGACCATCGAACGCGCCGATCGCATCCTCGTGTTGAGCAATGGCGTGCTGCGCGAAAGCGGCACTCATGAGGAGTTGCTCAAGCGGCCGGGACTTTATCGACGGTTGTTCGAACTCCAGTACACGGCTGCTTCCGACCCGGCGCACGAAGCGGTGGACTGATTCTGCTTCGCGCCGTGATGGTTCCCGCACGTGCTCTTTCGTGCCGCCTTTCGCGGGCGACCTTTCCACTCATCACATTGATGTTTGCCGCGGCAACGATGCTCGCCGGCTGCGATATCGGCTATCTCACGCGCGCCGCCTATGAGGGCGGCCGCCTGTTGTGGCATCGCAAATCGATTACTCAGGTGCTAACGCGAACCGACCTGACGGAGGATACGCGGGCGAAGCTCGAAACCGTTCTCGCGGTGCGCAAGTTCGCCGCCGATCGGCTCGGGCTCAACGTTGGCGGTGCGTACAAAACCGTCACGCAGGTCGATTCGGGCGCGATCGTCTGGATCGTGATGGCTGCGCCGCGCACCTCGCTGACGCCGTACACCTGGTGGTTTCCGATCGTCGGCGAGGTGCCGTATCGCGGCTACTTCAGCCACGACGACGCGAATGGCGAGGCGGCAGATCTCAAGGGGCAGGGCTTCGATACCCACGTACGATCGGCAGTCGCATTTTCGAGCCTCGGTTTCTTCAACGATCCGCTGCTCTCGAATTTGCTCAAGTTCGATCGGGTCGAACTCGCCGGCGTGATTATTCACGAGCTTTTTCACCGCACCTATTTTCTCGCCAGCAACGTGATGTTCGACGAGTCGGCGGCGACCTTTGTCGGTAGTCGTGGCGCGGTCGATTTTTTCACCGAAACCGAAGGCGCGAATTCCGCCGACGCGATCGCCGCGCGCGGCGTTTACGACAGCGACCTCAAGTTCGCCGCGTTCCTGCTACAGGAGGAGGCGCGCCTGCTGCGCCTCTATCAGAGCGGTCTGCCCGAAGAGGAAATTCTCAAGCGCCGCGAACCGCTCTTCGCCAGCATCAATCGGGACTACGCAACGTTCGCGCCGACCCTCTCCGGTATGGAGCGCTTCGATCTGGATCGCGTGAAACTCAACAACGCCGTGCTGCTGAACTACCTGCTCTATTTCCACGACCTCGACAATTTCGCCACACTCGAGCGGATTCAGCATGGCGATCTGAAGGCAACCATCGAGCGCATTATCGAGCTCGCCAAGAGCAATACTGACGATCCGTTTTACGCGATCTGGCAAGCGACGCTCAGCGCGCCCGCCGCGACCGGTTCTCCAACGGTGCCCGCTGCGTCGCCTGTGAGAAAGTGAAAACGTGAAAAAAGTGAGAAACTCGGCGGGTCTCGAACGATTACGCCGCGCGTGCCCTAGCGCAATTATTCCCCAGTGGGCGCGCCGCCTCAGATTTTGCCGAGCATGGATTCGATCGCGTCCGCCAATTCGACCTCGCAGCCGCCGAAGAAATGGTCCGCACCTTCGATGATACGCAATTGCGCGCGCGCTCCTAATTCTTTATGTAACGCTTCAAGTTGAGGTGCGGGACAGTACATGTCGCCGTCGCCCGCCGCTAACACAATCGGTCCTGCGAAATTCGTGAGCGCTCGCACATCGGCCATTTTGAGCGGCAGCGCCACCAGCACCAATGCGTCGAGATTTCCAATCTTCGGCGCCGCCGTCATCGCTGCAATCGACCCGAATGAATACCCCGCCAGCACTGCTCCATCACGCTCAACGCCCGGCTGGCTCGTGACGAACGCGACCGCGGCCGCGGCATCCTCGGCCTCGCCCGCGCCACCGCTATGCTCCCCCTCGCTTTCCCCGACGCCGCGAAAATTGAACCGCAGCGTCGCCCATTCCTTTTTCCACATCGCCGCGAGCACCGCATCGACGACGTTGTTGTACATCGAGCCGCCGTACAACGGATGCGGATGGCACACGACCGCGCCGCGCACTGGCTGGTCCCCGTCCGGCTTAGCCAGCAGTCCTTCGAGCGTTAGCGACCCAGAGGGAAACGTTACGCGCTGCTCTTTCATCGAATCATCCCCGTAACTTGAAGTGCGACTTTAACTCTTTCCGCTGTGCGCGGAACGGCAAATTCAACCAGCTGCACCGGCTTAGGCTCGGCCTTGCTATACTACATGCCGAGCGATGGCAGAAATGGACGAGCCGCCAAAATTCGCTGCCGACCGCACTCTTATCCGGCTTGCGCGATGGCTCCGGCTGATGGGCGCCGACGTCCTCTGCGACGATTCGCTCAGCGCCAGCGAAACGTTGATGCTCGCGCGCCAGCAGAATCGCGCGATGCTGACGCGCGACAAGCGCCTGCGGACCGCGCCCGACGCCCTCTACCTCGAAAGCCAATCGTTCCGCGATCAGCTTCGCGAAGTCATCGCGCGCCATCCGTTCGATCCTCGCCGTTTCGCATTCACGCGATGTTCGCGCTGCAACGCGATGCTGCAAACGGTTCCGCGTGACGCGATGCATCGCCGCATCCCGCCCTTCGTGTACGCCACCCACGAGCAGTTCGCTGTCTGCGACGGATGCGGTCGCGTCTATTGGGATGCGACCCATCACGAGCGCGCGCTGCACGAGCTGGTGTCCCTTGGCCTCTGATCGATAGCGCATTTGCACCGGTTTGGAATCCCCACTCCCACCGGACTAACCTGAGGCCATTATGGCCGACGGAAAATTTATCTCCCTGGATCAGCGCCTCTACGATTACGTCGTCGCGCACGGCAACAACGGCGACGCCCTGCTCGATGAACTCGCCGCCGAAACCGCGACCCGTCTCGGCCGCATCAGCGGGATGCAAATCGCGCCCGAGCAGGGAACCTTCATGGGCCTGCTGGCGCGCGCGATCGGCGCGCGCTTCGCCGTCGAAGTCGGCACCTTCACCGGCTACAGCGCGATCTGCGTCGCTCGCGCCCTACCTCCTGGCGGACGATTATTGTGCTGCGACGTCAGCGAGGAGTGGACCGCGATCGCGCGGCGCTATTGGGAGAAGGCGGGCCTAGCAGACAAGATCACGCTGAAACTCGCCCCCGCGCTCGATACCCTGCGCGCCTTGCCGACCGGCGATCCAATCGATTTCGCCTTCATCGACGCCGACAAGACCAACTACCGCCTTTACTACGAGGAAGTGCTCAAGCGCACGCGCCCGAACGGCCTCATCCTGATCGACAACGTTCTGTGGAACGGCGCCGTAATCGATTCGAAGACCCGGGGCGGCGACACGCAAGCGATTCGCGAGCTCAACGATTTCCTTGCAACCGACAACCGTATCGATATGGTGATGTTGCCGATTTCCGACGGGCTGACGATTTGCCGTAAGCGCTGACGCAACGTCGCGCCCGTGTGAGGGGGGATCATCATGGAAAAGCTCGTTATCGAGGTGCGTATCAACGAGTACGCCTCGCGCAATCGCAATGCCAACGTTCCTTTCAGTCCCGCCGAGATTTGCGAGGAGGCCGTGCAATGCTGGCGCGCCGGCGCTTCGATCGTCCATTACCACGCGCGCGATCCGCATACCGGTGCGCCCTCCGCGCAAGCCGAAGTTTACGCCGAGACCGCGCGGCGCATCCGCGACCAGACCGACCTCCTCGTGATGCCGACGCTCGGTGCCTGGACGCTTCCTTCCCCCGACGCCCGCATGAGCCACATCATCGAAATGGCGAAGGATCCCGCCACCAAGCCGGACTTCGCACCGATCGATATGGGTACCAGCAACGTTGACGTCTTCGACACCCGCAATCGCCGCTTCATGACCGACGAAACCGTGTACATGAACACGACCAAAACGCTCCAGTACTTCGCGCGCACGATTCGTGAGGCGGGCGTGCGGCCAGTCGCGGTGCTCTGGAACGTCAGCGCGATTCGCGCCACTGCCGCCTTCGTCGAAGCAGGTCTCTTCGCTCAGCCGCTCTATGCCGAAATCGTCCTCACCGAGGGCGGACTCTTCGCGGGTAATCCGGGCACCGTGCGCGGCCTCGACGCGATGGTTGATTTCATGCCCGCGAATCCGCATTTCGAATGGACCGTGATGTGCACCGGCGGCAATCTCTTTCCGGTGGTCGGCGCGGCGATCGCGCGCGGCGGCCATATCGCGATCGGACTCGGCGATTATCCGTATTCCGAATTCGGCACACCACGCAACGGCGAACTGGTCGAGCGCGTCGCCCTGATGGCGCGCCAGGTCGGCCGCGAAGTCGCCACGCCCAGCGACGCCCGCCGCATCCTCGGCTTGAGCTAGTTCATAATTCCGGCTGCATCGCAGCCGCGCGATGTGAACTTCACCGAATCGTCTCTTCCAAAATGAGAAGTCTGAAACCTTCAGAAGGTTTCAGAAAAAACTATAGTTTTGAGCTCCTCATCAACTTCCCCTCTTTGAGCATCCTTCCGCGTCACGCTACACTCATCAGTCCGATGGACGAACGTTACGACCCGAAAGCTATCGAGCCCAAATGGCGCGACGAATGGGAGCGCACCGACCTCTACCTCACCCGCGAGGACCCCGCGCGCCCGAAATTCTACGTCCTCGAAATGTTCCCCTATCCTTCCGGCGACGGCCTCTCCGTCGGCCATCTCCACAACTACGTGCCGTGCGACGTCATCGGCCGCTACAAGCGCATGGCCGGCTTCAACGTCCTCCATGCGATGGGCTGGGATGCGTTCGGACTGCCCGCTGAAAACGACGCTCTCCTCAAGGGCCTCCACCCCAAGGAGACCGTTCCGCGCTATGCCGCCAACTTCAAGCGACAGTTGAAGTTGTCCGGATGCGCCTACGACTGGACGCGCGAGATCAATTCCTCCTCGCCCGAGTACTACCGCTGGACCCAATGGTTCTTCCTGATGCTCTTCAAGCGCGGCCTCGCGTACCGCGCGATGGGCTCCCAATGGTGGTGCGAAAAGTGCCGCACCATCCTCGCCAACGAGCAGGTAGTCAACGGCTGCTGCTGGCGTCACACCGATACCCCTGTCAGCAAAAAAGATCTCGAGCAGTGGTTCTTCAAAATCACCGATTACGCCGATCGCCTCCTCGAAGACCTCGACGGCATCGACTGGCCCGAGCCCATCAAGCTAATGCAGCGCAACTGGATCGGCCGCTCCGAGGGCGCGGAAATCGCCTTCCCGGTCACCGGCCATCCTGGCCATGAGGTGCGCTTCTTCACCACCCGCCCCGATACGGTCTTCGGTGTTTCGTTCATGGTCCTCGCGCCCGAGCATCCACTTGTCGCGACGATCACTACCGAGGCGCAACGCGCCGCCGTCGACGAATACGTCACGCAGGCCCGCAGTCAAACCGAAATCGAGCGGCTCTCGACCGTCAAGGAAAAGACTGGCGTCTTCACCGGTGCGTACGCGCGCAACCTGTTCACCAATAAGGATATCCCGATCTGGATCGCCGACTACGTCCTGATGGGCTATGGCACCGGCGCAATCATGGCCGCCCCCGGCGAGGACGAACGCGACTTCGCCTTCGCTAAAAAATACGGTCTCGAAATTCCCGTCGTGACCGCGCCCGCCGACGGCAGCACCGCACCCGCCGATCGCGCCTTCACCGAGCGCGGCGTCTCGATCAATTCCGGCTTCCTCAACGGGATGACCACCGACGAGGCCATCCGCGCGGTTTGCAAATATGCCGAGGAACACGAATTCGGCAAGCCCACCGTCACCTACCGGATGCGCGATTGGCTGATTTCACGCCAGCGCTATTGGGGCTGCCCGATTCCGATTCTCTACTGCAAGCGCGACGGCATCGTCCCCGTGCCCGACGACCAACTGCCGGTCTTGTTGCCCGACATGCGCGATTACCAGCCCTCCGGCACCGGCCGTTCACCGCTCGCCAACGTCCCTGAATTCGTCAACGCGACCTGCCCGAAATGCGGTGGCCCCGCCGAGCGCGAGACCGATACCCTCGACGGCTTCGCCTGCTCGTCATGGTACTTCCTGCGCTTCGCCTCGCCGCACTACAGCGACGGGCCGTTCGAGCCACGCCAGGGCAGCTACTGGCTGCCGGTCGACCTCTACGTCGGCGGCGCCGAGCACGCCGTGATGCATCTCCTCTACGCCCGCATGTGGACCAAGGTCATGTTCGACGCCGGCCTGATCAACTTCAAGGAACCGTTCCCGGTCCTGCGCAACCAGGGCATGATCTGGGCCGCCGACGGTCAAAAGATGTCCAAGAGCAAGGGCAACGTCGTCACGCCGGACGCGATGGTCGAAAAGTACGGCGCCGACGCGCTCCGCCTGTGGGAACTCTTCATGGGCCCCTTCGAGGACCCCACCAACTGGAACGAGGACGGCGTCTTCGGCACCGCGCGCTTCCTCCAGCGCGTCTGGGGCGTCGTGCGCCGCTACGTCGAGGCCGGCCGTCCTGCCGGAAACCCCTCGGCGGAAACGGTGAAACGCGCCCACAAGACTGTTCGCACCGTTACCGATCAGGTCGAGCGGATGCGCTTTAACACCGCGCTCGCCACCCTGATGGATCAGCTCAACTACATCGCCAAGCTGACCCCCGAGGAACTCGGCCGCTTCACCCTCGAGAGCTACATCCTGATGCTCGCGCCGATGGCGTCCTATCTCGGCGAGGAGTTCTGGCGCGAACTCGGCCATCGCGAATCGATCCACCTCGAAGCGTGGCCCAAGTTCGACGCCGAGTTGACGCGCGACGAGACCGTCACCGTGGTCGTGCAGGTCAACGGCAAGGTCCGCGATCGTTTGCAGGTCCCCGCCGATAACTCCGAAGACGCTAACGTCGCGCTGGCCCTAAGTAGTGAGGCGGTGGCGAAGCTCCTCGCCGGCAAACCCCCACGCAAGGTGATCTACGTCCCGCAAAAACTCGTGAACATCGTTTTCTGACACTCCAATCTGAACGGAACTAGTTTAGCTGACAATGACAGAGTGGCGATCATTGGAGCACATTGTTCGCACGTTGGACCTTTCGGCCGATCCGCGGCAGGTTAGCGATGTCGAGAAAGAAATCCGCAGAAGGCTCGCCGAAATACATCCTGATCGAAATGGAGGAGAATTCGAGACGGACTCGTCACGCTACGATTACGACGAACTCGCGACCGCGCTCAAATTTTGTAGAGTAAGCGAAAGTGGCGGAAAGGCTATTTCCCTCCATAAGAGCGACCTCCCGGAACTTCTAGACGCTCTCCGTGAGATCACCCGTCAAAATGACGCAGTGGATACGACAACTTTGCGAGATTCTTGCAAAGCGCAGGTCGTTTCCGAGAGTAAAGAGCGCTATGCGTTTCGTATCAAAGCATCGGGCATTTTCGCGGCGATCAGCGGCGGCCTTCTGGCATTCTCAGGCTCTTTGAAGGACAATCCGATTTTCGGACCGCTATTTCAACACTCAATTTTATCGATCGCGCTCGTAGTTGCGTGCACCGTTTCAGTCGCTCTCTATCTGCTCACGTTGCTCGTTGAGCATCGGGAAGAACAACTTACGGATTATCTGCTATCTCGACGCGGGCGAAAGGAAATTCTGCAAATAACTCTTCCTTATCCTACGGATGACACGCCGGATCCCGTGTATCTCGACTCTGATGAATTAGTATCATCGATGGAATATATTCAAGAAAAGCGGCTTCTGCTATTGGAAGGTAAGCACATCTTCGGAAGAAGGAAATTGCCCGAGATCCAACTTGGAAAACTCGGTGAATCTAGCTGGAGAGGATCGCGAAAACGATCATCCGAGAACTCGAAGGGCAACGCATCATGGAGAAGGTTTCAGAAAAGCGAGTGTCTCCGCGCTATGCTGTCTCGCGTTCGGTCCTAGATCAGGTCTGGGATCGATAAGAGCAAGCGCCCAGCCCTTCGTCTCGCGGGTCACCCTCCAAATCATCCCACCCAAACACCTGCGATTTGAAATCGCGGTCGCATTATTCAGCGCAATGCGCCACCGGCTGTTTCGATCGTTGAAAGAGTGTTCTCCTAGGGCGACACGGCGGTGCGCCCCGCTCTCGTCTGCACACGTCGAGTTGCCATTCTAAACGGAGTCCTCGAGAATTAGCGGTTCTCGAAGACCGAGTCATAAGAATCAACCTGGTTCCACTGATCGAGCGGGGCTTTCAGATCGTAAGTGGTTGGCCACTCTGATAATCGCGGCGGCAACCATCAAGTGCCAGCCCACGAGCGCTAGCACGGCAGAATGACGGAGCGACACCTCGTTTGCCTCTCGGGAGGCATTTTCGTCGAGGACCGCATTGCGTGAAGCCGCGTCACGTGCTGAATGCGTTAGGGTGAACTGCGTCAAAGGGACATGGAAGTTCTACGACGGTGAACCAACTATCGGGGAGCTGCTGTAACATGCACTCGCCGCTCGGTATATTTGTAGTCTGGAGTCCACACCACGAGGGTAGTTGATCCAGGTTTGTGACCAACCAAGTCAATCTCGAATGGATTAACTACTTGAAGATCCGCCACCGAGGTATCAGCGATCGAAATTCGGCGAAGCCGCTTTGGGAAATCGATAACCCGTGATGAACTCGCTTCAATCGTAATAACTTCCTCCTTGTGAGATGCCCCATCGGCGGTCGCCCCATCTGTTACGTGGATTTTGTGTTCCTCATGCTCGCCATGGGTATTCCACACGGTAAGGGTAGTATATCCAGAGCGGTGACCAACTAGCTCAATTTGGTATGGATGAATTATTTGAAGATCCGCTATCTCGGTATCAGCGACCGAAAGTCGCCGCAGCCTCTGTGGGAAATCGATAACCCGTCCTGAACCCGCCTGAACCGCGATACTTCCTTTGAGCGGGAGAAAATGGTCTCCCGTTGGTCCACTCACACTCGGCGCCGCTTTTTGTTCTGGTAGAACCCAGATTTTCCGAATTTCGCTTGGTGCTGACCTCAGATAGCGCTGAGCTGGTTCAGGGAGCGAACCCCAGAACTTACTCGCGGCGATGATGACAATTCCGAGGACGATAATGATTGCAACGACCCGATTGTTTTTGAGACGCCTCAGCCAAATATCGGTAAGCGTCGGTGTGTCTTGCGTTGGGGTCGTCATGAGGGCCTCGCTCAGCGTGTAAGCCTTGATTCACCATTGCACCGGCAGCAAGCGGTCCGCAAATGTTAGTCCCCGCCCGAACGGGAGTGCAAAAACAGCTTCCGCCGAACCCTTCATCACGGCGCGCAACTTACCCACGCATTTCGACGCCGACAGCCAAGCCTTCGTTAAGCGCGCCGCCCTACCGATTCATTCAGCACCCTAGTGCGTTCGATTTGCAATCGCGGTCGCATTATTCGACTTACTGTGGGCCTCGCTCAAGATGACAAAATGGCGGGTGTAGCCGCTTCCATCCCGGACCGCACGAATCGAGTTACTACTGGCGGCGGGCGATTCATGTGCCGCCGCCGCTGCGCGCATCCCGATAACCCCACGTTACCGCAAAGCCGCCACTCGGGATCGGTTCAACCGTCATCCATCAACGCCACCAGTCATGCGCACGGCATCGTCAGGAATTCTTGATAATACCGCGTGACTTCACCGATCTCCTCGAGAGTCGAGCCAACGATTCCGCGAGGTGCGTCAAGATACTGGATCAGTTTCAGCGGAAACTATAAATTCTGCGTTCCTCAACGGACTCTCCACTGAGGCGCGGTTAACCTTGCGCAGTGGGACGGATAACAATCTCGCTCACATCGACATTGGCCGGCTGCTCGATCGCGAACGCAATCGCGCGCGCAATCGCCTCCGGCCGGATCGCGATCTTGTCCCTGGTGTCGAGGATTTGGGCCTTCACCTCCGGATTTGTCATGGATTCCGCGAAACCCGTATGGACGAAACCCGGCGAAATGATTGTCACACGCAGCTTATCGCCGGCCTCCTGACGCAGTCCCTCGGAGATGGTGCGCACGGCGTTCTTGGTGCCGGCATAAACCGACTGGAGCGGTACAACGCGCAGGCCAGCCGTAGAAATGGTGTTGACGAAATGCCCGAAGCCTTGCTTGCGGAAAACCGGCAGCGCTGCTGCGATGCCGTACAGCACCCCTTTGAGGTTGACGTCGATCATCTCCTCCCAATCCTCGACGCGCAGGTCGTCGAGGGCGGAAATTGGCCCAATCCCGGCATTGCTGACGAGCACGTCAAGCTTGTCGTACCGCTCACATGCCAACCCGACGAGGTTTGCTAAGTCGTCACGCCGCTTTACGTCTATGCGTGCGTAGGATGCCTCGCCACCGGCCTCCGCGATTCGGGCCGCCAGCGCCCCGAGACGCTCGGAACGGCGCGCGCCGAGTACCACCTTCGCCCCGCGCTGAGCGAGAATGAGCGCGGTCGCCTCGCCGATACCGCTGCTTGCACCCGTGATCGCGACCACTTTGCCTTTGATTCCCGACATGACGACTTTGCCTTCGCTTGCTGACATGAACTTTTCCGTTCCAAGTTTCTTTTGGAGATAATACGCCCTTATTGAGGTCCGCATAATATAGTGACAAGACTGGCATTCTGTGTTAAGTTGGAGGGATGGGATTTCCGGCAGGGG
>Ga0209415_10007611_pt1 | contig 18881 bp, 23 predicted proteins | sample PeaSoiSIISIP2007_FD_187696 | JGI IMG/M metagenome (GOLD analysis project Ga0209415, IMG submission 187696) | Peat soil microbial communities from Weissenstadt, Germany - SII-SIP-2007 (SPAdes) (version 2) | ecosystem: Environmental > Terrestrial > Soil > Wetlands > Peat | place: Germany...
GAAGCCCCGAGCTGGCAGGGGTATTCAGATGCGACCTGGGATGGAATGAGGCCCCCTCCTCGCGGCCGTCCTGCTGCAACGCCTGCTCCTCAAGTCGGCTCGTTGAAGGTGGTCACCATGAACATGAAGCCCGGCTATCTGCGCAAGAACGGCGTGCCCTACAGCGGCAACGCCGTGCTGACCGAGTACTACGATCGTACCAACGAGCCCAATGGCGATTCCTGGCTCATCGTGACCACCATCGTGCACGATCCCGCGAATCTTTTTCAGGACTTCATCACCAGCACGCACTTCAAGATGGAAAAGGACGGCGCGAAGTGGAGCCCTTCGCAGTGCGAAGCCAAGTAATCAAAGTCATTCAACATCACGGTGCCTGAAGAAGCGTATGAATCGCAGCACCACTCGCATCTTGACCACTCACTGCGGCAGTCTGCCGCGTCCCAGGGATCTGCTCGATTTGATGAAGGCGAAGATTAACGGCGCGCCTTACGATGCCGGGGCGTATACCGCGCGCGTCCGGAGCGCGGTCTCCGAGATTGTGCGCCAGCAGGTTGATTGCGGCATTGATATTCCGACCGACGGTGAGCAAGGAAAGCAAGGTTTCTTTGCGTACATCAACGAGCGGCTAGCCGGTTTTGAACCGAGGCCCGGTCCCCGCCCTGCCAGTTTCACGGCGGAAGTGGAGGCCTTCCCGGAGTACTACAAACAGTACTTCAGCAATGCGATGTTGGGCGGCGCCATCGCTCCTCTGGTTCAGTTTGCGTGTACGGGCCCGGTCTGCTACCGCGGACAAGAGGCGTTGCGCCGGGATATCGAAAATCTCAAAGCCGCGCTGCAGGGATTGGCCCCCGCGGACGTGTTCATGCCCGCGGTGGCGCCGAGTGGCGTGGGAAAGAACGAGTATTACCGCACCTACGAAGAATACATGCATGCGGTCGCCGAAGCGCTGAGCGTCGAGTACCGGGCGATCGTCGATGCCGGTTTTCTGCTGCAAATCGACGATCCGTTTCTCACCGAACTTTACAGCTACTCGTCCATGAGCACGGCCGAACGCCGGAACATGGCCGAGACCTATGTCGGGGCGCTGAACCACGGCCTTCGCGGGATACCGCCGGAAAAGATCCGCTTCCACACCTGCTACGGGATCAACGAGGGTCCGCGCGTACACGATGCGCCGCTGAAAGACATGCTCGAGGTCATCTTCAAAGTGAATGCGGGCGCCTATTCGTTCGAGGCCGCGAACCCGCGTCACGAACATGAGTACCATGTTTTTGAAAACGTGAAGCTGCCGGATGGCAAGCTCATCATACCGGGTGTAATCACTCACGCGAGCAACATCGTGGAACATCCGGAACTCATCGCTGAGCGCATCGTTCGCTTTGCCAGGCTGGTAGGCCGCGAGAACGTGATCGCAGGCGTCGACTGCGGGTTCTCCTCACAAGCGACTTACCAACCCGAGATCCATCCTTCAGTGATCTGGGCAAAATTTCGGGCCATGGCAGAGGGGGCGCGCCTCGCGACCGGGCAGCTTTGGACAACAACATGAGCTTCGTAAATTCGGACGGCGTCCGCCTGTACGTCGAAGAAACCGGCGCCGGAAATCCTATCGTCTTCGTTCATGAATTGGGCGCGGACCACCGGGAATGGGAAGCGCAAGTTCGATGGTTTTCGCGCTTCTACCGCTCGATTACCTTCAACGCGCGCGGCTACCCGCCTTCGGACGTGCCCGCGGATCCCAGCTTGTACGGCTTGCCCTTCGTCGTACACGATATCGCGGCCGTTATGAAAGGTCTTGGCATTGCCAAGGCCCATGTAGTGGGGTTGAGCATGGGCGCGTACGCCGCTCTGCACTTCGGTTTGATGTATCCGGAAATGGCCAGATCGCTGGTGGTGGCGGGCGTTGGATCGGGCTCGCCGCCAGCCGACCGAGCGGCCTGGATTTCGGAATCCGAAGCTACTGCCCGCGCCTACCTGGAACAAGGCAGCCCTGCAGTGGCCGAGGTCACGGGACGTAAGCCCACTCGCCTGCAGCTCCTGCGTAAGGACCCACGCGCATTCGAAGAGTTTCTGTCCCATCTGCGCGAGCACTCGGCGGAAGGCAAGGCAAGAACCATATTGGGATACCAGGCCCGGCGGCCCTCGTTAGAAGACTATAAGGAACAATTTTCGAGTCTTCGCATTCCCGTATTATTGATGGTCGGAGACGAGGACGAACCTTGTCTGGAGACGACACTCTGGCTCAAGAAAACAATTCCCAATGCCGGACTCTGGATGTTCCCCAACAGCGGTCATGCGATCAACCTGGAAGAGCCCGCCGCCTTCAATCGCGCCGTTGAGGATTTCTTGCTTGCTGTGGAACACGGGCGCTGGCAGGCGCAGTTAACTGAGAGCTGAGTACAGCGCCTGTTTCCACCGTGGCGCGTCGATCGCCCAATAGACTTTCGCGTTCGGGCCTCGGCCGAGAAGTTCCGCCCACGTCGGACGATTCCGCTCATCAGCCGTGACGCCCAGGCGATCCACCACCGTCATGCCGCGCGTGAGTTCGCTCGCGGTCTCGACCTCCACATAGTGCCGGCTCGATTCATAACCGATCGAAGGATCGAGCGCGATGGACATTGCCACCGGGTCAGGCAGCGAAATGCCATCCTCGCCGGTCTGCGCGTGGTACGCTTTTCGCGCGGTACTGTTGCACTCCACGGCGAAGTTCGCGAGCTCCGTGTCCATCTTGCTGATGCGCTCGATATCGGACGGCGCCAGTACCGCTGCGCCGCGGCATAGCTGCCAGCCAACCAGCTCAATCGGCAAACCACTGCGGAACACCAGGCGAGCGGCGTCAGGATCGACCCACATGTTGTATTCGGCGGCGGGTGTGACGTTCCCTTCGCAACACGGCGCGCCCCCCATGACCACGCAGCGTCCTACATTGCGAACCAAGTCCGGCGCCTGCGCCAATGCCAGCGCAATATTCGTGAGCGGCCCAAGGGTGACGAGCACAATCCCTGGATTGCTTCGGACCGTGGAGATGATGGCTTCCACGGCGTGCTCCTTCTGTGCGCCGCGCCGCGCTGGGCGATAGCCATGATCTCCCAATCCGTCGTGGCCGTGGAACCACTCAGCTGTGACGAGGCGGCGGACCAACGGCTTTTCGGCGCCCTGGTATACCGGTGCGCTGACGCCGCAGAGTTCGGCGGTATAGAGCGCATTCCGAGTGGCCTGCTGGACGCCGACGTTGCCCGCCACCGTGGTAATCGCAATCACGCGCGCCGTCGCCGAACGCAGCGCCATAATCAACGCCACCGCGTCGTCGGATGCGGTATCGGTGTCGATCAGAATCGTCTGCATCACGCCTCAAAGAATACCAGGGCTCCTTCACATCTCGTGAAATTGGATCTGCACGCTGACCCGGACGGCGACTGCTTTGCCGTCCTTTTGCGCGGGAGCAAAGCGAAATTCCTTCACCGCTTCCACGGCGCTTTCGTCCAGATCCTTGTCGAGCCCTTTGACCACGTGCGGGTCCTTCGGGAGGCCCTTCGAACTGACCACCAGCGCGATGATCACCGAGCCCACGGCTTTCACGCCCCGGTTGTTGGGGTAGCGCGGATTCACTTGCTTAATGACTCGAGGAGGCGTGACGCCGGGCCCGAGATCGTAGACCGCCTCGTCATCGTTCTGCGCCGGCAGGAGCCACGCCGCGCAACAACAGATGAGCAACACTCGCCGCCACGTCACAATTCCGCCTCACTCCCGACCGCCGTGCTCGAGCAAAGATTGGTGAACAGACGTGGCCCAAATCGCCGCGGTTACACGCGATCTTTTGGAACTTTTCGTGCCGCGAGGATGAATCCATAATGGAAGGGTCATGCTTCGTCCAACCACATTCGTGGCAGTGTCGCTGATAATTCTCTCGCAGCCGATCTTGCAAGCCCAGACCGGCTACCCGCGGTCCCGTCGTGGTATTGCTCCCAACGCACCCAACCCGCAATCTTACAACGTGGCCGGCTCTTTTCACGGGAAGCTCAAGGAACTGAGCGGTAAAGAGATCATGATCGAAACAGACGACAATCAAATTGTTTCGATCCACCGCTCGCGCAAGACAAAGTTCCTCAAGGGAACTCAGGCCATCAAGCCATCCAACATCGACTTGGAGACGATGGTCACCGTGGACGCCCGCGAAGACGTGGATCTCAGCCTGACCGCGCTGAGCGTGTCTGTGGACCAGCCGAAGAAGAACGGCGAGGGGAATAAGTAGCGGTTTCAGAAAATGCGGTAGACGTACGCATCGTCGAGAAAACGATTGCCTCTCGTTTGACCGCCCAGCCGCATGCCTTCGACGCTCTTGGCTTTTCCGAAAATCTTTCGGAGCGCCTTGATGAAAGGATCACTGGTGCGCAAGATTACTACGGTCGGCGTCGCCAGTCCTCGTACTAAGGAAGAACGGCCCACAGTGCGACCTTCACCTGCAACCCGGCGTTATCGAGAATTTGAAGTATCCTTGAACCGTTTTCGAGATCGACACTTACCAATGCAGCTTTACCCACCGTAGCACTCCATGATTTCGATCGCCCACCGCCTCAAGAAGCACCCTCGCAGTCGAGGCGTCGGAAGTGATGTAGCGCAATCTCGCCACGTTCGGCAAGCCCTTAAGATTGTGAGTGTAGCTGAGGTCGGCCTTCTTTTTGTCCGGAAACTCGTGCCGCTGGGTCGCTTTCGCGATACACGCTTTGAGCGCGCATTCAACGGAATAGCCAGCGAGATAGTAAGCTCCGTCGTTCATCCCGAGTTTGGCGAGAGCTCGCGCCTCGCGCAGCCTGATTCGCGACAGAACCTGCAACTCCTTCCTTGTCACTTCAGACATCGTACCGAAGATTGTCTTGCTAGACTGGTCTTTTGACACCCTCTACAAAACCGCGCGTCTCGGTAGTCAGCTATCTCAACACGGTCCCGCTGGTCTGGGGCATGCTGCACGGCGAGCAGCGCGGATTCTTCGATCTATCCTTCGCGATACCGGCCGAATGCGCCGATCGCCTGGAAGCAGGACTCGCCGACATCGGAATTATCCCCGCCGTGGAACTGAACCGTCAGAAGCTGGAGATCATTCCTGGTGCGGGAATCGCCTGTCACGGTCCGGTGCGCAGCATTTTCTTGATCTCGAAAGTGCCTTATCGCGAAATCCGCAAGCTGGCCGCCGACTCCACTTCGCGAACCTCGGTCGCCCTCAGTCGCGTGATTCTGGCGCGGAAATATGGCGTCGAGCCGGAGGTGCGATCGCACGCTCCGCACTTGCCTTCAATGCTGGAGTATGCCGACGCCGCGCTGATCATTGGCGATGCCGCGCTGGTGCTGGATCCAGCCGATCTTCCCTTCCACATTCTGGACCTCGGCGCCGAATGGGTCCAAATGACCGGCCTGCCGATGGTCTTCGCGGTTTGGGCCGCGCGGGCCGAGTTGCCGGCGCAAGATCCTCAGCCGTTCCTGGAATCGATGCGCTTCGGGCTCGCCCACATCGATGACATCGCGCGCTCCGAGTATGAAAAAGTGGGAATCTCCGAAGACCTGGCGCGATCCTATTTGACGGACAACATCGTCTTCGAACTGGGCGACCGCGAGTACGCGGGCCTCAAGACATTCCTAAAATATGCTTCAGAGCTTGGTCCTTTAACGCAAGAGCAGCCTGTGGAGGGGAGACCGGTGGAGGGGAGAAAAGTTTCGGCATGATGACGCGGCAGGAAGCGATCGACTTATACAACAGCGACGATCTGATCGGCATCGGCATGGCGGCCGACGCGGTCCGCCGCAAGCTGCACCCGCACGGCGTGGTCAGCTATATCATCGACCGCAATATCAACTACACCAATTTCTGCACTGAGTATTGCAGCTTCTGCGCGTTCTACCGGCCTATGGGTCACCAGGAAGGCTACGTGCATTCGAAAGACGTGATCTTCGACAAGATTCAGGAAACCATCGACCTCGGCGGCACCGGGATCCTGATGCAAGGCGGGCTGCATCCCGACCTCAAGATCGAATGGTACGAGGACTTGCTGCGATCCATCAAGGAACGCTTTGGCGAAAAGATCTGGAACCATTGTTTTTCCGCGCCCGAGATTGTCAACATCGCCGAGGTGAGCGGATTGAACCTGCGCGACACGATCGCGCGGCTCCGCGATGCGGGTCTCGAATCGATTCCCGGCGGCGGCGCCGAGATTCTGGACAACGACGTGCGGCGCAGGATCAGCCGATTGAAATCGTCGGCGCAGGATTGGATCGACGTGCATCGGACCGCGCACGCTCTCGGCATGCGCACCACCGCCACCATGATGTTCGGCTGCGGCGAAACCATCGAACAGCGCATGAATCACTTCGATATCGTGCGCCAGATTCAGCAAGACACGGGCGGGTTCACGGCGTTCATTCCGTGGTCCTTCCAGCGCGAGAACACTTCGCTCGGTAAGTTCGTCAAGCAGGAAGCCACGGCGGTGGAGTATCTCAAGATGCTCGCGCTCTCGCGGCTATATTTCGAAAACATCCAGAACATTCAATCCTCCTGGGTGACGCCCGGGCTGAAGACATGCCAGTTAGGCTTGCGCTTTGGCGGCAACGACGTCGGCAGCATCATGATCGAGGAAAACGTCGTCTCGGCCGCGGGCGCCCACAATCGCGCCAGTGAAGAGGAACTGCGGCGATTGATTCGCGATGCCGGCTTCATCCCCAAGCAGCGCGATACTCTGTACCGCACATATTTTCTGAACTAGATCGGCTCGGCCAGCCAGTCCCCCGATTCGATGAGCCGTCCGGGCAATCTTCCGACGTACAAATAGACCCAACATTCGATCGTCTGGCCCTCGTCAAGTTGAATGGACGAGATCGCCCGCTCAAAGTCGGACCCTTCGTACTCATCGAGCACCGCCAGAAGGCCGGTCGAATCGTCCATGCGGTACACCTCGCCGCGCACCCATTCGTCCGGGTGAGCGGCAGGCACTGCGCCGGGGAACCGTCCAAACCCGTAAAGGCGGTCCTGCATCCGGGCATCGCCGATGAAACGCGCCTGACCTTGGAGAAGGCGCGCCATCTCGTGTTTCGAGCCGCGACGTAGAGTACCGTAGACAAAAAGATGATCCAAGCTTCCTGATGCCCCTCGCGGAGGCTATTTCTTTGCGGCCAGCGATTCTTCCAGTTCGCGCGCGTACTCCTCGATCTCCTCGGGGAGCGGCGTCACCAGTGTCTTCTCCATGTCCTCGCCGGTCCGGAGCATGTGCCTCAGATGGAGCGCCGCAAGCTTCAAGCACCAGGTGTCGGTAAGCGGATGACCGAACTTCTTACTCAGGACCAGCAGCACCGGATGCGGCAGCGCAATCACCCGTTCCTCAAACGGCTCGCTGCTTGTGCCGATTCCGAATTTCACGTCGACGGTGTCGGCGTGGCGGATGGAAATGCCGGTCTGGAGCCAGCGAAAGTAGACTTGCCAGGTGCGGCCAAACGGGTCGGGCCCCGCTTCGAAGTCGCGAAAATTCTTGATCATTCAAGTTGATTGTAGCCGAACAGCGGAGGAGCCGCCGCTGCTTCTAGGAGAACGGGTGATTCCGCGTCGATACCAACGAAAGGAACTCGTCGCGCGTTTCCTTGCGCTCGCGAAAACCACCCAGCATCGCGCTGGTTACCGTTCCAGAATGCTGCTTTTCAACACCGCGCATCATCATGCAGAAGTGGCGGGCCTCGCAGATCACCCCGACCCCCTTGGGCCGCAGCACGTCCTGTATAGTCTCGGCTACTTGGTGAGTCAAACGTTCCTGCAACTGCAGGCGGCGCGCGAACATATCCACGATCCGCGGAATTTTACTCAGTCCGATCACCTTGTTGTTCGGCAGATAAGCCACGTGCATCGTTCCAAAGAATGGCAACAGATGATGTTCGCACATGCTGTAAAACTCGATGTCCTTTACCAACACCATCTCGTCGCACTTCTCGTCGAAAAGCGCTCCGTTGACGATGCTTTGAAGGTCCGTGTCATAGCCGCTGGTGAGAAAGCGCAAGGCCTTGTCGGCGCGTTGTGGCGTGTGGACCAGCCCCTGACGCTCGGGATCTTCGCCGATCTTGAGCAGCAGCTTCTGCATAAGGTCGGCAATCGACTCGCCGTCAGGCTGGGGCGGCATCATTTTCACTGCGGATGTCTTATTCTTCATGCTCTAGCTCATTTTCCTGATTTTAGTTCGAATACGTTTCGCTTCGTTTCGCGCAATCGGATTCTCTCCAAGCGCGGCCATTCGCCGGGAAATTCTTCGGCCCAGCGGGCCCTGAGGCGATCCTCGATCACCCGGATAATGTTCTCGGATGTCGGAACCGCCGTCTTGAATTCGCCTACGTCCACGTTGAGATAGCGATGGTCAAAGTCTTTGAGCACTTGCTCGTAGACTAGCCGATCCAACGTCGGGACGTGCACCACTTGACCGGATGCCGCATTCACAGGCCCTAGGGCAGTTACATCCAAAACGTAGTCATGGCCATGCCCATAAGGGTTGCTGCACTTGCCGTACAACTCAAGATTCTCGTCGTCGGAGAACGCCGCCGAGTGCAGGCGATGGGACGCAGCGAAGCGATAGCGGCGCGTGACCTGCATTAAGGTGACTCGCATTAAGGTGCCGCGCATTAGCGCTCCCCCGCATAATCGACGAACAAATCTTCGGTCTCATATAATCGAACGTTGTTGAGCCTGGCGCGCCCCCCCTCAAAATGCGGCTCCAGCCGGCGCCAGATCTCCGCGGCGACGTTTTCCGTAGTCGGAACGATCTGGTCGAAAGGCGGCACTTCATAGTTGAGGAAGCGGTGATCCATGGGATCGATCACGCTCTGCTGGATCAGGTCCTTGAGCTTCTTCAGGTCAAAAACCATGCCCGTGACCGGATCGGGTTCGCCTTCCAGCGTAACTTCCAGGATGTAGTTGTGCCCATGGCCGCTCGCGTTCGCGGCCGGCCCGTACAACTGCGTGTTTTCCTCCGGCGACAGCGTCTTTTGCGCGCACACGTGCGACGCTGAGAATTCTGCTCGGCGAGTGATCAGCATGATCCTTTTATGTGATGCGAAACTTCCTCACTGGGATGCTCTAATATTATAGAAGAAGGGCTCGCGGGAGCTTATTGAAATGACTCATTCCAAAGTAGATTTGATCATCAAAGGAACAATCGGGGCGCTGCTGGTGGCGCTCGGCTTCGTCGTTGTGTGGTCTATGCAGGAACATATTGTCGGCGTCGGCGACACGGCCCCGAATTTCACCATCACCACCACCGCCGGCGACCAGGTGACGCCTCGCAACTTCGGCGGCAAGGTTCTGGTGCTGAATTTTTGGGCGAGTTGGTGCGCGCCGTGCGTGGAAGAGGCGCCTTCCCTCAACGAGTTCGCGAAGACGTTCAAGGGTTCCGGCGTCGTGGTGCTAGGCGTCAGCGTCGACCGCAACGAGCAGCTATATCGGAATTTCGTGAAGCGCTTCGGCGTCTCCTACCCGAATGCACGCGATCCGGAAGAGAATCTGAGCTACCGCTACGGCACCTACAAAATTCCCGAGAGCTACATTATCGATCGCAACGGGAAAGTGGTGCGGAAATACGCGGGCCTGCCCGAGCGCGACGGCCAGGCGATTTCCTGGATGGACCCGGAACTGGTGGGCTTCGTAAAGTCGCTGCTGTGATGGGAAAGCACGATTGGTACTCCGATACCGATCCCAAGGCGCTGAAAGTGTTTCTCGCGTGTCAGCGGTCGATGACGCCGGCCGAGAAGCTCCGGTCGGTGTTTGACCAGATCGAATTGGTTCGCGGGATGACCGAAGCCCTTGAACGTCAGCGAAATCCCGCGGCGAGTGACCGTGAGATCTTCTTACGAGTAACGGCGCGACGCCTCGATCGTGAGACCATGCTCCGTGTGTATGGCTGGCGTCCGGATCGGGCAGCTTGACTGGCGTTCAGGCTGCACTCCAGGAGCTCGCCGCCGCGCTGAGCGACTTGGGCATTCCCTACATGGTCGGCGGCTCTCTTGCCAGTGCGGTTCACGGAATCCCTCGCCTGACGAATGACATCGATTTAGTGGCCGGGATTACTTCGGCGCATGTCGCGGCTTTCGCATCGCGGCTCGGCGCCAGTTTCTATGTCGATCCGGAGACCATTCGGGAGGGACTGGAGCATAATCGGTCGTTCAATTTGATACATCTCGCCAGCGGTTACAAGTTCGACATCTTTCCAGCAGCGGGTATTGATTACCTGGAAAGGCAGATCGAGCGCAGCAAACTCGAGGAAGTTCCCATTGCCGAGGGACTGAGCGTACGATGTCCGGTGGCCACTGCCGAGGATACAATTCTCGCAAAACTGGTCTGGTACCGGCTTGGTGGCGAACAATCCGACCGGCAATGGAATGATGTTCGCAGCATACGATCGGTCCAGAGGGAGCGCCTGGACCGGGCCTATATGGAGCGCTGGGCGCAGTACCTGAAAGTCGACGACCTGCTCGCGAGGTTATTCTCAGAAGAGTATTCTGCATGATTGCAGCTGACGCTCTCCGCCAAATCGCCCAACTCCTCGGACCACGCGGATACCTCGACCGTCCCGAAGACCTGAAGCTCTACGAGTACGACGGCAGCATCGACAAAGCCCAGCCGGAGCTGGTCGTCTTCCCGCAGACTTCCGACGAGGCAGTGTCGCTCGTTCGGATCGCCCGCGAACACGGCATCCCGATCGTCGGCCGCGGCGCCGGCACGGGATTGAGTGGCGGCGTGATCGCCCGCGCGGGAGGCATGGTCATCTCGTTCGCGCGGATGAATCGCATCCTTGAAATCGATCTGGCGAACGAACGCGCAGTGCTCGAGCCGGGCGTCGTAAATCTCGAAATTACGCAGGCCGTCGAGCGCGACGGCTATTTCTACGCGCCCGACCCCTCCAGCCAGAAAGCCTGTACCATCGGCGGCAACGTGTCGGAGAACGCCGGTGGTCCGCACACCTTGGCCTACGGCGTCACGACGAATCATGTGCTCGGCATCGAAACCGTCCTTGCCGATGGAACGCCGATCACCGTCGGCGGCAAAGTGCTGGACACGCCCGGTTACGATCTTACGGGCCTTCTCACAGGCTCGGAAGGCACCATGGCGCTCGTCACCAAGATCACCGTGCGCCTGATGCGACAGCCCGAGCAGGTGAAGACGCTGCTCGCCATCTACGACACCGTCGACGATTGTGCCGACTCAGTGGCGGAGATCACCGCGCGCGCGATTACTCCCGCCGCTGTGGAAATGCTGGATGGCGTCATGCTGCGCATGGTGGAAGAGGCCACGCACGCGGGTTATCCGATGGACGCGGCAGCAGTGTTGCTGATCGAGCTGGAAGGATTGAAGGAGGCGGTCGAAGAGCAGGTAGAGCAGATCGAGGATGCTTGTAAGTGCTGCCGCGCGCGCGAAGTTCGCATTGCCCGATCCGCGCTGGAGCGCGAGCTGCTGTGGAAAGGCCGCAAGAATGCATTCGGCGCGGTCGGACGGGTGAGCCCGGCGTATTATGTGCAAGACGGCGTTGTGCCGCGCACCAAAGTCGCGCCGACGCTACGTGAGATTCACAGGATCGGTGAGAAGTACGGCCTCACCATTAGCAACATTTTTCACGCGGGCGACGGCAATATGCACCCCATCATTCTCTTCAACCACCATAAGGCGGGTGAATTCGAACGCGCGAAAGCGGCCGGCGACGAGATTCTGCGGTTCTGCATCGCACAAGGCGGATCCATCACGGGTGAACACGGCGTCGGCATGGAAAAGATGGAGCTGGTCGGCGAGCAATTTTCCGGGGATACGCTCGACATGATCGCGCGCTTCAAGAAGCTGTTCGATCCGGAATGCCGCCTGAACCCCGGCAAAATGCTGCCCACCGGCAAGGGCTGCATGGAAATCCGCCAGCCGGCCGGCATGCAGATCTAATTATTCGATCGCGAGCGTTGCGGTGTTACTTATTCGATCGCCCGACGTGATCACCACGGGCGCCGTCAGGCTCGCTGCCGCTCCCGCTGGAATCGTGCAGTTGATCTGATCCAGGCCGACGTAATTCGGCGCCGCGCCCGCAAAAGTCACCGGGCAAGCCAGGCCGCCGACGGTCACGGTCGGCTGCTGGACTGCGATATTGAACCCATTGCTCGGCTTCGTCAGCCCCAGCCCCGTCCCGTACAGTTCGACAGTATCGCCCGCATGAAGCGGATTGCTGGCCGTCACCAGGCTCTGGTCGGTGGCCTTCAGCGCAGATGCTGGACCGGTCCCTGAGGAATCCTGCGTGAAGATGGCCGGCGCCGCCGGTTCCACATAAACGCTTACCGTGCTTTTGCCCGCGCTGTTTTGGACCGTCAGTTCAACCAGACCCGACAGCGTCGGCGGCAGATACGCATTGATCTGCGTGTCCGACACATAGTCCAGCGGGATGGCCGATCCGTTCGTCAGAACCGTGCCCGCCGCGAGCCCGGTCCCATAAATCGCAATCAACATTCGCGGCGCAAGTTCGAGTGGGAAGTTCGCCGCGGCCGCAGGGAAAACACGCGCGATCAGAGGCCCGGGCTTCACGAGGTAAGGCTCGGTCCCGCCCGCCGGAAGTGTGACGTCAGTAACAAGGTTCACCGATCCCGATGAAACGGCCAGGCCTACAAACCCGGCCTGCAGCAGATCCGCGTAGGCTAAGCCGTTGGAAGAAATGCCGAGCCGCTTGGGCCCCGCCGTCAAGGGCAGCGTGGCTGAGGCAGAATCGACGGCCAGACTCGAATCATCCGCGGCGCGCGCCGCAACGATCAACCCGCCATCCACCGACAGAAACGGATCGCTCTCGGCGGCCGTGCCGACGCTCTGCCAGTCGCTAGTTCCGTTCAAGAACGAAACGACCATCCGCGCCGAGTCGTGCATCGCAGAATCGATGTCCGCGATGCCCTTTGCATTCGCCGGACACAGATTAAAAGCACTGATGATGCCACCACCGCCGATGTGGCAATAGGGGACCACACGGGTACGTCCAGGCCCATAAAACCGCAATGACGCGCTGGTGAGGGGTACCACGCCGTCGTCGAAACCGGCAGCATCGCCTGTGCCCCCGCTGCCTGCGTTACCCGCCGCCGCCACGGCATCCACCCCCCGCAGATCGTCAGTTCCCTGATTCCAAGTGGCAAGCCCAAACAGAAAGGCGCTGCCACTTGCCATCTCGTCTACTTGTTTCGAGACGCCAAGCAGGGAGGCAATCCCAGTGCCGAAGTGCGGCGTGGCAAGGAAGACCGTTTTCCGAACGTTCGTCGCCGTCGGCGGTTGAAACATGCCCGCGGCATTCTGTTTGCCGCTCAGATACGACCGCAGCACCAAGCCGCCCATACTGTGGGCCACAACATCTATCGTCTCCACCGCCTGGCCGTTAGTAAATTTCAAACCCGCCAGGAAGCCGGCGAAGGCCCCCGCGAGATCTTCGATAGTGGCCGTAGATGGCAGGCTGCACGTGTCGAAAAACAGGCTCACCTCGCCGTTGCTCTGCAGCACCTGATCGGCGATGCCGAACGTGCCGGCAAACGTCGCGGGACAGCCTTCAAACTGATATCCGTTGATAAACACTACGGGCGGCAGCGTCGTGATCGGCACCGGCGACCCGGAAGGAATCAATTGAGCGCGCGCCGCGCTCGCCGCCGCGAGGCCCGTCAACAAACAAGCGACTAAGCGCAGGCCCCGCATCGAACCCGGCGCTAGCGCGTGGGAACCGGTTGCAGCGCGCGGCTCTCGATAATGCGGTCGATGATGCCGTATTCCAGTGCTTGGTCGGGCTCCAGGATGTAATCGCGATCCACGTCGCGCGCGATGCGATCCACCGGCTGGCCGGTAGCGTGCGCGAGAATCTGATTCAGCGATTCGCGCATGCGCAGAATCTCCCGCGCGTAGATATCGATATCCGTCGCTTGCCCTCCCAGCCCGCTCATCGAAGGCTGATGAATCAAGATGCGCGAATGCGGCAGGCTGTAGCGTTTAGCTTTCGAGCCGCAGGCCAGCAGCACCGCGGCCATGGACGCCGCTTGTCCCACGCAGTAGGTCACGATGTCCGGTTCCACCAGGTTCATGGTGTCCAGAATCGCGAGACCGGCGGTAATGGAACCTCCCGGCGAGTTGATGTACAGCGAAATGTCTTTCTCCGGATCCTCGGCCGCCAGAAATAGCATCTGCGCGATGATCAGATTGGCGACGTTGTCGTCAATGGGCGTGCCCAGGAAAATAATGTTCTCCTTGAGCAGGCGCGAGTAAATATCAAACGCGCGCTCGCCGCGCGAGGTCTGCTCCACAACCATGGGCACTAGAACTGAATTCTGCATGGAACCGGGCTCCTTCTAAACAACCGTCTGAAACCCCATCATAGCGCGCTCCGTGCCTCTGCCGACGATACGGGCGCGTGCCTGCTACGTAGCACGGTCCGGCGCGCGACAATAAGGACAGCTATGCATCTGGTCCCCACCCAAGAAGAAGTGGTCGCCTTGTTGCGGCGCACCGGCGCAATCCGAGATGGACATTTCGAATATCCCAACGGATTGCACGCCACCGAGTACATGCAAGTGCAGTTGGCGATGCGCTATTACCAGCACGCCAAGGTGCTGAGTGTCGGGCTGAGCCGCTTACTGCGAGCCAACGCGGAAATTCGCGCCATGATCCCCGAGCTGTCCATCGTTTCTCCCGATACCGGCGGCCTGCCTGTGGCGTACGGCGTGTGCGAGGCCCTGCGCGCGCACCAGGTCTATTGGGCCGACCGCAAGGAAGAACGCGGTCCCATGCACTTTCGTCAATATCTCGAGCAGAAGCCCGGCGAGAAAGTGCTGCTGGTGGACGACATTTTGAGATCGGGACGCAATCTTGCGGAATTAAAGCGCCTGGTGGAATCCACGGGGGCCGAAGTGGTCGGGATGGCCGTGATCATTTATCAGCCCACGCCGAAAACGGTCGACTTCACTCCCCTGCCCCTGTACTATCTCGCTCAGCTCGACGCGACGTATTACAAAGACGCTGGGTCGTGCGAGATGTGTAAGCGCGGCGTCCCCGCCGAGAAGGTTTGGATTTAACTCATTACCCGGCCGTGAGCGTAAGCCCCGTTCAGGGCCGACGGAACCGGACCCCGGCGCTTTAAGGCTTCACCGTTCCCTTTTGTTTCGCGATTTCGAGCAATGCCGGATAAAACTGCACAAAAGTGTTGTCCACCGCCCCATGTTCCAGGTGGCAGCCATAGCAATCCTCCGTGCGCGGCAGCATCTTGCCGGCGCTCGCTTTGCCAAAAGCGAAGAACGCCCAGCCATTGCCTGGAAATTTCGCCGAATCCTTCACTTCGCCCTCGATGCCGATCAGATCGCTCTGATACGAGCCGCCGAGGTTGATCGATCCCCTGCTGGCGGATGCCCTCACCTCCAGCACCAGCATGGTCTTCTCCGGCCACTGGCCCGTCGAGAGGAAAGAACGATAAGCGCTAGGGCTGACGAACACATTCGTGAATACGGGCTCGTTCCGTCTCGGTATCGGCTGGTAGGTCATCCCCAGTCCGGAGCTCAAGAATACCCACTCGCGATAATCGGCGGGGAGTGTCAATCGGCCATCGGCGGTAAAGCGCGGCTCAAAGGAACTCGCGGGGCTTTGCGCCATCAAACAGGAGCTCGCCACCAGGAAAACCGCGCATCGCAACATCAGCCCAAGTCTATCATTAGGATTTGGCCACCATGCTGACTCTACCCATCGAGTTCGGACGCTCGATTTGCGGCAATCCAGCAGAAGCCTCGTCGCGCGAGTGGCTCGAAACCAATGGCATCGGCGGGTTCGCATGCTCCACGATCCTCGGACTGAACACGCGCCGTTATCACGCCTTGCTCACCGCGGCCACCAAGCCACCGCTGGGGCGCGTGGTGCTTCTTTCGAAAGTCGAAGAAACCCTCGTGCTCGGCAACCAGCGCTTCGAACTCAGCGCCAATCGTTATGGGGACCTGATTCATCCTCATGGATACGAGTACCTGGTCTCCTTCCGCCTCGATCCGTTCCCCGTCTTCCAATATCGTTCTGCCGATATCCAGCTCCAAAAAACGGTCTTCCTGGTTCACGGCGAAAACACCGCCGTCATTCAATATGAGCTCCGCGGCCCCTTGCGCGGCAGCGCTTGTACGCTTGAAGTTCGCCCCCTTATTGCCTTTCGCGACTATCACAGCACGACGCACGCCAACGATGCGCTCCATCGCGAGGTGGTAGTGCGGAGCCACGTGGCTGCGCAAACGGGCATGGCGATCGTTACGCCTTATCCCGGCCTTCCCAGCCTCTACTTTGCCCACAATGCGGCATCCATCGATCCCGCGGGCTTCTGGTTCTACAATTTCGAATACGAGCGCGAACGCGAGCGCGGCCTCGATTCGATCGAAGACCTCTACAGTCCCTTTTTGCTGCGCTTCGATCTCGCGGAAAACTCCCCCGCGGGTATCGTGGCCTCTACCACACAAGACGCGTCCACTCTCCGGCCGACTCCCGCCCCGCTCTCGCTGCTGGTTCCGCAACTCCGCGAGCGTGAGATCGCACGCCGCACCCGCGTTGCCCGCGCTTCTCCCATCGAAGATCCATTCGCGACACTTCTCGCGACTGCGGCCGACCAGTTCATCGTCGCCCGCGGCGACCGGAAATCCGTCATTGCCGGGTATCCCTGGTTCGGCGATTGGGGGCGCGACACCATGATTTCGCTGCCCGGCCTCACGCTCGTCACGGGCCGCTACGACGAAGCGCGCAATATTCTTCGAGCCTTCGCGCACACCATCGACCGGGGTATGTTGCCCAACCGTTTTCCGGATTCGGGCGAGGCGCCTGAATACAATACGGTGGACGCCACACTGTGGATGTTCCATGCCGTCCATGAATTCCTCACCTACACTGGCGATTACGATTTCATCCGCGCCGAACTCTACCATCCGCTGGCCGAGATCATCGCCTGGCACGAGCGTGGAACGCGCTACGGGATTCATCTCGATTCCGACGGACTGCTATATGCGGGAGAGCCGGGCGTCCAACTTACTTGGATGGATGCGAGAGTTAACGGTCTTCCTGTGACGCCGCGCCAAGGCAAACCAGTCGAAATCCAGGCGCTTTGGCACAACGCCCTGCGCGTGATGGCACGCCTGGCCTCCGTCTTCGGCGACCCAGCGGCTTCAGCCCGATACACCGCGCTCGCTCAGCGCGCCCGCGAGCGGTTCCTGGAGGTTTTCTGGAACGACGCGACGGGCTGTCTCTACGACGTGATCGCGGACGGCGGCGCTCCGGACGCATCCGGCATTCCCGACCCATCCATCAGGCCCAACCAAATCTTCGCCGTTAGTCTGCCCTATCCCTTGCTTTCCGGCGAACAAGCCCTGCGCGTGATCGACGTCGTCGAGTGGGAGCTGCTCACGCCTTACGGCCTGCGGACGCTATCGCCGCGCGATCCGAATTACCGCGGGCGCTACGAAGGCGACCCCACCAGCCGCGATGGCGCCTATCATCAAGGAACCGTCTGGCCCTGGCTGCTGGGCGCGTTCTTGACGGCCTATGTGAAGGCTCATGGCGGCGCCGAGCTCGAGAAACAGATGGAAGCGCGAAGCCGTGCCGACCGCTTTCTCGACCCGCTGCGCGCTCATCTGCTGGAGGCCGGCCTGGGGCAAGTCTCAGAGGTTTTTGATGGCGACTCACCGCACCGCCCCGGCGGCTGCTTCGCGCAGGCCTGGAGCGTGGCCGAAGTGTTCCGCACCTACGTAGAGGACGCCAAAGGCCGGCGGCCCGAATTTTTGAGCTAGCGACCGCCTCCCACCAAGGCATTCAATCCTTCCACCACGCTGATCAGTGTCGTGGACTCGGTGCCTAGCCTCTCACCCGTCTCGCTGTCGCGGAGTCTGATTTCTTTGAGGCGTTCGCGCGCAAATCGCGTCTCGACGCCCAAACTGATTACGATTGTGAATGGACCCGTGAAGCTTACTGTACTCTCTCTAATCGCTATTCTTTTCACCACTGGTGCCGGTTTACATGCAGCCGAACGGCCGCTCTCGCCCTATTCGACCGTTCTAGTCGACCGATTCGCGGCGACCCACGACATTCCGTTTCCCGCCGATTATCAAAACGCGCTGGCGGAAAACATCGCTCGCGAAATCAGTCTTGCATTCCCCACGGTCATCATGGCGCCCCCAGGAGACCTGGCTCCCGACCGCGCGGCACTGCGCGTCTCAGGCCTGGTGACGCGCTTCCAGCCCGGAAGCAAGATCAAAAGATACCTGATCGGCTTTGGCGCTGGAGCCACCATTGTGAAGGCGCAGGTGTGGTTTTCCGACGCTGCCACCGGCCAGATATTCCTCAACCGCGAAGTGAGCGGCATTACCTGGACGGCGCGTGGCGATTCGCAGGGCGCCGCCGACAGCTTCGCACGAAAGGTTGTGAAACTCGTCAAAGCGAATCGTCTGATTGAGTCGCAGTAACCGTTCCTGCTCATCCGATCGCTGGCCCGCGCCGCGAAACCACACTCCGGAACGCCGAGACCCTGATCGATACCGGAGGAGCCCAGAGACTCCTATTGGGCCAACCGGCCCACGCGGCGCAGAGAACCAGAACCAGGCGGGCTCGGCCCCCTGACTGTAATCCGTCCCTAGGATAAAGCGGCTCGGCTGTAGATCCGATCACCTCAAGTCGCTGCAAGCTTCCATGCAGCGGCACGCAAAAGTGCGTGCGCCTTCGGAGATCGTACGTGCGCCGACGGGCAAAGCATTTTCATCCCTCTTTGTGTCGGCGTCCGCGCCGGCATGGGGCAGTCACGTGAAGTGAACCCTTGGAGTGAGACACGAAGTTAAGGGGGTTATCACCGTTCGCTGCGAAGCGATTGCCGGCG
>Ga0209415_10007612_pt1 | contig 18880 bp, 21 predicted proteins | sample PeaSoiSIISIP2007_FD_187696 | JGI IMG/M metagenome (GOLD analysis project Ga0209415, IMG submission 187696) | Peat soil microbial communities from Weissenstadt, Germany - SII-SIP-2007 (SPAdes) (version 2) | ecosystem: Environmental > Terrestrial > Soil > Wetlands > Peat | place: Germany...
GGCGCCGGTGAACTGGCCAGAATCACGGAACTGTTAGCCGGACAGAGTCACTGAACTCCGACAGACAGCTGCCGGTCGGTGTGGGCGGCGCGGGGCGGTCGCGGCTCGCCGTCCCCCTCCGCGGGTCGAGGCGCGCCGGTCGACGTTGCCCGCGCGGTGCATGAGGACGGAGCCATGCCGGGTGAGACCACAAACAGGGTCTCCACGCTGGGAGGGGCGGCTGCTGTACCATGGCGAACATGCGTTTGGAGGACCGCCTGCTGACCCCACTCGACCCCGCCTACCCAGTCGGTCTGCTTGCCCTCGCCCATCCCCCGCCGCTCTTCTGCACCGGCGACCTGCGCGCCGCCGACACGCTCCGCAGCGTGGCCGTGGTCGGGACGCGGGCGGCCAGCCCGGAGGGGCTGCGCCGGGCCCGCCGGCTTGCGAGCCGCCTCGCCGGCGGCGGGGTCACCGTGGTCTCCGGCCTCGCCCGTGGCATCGACACCGCAGCCCATGAGGCCTGTCTCGACGCCGGAGGGCGCAGCATCGCCGTGCTCGGCTGCGGGCTGGGGCATGTCTATCCACCGGAGAACGCCGTCCTGGCGGACCGGATCGCCGCTCGCGGAGCCCTGCTGTCGCAGCTTCCCCGGGACCACCCACCCTCGGCCGGCGGCCTGCGCCGGCGCAATGGCGTCATCGCCGGGATCGGCCGGCTCACGGTGGTGGTGGAGGCGGGACCGACCTCGGGAGCCCGGATCGCGGCTCGACTGGCGCTCGCTTGCGGACGCCCCCTGCTCCTGCCCGCCAGCCTGGTCGCGGCGCAGGAGTGGGCACGCGACCTGCTCCAGGAACGCGGGGCCCGCCTGGTGGACGACGACGAGCTCGCCGGCGCCGCCCTGGCTCATCTCGACCAACCCGACGCCGGCGGCTCCTCACCCACACGTGCACCTGCGTCGACACCCGCAGCTGCGTTGACACCCGCATCCACGCCGACCTCGCCGCAACGCCAGCTCCCCCGCGGTCCGGTCCAGCTCGCCCTCTCCTGGGACGGCGAGTGGTGACCGCCGCCCTCACGACCCGGACCGCGGTGACCGGAGCACAGCGGGCAGCCACCCCGACCACGCCGGTGGTCCGCCGCTGCGCCGTCTGCGGCCGGCCACTCCTCGAAGGCGACGCTCCCTGCCGCAACCCCCTCTGCGCCAGTGCCTCACGGTGGTTCCACTGGAACGTTGCGGCCGCCGACCGCTCCGGTCCCCTCCAGGCCGCCCTCGACGCCTACAAGTACCAGGGCGTCCTCACCTGGGCGCCCGTCTTCGGCCGGATGCTGGCCGCGCTGCTGGAGCGGCGCCACCGGCTCTTCAGGCCCTTCGACCTGATCACCTCCTCCCCCACCTTCGTGGGGAGGGGGGGTCGCGACTTCGACCACGTCCGATTGATGCTGGCGGAGGCTACCCGCCATGCTCCGGCGGACCACGCCTGGCCGTTCGACACAGCCCCGGTTGCCGCCATCGTGAAGTGCAGGCCGACCCCGCGGCTCGCCCCGCTCGACCACGCGGAGCGCCGGCGGGTCGCCGCGGAGCACCTGCGTCCGGCCCTCCACGTCCCCGACCGCGGCCGGACCGCAGGACGGCGGATCCTGGTGGTCGACGACGTCTTCACCGACGGCCGCACCCTGGACGAGGTGGCCCGGGCACTTCGTCTCAGGGGTGGGGCGCGTGAGGTGTGCGGGCTCACCCTCTGCCGCCAGCCCTGGTACGAGCGCGACCGAGAAGTATCCGACCTCAGTAGTAGACTTTGAGCATGCCTCGTGGCCGGCGCTCCCCCAAGCTCGCCATCACCGTGGACCCCGACGTCCACCGCAGCCTCGTGGCCGCCGCCGCCGCAACCGGCGTGAGCGTTTCCGCCTGGATGACGGAAGCAGCCCGCCAGGCCCTGGTGGTGCGCGATGGGCTGCGCGCCGTCGCCGAATGGGAGGCTGAGCACGGCAGCTTCACCGCCGAGGAGCTCGCGGCAGCACGCCGGCGTGTCGCCACCGAGCTGCTCGCGACCGCCCCAGCCCGCCTGGCATGAGTGTCGTCTACGACGCGGGCGTGCTGGTCGCGGCCGATCGGAACGATCGAGAGGCCTGGGCCGACCACCGAGCCCGCCTGGAGATGGGCGTCGTGCCGCAGACGACCGCACCGGTCGTGGCCCAGGTCAGCCGGTCCCCCCGGCAGGCGCAGCTGCGCCGCTTCCTGCGGGGGTGCCTGATCGTCGCGTTCGCCCCCGAGCAGTCCCATGAGGTGGGCGCCCTGCTCGGCCGGACGCGGGCCGGCGACGTCGTCGACGCTCACCTCGTCCTGACCGCAGCGGCCACGGGTGCAACCGTGCTGACCTCGGATCCCGACGATCTGCGCAGCCTCTCGAACGGGCTGGCTGCACCGGTGACGGTGCGAGCGGTCTGACCCTCCGGACCGCCCTGAGGACGCACGCAGGGTGTGGTCAACGCCGTCGTCAGAGATCATGATCGCGGACGCTATGGACCGATCCGCGCCCGCCCGTCTCCCGCGCGCCGTGCGGCTCACCCCCCGCGACCTCGAGGTGCTGGCGTATGCGGTGCGCCACGGCATGGTCACCCCCGGGCAGCTCGGCAATCGCTTCTTCAGCTCGAGGCCGGCGGCGCGACGGGCCCTCCACGACCTCGAGACCGCCGGCCTGCTGGTCAGCGACCGCGTGCTGGCTGAGCTGCCCGCAGTGGTGCGCGCCACGCCCCGGGGCGCGCGACTGGCCGGCTGTGACCTGGCCCCGGCGTCGCTCGACCTGGCCCGCATTCGCCACAACCTGGCCCTGGTCGATCTCTCGGAGGAATTGCTCGCCGCCCACCCCGGAAGCTCCTGGACCACCGAGCGCGAGCTGCGCCGGGACCGGATGCGCACCGCCCGCGCCGGTGGGGCATGGGAGCGGCAGCGCCGGGTTCCCGACGGGCTGCTCCGGCTCCACGGCGGGCAGCGGGTCGCCATCGAGCTGGACCTGACCCCGAAGCGCTCGGCCCGGCTCGACCTGCTCGCCGGCGCCTACGCCGTGGACCGCGATGTGGACACGGTCTGGTGGTACCTGCCCAGCGAGGTCGCGGTCGCCCGGATGGGGGCGCTGGTGGCTGAGCGGGGGCTTGAGCACCTCATCGAGCCGCGCCTGCGCCGGGTCGATCCCGTCGTCTGACTGCCAGACGAGGCGCGCCGGCGGCGCGCGGCGCAAGTGTCGTCCTCATCGACCGCACCGTGCGCAGGTCGCGAAGGTCCTGCCCCCGCAGCGGCCTCAACCGCGTCCCCATCGCACCAACCGGCCATTCTGCGCACCCGCCTCCGATCCCGCTGCGATTGATGCTCTTTCGCGGCGATCGGCGTCCGTGAGACGATCCCCCGCCGAATGCCACCCTTCGGCCGCCCGACCCGGCCTCCGGCCTCGCTCCCGGTGCCGCCACCGGGCCCCTCGCCCCACCCCTCCGGCTGCATCCGCCTCGGCGTCGAGGCCCCCAGCCGGAGGCCCTTCGACGTCCCGGTCCCGGAGGGGACGGCGCAGCACGTCACCCTGCTGGGCCTGACCGGGTCCGGGAAGACCACCACCGCCGAGCGCCTCGCCGAGGGCGCCGTGGCCGCCGGGGTGGCCCTGGTCGTCATCGACGCCAAGGGCGCAAGCCTGCGCGGCGCGGCCCGGCGGCTGGCGGCCGCTCGCGGGCTCGACCACCGGGAGGTGGTCCCGGGCGCACCCGGGACGCTCGGCTACAACCCCTGCGCCGTCGGCAGCCGGGCCCAGGTGGCGGACAAGCTGGTCTCGGCGTTCACCCACGGGCCCGCCGGCCAGGTGTACCGGGTGATCGCCATGGAGACGATCTCCATCCTGGCCGGCATCCTCCAGGCCCTGGGCGAGCCGGTGACCATCCGGCGGCTGCGCCGGGAGCTCGACCGAACCCGGATGCCCGGCCTCGCCCACCGTGCCCGCGACCTCACCCCCGAGCTCGCCGACGACCTCGCCGACCTAGCCCGGCGGGGCGGCGTCACCGCCGACGCGTTCGAAGGCATGCGGGCCCGCCTCGGCGCCCTCCTCCACGGCGAGTACGGGGGCATCTTCGACAGTGAGGGCCCGCTGCTGGACCTGCCGGCCGCCCTCGCCTCACCCGGGGTCACCTACATCAGCCTGCCGGCGCTGGCGGTCAGCCAGGACACCGCGCTGATGGCGCGGGTATTGATCCAGGACCTCAAGCAGGCGGCCTTCGAGCGGCTCCAGCAGCGCGAGCCGACGCCGGCGATGCTGGTGCTCGACGAGTTCGCCGCCCTGGACGACCCCGAGCAGATCAACGACCTGCTCCGCCAGGCACGCGAGGCCCGCATCGGCGCGGTGGTCAGCACCCAGCAGCTTCCCGACCCGCGCACCGCCCACGCCCTACGCAGCGCCCTGCTGGGCGCCGGGCTGCTGATCGCCCACCGGGTGGGTCCCGACGACGCCGAGGCGGTGGCCCGGGTGATCGGCACCCAGCGGGGCGTGCAGGTCACCCGCACCTTCGGCGACGAGGGCGAGGCCTCTCGCCGCTCGGTGCGCGCCGTCGACCGCTACGCCGTCGACCCCAACGTGATGAAGCAGCTGGCCACCGGAGAGGCGGTGGTGCTCGGCGTTGCCGGGTCCCGGCGGGTGGCCACCCTGCGGGTGCTGCCGCCGGCATGGGCGGACGCGCCGTGACCTCCCCGCTGCCCCTGCTCCCTCCCCCGCCGGCTCCGGACGTCCCGAACCCCGCCGGCCGCCCACCTGGCCACGCCGCCGTCGTCGCTTGGATCACCGCCGGGGCCGGCCGGCGCTGGCGCTCCGCTCTGGTCACCCTGGTCTGCGCCTGGTCGGGGGTGTGGCTCGCGGTCTGGCTGCTGGTCGCCGACACCCTGGTCGGAGCGCTCCTGTCCGCGATCGGGGACGCCATCGGCGCGGCGCTGGTGGGCGGGAACAGCGGCGCCAGCCCCGGGGCGGGTGCGCTCGCGGTGGCCGGCGGCGCCCTCCAGGGCGCCGCCGCCGGGCTCGTGTCCAGCGTCGTCGCCCTGGTCGGGCACGGGCCGCTCCAGTTCCTCGGCGCCCTGGCCGGCGGGCTGGTGGTGTCGCTGGCGCTGCTCGCAACCAGCGTGGCGCTGGAGCCGTGGCTGCTGCGCCTCGGGGGCTGCCGGCGGCTGAGCCGCCGCGAGGCGGCCCGGGTGATGCCCCTCCTCGAGGCGGCGGCCACCGACCTGGGGCTGGCGTCGCTCCCGCTGGTGCTGATGGCGGGCGGGGACGACCTCCGGGTCCGGGCCCACACCCGGCACCTGGTCGTCGGCCGCAACCTCCTCGACGAGATCGGCGACGGGCCGGCCGGCGACGCCGCCCTGGAGGCGGTGCTCTGCCACGCGCTTCATCACTGGGCGGTGGGGGATGGCGTGGGGCTGCGATTCGTCCGCTGCTGCGGGTTGCCGCTCGTGATCCTCTACGACGCCGGCTGCTGGCTGGCGCAGCAGGGGAATTCGCTCATCGCCCTGGTCGGATGGGTCGTGCTCTGGCCGGCGTGGCTGCTGGTCCACCTGGTCATCCAGCCGGTCGTCGCCCTCGGCTCGCGCCGCCAGGAGTACGCGGCCGACGCCGCGGTGCGGGCGACCGGACGGGGCGAGGCGCTGCACCGCGCGCTCAGCCTGCTCGGCGAGCTCGAGCCCGGCCGGTCGGGATGGGACCGGGTGGTCGCCGCCACCCATCCGCCCCGCGAGCTGCGCCTGGAGGCGCTGGAACCCGAGCCGGAGGGGTAGGGTAGGCCGCGGTCAGGACGACGCCGCGGAGCCGGTGATCTCGGGGGTCACCGCGGTCCAGCTCCGGCCGCCGTCGGTGGTCTGGAGCAGGGCGGGGACGGCGGCGCCACTCGCCGCCGTGGTGGTCGACCAGCCGTCCTTGGCATTCACGAAGTCGACGGTGGCGAGCGCGGTGCTCGAGGAGACCGCGGTCCACGAGGCGCCCCCGTCCTCGGTCGCCCAGAGGGTCTGGCTCGTCACCGCGCCGCCGCTCGTCTCGGTGAAGGTGAGCAGCCAGCCGTCGCCGGCGTCGATGAAGTCGACCGCCTCCGGGAGCTGAGCTGCACCGCCGGGGAGGGCAACCGGGTTCCATTGCGCCCCAGCGTCGCTGGTCGTATACACCAGCGAGGTCTGGCCGCCCGGCGCGTTCACGAGCACCCAGCCCCCCTGGCTGGACCAGAATCGGGGAGACTCGGTATTTGCCTGGAAGAGACCCGCCGCTGACGGCAGGGACTGAGGATTCCAGGTGACCCCTCCGTCATGGCTGACGTAGAAGGTCGCCCCGGTGCCGGCGCTGCTCCCGGTGATCCAGCCGGTGCTCGGGTTGATGAAGGCCGCTGTGCCGACGTAGCCCGCGACCGGGATGTTCCCCGCCGCGCCCGGCGAGGCGTCGCTCCCGTACTCCGTGGCGGCCACCTCCTGCCACTGCTGACCGCCGTCGACCGTCCCGTACAGCGCCATCGCGGACCCGCCGGCCCACCCTCCTTCGCCGACGGACAGCCAGCCGTCCTGGGGGTTGACGAAGTCCAGGGTGCCACCGAGGAAATCGGGAACCGAGAACGCCCCCTCACGGATCCAGGTGGCCCCACTGTCCTGGGTGCTCCAGGCGGTCAGGTCGGCGGACGGAGGGCCCTGGTCATCGCACGACCACAGCGTCCCCGTGATCGCCTGCGCAGTGCTGCCATCGAGGAACGAGGCGGCCAGCATCTGCTGGTCACCGGAGAGCGGTGGAGATGCGACGGTCCACTGCTGCGCCCCGGCGGTGGTGTGCAGGACGGTGCTGGTGCCGGCCTCCTCGGCCCACCCCGTGCTCGGGCTGAACATGCTCAGGTCGTCGATCAGCTCGGGCGTTCCCTGCGAGGTCGGGGGAGGACACGGCTGGGGGGCGGGGGTGGGCGTCGGCACCGGGGTCGGCGTCGGCGTGGTCAGCGTCCCCGCATCGGCAAGGCTCCACGTCCCGGCGTAAGTCCAGGTGTCGCCGAGGTAGTCGATGCCGTTGGGATCGCAGAGCACGCAGTTCCCGCCGAAGAGGACGACCTCATGCCGGGCGGTGTCGAAGGCAAGGGCCTCCTCGCTGCGCTCGTCGCCGCCGGATGGGTTTCCGATCTCCCCGAGGGCCGCGGGTGCGCCGGTGACCTCCTCCCATCCCCCGCTGCCATCCCAGGAGTAGGTGCCGCTCCAGACGACGAGCAGCGGCCCCGTCGCCGACGCCACCAGCTCACCCGACACGATCATCTTGGCGGGATTCAGGGCGCCGGCTCCGCTCGTCGAGGATCCCTGCGGCTCCCAGGTGGCCCCGTCCCACGACCAGAGCGCGGTGGACTGTTCCGCGTCTCCCGGGCATCCGCCCGAGGTTGCGAAGAGGTCGAGCCGCCCGGTCACGGGGTCGGCGGCCAGCAGGCCGCCCTCGACGCCGGTCGGGAACATCGCCGGGTGGAGCTGTGCCCACGAGGTCCCGGCCCAATGCCAGGTCTGCGCGGCCTGGCAGCCGCCCTGCTCGATGCCGGTGACCAGGATGAGCTGCCCGCTGGCGCCGTCGGTGGCGAGTTCCACGCTTCGAGCCGTCGACGCGGACGGGGGCAGGCCCGCCGCGGGCTGCAGCGACCAGGTCGACCCGTCCCACGTCCAGGTGTCGCTGTCCTCCGAATCCGCCTGATCTCCGGCGCTCATGGCATAGCCGCCGGTGAGCACCAGGCGGCGGCTGGACGGGTCGTATGCGATGAGGGCCTGGGTGCGTGCCGGTGGCGACACCGCCGGGTGCAGCAGTGACCACCCGGAGCCGTCCCAGCTCCAGGTGTCACCGAAGGCGTCCTGGCCGTCGTCGCCCCCGAAGAGGATCACCGAACCGGTGGCGGCGTCGTACACCATCGCCGCCCCCTCGCGCGGCGGCGGCGCCCCGGGTGTCGCTGAGACCGTCGGGACCGCAGATGCCGGTGGTGACCCCTCCGTGCCCGTCGCGGTCCGCCACGGATGCAGAACGACCCCCATGCCGGCCAGGGCTCCGGCAGCGGCGACGGCCAGTGCCAGTGCGGCGGTGAGAGGCCGGCGCCGGATCCGCCGCTGCGCCCGCCCCTGCGCGCCGCGCCCGCGAGCCACGGTCGCTCGCAGGGCGCGAAGAACGTTCACGTCGAGTGATACGCGCTCGCCGACGCCGCTGTGACGGCAGCGATGGGCGCCCTCACGTCGGCGGGGTGGCCGTCACCTCGCCGCCGGGCAGTCTCAGCTCCGGAGGGCGACCAGCTCGGAGCCGGACGTGGTCACGACCTGCAGCGACGCAACCTGGCTCGGGTCGATGCCGGTGGATCCGTCGACCTGCACCCCGCCCGTGTAGCCGACCCGCCAGGTCCCCGCCACCTGCTGGGATCCGTCCTCGGCGATCGCCACCAGCTCACACTGGTCTCCGGGGCTCACCCCCGCGACGTCGAGGTGGATGGAGCTCCCCCAGGGCTCGGCGTACAGCGCGGCGCTGGCCGTCACGCCGGTGCCCGCATCGCTCCCGGAGAACCGCGCGGCGACGACCACCGGAGCGGACAAAGCCGGCCGGGTGACCACCAGGACGCCCACCGCCACCCCGAGAGCGGCCACGGCGACGGCACCGGTCGCCATGGCCACGCGCCAGCGCAGCCGCGCCCTCCGGCGGCGGCGGGCCAGCTCGGCGATGGTCCGCTCCAGGAGCGAGGGGGAGGCCCCCCGAGCGGGCACACCGGCCGGCGAACCGGTGTGGTCGGGCACAGAACGCGGAGACCCCACCGCCGCGGGTACGCCGCCACCGGTGGCGAGCGCCTCGACCGTGCTCAGCCGTCCGAGCGCGGCGGGCAGCCCGACCAGGGCGGCCAGCTCCTCCCGGCAGGCCGCGCAGCCGGCCAGGTGGCTCTCCACCTCGGAGCGCTCGGCCGGGTCGAGCGCACCCAGCGCGTACGCACCCAGGGTGATCCGCCGCTCACCGCACGCGTCGTTCATGGCCTCCAACCTCGTTCCTCCAGCGCCAGGCGCAGGGCGCGGAGCGCGTAATAGGTGCGGGACTTCACGGTCCCCGCGGGCACCCCGAGGGCCGCCGCCGCCTCGGCGACGGAGTGACCCCGGTAGTAGGTCTCCACGAGCACCGACCGGTGCTCCGGGCTCAGGGTTCCGAAGGCCGCGCTCACCTCCCAGGCGTCCACCGCCCGGTCGATGCCGTCGCCGACGGCCCGCCTCTCCAGGCCCTCGGTGCCGAGCACCTCGGGCCGGCTCCGCCGGGCCCGGTGCTGGTCGGTGGCCAGGTGGCCGGCGACCGTGAACAGCCACGGCCGGAGCGACCGGCTGGCGGCGTCCAGGTGGTCGGCATGCCGCCAGGCTCGGAGCATGACCTCCTGGACGATGTCCTCGGCCCTGCCCGGGTCGCCCGTCAGGCGGCTGACGTAGCCGAGCAGCGCCTCTCCATGCTCGGCCCAAAGCGCGCCCACGAAAGCCTCGCCCGGGTCCCAGGTCATGAGGGTGCGGTCACTCGTCTCCACGGCTGGCTGCACACCCTCACCACGCTCAGGTGCCGCGCGAGGTTCAACGCCGGATGAACCACGGCGTCGGGGCTCTCGTGTGATGGGCATCGGAACACGTCCTCACCGAGGCGGGCATCCCCGCCGGAGGCACCAGCGGAGATACATGATGAGCGCACCAGCGGCAGGCGGGCCCACCCCCTCGCGGCATCATCCGGGAACCACGCGGCACCACTCCGGCCTCGCCGGCCTGGCCCTGCTCGGGACCGCCACGGCCCTGGTGGCGGCCTGCGGGTCCACGTCCTCCCCCACCACGGGGAGCGTGGCCGGCGCGACCTCGCCGGTCCTCAAGGTGGCGATGGTGACGGTGCACGGCAGCTCCGAGCAGGTGCTCACGGAGTCGAACGGCGACACCCTCTACTACCTGACCAAGGACAGTGCGACCGACGTCACCTGCACCGGGACGTGCGCCGGCATCTGGCCGCCGCTGCTGCTCGCTTCGGGGCAGCCCACCGCCTCCTCGTCGCTGCCCGACGCGCTGACGGTGGTGAGCGGGGGCAACGGACGCCAGGTCGAGTACGCCGGGCACCCCCTCTACCGCTACTCGGGTGACACCGGTCCCGGCCAGTCGAACGGCGAGGGCTTCAACGGCGTGTGGTTCGTCGCCACGCCGACCATGACCAGTGGCACGAGCGCCACTGCCAGCCCGACGTCGACGGCCGCCGGCAGCGTTCCCGGGTACTGAGACAGACCGGCCGGCGGGTGGTGGGCCAGTGCGAGCATCTGACCCACCACCCGCTGCGCGACAGCGGGGGACGACGTCGACCGGGTAGCCTCCGTGCGTGGGGATCGAACCGGACGCGACAGCTCAGGGCGGGGGCACGGGAGCCTTCCTCAACGAGCACGTCGCGGCGATCACCGCCGCGGCATCCCGCATCTCAGGACACGTGCGGCGCACACCGGTACTGCCCGCCGGCGAGATCGCCTCCGCCACCGTCGTCAAGCCGGAGCTGCTCCAGCCCACCGGCTCCTTCAAGGTGCGGGGCGCCTTCAACGCGGTGCTCCGCCTGCTCGAGGGCTCGCCCGGCGCGCCCGGAGTCATCACCGTCAGCTCGGGCAACCACGGCCAGGCGGTCGCGCTCGCCGCCCGAGAGCTGGGCCTGGCCTGCACGGTGGTGATGCCGGAGGGGTCGAACCCGGTCAAGGTGGCCGCGGTGCGCGCCCTCGGCGCGACCGTGGTCAGCGAGGGCGTGACCGCCGCCAACCGCGAGGAGCGCGTCCTCGAGCTGCAGGCGCGGACCGGGCTGGCGCTGATCCACCCCTTCGACGCTTGGGACACCATCCACGGCCAGGGAACCATCGGCCTGGAGCTGCTCGACGACATCGCCGATCTCGACCGGGTGGTCTGCCCGGTCGGCGGTGGCGGGCTGATCTCCGGCTGCGCCCTCGCCCTGAAGGGCAGCCGCGACGACGTCCGGGTCATCGGGGTCGAACCGGAGCTGGCAGCGGACGCCGCCGCGTCGCTGCGCAGCGGCCGTCACGAGCGGCTCGAGGCGCCGTCCGCCACCATCGCCGACGGGCTGCGCAGCATGAGCCTGGGCGAGCGCGGCTTCGAGGTCCTGGTCACGCGCGGCCTCGTGGACCAGGTGGTGACCGTCAGCGATGCCGAGATCGAGCAGGCGATGCTCGCCGCCTGGACCCGTCTCCACCTGGTGGTCGAGCCGTCCGGGGCGGTTGGCCTGGCGGCGCTCCTGGCGGGGCGCATCCCCCCGCCCGCAGCGGGGTCGAGCACCGCCGTCGTCCTCACCGGAGGTAATGTCGATCCCGTCCTGGCGGCCCGGTTGCTCGCCGCCCACGCCGCAGATCTCGTCACCGGAGGGTCAGCGCGATGAAGCTGGGTCTGCACATCCCCGACTACACCTGGCCCGGCGGACCGGCCAGCCTCGGCCATGACCTGGTGCGGGTCGGGCAGGCCGCTGAGGAGGCGGGCTTCGACCGCGTGAGCGTCATGGACCACTTCTTCCAGATCCGGGGGGTGGGGCCTCCCGAGCACGAGATGCTGGAGGCGTACACCACCCTGGGCTTCCTGGCGGCCCACACCTCCCGGGTCAAGCTGCTCACCCTGGTCACGGGCGTCGTGTACCGGCAGCCGGGACTGCTGGCCAAGATCATCACCACGCTCGACGTCCTCTCCGGAGGGCGGGCCATGCTGGGCATCGGCGCCGCCTGGAACGAGGAGGAGGCGCGCGGCCTGGGGCTCTTCTTCCCGCCGATCGCGGAGAGATTCGAGCTGCTGGAGGACGCCCTCAAGATCTGCCTCCAGATGTGGAGCGAGGACGACGGGCCCTTCACCGGCACCCACGCCGAACTGGAGCGCACCCTCAACTCGCCGCAGTCGATCAGCCGGCCCCATCCGCCGATCCTCATCGGCGGCTCCGGGGAGCGCAAGACGCTCCGCCTGGTGGCCCGCTACGCCCAGGCGTGCAACCTCTTCCCCGGACCCGAGCTCGACCACAAGCTCGAGGTGCTGCGTCAGCACTGCGAGAGCGAGGGCCGCGACTACGACGAGATCGAGAAGACGGTGCTCTTCAACTTCGACGTCGGCGAGCACGGTGAGAAGGCCGGCGAGGTCGTCGAGCGGCTCCGCGACCTCCACCGGCGGGGCTTCCAGGTCGCCCACGGGCGGGTCACCGACGTCTGGAAGATCACGCCGCTGGAGATCATCGGCCGGGAGGTGCTGCCGGCGATAGCGGAGCTGTGAGGTCGGGCCGGGAGTTGCCCAGGCCCGGGGAGGCGCCCACCGCCCGGCTGCGCCATGCCATCCAAACCCGGGCACAGGCATACGAAACCGCCCCGAGCGTCCCCACGAAGAAGCCGACCGGGTAGTTGGTGAGGTACGCGACGGCGATCCCGAACCAGACGATGGCCAGGGCGATCGCCACCGAGAGGGCTATGGCCCGGAGCGGGCTGTGGGTGAACGAGCGGGCGGTGGCCGCGGGGCCGATCATCAGGCTGAACATCAGCAGCACCCCCACCACCGGTACGGTCATCGTGGTGGCCAGGGCGACCACCAGCAGGAAGCCGGTCTCGATCCGCCCGGGCCGCACCCCACGCGCCTCCGCCACCTCGGGGGTGATCGAGGTCAGTAGCAGGGGCCGGTAGAGGACGGCGACGGCGAGGATGCAGGCGACGCCCAGCCCGGCCATGGGCAGCAGGTCGTCGCCGGGAACCCCGAGCACCTCACCGAAGAGCAGCGAGTAGACCGCCGCCGCGTATTCGACGCTGAAGGAGAGGAAGAGGGCCCCCAGCCCGAGCATCAGCACCAGGGCCAGCGCGGTGGCGACGTCGTGGCGGCCGCGTCGGCTGAGCCAGCCGATGCCCAGGGCCCCACCGACGGCGAAGATGCCGAGCCCGAGGATCGTGTTGGCCCCGATGAGGACGGCACCGGCGGCCCCCCCGAAGGAGCCGTGCGGGATGGCGTGGGCGGCGAACGCGGAGCCGCGGAGCACCACGAAGAAACCCACCACGCCGGCGATCACCGCCACCATGGTCGCGGCGATCCAGGTGTTGACCATGAAGCCCGAGAACACGCAACCCGCCTCCGTCTAGGCCGCGTCTGCGTCGACGTGAGGCTCGCAGCCGCTCTCACCCATCGCCAGGAGCGTCCCCACCCGCCGATCGCGGCGCGCCCGGCCGAGCGCCGCCACCATCCCCGCACCCAGGTAGAAGACGAAGACCATCGCAACCACGAAGAAGCTGACCGGCCAGCCGTGGTCAACGGGTGGCCAGTAGAAGCTGTCGTAGGCCAGCACGATTCCGATCCAGACGGCGGCGACACCGATGAGCCCGGCGACGGCCATGGCCCCGCCCGGTCGCTTGGTGAGCCGCAGCGCGGTGGCGGGCGGCCCGACCAGGAGCGCCGTCGCCAGGATCGTCCCGATGGTCTCGGCGGCGAGCGAGACCGCCACCGCCATGATCACCAGGTAGGCGATCGCGACCGCGCGCACCGGCACGCCCCGGACCGCCGCCAGCTCCGGGCTGAGCGAGCTGAGCAGCAGCATCCGGTAGCAGCTCGCGATCACGACCAGCGCGATGGTGCTGAGCACCACGATGCTGGGCAGCATCGGCTGGCTGATCGTGAAGAGCGAGCCGAAGAGGATGGTGACGGTCACCCCGGTGGTGCTTGAGGAGGTGGTGTCGAGGTAGAGGAAGAGCGCCGCGAAGCCGAGGCCGGCACCGAGAACCAGACCAGTCGCGACGTCGCGGGCCCGGGGCCGGTGCACGCCCAGCACCTCCATCAGGCCCGCGGCGACCACCGCGATCCCCATGTAGCCCCAGAGCGGGTTGGTCCCGCTCAGGAAGGCGAGCGATCCCCCCGCCGAGCCGACCTCGCCCAGGGCATGCCCGGCGAAGGCCTGGCCGCGGATGACGGTGAAGACACCGACGGCTCCGGTGACCAGCGCCACCACCGCCCCGACCACGAGCCCCGCCCGCACCGGATCGCTGGCGAAGAAACCGGGCGCGAAGATGGCGTTCAGCACTTGGCTCATCGCAGCACCACGACGTCAGGCGCCGCGGTGGCGCTGTCAGTCTCCTCCAGCGTGACCCCGGACGCGCCCTCGGCGCCGGAGACCACGAGGATGCGACCGTGGACGCGGAGGACGTCGACGTGCTGGCCATACAGGGCGGACAGCACCTCGGCGCGGATCACGTCCTCGGTGGGGCCGCTCGCCGTCCTGCCCGCCGCGACATAGACGAGACCGTCCATCACCGGCAGCAGTGGGTTGACGTCGTGGGCGGAGATCAGCACCGCGATCCGCTGCTCACGGGCGATACGGGCCAGCAGGGCGACGACCTCGCCCTCGGCACGGATGTCGAGGTTGGCGAGTGGCTCGTCGAGGAGGAGCAGCCGGGGCCGGCTGATCAGCGCGTGGGCGATGAGGACGCGCTGCTGCTCGCCCCCGGAGAGGTTGCCCACCCGGGCGTCGGCGAAGTGAGTGGCGTCGACGGCCGCGAGCATCCGGTCGACAGCCTGGCGGCGCCGGCCCCAGCCGAGCGGGATGCCAAGGCGATGGCCGTCGAGGCCGAGGGCGACCACGTCGCGGGCACGGAGCGGCATGTCGGGGTCGAGGAACACCTTCTGGGGAACGTAGCCGATGATGGGGTTGCGCCGGTTGAGCGGGCGCCCACCCACCAGCACGCTCCCGGTGCTGGCCGCCTGAAGGCCGAGGATGACCCGGAAGAGGGTGGTCTTGCCCGACCCGTTGGGCCCGATCAGACCGGTGAACTCCCCCGGCCTGACCCGGAAGCCGACGTCGTGGAGCACCTCGCGCCCCGCCAGCCAGACGCTGACGCCGTCCACGCTCAGGATCGCGTCGTCGAGGCCGGTGGCGGGGCGCGGGTCGGTCACAGCTTGGTCGTCGAAGCGCCGTCCGCCAGAGCCTGCTGCGCGGCGGCGACCTCCGCGACCATCCACGTCTGGTAGTCGTAGCCGGGGGTGGGCATGGTCTCGTAGACCCCGACCACGGGGATGTCATTCGACTGGGCGAGCGCGAGCAGCGAGTCGGTCAGGGAGTCGGTCACCTGCTGGTTGTAAAAGAACACCTTGACCGTGTGCTGGGTGAAGAAGCCCTGCTCGAGGCTCACGTCCTGGGCCGCGGGGTCAACCCCGTTCATGATGTCCGCCTGGAACGGCCAGGGGGTGACGTCGTCCAGACCGGCGGCCTGGAGCATGTAGTCGGGCACGGGCTCGGTGACCGCGACCGGCGCGCCCGCGTAGGCCGCCTTCAGGGCGGCGATATCGTCGTTCCAGGTGTCCAGCGAGCTGTCGAAGGTGGTGACCTGGGCGTTGAAGTAGGAAGCGTGCGCCGGAGCCAGCGCTCCGAGGTCCTTGGCGATCTCCTTGGCGACCGCGGGCATGGTGGTGGGGTCGTACCAGAGGTGCGGGTTCTCGGTGCTGTTGGGCAGCCCCAGCAGGGTCTGCACGTCGATGAGCTTGCGCGAGGAATTGGGTGACGACGACAGGATGGTGTCGATCCAGGGGTCGTAGCCCACCCCGTTCTGAACCACGAGCTGGGCGGCGCTCACCTCGCTGGCCACCTGCGCGCTCGCCTCGAAGGTGTGCGGGTCGGTGTTGGGGTTGCTCTCGATCGCGGAGACCGACACGTACGGCCCTCCGATCTGGGAGATGACGTTGGCGTACTCGTTCTCCGCGCCCACGGCGTCGATCTTGCCCGGGTCCGGCCCCGACGCCGGCCCGCAGGCGGCGCCCACCGCGACGAGGGCGGTCACGGCAGCCAGGAGGCTCCGCACGGCGGTGAGGGTCCGGCCGCCCCGGTTCCCCGCGTGTCTCGTCATCATCTTCCCCATGGCCGTGGTAGCCTTATCGGTAATGGATGCAGGTACAGAGTTTATCCGGTATGGTTCCAGATAGCAAGCACCCGCCGGCGCCCGAGCCGGAGGGCGGCCGGCCCTCCGACGTCCGCTCGACCCGGCAGAAGCGCGCCCTGTCCGCGGTGCTGGCCCAGACCGACCGGTTCCGCAGCGCCCAGGAGCTCCATGCCGCCCTCCGCCAGCGTGGCGAGCGGGTCGGGCTGACCACCGTCTACCAGCAGCTCCGCGCCCTGGCCGCGCTGGGCCAGATCGACTCCCTGCGGTCGGACAGCGGCGAGCTCCTCTACCGTCACTGCGACACCGACCAGCACCATCACCACCTGGTCTGCCGCGCCTGTGGCCGGACCGTGGAGGTGGAGGACACCGTGGTCTGGCGGTGGGCCGAGCAGGTGGCCGCCGACGCCGGCTTCGCCGACGTCGCCCACCACCTCGAGTTCTCGGGCACCTGCGGGGACTGCGCCCGGCCATCCCGCCCCCGCTCTCGTGGCGACCGCGGGGACGACGTCGCCGCCACCCCCGCGGTCTGAAGCGCAGGACTATCGAGCGCCCACCTCGGCGGGGAGCTGGCTCTCGATCCACGCCTCCAGCGCGTCGCCGGACTCGAAGGAGGTGATGAGGGCGTGCCGCGGCTGGGGGCCGGGGTTGTGGACCACGTGCCAGAGACGCTCGGTGTCGATGACCATCTGCATCCCCGGGTGGAGCGGGATGCGGCTCTCGGTGCTGGGGTCGTCCTTCTGCTCGCGCAGGATGAAGGTCGAGCCCGGAGACGCGTCCAGCTCCAGCCAGGCACGCACCACCCAACCCTCACCGTCCGGATTGAGCCTGTTGTTGTCGTCGAGGTGGAGCTGGCGGAGGGCGGCGGCCTCGTCGCTCGGGTTCAGCTCGATGACCCGCACCCGCCCGTAGCGGGCCCCGATCCCCTCGACGTAGCTCACCAGGGAGGGGGCGATCTCCTTGTTCTTGGTCCAGATGCCGTCCTTGTCGGGCTTGCCGTGGTCCCAGAACCCCCGGCACTCCATCTCGCCGAGGGCGGAGGCGAGCGGCGCGAAGTTGGTGTCACCGCCGGACTTCCAGTCGATGAACTCCAGACCGTGCCACTCGGCGGGAGGGATCAGCGGTCCCTGGCGATCGCGCAGGACGACGAAACCGGTGGGGTCGAGAACGGACAGCTTGCGGTGGGCCATGGGCCGGGACCTCTCTCTCGGGTGGGTGTGGGCACCCAGAGCTTAGCCCCGGAGCCGCGGACCGGGCACCGCCGAAGATTGGGTACCGTTGCGCCCGATGAACCCTGGACTCTCCCGATGAACCCTGACCTCCGCTTCGCCCACGAGCTCGCCGACATGGCCGACGCGATCGCCATGAGCCTCTGGCGCAGCCTCGACCTCCAGGTCGAGCGCAAGCTCGACCTCACCGAGGTCACCCAGGCCGACCGTCAGATCGAGGAGCGGATCCGCGACCAGGTCCGTCTCCAACGGCCCGCGGAGCGGGTGGTGGGCGAGGAGTTCGGCGGCGACATCGCGGACACCGCCGGGGCGCGCTGGGTGGTGGATCCCATCGACGGCACCCGCAGCTTCATCCGGGGCTACGAGACCTGGGCATCGCTGATCGCGCTCCAGCACGACGGGGTCACGGTCTGCGCCGTGGCCTCGGTCCCGGCCCTGGGGCAGCGCTACGCCGCCGCCCGCGGCGAGGGGGCCACCGCCAACGGGAAGCCCCTCCACGTCTCCGCCGTCGACCGGGTCGAGGCGGCGATGCTCGCCCACACCAGCATCGCCGGATTCGTCCGGGTGGGGATGGACGGCCGGCTGCTGGCCCTGGCGGGACGCTGCTGGGACAGCCGCGGCATGGGCAACTCGCTCTCCCACCTCTCCGTCGCCCGGGGAACGGCCGACATCGGCTGGTCGGCCCGGGCCAACCTCTGGGACTTCGCCGCCCTCGCCCTCATCGTCGAGGAGGCGGGGGGCCGCTTCACCGACCGCAGCGCGGACTCCCCGGCCGGCGGGGCCGGGATCTCCAGCAACGGCCTCCTCCACGGCCTCGCCCTGGAGGCCGCCGGGGTCCGCGCGGCATAGCGGCGACCGGACGGGCCGATCGGCCCTAGCCGTCCGGTCCGACCGCTGGGGATCGCTGGCGACCCTGGCCCCTTTCGGCCCCGGGCACGGTGAGCGGACAGTCAGATCCTTGGTCATCGCAAAAGGGCGCCGGGAGGGCAGCGGGCGCGGTGGCCGGGTGGGAGAGAGCCGATGAGCGGACAGCACGCATCGTGGAGAAGCTGGCGCGTGGTCGCGGCCGCCGGGGCCATCGTCGCGGGGGCGCTCGTGGCCGCGCCACTGACAGCCGGTGCGACGACGTCGTGGACCCTGGCGACGAGCCCCGACCCGGGCACGTCGGCCGACTCCCTGGCGGCGGTCGCCTGCCCCAGCGCCACCGAATGCTGGGCCGTGGGTCTGCAGACCGCCACCGGCGAGGCGAGCCAGACACTCATCGAAGAGTGGAACGGCACGGCGTGGTCGGCGGTCACCAGTGCCAACATCAATGCCACCGGCGGGGTGCTGCAGAACAACCAGCTCAACGCCATCTCGTGCGACAGCACCACTGATTGCTGGGCGGTGGGGAGATACATCGTCGGCACCTACGACCTCCCCCTGGGTGAGCATTGGGACGGATCGACGTGGACAGCCGAGGAGCTCGCGGTGTTCACCGGGGACCCGACACCGGTGGGCGACTACGTGCTGGAGGGGATCGCCTGCCCCGACACCGCCGACTGCTGGGCGGTCGGGAACTGGAATCCGGACACTGGAGGCACACAGGTCCTGATCGAGCAGTGGGGAGGCGGTAGCTGGACGACGGTCACTGGCGTCTCAGGGCAGATCGACGGAAGCTACAATGGGATCTCCTGCGTGAGCAACGGTGGCGTACCGGTGGCGCTGTAAAAGTGGAGCGGCGTAGTCTCGCGCGGTAGGTCTGGAAACCACCGAGGAGAAC
>Ga0209415_10007613_pt1 | contig 18876 bp, 13 predicted proteins | sample PeaSoiSIISIP2007_FD_187696 | JGI IMG/M metagenome (GOLD analysis project Ga0209415, IMG submission 187696) | Peat soil microbial communities from Weissenstadt, Germany - SII-SIP-2007 (SPAdes) (version 2) | ecosystem: Environmental > Terrestrial > Soil > Wetlands > Peat | place: Germany...
TCGGGACGCTTCTTCTTCATCCTCGGTTGTGCGTCCCCAGCCCCCAGGATCTCAACCGGACCTCCGCTGGTAGAATGATCTTCGATTGATCCGCATCCTCGTCATCGGAGCTACCGGCAACGTCGGCCGCCAGGTTGTCTCTCAATTACCGGCCACGGGTGTCGAAGTCCGCGCGCTGGCCCGCAATCCGCACACCGCTGCCTTGCCGCCGCACGTGGATGTCGTACCGGGCGATCTCACCCTTCCCGAGACCCTTGAGGCATGCCTGGATGGCATCGATGCGGTGTTCCTGGTGTGGACCGCCCCGCCGGCCGCGGTTGCTCCCGCTTTCGAGCGGATCGTCAGCCGCACCCGGCGCATCGTATTCCTCTCGGCCCCGCACAAAACGGCACACCCCTTCTTCCAGGGCGGGCAGCCCAATCCGGTCGCGTCCCTGCACGCGGAAATCGAGCGGCTGATCGAAGCCTCGGGACTCCCGTGGACGTTCCTGCGGCCCGGAATGGTTGCCGGCGCGATCCACTGCCAGAGCCGTGGAACCTTGAATCGACGCGCTGGTGGCCGGCCCTCCGTCGCCAGACGATCCATAGAACCCGTTGCCCACGACCGTGGTGATGATCCCTCCCGACACCTTGCGAACCAGGTTGCCGTCGCCGATATAAAGGTTCCCCGAGCCGTCGAGCGCCACGCTTGCGGGGCCGAACAACTGAGCGGCAGTGGCCGGGCCGCGATCCCCGGAGTAACCGTTGCTTGGCCTCTATATCGGTGGCAGCACCGTACCAGTGCGTAAGGTATCGGGAGGCATCATCACTACCCTGGGACCTCCGGCGGACGCTCTCGCCGTCGACAACTCTGGCAATCTCTTCATGGCTCAGGGCGGTGGCTGCCGGATTGTCGAACTCTCAGCAAGCGGTGAGCTCGCCGTGGTCGCGGGCGGTTCTTCAGGCTACTCCGGAGATGGAGGCCAGGCGACTTCCGCGTCTCTCAGCAATCCCACGGGCATAGCAGTAGATGCTGCGGGCAACCTTTACGTCAGCGACCAGGGCAATAACCGGATTCGCAAGGTATCGGGTGGCATCATCACCACCATCGCGGGGAATGGCGTCGCGGGCTTTACGGGCGACGGGGGATTTGCCATCTCCGCGAATCTAGACCACCCGTTCGGAGTGGCCGTGGATTCGGCAGGCACCCTCTATATCGCCGACGGGGTCGTCGTCGATCTAGGCACCGCCTTCATTCAGAACATCGGCAACCGCATACGCAAGGTGTCTGGCGGCATCATCGATATCGCGGCCGGCAACGGAAGAGCCATCTACTCGGGTGATGATGGGCCGGCAACCGGAGCGCAGTTGACTGCGTGGGGCGTAGCTCTGGATGCTTCGGGCAACACCTACATCACAGATTCCAGCAATCATCGAATTCGAGAGGTGTCGGGCGGAATCATCACTACCGTTGCAGGAAACGGAACGAGCGGATTTAGCGGCGATGGGTCCTCCGCCACCAGCGCGCAACTCAGTCACCCGTCCGCCGCCGGAGCGGATGCTTCCGGCAACATCTATATCGCCGACTACGGCAATGACCGGATCCGCAAGGTCTCCGGGGGCGTCATTTCGACAGTCTTAAGTACAGGCGCTCCGCAGAACCTGGCTGTGGACGCTGCCGGAAACGTCTATTTCGTGGACGGCAACAACAACATCCTCAAGCTGTCGGGTAGTACGGTGACCACCCTTGGACACTTTGACGACTTGCCGTCGGCTAATCCGCCCTATCTACGACAGCACGTTCCCGCGGGAATCGCCGTTGATACTCTTGGGAATATCTTCGTCGCCGACGGGACGAATGGCCTGATCAGGGAGCTCTCCGGGGGCATTCTAACGACGGTTGGAAGCGCCCAGGTTGGCTATCCGGACGGTATCGCCGTGGATGCTGCGGGCAACCTTTATATCAGCGAAGAAGCCAACATCCAAAAGGTTACTGGTAGCAGCGCCACCAACATCGCCGGAGATGGAACGGCTGGATTCGCGGGCGACGGGGGTGCAGCCATTCTGGCCGAATTTCGAAGTCCGTGGGGCGTCGCGGTCGATACGTCGGGTAATGTCTACATTGCCGACTCGGGCAACGAACGAATCCGCCGTCTGACTCCCACGTCTGAAATTGCGATTAATATTACTACGACGTTTCCCGGGTTGGCCATAACGGTCGACGGAGGCAGCTACACTGCTCCGCACCTCTTCACCTGGACTGCTGGGGAGACCCACACTATCGGAGTTTCTTCTCCTCAGCTCATTGGAAACAACTCGCGCTACATTTTTGCCAATTGGAGTGACGGCCTCGCGGCGACCCATATTATCACCGTCGCATCGTCGGCGGCTACATACACGGCCGCCTTCAACGCCCAGTACTTGTTGGTCGCGGTCGCGCTGCCTTCCAGAAGCGGCAGCGTTATCGCAAATCCTACATCACCGGACGGGTACTATACCAGTGGCACATCGGTGCAGCTAACTGCCTCTCCCAGCGCCGGTGCTCTGTTTGCGAACTGGAGCGGAGACTTGTCCGGCACTGCCAACGCCGAACCCATCAATATGAATGCGCCTCACACGGTGACTGCCAATTTCACTTCGGTTCCAGCACAGCCGGTAGGGAGCCAACCGGCTTCAGGCGGTGGCAACACCCAGAACTTTACGTTTCAGTTCTCGCACCCGTCCGGGTGGCAGAACCTGGCAATCGTGAATGTGCTAATCAACAAGTCTCTGGACGGTCGCGGCGCATGTTACCTGGCCTACGTGGTGCCTTCAACGGCTCTGGTCCTCGTAGACGACGCTGGCGATGCGGGAGGGCCGTTCGCGGGCTCGGTGGTGTTAGGGAGTTCCAACACCCTCCAGAACGGTCAGTGCACGGTGAGCCTGGTGTCCGCAACCGGCAACGGGACGACGCTGACCCTGGGGCTGAACGTTACCTTCAAAGCGGTTTTCGGGGGAAACAAGGTCATATACCTCGCAGCGACGGACGAAGCACAGAACAACTCCAACTGGCAGGCGCTCGGTGTTTGGCAGGTCCCGTTCGCTTCCTCGGGGCCGATCGCTGTGGGCGCGCCGGTCCCTGCTCGCACGGCCGGACCTTCGGGTACACCGCAAACGCTTGCTCTCACCCTGACCGATAGCAAAGGTGTGGGCGACATCGGAATCGTGAACGTGTTGATCAATAGTGCTATCGACGGGCGGCAGGCCTGCTATCTGGCTTATGTCGCCGCGAGTAATACGCTGTTCCTTGTGGACGACGCCGGCGATGCCGGAGGACCGTTTGCCGGGGGCATCGTGCTGAATGGCGGGGGCGGCACCATCCAGAACAGCCAATGCGCAGTGAGCGGCGTTGGGTCGTCGGCACTATCCGCTGGCAATTCGCTGACCCTCACGCTGAGCGTAACATTCAGGGGGAGTTTCACCGGACACTGGATCTTGTACGTGGCTGGGCGGGATGTCGTGGGAGCCAACAACACGGACTGGCAGGCAATGGGGACCTGGACAGTTCAGTGACCGCAAATTACTGTAAGTGCTCCACATGAACGCGCGGAATTCCTTCGGATTCTCGTCACTTCTGGCCCCGCTGTCTCTCGTCCCCTTGTGAATGAAGGACACGACCGGTTCCGACGGCCACTTAGATCGTCCACCTCAGATCCGAATCCACGGCTCTGGTCGAGGGAACGCAAAGGCGCCACGCTGCATTCGCAACGTCGCGGTTGGGCGACCGATCACGCCGCGGAATTTCGGGCGCAGGCCTTGGGTGGGGCCGGCGCTTTCGCCGGCCAACTCGCAAACCCCGCTCCATCAATAATTTCCGGCCCCTCGCCGCCCCATCCACCCACCCGCCCGTCCCCGCCACTTTTGGACAGTCACCGATTTTCCAACTATTTTTTCGGCTCTGTCTTACGCCTTGATTCGCCCTGATTCCAAACCACTTACAAACCAAATAGCTCCGCTCCACCACCCCCGTTTTTCCCTTCATCGCCATGTTTGCATGTTAGATTGAAATCGAGAAGAGGATTAGCGCTCGATCATAGCTCCCGCAGTCCGGGAGCTGTTTTTATTTGACCCCCATTTGGGGGTGGCGACGCAGATCTGCGTCGCCTCGACGGAGTCCTCTTGGACCCACGTCCTGAAGGGAAAAATGACGCAACTTGCGTCATTTTTTTGGGGGTCTCCCTTTATTTTCAGTTATTTGAAAGAATAGAGTGACGCAACTTGCGTCATTTTCGACCGGAACACCATGCTACCGCTTGACCGAAACCTCCACCCGCGCAAAGCCGCTTTATCCACAGCGCAACCCGTTGAAACCACAGCCAAAACCAAGAAAATGGTTTCGTTTGGTAAAAACCCTCCCCGCCACACCCGATCACCGCGCGCGGGTAAGCTGGGTGCTCCAGAGCGAGTAGAGAGCCTCGCGCTCTCGGGGGCTCAGAGGCGTGGGATTCGGGCTCGGCTCGTCCTCCAGGCAATGGTTGTGGACGTAGCAATCCAGCTTCTGCCGCATGGCCAGCCTGCCGCGATGCAGCCGGGTCTTGACCACGTCGGTGCTCAGGTCGAGGATCTGGGCCGCCTCCTCGGTGGAAAGCTCTTCCAGATCGCGCAGCAGAACCACCGCGCGGTAGGCCTGCGGAAGCTCCGCGATGATGCGGTCTACCACCGCTCGCAACTCCGAGCGCAGCAGTTCGCTGTCCGGCGGACCGGCGGCGTCGGACACCTCAACCGTCGGCGGCGGCTCGTCGAGCGAGAGTTCGTGGGCCGGCGCGAAGACGCTCTTGCGCCGCTGCATCAGGCAGGCGTTTTTGGCGATCCGGAAGACCCAGGCGCGCACGCGCTCGGGCTCGCGCAGTTGGTCGAAGTTCTCGAAAACTTTGAGGAGGGTTTCCTGCGCCACCTCCTCGGCATCCTCCGGCCGGCCGCACATCAGCCAACTGTAGTGAAACACCTTGGAGCGGAAATGATCGACGAATCTCTCGAAAGCATCCGTCTCGCCGGCGAGAAGCGCGCGCGCAAGCTCAGTCTCGCCCTGCTTGTCCACATCCTCATTGTACCTGTGTCACGCCGGCACGGCGCTGCGGACTACCGTCTCGATGGCCGGCGCGTTCAGCAGCGTGTTGTGGATCAGGCAGGCCTGAACCGCGCGCAGCATGCCGGCCTCGTGGCGCTCGTCCAGCCCGGGCGCGGTTACCTCGATGCGGAACGTTCCCAGCCGCGCCGGCGCCTTGGCCTTCTCCGCCGAGACGTCGATCTCGAGGCCGTCCGCGGGCAGCCCATGGAGCTTGAGATACTGCGCGGCGTAGAAGCCCGCGCAGGTGCCGAGAGATACCAGCAGGAACTCCGGCGGCGTCATTCCGGCATCCGCGCCGCCGTTGGCCGGCGGCTGGTCGCAAACCACGCGGTGTCCACGCGCGATGGCTGCGAACTTCACGTTGCCGAGGTGCTGAATCTTGACTTCCATACTCACTTACGAAGATGCAGTCCGGCGGAAATGGTGACAGGGTGTGCTATCGTTTCGGGATGCCCACCGCGCTTATCACCGGGACCAGCACGGGAATCGGGCTGGAAACCGCTCTTCACTTCGCCCGCCAGGGCTACCGGGTCTTCGCCGGGGCGCGAAACCCGGCCGCCGTGGAGAAGCACCCGAATATCGCCGCCGTGAAACTCGACGTCGACCAGGACGAGTCGGTGCGCGAGGCCGTTGGCCGGGTGCTGCAGGAGGCCGGGGCCATCGATGTGCTGGTGAACAATGCCGGGATCGGGATGGGGGGCGCGGTGGAGTATGTGCCGATCGAGAAAGTGCAGGCGATCTTCGAGACGAATTTCTACGGCGCCGTCCGTATGATGCAAGCCGTTCTGCCCTCGATGGGGTAGGGCGCAGCGGGACCATCGTCAATGTCACGTCCATGATGGGCCGCCTGACGCTGGGGTGCCACGCCTTTTACGCCGCCACCAAGTTCGCGCTGGCCGCGGTCAGCGAGTCGCTGGCCATCGAGATCCAGCCGTTCGGCGTGCGAGTGGCCATCATCGAGCCGGGAGTCATCCTCACGCCCATCTGGAACAAGGGCGAGGTGCTCATGCCGGATTGGGCATCCCTACGGGCTCGCGATGGGCCGCTTGTGGCGTTTGTTCGGAGCCCGGATGGCCGGCGGGACGACGCCCGACGCGGTGGCACTCGCGATCTGGGAAGCGGTCCATACGGACGAGCCGAAGCTGCGGTACGCGGTGGGGGCGGACGCCGAGGTGATGGTGGCGGCGCGGGACCGCCTGACGGCCGCGGAGTGGGCGGAGTGGCAGAGCGAGCCGGACGACGAGAAGTTCCTGGCACGCGCCAAGGAAGTCTTCGGCGCCGATCTGTACAACCCGCCGTCGCTGAACGCGCGGAGGATAGTGTGATTATGCGATACTCACCGTATGAGTAAGCGTCTTCAGGTCCTGCTTACCGACCGGGACATGGCGGACATCCAGCGTCTGGCCAAGCGAGAGCGCCTGACCGTGGGTGAATGGGTCCGGCGTACCCTGCGCGAAGCGCGTGCGTGCCGCCCGGCGAGCGAGCCCGAAATAAAGTTGAAGGCCGTTCGCCGCGCGGCCGCGTATTCATTTCCCACCGCGGACCTTGGCCGGATGCTGGACGAAATCGAGCGAGGGTACCAAGGTTGATTTTCGTGGATTCCAACATCCCGATGTACCTGATCGGAGCCGCACATCCCCACAAAACGGAGGCACAAGTCCTCCTGGAGCGCCTGATTGCAGAGGGGCAGCGTCTCGTCACCGACGCTGAAGTCTTGCAGGAGATCCTCCACCGGTACACCGCTATTGAAAAGCGGGAAGCTATCGGACCTGCGTTTCAGGTGACCTTGGGCATCGTCGACGAAGTGATTCCCATTGAGAAGGCAGCGGTCTTGCGTGCCGGGGAGATCGCCCAGAATCCTGCGCGGATGTCAGCCCGGGACGCGGTCCACATCGCAGTAATGGAGGGCCACGGAATTCGATCGATCCTAAGCTTCGACTCCGATTTCGATCGCTGGCCGGGGCTGCAGAGGATTCATCGGGTTTGAGGGGACAAGCGCCGAAGCCCTAGCGGGACCTTCGCAAAACCAGGGGTGTTTTCCTCGTAGTGTAGGCCTAAACATTGGGTCGGATGGCGCCTGGCGCCAAGAGATTCAAGTGATTCAGGTCTGGTAAGGTGGTATTGCGCGGGCTGCCTTCCTTTCCCACACGCTGGTTGCTATCATATAGAACTGCAAGGATTTATTCAGGGGGCCCTTCCATGTTCTCGCGGAAACGGATTTTTTCTTCCCTTCCGGCACTCATAATCGGCGCGGTTTTGGTTTCGACCGCCCAGGCACAGTTCATCCAGCAAGGCAGCAAACTGGTCGGCAGCGGCGCGTTGGGAACGTCCATGCAAGGCGAATCGGTGGCGGTTTCCGCCGATGGAAATACCATGGCCGTGGGCGGGTCGGCGGACAACGCCGGCCAGGGAGCGGTGTGGGTTTACACGCGGTCGGGCGGCGTCTGGACCCAGCAAAGCAAGTTGGTCGGCAACAACCCCTTAAACCCGGCGCAGCAAGGCTTCTCGGTCGGGCTGTCGGCCGACGGGAACACCTTGATCGAGGGCGGCCCCACCGACGGCGGGGATGGCCAGACTGGGGCGGCTTGGGTCTTCACGCGCTCCAACGGAGCCTGGACCCAGCAGGCCAAGCTGATCGCCACCGGTACCGTCAACAGCGCCGAACAGGGCTCCGGCGTGGCTCTCTCCGCCGACGGCAACACGGCCCTCGTCGGCGGGCCGTCGGATAACAGCAACATCGGCGGAGCGTTTGTCTTCACCCGCACCGCCGGCACGTGGACGCAGCAGGGCGGCGAGCTGGTGGGCTCCGGGGTCGAATCGCAACCCCAGATGCCGCTCGAAGCCGCACAAGGATTTGCCGTGGCCCTCTCGGGCGATGGCAACACCGCGCTGCTCGGGGGTTATTTAGACAACGGCTACGCGGGGGCGACCTGGGTCTTCGTGCGCTCCAATAACACCTGGACCCAACAGGGCGCCAAGCTCGTGGGGAGCACCTCCGAGCCCCCCAAAACCTCCGGACTCCGGCAGGGCCAATCCGTCGCGATCTCGGCCGACGGAAACACAGCCGTGATCGGCGGCTGGGGCGACAACGGGGGAGTGGGAGCCGCATGGGTCTTCACCCGCATCGGCGGCCAATGGGGGCAGCAAGGCAACAAGCTGATCGGCACGAATGAGTCGGGTGGGGCACTGGTAGGCTGGTCTGTGAGTGTGTCCGGCGATGGAAATACTGCCCTGGTCGGCGGGTACTATGACGCTTTCCAAGGCGTCGGAAACGATTCCAAAGGGGCCGCCTGGATATTCCGGCGCAGCAACGGTGCCTGGGCCATCGGCGGCACCAAGATTTTTGGCACTGGCGGAATCGATGGCTTCGACAGCAGCGGTACTGCGATCGGTCCCAGTGAAGGCTGGTCCGTGGCCATCTCGGCCGACGGGGGCACGGCCGTCGTGGGCGGCAATGGCGACAATAGCGACATGGGAGCCGCCTGGGTTTTCGCGCAGCCGCATTTCACGTTGACGGCGCCCTCCACGGCCGCCGGCGGCGCGAGTTTCAACTTCACCGTGAAGGCGCAGGATGGCAACAACACGACCCTCACCAGTTACGCCGGCACGGTGCACTTCACCAGCAGCGACAGTGCCGCCGTGCTGCCGGCCGATTCCGCCCTCGCCTCCGGCACGGGTAACTTCACCGCCACGCTCAAAACCACCGGCAGCCAGACCATTACCGCCACCGATACCTCGAATTCCGGACTCACCGGAACCTCCAATGCCATCTCTGTAACCGGGCAGCCCGCTACTCACTTTTCCGTCTCCGCGCCGCCGTCGGCCATCGCCGACTCGGCCCTCAGCTTCACGGTGACGGCTCTCGACGCCGGCAATAACACGGTGGCGGGTTACGGCGGGACCGTGCACTTCACCAGCACCGATGGAGCCGCGGTGCTGCCCACCAATGCGACCCTCACCGCCGGCACAGGCACGTTCTCCGCGACCCTGATGACCACCGGCAGCCAGACCATTACCGCGACCGATACCGCGAGCTCCGGAGTCACCGGCGCCTCGGGCGCCATCGCCGTGTCGGCAGGTGTGACCGGAGGACCGCAGTACACCCAGCAAGGCAGCAAGCTGACTGGCACCGGCGCCGTGGGCCCTCCGCAGCAAGGCGCCGTGGCGCTGTCGGGCGACGGCAACACCCTCGCCGTGGGTGGATTCAACGACAACAGCAAAGGCGGGGCCGTGTGGATCTACACCCGAGCCAGCGGAGTCTGGACCCAGCAGGGCAACAAGCTGGCGGGCGCCGGCGCGGTGGGCGGCGCCAGCCAAGGCAACGCCGTGGCACTCTCGGCCGATGGCAACACGCTCATCGAAGGCGGGCCCGGCGATAGCTCCAATGCCGGCGCGGTGTGGATCTTCACCCGCAGCGGCGGAGTCTGGGATCAGGGCTTCAAGCTGGTCGGCCCCGGAGCCACCGGCAACGCCCAACAAGGCGCATCCGTGGCGATTTCGGCCGACGGCAACACCGTCGCTATCGGCGGACCCACCGACAACGGCGGCGCCGGCGCCGTGTGGGTCTACACGCGCAGCGCCGGAGTCTGGAGCCAGCAGGGCGGCAAGCTGGTGGGCAACGGCGCCGTAAACGGGACGTCCGGAGCGGCCCAGGGCAGCTCCGTCGCGGTCTCTTCGGACGGAAGCACGGTGCTGGTGGGCGGCCGCAACGACAACGGCTCGGTGGGAGCGGCCTGGGTCTACACGCGCTCGGCCGGAGTCTTCACCCAACAAGGTGGCAAATTGGTGGGCGCCGGGAACGCCGGCAGCTCCCTGCAGGGAACGTCCGCGGCGATCTCCTATGACGGCAATACCGCCCTGGTGGGCGGCACCGGAGATGATTTCAGCGTGGGCGCGGCGTGGGCCTACACGCGGACCACCGGAGTCTGGACCCAGCAGGGCAACAAACTAGTGGGTACCGGCATCAAGAACGGACGAGTCGCGGGAGCCAGCCAGGGAGCGTCCGCGGCGCTTTCCTCCGACGGCAACACGGCGCTCATCGGCGGACCTACCGACGATGGATCGGATGTCTCCGATTCGACCGGAGCGGCATGGGTCTTCAAGCGCAGCAACGGGACCTGGAACCAAACGGGCAAACTCATCGGCTCGGGCGGCGTGCACGGCTCCATTATTGGCGTCGCGGTGGGTCCGGGTGAAGGCCAGTCGGTAGCTCTTTCGGCCGACGCCGGCACGGCTGCCCTGGGCGGACCGGGCGACAACAGCACGGTGGGCGCGGCGTGGGTGTTTGCACTGGCGCAGATCCGGCTCAGCATGTCCGCGCCATCGTCGGCCACCGCCGGAACCGCGCTGAACTTCACGGTGTCCGCGCTGGACCCCAACAACGCAACCGTTGCGAGCTACGCCGGAACCGTCCACTTCACGAGCAGCGACGTAGCCGCCGGGCTGCCCTCCGATGCCACGATCTCCGCGGGAACGGGCGCCTTTGCGGCCACCCTGCGAACCGGCGGCAGCCAGACCATCACCGCCACCGACAAATCGGACTCGGGATTGACCGCAACCTCCGGCACGATTTCCGTGAGCGGCGCTCCTACCGCAGCCCAGTGGTTCACCCAACAGGGCGCCAGGCTGATCGGCACGGGCACGGCCGGCTCGCCGGCCATGCAAGGCGTCTCCGTGGCTCTCTCGGCCGACGGGAATACGCTGGCCGTAGGTGGGCCCGCCGACAACGGCGGCATCGGCGCGGTGTGGATTTACTCGCGCGCGAGCGGTGTCTGGAACCAGCAGGGCAACAAGCTGGTAGGCAACGGGATCGTCAGTACCCCGCCAGGCCAGGGCGGGCACGTGGCCCTCTCGGCCGATGGCAACACCCTGATCGTGGGCGGAGCCGGCGATAACAGCGGCGCCGGCGCGGCCTGGGTCTTCACGCGCAGCAACGGCGTCTGGAACCAGCAGGGCAACAAGCTGGTTGGCACCGGCGCAGCCGGCACTGCGGCGCAGGGCGCCGTCGCGCTCTCCTCCGATGGGAACACGGCGATCATCGGCGGCCCGAGTGACAACAGCAATGCCGGAGCGGCCTGGGTCTTCACGCGCGACAACACCGGCGCCTGGACCCAGCAAGGCGCCAAGCTGGCCGGCGCCGGCGCGGCAGGCAGCGCGGGCCAGGGCGGGTCTGTGGCGCTCTCGGGCGACGGGAATACCGCCCTGGTGGGTGGTGCCGGCGACAACAGCTCGACTGGCGCGGTATGGGTCTACACCCGCACCAGCGGGGTCTGGACGCAGCAGGGCGCCAAGCTGGTGCCCCTGGATGCGGTCACGGGGCAGAATCGCCAGGTGCTGGCGGGCGGCTCGGTGGCGCTCTCTTCCGACGGCAATACGGCCATAATGGGCGGACCGGCCGACAACCACGGCTTGGGCGCGGCCTGGATCTTCACGCGCGCCAGCGGCCTCTGGACCCAGCAAGGCAACAAGCTTCTGGGACTGGATGTCGATTCGATCTGCGCCGGCTGCGCCGTGAACCAGGGCCCAGCCGTGGCTCTATCCGGCGATGGCAATACAGCGCTCGTCGGCGTACCCGGCGACAATTCGCAAGGTCTGCACCAGTCCACCGGCGCGGGGCTGATTTTCCGCCGCAGCAACGGCGCGTGGAGCGAGCCGGACAACAAGCTCTCCGGCAGCGGCGGGACCTTCCCGGCGCAAGGGGCCGCAGTGGCCCTCTCGGCGGACGGAAGCACCGCCGCCCTGGGCGCAGGCGCGGACACGAATGGCGCCGGAGCGGTATGGGTCTTTGCGCTGCCGCGATTCAGTTTCTCGACTCCTGGCACGGCCACGGGCGGCGTTTCCTTCAACTTCATGATCTCCGCCCTGGATGCGAACAACCTCCTGTTTCCGGGCTATTTCGGCACCTTGCACTTCACCAGCAGCGACGGCTCCGCCAGCCTGCCCGCCGACTCCAGCCTCTCTTCCGGCGTGCTCAGCCTTTCCGCCACACTGAGGACCGCCGGAAACCAGACCCTCGCCGCCGCCGATACCACGGCCTCGGGTGAAGCCGGAACCTCCAGCCCGATCGCGGTGAGCGTGTCTACGGTGCCTCCGACGCCTGTGTCCGTGACCCCCGCCGGCGGAAATGCCGCCAGCCAGATGATGACCTTCGTCTATAACGATCCACGCGGATACCACGACCTGGCGATCCTGAACGTCCTGGTGAACAACTTCATCGACGGGCGGCACGCCTGTTACCTGGCCTACATTGTTCAGCAATCCACCCTGGTGCTGGTAGACGATGCCGGAGATGCCGGCGGTCCGTACGCGGGTTCGGTGGCGCTGGGGAGCTCGACTCCGATTCAGAACAGCCAGTGCTCCGTGGTCCTGGTTTCGGCCCTGGGCAGCGGCAACAACCTGACGCTGGTGTTGACGATCACGTGGACCACCAGCTTCGCCGGCGACAAGATCGTCCACCTGGCGGCGCGCGACCTGGAGCAGAACAACTCGGGCTGGTATCCGCTGGGAGTGGCCCGCGCGCCGGGCGGAGCCCAGACCACGACCACCGCGGTGGTGGGGACGACTCCCTTCCGCGGCACCGGCCTGGGGCCCACGGTGTTCACCTTCAATTTCTCCGATACCAAGGGATACCAGGACCTCGGCGTGGAGAACGTGCTGGTCAACAGCGACCTCGACGGCGGCCACGCCTGCTACCTGGCATACTCCCGCCCCGCCAACGTCATGTACCTGGTGAACGACAACGGGAATGGATTACTTCCCGGCCAGAGCATGGCGGCGAGCGGAAGTGTAAGTAACAGTCAGTGCACGGCGGCCTGGGGCTCGACGCCGGTAACTACCGCCGGCAATAACCTGACACTGACTCTGACAATCACCTTCACCTCGGCATTCGGCGGCAACCGGATCGTTTACGTGGCCGCACGCGATGTCCACGAGGCCAACAGCACGGACTGGCACGCGATGGGGACCTGGACTCCGCAATGATGCAGCGGGCCCAGCCAGAAGAACCAGGCCCAAATATGCAGCGGCAGATGACCGCCGACGCCGGGGCCAAAGCTACCGCCGTGGTTTCGTACGGCAGACCGCCCGCGCCGGCCGCGGCGAAGGGACAACCGGCGATCCCATTGGCAGATCACGCTACAATTTGCCGACAGGTTGTGGACGTTGCTCCCCGGCTGGAATTGGATCAGAGGCGGGTTGGCAGAGAAAGGAGACAGGTAAGATGGTCGCTTCCCAACAGAGACCCGGTTCGGACTGGCCGCGCGCGATCCCGGCAGCCGCAACCATTCTACTATTCGCAGCCTCACTCGATGCGCAGCCGGCGATCCGGGTCTCGGACAAGCCGGAAACTCCATTCAAACTGGCGACGTTTGAGGCGGACGGAAAACTGCAAGTCGGCCTGGTGTTTGGTTCGCGCGTAGTCGACATCGCGCGCGCCAATGCGTACCTGGTGCGGAAGGCACACGTGGCAGCGATGACGTTGCCCACCGAAATGCGGGCGCTGATCGAACAGTACGAGACCGCTTCCAGGCGGCTGTATCAAATCGCCAACTATCTCAAGGGCGAAGGCGGGACCGCCGGTTTGCCGTTCGCCTACGATTTCGATAAGGTCTCGGTCAAAGCCCCGATCAAATATCCCTGGAACCTTCTCAACCTTGCCGCGAATTACAAGGCTCATGCCGAGGGGATGGGAGCAGCGCGAGGCGGCGACGGACCAGCCGCTCCCAGCGCGCGGGGTGGAGGGCGCGCGGGAGGAGGCTTCAATGCGGCCGCCGCGGCCGATATCGATCCGGACCGCGACGGGCCGATCGTCTTTGCCAAATCGCCACGCTCCTGCATCATCGATCCAGGTGAAGCGTATCTCATTCCGCCCGGCCGTACACGCATCGATTGGGAGGGTGAGTTGGCCATCGTAATGGGCAAACCAGCCTACATGGTCGGTAAGGAGGATGCCCATCGCGCCGTGTTCGGCTACAGCATCCTGTATGACGTCAGCGATCGCGGCGGCGGGAAGCCTCGCCGGGTGGTCTCAATGTTTCCCGGCACTAACTGGTTCGATGGTAAGAGCATCGATCGGGGTGCTCCCTTCGGGCCGGTGATCGTGCCCAAAGAGTTCCTGCCGAACTTCAACAATCTGCACCTGGTGACCCGGATCAACGGAATCGTCAAGCAGGACGGGCGGACCAGTGAACTGATCTGGGATGAGGGTCACATGATTCAATACATCACGTCGATCATGTCGCTCTATCCCGGGGACCTGATCTCGACCGGAACGCCGGCCGGGACCGGCGCCGAACGCAATGAGTTCCTCAAGCCCGGCGATGTGGTGGAGATCGAGATCGAAGGCATCGGAACGCTGCGTACACCGATGGATGTCGGCCGTGGCCCCGCTCCCACATCGAAGTAGTCCAAGGTGGGACAGGCCATCGTTTTTTGTGGCCTGTCACTGGCCGGGCTTTTTGCGGCCAGTTGGGGCTTACCTGACCTCAACGGGTGAACACCGTCTTGCCGCCCACTACCGTCATCAGCACCTTCATCTGCTCGATGCGTTTTGGATCGGCCTGCAGGATGTCTTCGTCCAGCACGACAAAGTCGGCGAGCTTTCCCGGTTCGATGGAGCCTTTGATCTGCTCCTCGAAGGTGAGACGCGCGTTCCCCATTGTGGCGATGCGCAGAGCTTCTTGACGAGTAATCTTCTGGTCGGGTCCGAGCACGCCGCCGCTGATGGTTTCGCGGGTCACGAAGTGATACATCGTCCAGAGAGGCGGAAAGGGCACCACGGGAGCGTCCGTTCCAGCCGCGACCTCGACTCCATGGTCGAGATAAGCGCGCACCGGGGTGACCCGGGCCGCGCGCGCCTCTCCCCAGTAATGAACCAGGCTCGGGCCGGCGAGATAAAGATGATCCTGCACCGTGACGAAAACGCCGAGAGCATTGATGCGCGCGAAATGCTCTTCGCGCGGCAGAAACCCGTGCTCGATGGCCCATCGCCTGCCCTTGATCGGCTTCTCGCGGTTCGCGGCTTCGTATCCGGCCAGGACTTCATCGATCGCAGCATCACCCACAGCGTGCGTGCCAACGCGCCATCCCAGTCGATTCAGCTCCTTCACGATCTCGGTAAAGCGATCGGGCGGCATCAATTCGAGCCCGCGAAATGTGCCGTCCTTTCCGTACGGCTCTTCGTAGGGCTCGCGCATCCGGCCGCCTTCAAACCCGCCATCCACGTACATCTTCATGCCGGCGATCTTCAACCATTCATCGCCTTCATCCGGCCGCACGCCCGAACTCTCGATGAACGCGCGCACGTTCGCGGCATCGGGATTCGGAGGAGCGGAGAGCATCGCCGTCACGCGCATGGTGAGCAGGCCGCGGCTCTTCATTCCCTGAAACATGTGATATTGCTCGAGGCTGATTCCGGGCTGGCGTATGCTGGTTAGCCCGGCGGCGTGGAGTTTGTGGAACTGCTGGGTCCATGATTCGATCTGCTGGTCGAGCGTCAATCGGGTCTGCGGCAACGAAACCAGCGTTCGCGCGCGATCGATCAGCTCGCCATTGGGTTCACCGTCGGGATCGCGGCTGATCTGGCCGCCTTCCGGCGAGACAGTTGTCTTTTCGATGTGCCATTTCGCGAGCGCCGCGGAGTTGAGAATGAACTCGTGGCCGCCGCGAACCAGCACCACGGGATTCGCCGGCGAAACCGGATCGAGATCGCGCCGCAGCGGGAGGCGCTGCTCCTTGAGCTGCGCTTCGTGCCAGTCGCTGTTCGATACGATCACGTCTCCGGGTTGGGAGCTCCGCACGCGCTCGCGAATCGCCGCGAGGATGCCGGCCAATGATCGCGCATTCGAGAGATCGACGCCAGGTCCGCCGCCGGCGCTGTGAAGGTGACTGTCCTCGAATCCGGGAACCACTGTTTTGCCGTGCAGATCGATCACGCGCGTCGACGGGCCGGCAAGCTTCTGGATTTCGCCGCTCTTTCCGACAGCGGTGAAACGGCCCTGGCGGATCGCGATCGCTTCGGCGATCGAGAAACGCGGATCGACGGTGACGATCCTGCCGTTAAGGTAGACTGCGTCCGGAGTCTGTGCCGCCGCCACGGCGGCCAGGAACGCGAAGAGCGAGCGCATCATTTTACGCATCTGAAGTTTGCCTTGCCGGCCATTATCGCCGGCCCTCCTAATTGTATCCGTGAGTGAGATTCGGTGTCCTCCTTTGCCGAAGCACCGGAAGGCTGGTTCGGGCCAGCAGCGCCATCTGGTTCGCGGTCGGATATACTCACCACATGCGCCGGAGGCACTTTCTCACACTCTCCTCGACCGCTGTCGGCGGTCTGCTGGTATTCACGCTGGAGCGCGAGCCCATGCGCGTCCACGCGCAGACGGACCGAAGAATTCGCGTACCGCTGCGATTCTTCGATGAGCGGGAAGCTCTGATCGTCGCAGCGGCCGCAGCCCGGATTTTCCCCAGCGACTCGATCGGCCCAGGCGCATGGGAAGCAGGTGTCATCGTCTACATCGACAGGCAATTGGCCAGCCCCTTCGGACGCGACAAGAACCGGTTTACGCAGCCGCCGTTCGAAGAGGGTGTACCCGAGCAGGGGTATCAGGGAAAAGCCACGCCGCGCGAAATTTACGGCGACGGACTCGCCTTGCTGGGGCGTGACTTCGACCGGCTGACACCAGACCAGCAGGACGCGAAGCTGCGCACGATCGAGACGACGTATTTCTTCCGGCTCTTACGGCAAAACACGATCGAAGGCATGTTTTGCGATCCGATGCACGGCGGCAACGTGGATCTGATCGGCTGGCAGATCATCGGCTATCCGGGCCCATACATGAGCTGGGCCGATCACATCGACCAGCATTACGGCACGCCCTTCCGTCCCAAACCGCGGAGTCTCAGCGACGTTCTGGGGCGCAAGGTGAAGCCCTGGGAGGACGAGGCATGAAAACCCTCCCGCGGGCAGACGTTGCGATCGTCGGCGGTGGCTGGGCCGGGCTGTTGATGGCCAAGGAACTGGGCGCCCGCACCGGCCTTTCCGTGGTGGTGCTGGAACGCGGGAAACCGCGCAGCGCCAACGACTACACGGACGGGATGGATGAACTGGATTACGCGATCCGTTTGCGCATGATGCAGGATGTGTCCAAGGAGACCCTGACGTTCCGCCATACCTCGAAGGACCGGGCGCTTCCCATTCGCCAGTTCGCTTCCTTTCTTCCAGGGACCGGGGTGGGGGGCTCCGGCGAACATTGGACCGGAATCGTTCCGCGCTTCCTGCCGGACGCGTTCGAGGTCCACACGCGAACGGTCGAGCGTTATGGCGCCAAACGTCTGCCTGAGAACCATTCGATTCAGGACTGGGGCATCACGTATGCGGAGTTGGAACCGTTCTACACACGGGCCGAGCGCCTGCTGGGGGTTTCCGGAAAAATGGGATTGGATCCGTTTGAAGGGCCGCGCTCGGCCGAGTATCCGACACCGCCGGTCAAGATGGGGTACTTTCCTTCCCTGTTTGTCACCGCGGCGCGATCGCTTGGCTACCACCCGGCTCCCACGGCGTCTGCCAACCTCAGCACCCCTTATCGCAATCCCGACGGGATCATACGGCCAGCGTGCCAATACTGCGGCTACTGCGAGCGCTTCGGCTGCATGGTCGGCGCGAAGGCGCAGCCGACCAACACTCTGCTGCCGGTGATCGCGCGCCAGAAAAACGTCACCATCCGGACGGGAGCCAACGTCCGGCGCGTGCTGCACAAAGACGGGAAGGCCACCGGCGTGCAGTATCGCGATGCTTCCGGCGAGGAGTTCGTTCAGCCCGCCGGCGTGGTGATGCTGGCCTCGTGGACCTTGAACAATACGCGTCTCCTGCTGCTTTCGAAGATCGGGGAGCCCTACGACCCCGCGACGGGCAAAGGTCACGTGGGGCGCAACCTCACACATCAATCGCAGTCACGCGCGGTGACGCTCTTTTTCGACCGGCCGCTGAACCGCTTCATGGGAGCGGGCGCGAACGGCGCGAACATCCGCGACCTGGATGGAGACTGCTTCGATCACGGACCGCTCGACTTCGTCCGCGGCGCCTTCATCGTGGCTCATGCTCTCGGTTTCCGTCCGATCGCGAATTTCGGAGTCGTGCCGCCATCGGTCAAAACCAACTGGGGGGCGGAGTGGAAGAAGGCTGCGATCGAAGCCTTCGATTGCACGGCAAACATGGGCATCTCCGGCGAGCACCTGGCTTACCGCACGAACTACCTGGATCTCGACCCCACTTACCGCGACGCAAATGGCGATCCCTTGCTGCGCATGACCATGGACTGGAATGACAACGAGCGCAACATGATCCGTTACGTCTCGGCGAAGATGGCGGAAGTTGGCCGTGCCATGGGAGCGCGCGAAGTGCTGACGCCGCCGCTCGCGCGCCGATATGATGTGGTCACCTACAAGAGCACGCATCTGCAGGGCGGAACCATCATGGGCACGAGTCCCGCAAACTCGGTGCTGAACACGTGGCTGCAGCACTGGCAAATGTCGAATCTGTTCGTTCTAGGCGGTTCCTCGTTTCCGCAGAATCCCTCGGGCAATCCGACCCTGACGATTCTGGCGCAGACGCTGCGCACGGCCGACGCGATCGTCAACCGATACGCGAAGCGGCCTGGACCTCTGGCTTGACGGTGAAGTCCGCATCACGGCATCGACGGTAAAATCGGACTGATCCTCCAGCGGGACTTTCGCAAAACCAGGGTTGTTTTCTTCGTAGTGTAGGCTTAAACATTGAGTCAGATGCGATGCGAGTGC
>Ga0209415_10007614_pt1 | contig 18872 bp, 8 predicted proteins | sample PeaSoiSIISIP2007_FD_187696 | JGI IMG/M metagenome (GOLD analysis project Ga0209415, IMG submission 187696) | Peat soil microbial communities from Weissenstadt, Germany - SII-SIP-2007 (SPAdes) (version 2) | ecosystem: Environmental > Terrestrial > Soil > Wetlands > Peat | place: Germany...
AGGAGCCGACGCCGTCATCTAATCAGCCCAAGAACGGGCCCCTCACGGATGGCGTTCGGGACGAGCATCCTGGTCGGATGCTCGAAATTCCCATTTTGGGATTTTCGCTAGAACGCATAATTTCGCGGCGTTTTCACAGTTAACATAAGTTTGTTATCAGGACGCAGTAAGGGCAGTGGCCCTCCTACGCGATGCAGCAGCTTCGGAGGGTAAACGAGTGGGTAGTGGCGAGTGGCGAGCGGGGATTGAAGGCGAAAATCGAAACTGGAAAAACGAAAATCGGGGGAGGGCAAGGAACGGCGGAAGCCAGCGATCGGCTGGCCGCGAACTAGCAGAGCGGCAATTTGTTTAGAGGGCGAGCGAACCGATGAGGACGGAGGGATCGTCCGTCGAAGCAAGGCGGAATCCCACCTTGCGCAGTAGTGCCTGCATTTCCAAATTTTCCTGGAGCATGTAGGCGTGGAGAGTTGCCAGGTGTTCGTCGCGGGCGATCTGGATCAGGCGGCGGACCAGCTCGAGGCCCAGACCCTGGCGCTGGAACTGGTCGCGGACCAGCACGGCCACCTCGGCGGAGTTGGCTCCGTGCAGCCGGCTCATCCGGCCGATGGCCAGAATTTCATGCGCTCCCGTGGCCGCATCCGTGCGATCCGCCAGCAGCGCGATTTCGCGGTCGTAATCGAGAAAGCACATGCGGATCAGCCGCTCGTGCGCCACGCGCTGGTCCAGCTTGGCGGCGTGGAAATAGCGGAAATAGACGCTGCGTTCGGAAATGGCCTTGTGAAAATCGGGCATCAGCGTCTCGTCCTCGGGCCGGATCGGACGGATGGTGATGCCGGTCCCGTCTTTCATCACCCAGGGCGAAACGTACTGCACGGGATACGGACGAATTCCCGCCTTTGGTAAATCCGCATCGGCGATGCTGGCCGGATGCAGCACGAAGCGGGCGTCGAGCGCCAGGATCTGTTCCGGCCCGGCGATCAGCGGATTCACGTCCGATTCGCGGATCACCGGATTCTCCGCAATCAGCCGGGCAAAACGGACGAGCGCCAGCTCCAGCCCGGCCAGGTCCACGGGTTTCCGGCCGCGCACACCTCGAAATGCCCCGAAGATCCTGGTCTGTTCCATCATGCGCTGCGCCAGGGTGGAATTGAGCGGAGGCAGGGCCAGCGCGCGGTCGCGGTACACCTCCACCAGTTCGCCGCCGGAGCCGAAAATGATCACGGGGCCGAATTGAGCGTCGGTGGTGCTTCCGATGATCAACTCGTAGCCGGATAGGTGCACCATGGGCTGGACGGTCACGCCCAGAAAATTCCCTTTGCCCGCACGCGCGTCCACCGCCGCGGCGATCTCCCCGTACGCCTGGCGAACGGCCTGCGCGTCTGCCAGATTCAGCTTCACGCCGCCGACGTCGGTCTTGTGCGTGATCGTCTCGGAATGGAGTTTCACTACCACCGGGAACCCGATTTGCGTGGACGCCTCTACCGCTTCCTCCTCGCTCCGTGCGATCCGAGTCTCCACGGTCGGGATGCCATACAGGGCGAGCAATTGCTTCGATTCGTACTCCGTGAGCAGTGTTCGCGAACCGGCCCGCGCGGCGGAGAGAATCGCCTGGGCCTTGGCGCGCGACTCGAGGGCGCCTCCGGGGTCTTCCGCGATCGCCGGCGTTTCGTAGATGCCGCGCAGGTTGTAGGTGTAGCGCCACATGAGTTGGAAGACTCGCGCGGCCGTATCCGGATAGGCAAACGTGGGGATTCCTGCTGCGTTCAGCGCGGCAACGCCCCCGGCCACTTCCTTCCCGCCCATCCAACTGGCCAGCAGAGGTTTGTTGCGCCCCTTGGCGTGGCGGCTCACGCGCTCTGCCACCTCGGCCGGATGCGTCATTCCCTGGGGCGCCAGCGTCACCAGCAGGCCGTCGCTCGTAGAATCGGCCAGCGCCACCTGCAGCGCGCGTTCGTAGCGGTCTGCATCCGCGTCGCCCAGGATATCGATCGGGTTTCCGTGGCTCCAATGCTGTGGGAGAAAGCGGTCGAGCGCCTCGAGAGACTCCGGGCTCAGCGGCGCCAGTTCGCCGCCGGTGGCGATGAGCGCGTCGGTGGCCAGCACGCCGGGGCCGCCGGCGTTGGTCAGGATGGCGAGCTTCGGCCCGCTCGGACGCGGCTGTTTGCTGAGCGCATCGGCCATGTGGAACAGGTCCGAAATCGCGGTGACGCGCAGCACGCCGATGCGCCGGAACGCGGCCTCGAGCACATCATCGCTCCCGGTGAGCGCGCCGGTGTGCGAGGCCGCGGCCTTCGAGGCCGCTTCGGAGCGTCCCGCCTTCAGCACGATCACAGGCTTTGCCAGCGAAACTTCGCGCGCCGCGGAAAGAAAAGATCGCGCGTCGCCCACCGACTCCATGTAGATGAGAATGCTTTTCGTGTGGGGGTCGTCGCCCAAGTAATCAATCAGGTCGCCCCAGCCGACGTCGAGCATCGACCCGGTGGAGACAAATGCGCTGAAGCCGACCTGCTCCTCGAGGCTCCAGCCCAGAATCGCGGTCTGGAGCGCTCCGCTCTGGCTGAGGAAGGCCACGTTGCCGGGCCGCGCAATGGTCTGAGCGAAGGTGGCATTCAGACCTACGTGCGGATTCATAACGCCCAGGCAGTTCGGGCCGATCAGCCGCATGCGGCTGCCGCGCAGCCGCTCGGCCACTTGCCGTTCGAGCTCCTGGCCTTCGGCGCCGCGTTCGCGGAAGCCGGCGGAGATCACGATGGCAGCCTTCACTCCCGCTGCGACGCAATCTCCCACCACGCCCGAAACAGTTGCGGCGGGCGTGGCGATCACCGCCAGGTCCACGGGCTCGGGAATCTTTCCGACGGCGGGGAAACACGGCAGGCCGAGAATCTGCGCGTGCTGTGGGTTGACCGGCCAGACCTTGCCGCGGAAGCCGTGGCTGGTGAGATTGGCGAGGACGGTGCGCCCCACCGTGCCCTCGCGCGGTGTGGCTCCGATCACCGCTACACTGCGCGGCTGAAAAACGGCGTCGAGAGGATGCGGCTCGGATTGCAGTACATCGTGCGATGGATCCTGCTTGATCGTACTGGAAGCCGCCTGGTTCACGCCTTCACTATCGGCAATCGCCGGTTCGGAAGCAAGTGCCCCGCAGGTTTGCGGCTCGCTCACGCGCGCACAGTGAGCACCGGGCAACGCGCATTCGCCACCACCTGGTACGCCACTGAGCGCCGGAAGTGCGTTGCCGCACGCAGATGCCCGGCCGCTCCGCGCACTCCCAGCACGATCAAATCAGCATGGCGGCCTTTTGCTTCTTCCAGAATCCTCTCGGCAACCTGCCCGTACTGCACCACCGGCTCAGGGCGGCACCACAGTTCCGCATCCCCCGGGATCAGTTCCAGGAGTTCATGCATGGCGACGGCGATGGACATTCCCGTGCCTCCGGGGGCCAGGTGAGTGCTCTTCCCGTCCATGACGTGCAGGAGGATGAGGTGGGCCTGATTTTCCTGGGCCAGGGACACGGCATACGGCGCGGCTGCCCGCGCTTCCGGGCTGAAATCGGTGGCGTGGAGCACGCGATGGAAGCGCGCCGCGCCATGCATGCCGTCGCGTGCCCGGGGGCCAACGGTGAGCACGGGGACGGGCGAGCGCCGGAACACTTCCTCGGCAACGGATCCGAGAATCATCTTCTGTGCCCCGGCTCTTCCGTGCGTGCCGAGGACGATGAGATCGGGATGGCAGCTCTCGAGGGCCTGTTCCACCGGCCCCCAAACGTCAACCCCGCGCACCACGCGCACATCATGAGTCACGCCGGCCAGTTGCGATTCAACGCGCTGCATGTCAGCCACGGCGCATTCTTCCTGGGCATCGATGGCCGCCATCGTCGTGTCCGGCGACATGTACGTGGACGGCTTGGGCACCAGTACGTGAAGGGCATGGACGGTGGCGCCATATTCCCGCGCGGTGGCAAAAGCCAACGGCAGCGCGGCTTCCGATGGGTCCGAGAAGTCTGTGAGGAACAGGATGTTTTTCACCGTGATCCGCACGCTGGATTGAGTCGTGCTCATGAACCCCTCCTTACAAGGGCTGGGAAGCTGCATCAATCAGTCGCCACTCAAGAAGCAGCTTGCATCCGGCCCGTTTCTCCAGCAGTGACTGGACTCACCTTAGAAGGTGACTATTGTCACTGGGCGCCCCAAGCCGACCATTCGAACTCACCGCGCGGCCACGGGACCGTCGAATGCATGGGGTTGCCCCCCGGAAAGGACTGCGCGGCCGGGTTGTCCGCTCCTGCGACGCGCGATTCCCGGAAGCGGGCAGTGACCCTAGTGCAATTCACATCAGGGGGCCTAACCACTGTCATTCCAAACGGTTAGGGCATATCCCGGTGGCAACCGTCTTGCGATACGAGTCCCGAATCCGGGGGGAGAATACGATGCGGACACTATGGCAGGACTTGCGGCAGGGCCTGAGGGCGATGGCGAAAAACCCCGGCTTTACCCTCGTCGCCATGCTGACGCTGGCCGTGGGCATCGGCGCCAACACAGCCATCTTCAGCATCGTCAACTCCGTGCTTCTCCGCGCCCTCCCCTACCCGGACCCCGGGAGGCTGGTGACATTGTTGGACCTGAACGACCGCACCGGGGACAACCAGTACGCTCTGTGCTATCCCGATTTTGAAGACCTTCGCGCGCAAAGCCGCACGCTGGATAGCGCAGCGGTCTACAACGACGATACAGCGACGCTCACCGGAATCGGCGAGCCGCTGCATCTGCACAACGGCGTGGTGTCTGCTGCCTTGTTCCAGGTGCTGGGCGTTTCGCCGCAATTGGGCCGCGGTTTCCTGCCTGAAGAGGACACTCCCGGCACTCGCGTGACGATTTTGAGCGACCACTTGTGGCGCGAGCGGTTCGGCGCAGACCCTGCCATCCTCGGCCGCGCCCTCACGCTCAATGGCCACAGCTACACCGTCGTAGGAGTGCTCCCACCGGCTTTCCAGTTCCCGCTCGATACCGATCCGCGCGATCTGTGGACCACCATGGCCGTCTACCGGGTGAGCGAAAACGGCGATAAGCCCATGACGGAACAGCGCGGCGCGCACTGGCTCGCGGCCATCGCTCGGCTGAAACCCGGCGTTCCGCTGGCCCAGGCCAATGCCGAGATCGCCGGTATCTCCTCTGCGCTCTCCAAACAGTATCCGGATACGAACAAACACCTGAGCCTGCGTGCCCAGCCTGCGCTCGATGCCATGGTGGGCGACGCGCGTCCGGCACTCTGGATTCTGATAGGTGCCGTGGGGCTGGTGCTGCTGATTGCGTGCGCCAACGTGGCCAACCTGCTGCTGGCCCGCTCGACGGTGCGGCAGCGCGAAATTGCCGTGCGCGCGGCCATGGGCGCGAGCCGCGCGCGCCTGGTCCGCCAATTGCTTACCGAGAGCCTTTTACTGGCGCTGGCCGGGGCCGTCCCCGGCGTGCTCCTGGCCGCCTGGGCCACACGAATTTTCTCCACGCTGCCGTCGCTGCAAATTCCCCGGCTCGCTCAGGCTGCCGTGGATTGGCGCGCCCTCCTGTTCACGCTCGCAGCCTCACTGGCAACCGCCGCCATCTTCGGGCTCGTCCCGGCGATGCACGCCGCAAGGTTCAGCCTCACGGGGGCGCTCCGCGAAGGAAGCCGCGGCAGCGGCCAGAGCGCGCGCCACGCCAGGCTCCGGAGCATGCTGGTGGTTTTCGAAGTGAGTCTGGCGCTGCTGCTCTTGATCGGCTCGGGACTACTTCTCCGCAGCCTGGTCAGCATCCTCCGCGTCCAGCCGGGTTTCGATCCACACGGCGTGATCGCTTTCGATCTGGATCTGCCCGGCACGCGATACGGAAAGCCGGAGCAGAGCGCGCAATTCTTCCGCGATCTGCTGCCGCGGCTGAACGCTCTGCCTGGCGTTGCGTCCGCCTCGGCGGTGATGCCGCTGCCGTTCTCTGACAACAGTATGGGCACCTCTTTCGCAATCGAAGGCCGTCCGGTTCCCAAGAGCGAGCAGCCGGGCACTCAATTCCGCTCCATCGGCCTCGACTATTTCCAGGCCATGCACATCCCCCTGATCGCCGGGCGCGCCTTCACTGCCGGCGACACGCGCACTTCGCCGCCGGTGGTAATCATCAATCAGACTCTGGCGCGCAAGTTTTTCCCCAACGAAAACCCCATTGGCAAACGCATCAAGCCCGGGGTTTCCGACACCGGCGACTCCGTCATGCGAGAGATCGTCGGCGTGGTGGGCGACGTGCGGCATCGCCGGCTCTGGCGCGCCCCCGACCCCGAGTCCTACGTGCCCTACGATCAAGTCGCCGTTGGTGGCATGACCCTGGTGGTGCGCGCCGCCGCCGATCCCCAAGCGCTGATGCCCATGATCCGCAACGAGGTGCAGCGCTCGGACGCCGAACTCCCCCTCTACAACGTACGCACTCTCGAGGAATACGTCTCGGGCTCGGTGGCCCAGCGGCGCTTTACGGCCCTGCTCCTGGGGATCTTTGCGGCCGTAGCGCTGCTACTCGCGGCGGTGGGGCTCTACGGTGTGATGTCGTACGGCGTGGCGCAACGCACGCACGAAATCGGGGTCCGTGTGGCACTGGGCGCCGAATCGAACGATGTTCTGCGGCTCGTGGTCGGCCAGGGACTGCGTCTCACTCTCCTCGGCGTGGTCCTCGGCTGGCTGGGCGCGCTGGGTGTCTCCCGGTTCCTGAGCGGCTTGCTGTATGGGATTGCGGGAGATGATCCGGTGACGTTTGCAGCGGTGGCAGCGATGTTTGTCGTCGTGGCGCTGGCGGCCTGCTACATCCCGGCACGTCGCGCCATGCGAGTCGATCCTCTGGTGGCGCTGCGGTATGAATGAGGCGGTGACCTCTTTCCGGAGGATGACATGACGAATCTCTGGCAGGACATTCGCTACAGCGGGCGCATGCTGCGGAAGAATCCTGGCTTTGCAGCCGTCGCCATCCTCACGCTCGCGCTGGGCATCGGGGCAAACACCGCAATCTTCAGCCTGATTGACACGGTGATGCTGCGCCTGTTGCCGGTCGAGCGGCCCGAAGAGCTCGTCCAGGTCGGCATGATGACTCCGAAATTTGGTAACGGAGGACTCCGCCCTACCTACACGAACCCCCTGTGGGAAGAGCTGCGCGATCACCAGGACGTTTTCTCCGGAGTGTTCGCCTGGGGAACCACACAATTCAATCTCGCGCAGGGCGGCGTGGTGCAGAATGTCCGCGGAATCTACGCCAGCGGCGGCTATTTCGCGGCGCTCGGCGTTCCGCCGGCGGCGGGGCGATTGTTCAGCGTAAATGACGACAAGCGCGGATGTGCCGGAACGGCGGTGCTGAGCTACGGCTTCTGGCAAGAACACTTTGGCGGCGCGGCAGGCGCCATCGGCAGCACGATTCCCCTCGAAGGACATCCATTCGAAATCATCGGCGTATCGACGCCCGGTTTTTTCGGCACCGAAGTGGGCAGAACATTCGACGTGGCCGCGCCGATCTGCGCGGAAGCAATCCTCGAGGGGAAAAACTCGGCGCTGGATCGGAGATCGAGCTGGTGGCTCCGCGTGATGGGGCGGCCGAAGCCCGGCCTGAGCCACGAGCAAGTCTCGGCACGGCTGGCCGTGCTTTCGCCGGAGATTTTCGCGGCCACGGTGCCCACAAATTGGAATCCAGGCCAGCAGGCCAGCTTTCGCAACTGGCAACTGGTGACGCTGCCGGGCTCGACCGGACTTTCCCAGTTGCGCCGCGCGTATGACCTGCCTCTCAAGATGCTCATGGGCATCGCCGGACTGGTGCTACTGATTGCTTGCGCGAATATCGCGAGCCTGATGCTGGCGCGAGCGGCGGCGCGGCGGAAGGAAATCGCGGTGCGGCTGGCCGTGGGCGCGTCGCGCATGCGGCTGGTGCGGCAGTTGCTCACGGAATGCGTGGTGCTCTCGGTTTCGGGCGCGCTCGTGGGAATCCTGGTGGCGCAGTGGGGCAGCCGGCTGCTGGTGCGCTACATCTCCACCGAACACAACAAACTGTTCCTGGACCTCGCGCTGGACGCGCGAGTGCTGGCATTCACGGCGGGAGTGGCAGTGCTCACGGGCCTGCTCTTCGGCGTGCTCCCGGCGTTTCGCTCGACGCGCGTTTCGCTGGCGGGGGCGATGAAGGGCGAGGTCGCGGATGTCGCGGGCCGGGACTCGTTTTTCCGCTCCGGGCGGTGGACCGTGGCAGTACAGGTGGCCATTTCGCTGGTGCTGGTGGTGACGGCGGGATTGTTTGTGCGGAGCTTCGCGAATCTGGCGACGCTGGACGCGGGCTTTGATCGCAACAACGTGCTGATCGCGGTTATGGACATGCACAACGCCAATCTGCCAAACGCCGGGCGCGTCGCGGCGGCCGACGAGATTTTGCGCCGCGTCCGCGCGCTTCCCGGCGTGATCAACGCCAGCCAGTCTACGGTGACGCCGGTGAGCGGCGGCACCTGGGACGACATGATCGTGGTGGACGGCCCCAATGCGCCGACGGGCAACGATGCGGACGTGTACCTCAACGATATCGCCCCGGGTTATTTCGTCACGATGCGAACACCTTTGCTCGAAGGCCGCGACTTCAACGAACGCGACACGGGAGAGATTCCCCGCGTGGTGATCATCAACCGGGCGCTGGCACGGAAATTCTTTCCTGGCGTCGATCCGCTGGGCAAGACCATCCGCAGATATGCCACCGCGACCACGCTGTCCGAGCCCATCGAAATAGTTGGGATTGCCGGGGACTCGAAGTATGACTCGCTGCGCGAGGATTTTCCGCCCACGGCCTACTTTCCCCTGGGGGAATTAACGGGCGGCACGGAACGCTCGTATCTGCTGATTCGCACGGCGGCGCGGCCTTCGCTGCTGGCGCGAACGGTGGAGCAGGCCGTTGCCGGCGTGAACAAATCCATCGCGCTCGAATTCCGCACGCTGGCGCAGCAGGTGAACGATTCGATCGTGCAGGAGCGCATGCTCGCCACCCTCTCCGGCTTCTTCGGCGCGCTGGCCCTGCTGCTGGCGATGATCGGCCTCTACGGTGTGCTGGCTTACCTGGTGTTGCAGCGGCAAAAAGAGATCGGCATCCGCATGGCTCTGGGAGCGCAGCGCGCGTCCATCTGGCGCCTGGTGATGCGCGATGTGGGGCTGCTCCTGGCAGCCGGCGTGGCCGCCGGCGCGGGAATCGCGTGGGTATCCACGCGCTTCGTCGAGAGCCTTCTCTTTGGCTTGCATGCGCACGACGCTTCGACCATCGCCCTCGGCATCGCGCTTCTGGCCGCCGTTGGCTTCCTGGCCAGCTATCTTCCCGCGCGCCGCGCCATGCGCGTGGACCCGATGGTCGCGCTGCGGCATGAGTGAGTCACCGATCTCCGGAGGATGACATGGATACGCTCTGGCAGGAAATTCGGTACGCGGTGCGCACACTGGCGAAAAGTCCCGGCTTCACCGTAGTGGCGCTGGCGACGCTGGCGCTGGCCATCGGCGCCAATACGGCGCTCTTCTCGGTGGTGAACGGCGTGCTCCTAAACCCGCTGCCGTATCCACATCCGGAGGAACTCGTCCGGCTGCACGAGAGCAAAGTAAATTTCGCCACGGGCTCGATCTCCTATCTGAATTTCCGGGACTGGCAGAGAGACAACCGTACGTTCGCGGCCATGGCCATCTCGCGAGGCAGTAGCGCAATCCTGACCGGAATCGGAGAACCCGAGCAGGTCCGCATTCAATTCGTCACCTCGGATTTCTTTTCCATCCTGGGCGTGAAAGCGTCGCTCGGCCGCCTGTTCGTCCCCGGCGAAGATGAAATCGGCCGCGCGCCGATCGCGCTGGTGAGCGAAGGGTTTTGGAAGCGCAAACTCGGCGGGACACCGGATGTACTGGGGAAGGCGCTGACCCTGGACGGGGGCAGTGACACGATCGTGGGCGTGATCCCCGCGAACTTCGATTTGTCTGTCGGCTCTTTCCGCCCCGCCGATGTTTATCTCCCGCTCGGCCAATGGGGAAATCCCCTCCTGAATGTGCGCGCCGCCGGCCTGGGGCTGCACGGCATCGGCCGGTTGAAGCCCGGCGTTTCGCCCGCGCAAGCGCAGGCGGATATGGACGCGGTCACACGCCATCTCGCAGAGGTCTATCCCGATGCCGACAAGGGCGTCGGAGCAGCAATCTCCCCGCTGCGCCAGGAGATGTTGGGGAAGATTCAGCCGTTCCTGCTGGTGCTGCTGGCTGCCGTTGGTTTCGTGCTGTTGATTGCGTGCGTGAACGTAGCCAATCTGACGCTGGCGCGCTCCACCGGCCGGGCGCACGAATTCGCGGTGCGCGCGGCGCTGGGCGCCAGCCGCCGGCGCGTGGTCCGGCAGCTTCTGGTGGAAAGCACACTGCTCGGGCTGGCGGGGGGCGGATTGGGCCTGCTGCTGGCCTCCTGGGGAACGCAGGCAACGCTGGGCCTGCTGCCCATCGCGATCCCGCGCGCGGGCGAGGTTTACATGGACGGGCGCGTGCTGCTCTTTACGCTTCTCATCTCCCTTCTCGCCGGAGGTTTCTTCGGCCTATATCCCGCCCTGCAATTATCGAGAGCGGAGGTTCAGGACTCGCTCCAGTCCGGCGGGCGGGGCTCGAGCGGCGTGCGCCATCGCGCCCACGGGGCGTTCGTGGTGGCGGAGATGGCCATGGCCCTGGTGCTGTTGTGCGGGGCAGGGCTGATGATCCGCACACTCGAGCGGCTGTGGAACGTGAACCCCGGCTTCGACCCGAACGGGGTGATGACGTTTGGCGCCTCGCTACCCCCGTCCATGCAGAAGGCCAGTGCGGATGCGGTGCGCGCGGCCTTCCGGGAATTCGATGCGCGCCTCGCCGCCGTCCCCGGAGTGAACGCGATTTCTCTTTCCTGGGGCGCGGTCCCGCTCTCCGGAGACGATGAACGGCTCTTCTGGATTGAGGGTCAGCCCAAGCCGGTGAGTCCCAACGATATGAACTGGGCGCTCAGCTACGTGGTGGAATCCGATTACCTGAAGGTAATGCGGATTCCCCTGTTGCGCGGCCGGTTCTTCACGCCGAAGGATGACGAGCACGCTCACGCCGTGGTGGTGGTGGACGATGTATTCGCCCGCAAATTCTTTGGGGCTGAGGACGCCATCGGAAAAAGCATCCTATTCGACGATATCTCGGGCGGCACGGGACCTGCGGAAATAGTGGGCGTGGTGGGTCATGTAAAGCAGTGGGGGCTGGATACGGACGACACCCAGAAGTTGCGCGCGCAGATGTACACGCCGTACATGCAGCTCACGGACAAAGCGATGATGCTGTCGCCAGCCGGCACGAGCGTGCTGGTGCGCAGCGAGCTTCCCCCGCAGGCGCTGTTTGATTCCCTGCGGCAGGCCAGCGGGCGCCTGAGCAACCAGCACGTGATCTACGGCCAGCAAACCATGGAGGAGATCATCTCCGACACGCTGGCCACGCGCCGGTTCACGATGGCCCTGCTGGTGGCGTTCGCCCTGGTGGCGCTTGCGCTGGCGAGCATCGGAATCTACGGCGTGATTTCCTTCCTGGTAGGCCAGCGGACGCGGGAATTCGCCATCCGGCTGGCGCTGGGAGCGCAGCAGTCCGATGTGCTGCGCAGTGTGCTGGGCCAGGGAGTGCGCCTGGCCCTGCTGGGCGCAGCCACGGGCCTGCTGGCCGCCTTCGGCCTCACGCGGCTGCTTACGCAGTCGTCCATGCTGTTCGGAGTGAGCGCCACCGACCCCGCGACATTTGCCGCGGTGGCGGTGCTGCTCACGCTGGTGGCCCTCGTGGCGTGCTGCCTGCCGGCGATTCGCGCCACGCGGGTGGATCCGCTGGTGGCCCTGCGGCATGAGTGAGGAGATGGCACGATGAACGCTCTCTGGCAGGACCTGCGCTTTGCTCTGCGGTCGCTGGCAAAGAAACCCGGGTTCACCGCCGTCGCGGTACTCACGCTGGCGCTGGGCATCGGCGCCACCTGCGCGATGTTTGCGCTTCTCGACGCCGTTCTGCTGCGCCCGCTTCCCTTCCCGGAGTCCGGCCGGATCGTGGTGATTGGGCCGGAATGGCAGGGCGGCATCAGCAGCCTGGCCCCCGCGGATTTCCTGGACGTGCAGCGCGACAATCGCTCCTTTGAAGCCATGGCCGGCATTCGGCCGATGAATTTCAATCTCTCCGGCGGCGAGCGGCCGGAGCGCGCGGCCGGCTGCGTGGTGACGCCGGATTTCTTCCGCGTGATCGGGGCGCAGCCGGCAATGGGACGCGCGCTCACTGCCGCCGACCGCGGCACGCACGCCGTGGTGCTCAGCTACGGGCTCTGGCAGCAGCACCTGGGCGGCCGCGCGGACGCGCTCGGCGAAACGCTGCCCATCAACGGCGAGAAGTACACCATCGTCGGCATCATGCCACGCGGCTTCGTCTACCCGGAGGACACGCTGCTGTGGGTGGCGGCGCGCTTTGCCGTACCCGAACATCCTCTCACTCCCACCGTGGACACCTCCGCCGATCGCGGCATGCATTATTTCGACACGGTCGGGCGGCTCAAACCCGGAGTCTCGCTGGCTGCCGCTTCCGGCGACGTCAGCGCGATCATGCGGCAGATCGCGGAGAAGAATCCCGGCACAGACGCAGCCGCCGGTGCGATCGTGAAGCCTCTCCAGGAAGTGCTCGTCGGCGATACCCGCCCGGCAATGGTGCTGCTGCTCTCGGCGGTGCTCCTGGTGTTCCTGGTTTCGTGCACCAACGTGGCCAATCTGCTGCTCGCGCGCGCCGCCACGCGCCGCCGCGAACTGGTGATCCGGCGCGCGTTGGGTGCCGGGTTGGGCCGGCTGGCGCGGCAACTGGTCACGGAAGGCGTCCTGCTCTCTGCGATCGGGGGAGCGCTGGGCGCGCTGGCCGCGAGTTGGATGCTGAGCGGGCTCGGCCTGCTGGTGCCAGCAGAGATTCGCAATTACGTTGCGCTGCGCATCGACCCGAGCGTTCTGGGCTTTACGCTGCTGATTACCGCGGCGGCGGGTATTCTGGCCGGACTGGCGCCGATCCGCGAGGCCGCGTCAGCCGGCCTGGTGGATACGATGAAGGAGGACTCGCGCGCGGGCGCGGGGCACACGCGCCTGCGGAGCGGACTGGTGGTTGCGGAAACGGCCTTTGCCGCACTCCTGCTGGTGGTCGGTGGCCTGCTGCTCCAGAGCTTCAGCCGCCTTACGGAAGTCTCCAGTGGATTCCATCCGGAGAATCTGCTCACCCTGCGCGTCTCGCTCCCGGAAACTGCTTACCAGAGTAACGAGGCCCGCGCAGCGTTCGTCGCGGCCGTGAGAGAACGCGTAAGCACGCTTCCGGGAGTGCGATCGGCCGCGATTGCTTCGCGCCTGCCGCTCGTCGCGGGCGGAAGCTCGCGCAGCATCACGATCGAGGGTCGTACCTACCCGCCGAACCAGCAAAGCGAGAGCAACGTCCCGGACTATTTCACCCTGACCCCGGATTATTTCCGCACCATGGCCATCCCGCTGGCGCGGGGCAGAGACTTCACCGCGCACGACGATCCTGCCGCTCCTCCCGTGGCCATCGTCAACCAGGCCATGGCCCAGGCGTTCTGGCCGGGCCAAGAGGCCGTGGGGAAACGCCTGAAAGTGAACGACGAAAAGCAGTGGCGCGAAGTGGTGGGCGTGGCCGGCGATGTTCACCAGCGGCGGCTGGACGCGCCTGCGGCCCCTGCGCTTTTTCTCCCCTTCGCTCAGGATCCGTGGAGCTTCTTCTCGATCGTGGTGCGCACGGCCGCGAGCCCTGCGGCGCTGGCCCCCACGGTCGAGGCCGCCGTGCACGCCGTGGATCCCAACGAGCCGGTCTACGACGTGCGCACCTACGAACAAATCCTCGGCGCATCCGTTTCCACGCGCAAATTCCAGGTGCTCCTGGTGGCCGCGTTCGCGGCGCTGGGGATGCTCCTGGCAGCCATCGGACTCTACGGCGTGATCGCCTACTCCGTTGCGCAGCGCACTCGCGAATTGGGAGTGCGCCTGGCGCTCGGGGCGCAGCGCAGCCACATTTTGGGACTGGTGCTCGGCCAGGGCGCCCGGCTCGCCGTCATCGGCCTGGTGTTAGGCAGCCTGGCCGCCGCCGCGCTCGGCGGCGCGCTGCGCGGCCTGCTGTTTGCCACCAGCCCGCTCGACCCGCTCACGTTTCTAGGCGCGGCATTGGTGCTCGGCGCGGTGAGCCTGGTGGCGTGTTACGTCCCGGCGCGGCGCGCGATGCGCGTGGACCCGCTCGTGGCCCTGCGGTATGAGTGAGGAGGAGGCAGCATGAACGCACTGTGGCAGGACATCCGGCACGGCCTGCGCGCGCTGTGGAAGAATCCCACTTTTACCGCGATCGCGGTGCTGACGCTGGCACTCGGCATCGGCGCGAACACGGCGATTTTCAGCGTAGTGCACGCCGTGCTTCTGCGGCCCCTGCCTTACGCCGACCCGGACCGGCTGGTTGTCCTGCGCGAATCCTCCCTGCAGGGCGAGAGTTCGGACGCCTATCTGAACTTCGTGGACTGGCGGGACCAGAGCCGCACGTTGAGTTCCATGGGTGCGTCGCGGGGAGACAGCTTTAATCTCACCGGCACGGGCGAGCCGGAGAGGTTGCCGGGAAGCCTGGTCTCCGCGGGATGGCTGGAAACCCTGGGAATACGCCCTGCCCTTGGCCGCGCGATTGCGGCGGACGACGACAAAATCGGTGCCGCGCCCGTGGTGATGCTGAGCGATGGCCTGTGGCGGCGCCGCTTCGCATCCGACCCGGGCATTCTCGGCAAATCCGTTCAACTGAACGGCGTCGCCCACACCATCATCGCGGTGCTGCCGGCGGATTTTCAGCATTACAATTTCGTACCCGTGGACGTCTACGTCCCCATGGGGGCGGAGCTGCGCGACCGCGATCGAGGCAACCATCCCGGGATCACCGTGCTGGCGCGCCTCGGCTCCGGCGTCACGATCGAGCAGGCACGAAGTGAGCTGGCTGCCATCGCTGCAGCCCTGTCACAGAAATATCCCGACTCGAACCGTGGCCGTGGCGTAAAGGTCTCCCTGATGCGGCACTATCTGCTGGGGGACGTGCAGCCCGCACTCCTCGTTCTGCTGGCAGGGGTGGGCGTGGTGCTCCTGATCGTGTGCGCCAACCTCTCGAACCTGCTGCTCGCTCGCGGCGCGGCGCGGCTGAAGGAAATCACCATCCGCCAGGCCCTCGGCGCGGGCCGCTGGCGGCTGGTGCGCCAGCTTCTGACGGAGAGCCTGCTGCTGGCGCTGGCCGGCGGGGTGTTGGGACTCGCCCTGGCCGGCTCCGTGGTGAACCTGGTGCGCGCCTACCCTCCGGCCAACGTCCCGCGCATCGAGCAGGTCCAGGTGGACCGCGCGGTTCTCGAATTCACGGCGCTGCTTTCGCTTCTGACCGGGGTGTTCTTCGGCATCATGCCCGCGCTGAAGGCTTCCAAGGTGGACCTGGTGCTCGCGTTGAAGGGCGCCAGCTCCCAGGGCACCGCGGCGAAAACGCAGCAGCGGCTGCGCCAGGGACTGATCGCGGGCGAGTTCGCGCTCACGCTCACGCTGCTGATCAGCGCCGGGCTGTTGCTGGAAAGCTTTTCGCACCTGAGCGGCGTCAACCCGGGCTACGACCCGCACGGCGTGCTGAGCTTGGCGATCTCCCTTCCCGAGGCAAACTATCAAGGCCGCAAGCCGCTGGAGTTCTACGAGGAACTCCGCCGACGCATCACCGCCCTGCCGCGAGTGGATTCCACCGCGTACGCGAGCGATCTGCCGTTTTTCACCGACGATGAGGAGGAGTTTCACGTGGAAGGCGCGCCACTCCCGAAGGCGGGCGAGTTCCCTCTCGCCCTCCTCTACGTCGTGAGCCCGGGCTATCTCCAGGCAATGAAGATTCCACTCCTCACTGGCCGGGGATTCACCGAGTCCGATACTCCAACGACGACGCCGGCCGTGCTCGTGGATGAAAATCTGGCGCGGACCTTTTTCCAGGGCCACGCCATCGGGAAACGCCTGCGGCTCGGCCCGGGCGAGAACTTGCCGCCATTCGAAATCGTGGGCGTGGTGGGGCACGTGCTGCATTTCAACCTGGATGGTTCGGAGGTGACTCCCTACCAGTTCTACTTCAGCTACCCGCAGGTACCAGAAAAATATCTCTACCAGGCGGGCAGCATGATGGCCGTGCTCGTGCGCGCCAGCGGCGATCCCACGGCGCTCGCGCCCGCCGTTCGCACCCAGGTGCTGGGGCTCGATCCCAACCTGCCGGTGTACTCGGTGCGGAGCATGGACGAACGCATCTCGGAAACCATCATCCCGGACCGGTTCCTCTCCCTGCTCATCGCCTCGTTTGCGGTGCTCGCGCTGGCGCTGGCCGCCGCGGGGCTTTACGGGGTGATCTCGTACTCCGTCTCCCAGCGCACCAGGGAAATCGGCATTCGCGTGGCGTTGGGTGCGGGACATTCCGGTGTGATGCGGCTGGTGATAGGCGAAGGGGCGAAAATGGCCGCGGCGGGAATGGTGCTGGGGCTGGCCGGAAGCCTGCTCTCCACGCGCCTGATCGCCAGCCAGCTCCATGGCGTGCGGCCCACCGATCCGGCCACGTTTGCCGGCGTAACGCTGCTGCTCGGCGGAGTCGCTCTCGCAGCCTGCTACGTCCCCGCACGGCGCGCCATGCGCGTGGACCCGCTGGTGGCCCTGCGCTATGAGTAAGTGCGAGCCGGAGCATGAACGCAGTGGAGACGATCAATGATTGCGCGCGCGGCGCGGATCATAGCCAAAATCCACCAGGCCATCGCGGTAATCAATTTTCACGTCCAAGATGTTGAGCAATTGCAGGCCCAGTGAGCCGGAGACCTCCGTTCCCAGCGACCTGCTCAATCCCGAGAGGTCGAACGTCGTAATGTTGCGCTGTTCCTGCTGCACGTGGCCGAACTGAAAGCTCAATCGATCGACGATAGGGGTATTTTTCACTTTTCCGCTCGTTTCGCGCACCTCAGGGGAACCATTTGCGCGACCCGTGGCGGCCTCGCGCGCCACGCGCTGGGAAATTGAACTGCCGAAGGAGCCGGTATTGATGAGGAAGAGACGCAAGTCGGAACGGCCAGCACGGGTCTCGATGAGCAGATCGTGGCCGAAACGGTACACGGGCGAGTAGCCCTTCATTTCCGGAGCGACATAACGGTCGTTCACTCCAGCAAGACCCGGGCTGATGACATGCAGTGCGGGGGAAACAGGCTTCTCGCCGGGAGGGGGCGGCAATTCGCCGAGCTTGAATTTCAGCCCCGGATAATCAATCTCCACCAGAAAGTCGGAGAATACATCCGCGCCGATCATCCCACCCATGACCACGCCTAGGGTGTCCGCGTTCAGCGTCGCGCCGGGGGGCAGGCTGGAGAAGGTGGTCGCGTCGCCGGCGAACGACGGCAGGGAATCGAGGGCACCGCTGTTGCGCGAGTTGCCGAGCGTCACGGATGATGGCCATTTTTCCACCACATGCACCATGCAATCCTGAAACTCCAGATCGCCTACGCGGATGGAATCGGCGTGTGCCAGATAGCCACGCACTTCGCGCTGATCGCCGAGTCGAAAAGCGGACGCCTCCGCCACCTTTTGAACCCCAGCCTTTTCCGCAAAGGCCTTGTCCAGAAGCAATCCGGAAGCCGCGGTATCCAGGGTCAGGGTTGCCGTGGCTTTGCTGATGCGCGCCTTGATGCCGTACCCGCGGATTTGCTTTCCGCTGTCCCGCAGAACTTCCAGATCGCCCTGAGTTGGGCCCGCAGTTTCCACCAGGCGACAGGGGTGGTCCTGCCATTTGCTGAGTTCCCGCAAGCGGGCCAACCGCTCCTCTCCCGCGGTCCGTTCCTGCTGCCCCAAATTGCCCATAACAGCCAAATACGCCTCCAGCGCGGAAATGCGTTCACGCGGGCTCAGCCATTCGTTGTGCATGGCCTGAATTTCTAGGTCCTGCGGGTCCCTCGAGTAGGCTTCCTCCGTCATGGCTTTCGCGTGCTGGTAAAAAGAGGAAGCCAGGTACGCTCGCGCCAGACCCAGGTACGCGCGCGCTTCCTCGGTGCGCTCTCGGACAAGGGGGAGAAACTCATTCTGGGCCTCGAAGATTTTCCCCTGGCGGAACAGCACTTCGCCCATCGCCGCGTGCGCCTGGGGAGAGGCAGGGCCAAGTTCCACTGCTTTGGCGGCCGCGGCGTAGGCTTCGTCCACCTGTTCCAGTTTCAGGAGCGCCCAAGCAAGCCCCGCGTAAGCCGCCGCCCCTCCGGAAGCGTTTTTCGCCAGTTCCTGGTATGCGTCCGCTGCGGCTCGGTACTTTCCAGCGCGAAACAACCGGCGCGCCGCATCCGCGGTTACCGGGGTCGAATCGCTTGCCGTGGACTTCGACACCGCCGGATTCGCCTGTGACGCCGCTGGCGTGTTCTGGTGTACATGCGCCGTCGTCCACAATCCCAGCAGTCCGGCGAATAGAATCGGAGATGCGATCCGGCGCGTGATTGGGGAGCACTTTCTGTTCATTTGCGTAATGCCTCCCTCACACCGCATCGGGAGCGCTGAGTTTTTCACGGGCGCTGTCCAATGTCAACACCGATAATATCCCTGAGCGGTATAAATCGCGGTGAGCCTGGTGGCGTGCTATATCCCGGCGCGCCGCGCCATGCGTGTGGACCCGCTCGTGGCGTTGCGCTATGAGTGACGAGCCCGGCTCCCTCTGCTTGCCAACGGAAGCACCGTGTCCACGGCCGGCCTGTCTCGCCGCGATAATTAACCGTTTAGTTCAGTTCAGGGCTCATCGCGGCCTCCAAAGTAGTCGTATTGGGGGTCAT
>Ga0209415_10007618_pt1 | contig 18865 bp, 15 predicted proteins | sample PeaSoiSIISIP2007_FD_187696 | JGI IMG/M metagenome (GOLD analysis project Ga0209415, IMG submission 187696) | Peat soil microbial communities from Weissenstadt, Germany - SII-SIP-2007 (SPAdes) (version 2) | ecosystem: Environmental > Terrestrial > Soil > Wetlands > Peat | place: Germany...
GGCGCCCTGGTCGGTGGCGGGCTCCTGGCCTCGGCCGGGCTCATGGGCATCATCGCCACGCCGGCCGGCGCGACGGCGCCCGGGGCGTTCGTCACCGGGGCCAGCCCGCCCTTCAGCAGCCTGGGCACCACCAACTTCGACGGCTTCGGGAACTTCGCCACGGTGGCGGGCGGTGGCGGGACCGTGGCCCACCCCGGCGAAGCGACCGCAGTTGCCGGTTTTGGGGACTTGGACGCCACCAACGTCGACAACACGGCCTTCGCGTTCGGCTTCGGCCCCGGGAACGAATCCATTGCCTCTGCCGGCAGCTTCGGGGAGTTCGCCAACCTGTCGGGCAACTCGGCGACGGCCAACGCCGTCTCGGCCGTCGGCCCGCTCGGTGGCCCCCCCGCGGGCGTGGCCTTCGCCGGGGCGGGTGACAGCTCGTTCCTCCCCACCGGAAGCGCCTTCGCCAACGCCTCGGACAACACGGCCTTTGCCTGGACCTTCGGAGGGTTCTCCGATGCCACCGCCGGATTCGGCGATGACGCCAACGTGTCGGACAACGTGGCGTATGCCGGGAGCCAGTTCGCCGACGTCACTTCCGAGGCCGGCATCGGGGCGGATGCCAACCTCTCGGGCAACGGCGCCTACGCCTACGGCCTCCTGGCCGAGTTCGTCGGAGCGTATGCCGGCGTCGGGTCCGACGGGCACTACGAGAACAACCTGGCGGTCGCCCAGAGCACGTTCGGCCTGGCGGTCGCCTGTGCCGGGGTGGAGGTCTTCAGCGTGGAGGGCTGCGACGACGGCTTCACCGGCGGCCTCGCTCAGCCGAGCGACCACATTGTCGGTGTGGCCGATCCCGGCAGCAACAACATGGCCACGGCCGGCAGCGTCGCGGGTCCGGCGGAGGCCTTCGCCGTGGGCGGCGACAACAACACCGCGGCAGCCAGCGCGGTCGGCGGCGGGGCCGGCGCGGCGCTGGCCGATGGCACCGGCAACTCGGCGGCGGCCCTCGGGGTAGCCGGCGGCACCACCACCGCCCAGGCGGTCGGCACGGACGTGAACGCCGACGCCACGGCCGTCGGGGCCGGCTCGACGGCCACGGCCGTCGACGTCGCCGGGGTCTCCCTCGTCGGGGCCACCTCGGCGCTCGGTGGTTGGTCGGACGCCTCCACCAGCGGTGGGGCGTGGACCGTCAGCATCAACGGCGGGACGCTCGTCAGCTAAGAAGCCTCGGTTCGGGGAGCCGCCTCCTTGTCAACGGTTTTCAACGTGACTGGACCGCACCGGACCTTTGAGCCGACCCGACGACTGAGGGTTGGTGATCCGGTGCAGCATCGAGAGGGGTCGACTCGGATCCAATCTCCGGGTTCTCTTCGCGCCGGAGGTTCCCCCTATTTGGCTGTCTTCAGGCTTTCGATGGCGTCGAGGAGAATCTTGATCCCGCCCTCTGTGTGAACGTCCAGCAGCGTGAGCGCTTGTTGGATCCCGTTGCGAGCGTCTTCGACGTCCTCGAACGTTTTCGCAGCGCGGGCGTCGGCTGCCTCGTTCTGCAGGTTCTGGCCGACCATCAGGGCGGGGAGTAGCACCAGCTGGATGAACGTCTGCGCCACCCAGGCCACCAGGGCGATGACGCTCGCCTTGATGATGACCGCCGGGAAGAAGCTGTGGAACACGTGGAACGCCGAGAGTACGGCTGGGAGCGAGCAGAGAGCGAGCACGCAGAAGACCCAGAAGCACGTCATTGTCCCGACGTATTGCGTGAGGGTGAGCGCGACCTTCTTGTTGAACCGGGCGTAGGCGGTGTTGGTGGGTAGGTGATCGGCAGTGCGCTTATGCACCGCCTGCCCAAGCCTGGTGAACCCATGCGTCGGTTGCTGCTGGTCGGTCGTCGTCACCTGTCTGCTCCTTGTTGGCTGAGTTCGGAGCCGGTCCTCCCGGGTCGTTCTGCATGATTTTCTCTTGGTTCTCGAAAGTGGGTTGGGATGCTCGACCGGCGGGGCCGATATCGAGTTCAGCGCGATGGACTCGAGCGCCGACTGTCATCAGAACCGGTTCGAGTCCGGTCAGGACACGCCGTGGCGATAGGTACGGACCCGCGAGCCGACGGCACCTCCGTCGGTGCCGGCTCGACGGCGTCGGCCATCCAAGATCTCGGGCTCGGGCTGTCGACGGTGGGGTCTCGGCGGGTGGTCGGATGCCGCCTCCAGTGGTGGCATCTGGACGGTCAGCATCAACGGCGGGACGCTCGTCAGCTGGCCACCTCGGTGGGCCGGGCCCTCCGGCCAGCCAGATTCGGGTGAGTTCGAGCTGGCCGGGTGGCTTCAGCCTCCGACCTGGGCGGCACAGTTGTTCCCGCCGATGGCGCTCATGTCCTGGACCGGGACGGGGGTCCCGTTCACCGCGTAGAGCTCGGCCGAGTAGGCGCCACTCGGCGCCGATGTGCCTGCCGTGAGCGAGAAGGTGATCGTCCCTCCACCGCTGATCACGAATGTCTCCGACGGGGGCAGGCCGCTGCCGGAGAAGATGAGCTCGACCGTCGACCCGGGGGGAGCCCCGCCGATCTGCAGCGTCTCGCTCCAGGTACCCGGCACGCAGGGCCCACCGCTGAAGGAGCTACCGACCGACGTCATGGTGATGTTGGTCGCAGGCGGGGGCGAGGTCGGTGAGGCGGGGGGCGAGGTCGGTGAGGTCGGCGAGGTGGGGGGCGAGGTCGGTGAGGTCGGCGAGGTCGGTGAGGTGGGGGGGGATGTCGAGACCGTGGGAGGGAGTCCAAGCGCCGAGCGCGCGTCGTTGGACGCGGCGGTGAGGGCGCTGAGGTCTTTGGCGTAGCGCGAGGCCCAGGTCTGGACGCCGATCGTGTCGAGCGTCGCCAGTCGTGACAGGTCTCCGTTCAACGTCGCCACTGCGCTGGCATCACGACGAAGCGCGGTCGCGCCGGCCGAGTAGTGCGCCGCGATCGCGATGAGATCGGAATGCGTGGTATCGAGCGCGGCGACGAGTGGAGCCGCCGCGGCCTGTGCTTCGGTGCCGGTGGTCGAAGCGGTCCAGGTCTGGGCCAGCGCGTCGAACACGGGTTCGGCGGTGTTCACCGGCGCGACCGCCGCCAGGAAGCCTCGATCCGCTTCTGCCTTCGACAGGGGCGTCGTCGAGGCGACCCGGGTCGTCCCGGTCGAGTTGGGCGCGGGGTGGCCCGTACCGCCGCCGCCGAGGACGAAGACGGCGATCAGTATGCCGGCAATGGCCGCGCTGACGCCGATCGCCGCGGCCAGCTGCACCACACAGCCCCACCCTTTTGGCGACCACCACACGGCCCCGTCGTGCTCTTCGACGAGCGAGGAACCATCTTCCAGATCGGGGCCTTCCGAGTTCGCTTCGGTCGCGTCGGGGATGACGGGGACGGTCGCCGTCGGGCTCCCCTGACCGCCGGCTCTTTCGTATTCCTGACGGCGCGTGAACCCGGTGGGGTCCTCTTCCAGACCCTCGCCGAGGTGGATCGGCACGGGGTTGGCCACGGGCTGGATCGTCGGACCGCCGATACCGGGCGGGACGATCGAGGGGGGCAGGCCCGGCGCAAACGGACCCGGTGGGGGATCGGGCTTCCACCAGGCGTTGTCGGCCATCGCCTTCTCGCTCGGTGCCCAGGGAAAACTGAACTTTGGGGGTTGGGTCCCCCCGCCCGCGCCGGTGGCCGGCGGCGTCTCGCTGGCCGGGACGGCGGCGGCCTGCAGTTCCGCGAGACGCGCGCGCGCCCACTCGACGCGTCGCGTGGCCGCTGACTTCTTGTCGCGGAGGTCAAAGACCGAGGTCCCCTGGACGTGGCCCCAGTCCGGGTCGTCCTCGGCCTTGGCCAGGTCGTGCGAGACGGTGCGGAGGGCTTGCTCGGCCTGGTCCAGCTCGTTCTGGGCGTTCTGAATGTCCCCGGCGCTGGGCGATCCGGTCGGGTCGGGCGGGGGCACGGGTCAGCCCGGGTCGGGGCAGCCGACCGGTGAACGGCGCTCGGCCTCGTTGCCCGGAGCGAGCAGCAGGACCATCGGCACCACCTCCGCCAGCGGTCTTCTCAGGTCCCGACCACGGACGAGGTGGCAAAGCGTAGTCCCGCACCCCGTGCCGTGGTCGACGAGGTGACGCCCGGGTCGCAGCCTCCCGGTCGCCCGCCTGCACCGACGCTGGCCGGCGGCGTCACCCCGGGCGGCGGGTCAGTCGAACCGGTAGCGGAGCACCTCGGCGACGGCGCGGTAGCCGATCGAGCGGTAGACCGAGTTGGAGGTCGCGTTGGCGAGGTCGGTGTAGAGGATGCAGCGGCTGTGTTGGAGAGCCCGGGTGGATAGGGCGGCGACGCACGCGCTGGCGTATCCCCGGCCCCGCAGGGTCTCGGGCGTGTACACGTGCTGCACGCGCACGACGCCCGAGGTCGGTTTGCTGAGCGCGGCCACCGACACCGCGGCGCCGTCGTCCCAGAGCCAGAAGTGACCGAGCGGCAGGCGGTGGGCCACGATCGCCGACGCATCGCCCACGTCCCCGATGTCGGCCAGGAAGGCCCCGGTCCACTCGACGAGGAGCCCTTCGTCGTCGATCGTCGCGGGTCGGAAGCGTCCGGGGACCCCTCGCGGCTCGACGACCTCGCGCACCTCGTAGATCCGCTGGCCCTGCAGCGGCCTGGCGGACGACTTGGTCGTCTCCGTCCACGCCCCGGCGAACATCGCGGCGGTACCCGCCTCCCCGTTGACCCCCGGCAGGGCGACGTCTGCCCCGGCGATCGCGCCGACCGCCGCCTCGATGCACTCACCGGGCATCGCAGAGACCAGGCAGAAGAAGGTCGTGGGCGATTGGAACACCACCCCGGCGGGTTCGGCGCCGACCACCCAGTAGCGACCGGGCAGGGGGAGTGCCACCCGGGCGTTGAGCAGCGTGAGTAGGACGTTGTTGCGGATCGGGTCGCCGGCCAACCACGCGCCCGCCCGTTCGAGCACGACGCGTGGATCGTCGGTGGCCAGGACGTCCATCAGGACCCGCTGCGCCGCCCGCTCACCAGCGCTTGGGCCGCCCGTGGGCGTGCAATTCCGCGAGGTACCGGTTGTAGGCGGCCAGCTCGGGGTCCTCCTCGGGGTCCTCCTCGGTGGCCTCGGTCCGCTCGAGCTCGGTGCCCGGGGGGTCGGCGACCTCGGATTGGGTGCCCGAGCCGTCGTTCGGGAGCAGGGTCTCGTGCACCAGCTTCCACCACACGAAGACGGCGTACCCGGCGAAGAACGGCCACTCGAAGACGTAGGCCCAGCTCAGCTCGTTGCCCCCCAGCGCCCGACGGACCTGCCAGTCGCACAGGACGAGGAAGGTGGGGACCACGATCAGGAGCACCACGTGCAGGCCGATCGCACGGGGCGACCACCATCGGGTTCGCACCGCCCCAGGCTAACTGCGCACCCGGGAGGGGATCCGCGGCGGTCGGGCAGGGGACGCCCATGCACCGAGGCAAAACGGGGAAAGATACGGTCATGACCGCGCCGCTCTATGCCATCGTCCTCGCTGCGGGCGAGGGCACCAGAATGCGATCGGAACGCCCGAAGCCGCTCCACCGCCTCTGCGGCCGGCCGATGGTGCTGCACGTGCTCGACGCCCTGGCCGAACTCGATGTCGCCCAGGTCGTGGTCGTCGTCGGCCACCGGGGGGAGTGGGTGACGAAGGCCCTGGTCGAGCAGGCTCCCCCGTCGTTGCGCATCGAGTTCGTCGAGCAGTCGACCCAACGCGGCACCGGCGACGCGGCGGCGGTCGCTCTGACCGGCCTCCCCGACGACGGCGAGGAGGGCGACGTCGTCGTCCTCCCGGGCGACACACCGCTCCTGCGCCCGCAGACCCTCGCCGCCCTGGTTCGCCACCACCGCTCGAGTGAGGCGGGCGCCACCCTGCTGACCGCGGAGGTGCACGAGCCCGGCGGCTACGGCCGGGTGGTGCGAGGACCCCAGGGTCTCGTCGAGCGCGTCGTGGAGGAGACCGACGCGACCGCCGACGAGCGGGCCATCACCGAGGTGAATACTTCCATCTACTGCTTCCGACGGGGGATCCTGGCGCCCTCCCTCCGGCGCCTCAGTCCGGCCAACGCGCAAGGCGAGTACTACCTGACCGATGTCGTGGGGGTCCTGTCGGCCGCCGGTTACCCGGTGCACGGATTGCTGGCGGTCGATCCGATGGAGACCGCCGGGGTCAACGACCGGGCGCAGCTGGCGGTGGCCGAGGCGGAGCTGCGGGACCGGATCAACGAGCGCTGGATGCGCCGCGGCGTGACCATGTGGGACCCCGAGCGGACCTATGTCGACGCCACGGTCGAGCTGTCGAGGGACGTCGTGCTGCTCCCGGGCGTCGTGCTGCGCGGCCAGTGCGTCGTCGGCGAGGGGGCGGAGATCGGTCCGGACTGCACGTTGACCGACACCCAGGTCGGCGAGCGGGCCGAGGTGCGCTACAGCATGGCCGAGCGGGCGGAGGTGGGTGACGACTCGATCGTCGGCCCCTTCGCCTCGCTGCTGCCCGGCGCCGTGGTGCCGGCGGGCGGTCGGGCCGCCTCCTTCTGCGTCCTCGGGCCCGCCTGATCGAGCCGGCTCCACCGCCGGCGCGCAGAGCGGGTCGGCCGCCTCCCGCGGTCCGGCAAGGGGCGCGGTAGCGTCTCGTCGTGGACATGATCCCTCGGCGTCGGCTGGAGGTCGTGTCCGGACGCGCCCACCGGGCCCTGGCCGAGCAGATCGCCCTCCACCTCGGCATCGAGCTGGGCGAGGCCAACGTCCGTGAGTTCGCCAACGGCGAGCTCCACTGCCGCTACGACTCCTCCGTCCGGGGCACCGACGTCTTCATCATCCAGACCCACTGCGGTCCGGTCAATGACTCGCTGATGGAACAGCTCATCATGATCGACGCCGCCAAGCGGGCGTCGGCCAAGCGGATCACCGCCGTCTGCCCCTACTACGGCTACTCCCGGCAGGACCGCAAGTCGACCGGACGCGAACCGATCACCGCCAAGCTGGTGGCGGACATGCTGCGGGTGGCCGGGGTCGACCGGGTGGTGAGCGTCGACCTGCACTCGGGCCAGATCCAGGGCTTCTTCGACCTCCCCTTCGACCACCTCACCGCCGCGCCGGTGCTGGAGGAGTACCTGCGGTCCCGGGTGACGAGCGACACGGTCGTCGTGGCCCCGGACTCGGGCCGGGTGAAGGTGGCCGAGCGCTACAGCCAGCACCTGGGGGTGGACCTGGCGCTCGTGCACAAGCGCCGACCGCGCGGCCGGATGCAAGAGGTCGAGGCCCGTCAGGTGATCGGCGAGGTCGAGGGGCGCCGTTGCGTGATCATCGACGACATCATCGACACGGCGAGCACGATCTGCGCCGCCGCCGAGCGTCTGACCGAGGCCGGCGCGGCCGACATCTGGGTGATGGCCACGCACGCCATCTTCTCGGACCCGGCGGTCGACCGGCTGAAGGCGGGACCGATCTCGCGGGTGGTGGTGACTGACACGCTGCCGATCCCCGACGGCCGCTGGTTCGACAAGCTCGAGGTGCTGTCGGTGGCCAAGATCATCGCCGACGCCATCGACGCCGTGTTCCAGGACACCTCGGTCTCGGAGATCTTCGGCGGAGAGAACCTGGTCTGACGCCGCCCGGCGGGTCGGCAGGCCGCCGTTGGGTGGGCCCTCCCGGGCCCACTAACCTGGAGGGGTTCGCCGGGACCGCTGCAGCGGACGGTCCAGACCGAAGAGCCCGCCCCCTTCCCGCCCCGCTCGAGGAGACCCTGCAATGGCCGAAGTTGCCCTGATGGCACAAGTGGGACGTCCGACCGGGTCCCGCGCCACGCGCCGCCTGCGCCGCGACGGGCTCATCCCGGGCGTCGTCTACGGGCACGGCACCGCGCCGGTGTCGGTCGCGGTGGTCGGCAAGGAGCTGCGCACGGCGCTGTCGGGCGAGTCCGGGTCCAACACCCTGCTTTCCCTCCAGGCCGGTGACCAGACGTTCCTCACGCTCGCCCGCGAGATGCAGCGCCATCCAGTGCGCGGGACCGTGACCCATGTCGACTTCCAGATCGTGCGCCGCGACGAGGTCATCTCGGCCGACGTGCCGGTGGCGCTCATCGGCGAGGCGCTCGAGGTCCACCACGGTGACGGACTGGTGGACCAGCAGCTCTTCACCCTGCCGGTGCGGGCGCGGCCGGCGGACATCCCGACCGTGGTCGAGGTGGACGTCTCCGAGCTCATCATCGGCGCGGCCATCCGGGTCGCCGACCTGCGCCTCCCCGAGGGGGTCGTCACCGACCTCGACGGCGAGGTCGCCATCGTCGTCGGCCAGCCCCCCCGTCTCGAGGTGGTCGAGCCCGAGCCCGTGGTCGAGGGCGAGGAGGGAGCCGCCGAGGCCGAGGCCCCGGAGGCCGCGACCGCGGACTCGGGCCCCGGCACCGACGGGGACTAGGTCCTGCGCCGTCTGCTGGCCGGCAAGGCGGCGGCATCGGCGGCCACGGATCGGCGTGGCACCGCGGCCGACCTGGTGGTCGTCGGCCTGGGCAATCCCGGTGCCGAGTTCGCGAGGTCGCGCCACAACGCCGGCGCCGAGGTCATCGCGCTCTTGGCCGAGCGCCACGACGGGCGCCTCCGCCGGGTGCGGCAGCGGGCGAACGTGGGCGAGGTGCGGATCGCGGGCGCGCGGGTGGCGCTCGTCGTGCCGACGACCTATATGAACGAGTCCGGCAATGCCGTCGCGCCGCTGGTGCGGCGCTTCGGCATCAAGGACGACCTCTCGCGCCTCGTCGTCGTGCACGACGAGCTGGACCTCCCGCCGGGCCGGCTCCAGGTGAAGGTCGGGGGTGGCGTGGCCGGGCACAACGGGCTCCGGTCCGTGCAGGCCCACCTCCACTCCCCGGACTTTCTCCGCGTGCGGATCGGCGTGGGGAAGCCGCCCAGCGCGGCCGCCGGGGCGGACCACGTGCTCGCGCGTCCGTCCAAGCGCGACGCCGAGGCGATCGCGGCCTGCGTGGTGCGGGCGGCCGACGCGGTCGAGGTGATCGCCACCGAGGGGGTGGCGGTGGCCATGAATCGCTTCAATGGGGAGGGAGAGGACACTGCCTGAGGGCCTCGAGCCCGCCGTCGAGCCGATCGCCACCGTCCGGAGAGACCGCTCTGACGGGTCTCGGTGGGCGGTCCAGAGGGCAACCGAGCCGTCCGTGATCCCGCCCCGCCCTTGAGCGCAGACCCGGTCGCGACCGAGACGGGCCAGGGCGCCGGCCTCTCGAGGCTCGCGCCGGTGCTGCGCCGCGAGTCGGCGCTGCTCGAGGTCGTCGGCCGGACCAACGCGACGCTGGCCGTCCCGGTCGCCGCGCAGAGCGTCGTCCTGGCCGGCCTCACCCACCTGTCGGCACGCACGCCGCTCCTGGTGGTGACGCCCACCCTGGTCGATGCCGAGCGCATGGCGGAGGACCTCGCCTGCTTCCTCGGGCCGCCGGCGCACCCCGCCAGTGTCGGGGAGCCGACCGGCCGGGTTGCGCTCTTCGCCCCCTGGGAGACGCTGCCGTTCGAGCGCGTGAGCCCCGAGGTGGCGACCATGGGTCAGCGGCTCGCTCTCCTGTGGCACCTGTTCGGCGACGGGGCCGGCGCCGAACCGGGCGTCGACGGCCTGCGGATCGTGGTGGCGCCGGTCCGGGCGGTCCTCCAGCACCTGGGGCCCTGGGCCGACGCGGCCCGCCCGCTGGTCGTGACCAGGGGGGCGACGCTCGATGCCACAGAGCTCGTCGAACGGCTGGTCGCCGTCGGCTACCGGCGCGAGCAGCAGGTCGAGCACCGGGGCGAGCTGGCGGTGCGCGGCGGCATCATCGACGTCTTCCCGTCGACGGCGACCGAGCCCGTCCGCGTCGACCTGTGGGGGGACGAGGTCGATCGGCTGGCCACCTTCGACGTGGCCGACCAGCGCTCGGTGACCGACCTCGACCGCCTGGTCGTCTACGGCTGCCGGGAGCTGGTGCCGACCCCGGCGGTGCGCGAGCGGGCGACCGAGCTGATCGGGAGCGAGCCCTGGGGCCGGTCGCAGTGGGAGCGGCTGGCGGCGGGCCAGTCCTTCGACGGCATGGAGGCCTGGCTGCCCTGGCTGCACCCCGAGGAACAGCTGATGACCGACCTCCTGCCGGCGCAGTCCCAGGTGGTGCTCGTCGAACCCCGCCGGGTGCGCGACCGGGCGGCGGAGCTCTTCGATGAGGAGGGGGCGCTGGCCGGCGCGTTGGCGAGCACCTGGGGCTACCGCGCCGAGGCCGAATCCATCCCGCGGCTGCACGCGCACTTCGACCGGCTGCTCGAGCGATGCCAAGCCGCCGTGCTGGCCATGCCCGCGGTGGCGGAGGGTCCGACCGTGCCGGCCATCACCGTGCGCGGCCTCCCCCCGGTGGCGGGCGACGCCGGCCAGCTCGCCCGCCAGGTGGTCGAGCTCACGGCCGAGCGGTTCACGGTGGCCCTCTGCACGTCGACCGCCGGTGCGGCCGAACGACTGTCGCGCGTGCTGGCCGACGAGGGGGTGAGCGCCCCGGTGGCCTCGACCGCCGAGCCCGTGCCGGGTGCCCAGGTGCTGGTCGTGCCGCTCTCGAGCGGGTTCGTCCTGCCCGGCTCCCAGCTGGCGGTCCTGGCCGAGTCCAACATCACCGGCCGCCGTTTGCCGCACCGGCCGCCGCGGCCGCGGACCCGGCCGACGGAGGGGTTCTTCGACGACCTGGCGCCCGGCAGCTTCGTGGTGCACCGCCAGCACGGGGTCGCCCGCTACGCGGGGGTGAGCACGCGGACGGTGGCGGGCGCCACCCGCGACTACCTCGTCCTCGAGTACCGGGGGAGTGACCGGCTGTATCTGCCGGTCGAACAGATCGACGCGGTCACGCCGTATACGGGCGGGGAGAACCCGACCTTGTCCAAGATGGGCGGCGCCGAGTGGCAGCGCGCCCGCGCCCGCGCCCGGGCGGCCGCCAGCGAGGTGGCCCAGGAGCTGGTCGACCTCTACCGCCGCCGGCTCACCATCCCGGGCCACGCCTTCGCGCCCGACAGCCCCTGGCAGCACGAGCTCGAGTCGGCCTTCCCCTTCGTCGAGACCCCCGACCAGCTCCGCGCCATCGCCGAGGTGAAGGCGGACATGGAAGAGCCGCGACCGATGGACCGGTTGGTCTGCGGCGACGTCGGGTTCGGCAAGACCGAGGTGGCGCTGCGCGCCGTGTTCAAGGCGGTCCAGGACGGGCGCCAGGCGGCCGTCCTCGTCCCGACCACGCTCCTCGCCAGCCAGCACCACCAGACCTTCAGCGACCGCTTCGCCGGCTACCCGGTGCGGGTCGAGCTGCTGAGCCGGTTCCTCTCGGCGGCCAGCGCGCGCACCGTCGTCGAGGGCCTGGCGGACGGCTCGGTCGACGTGGTGATCGGCACCCACCGCCTGTTGGCCACCGACATCGCCTTCAAGGCGCTCGGTCTCCTGGTCGTCGACGAGGAGCAGCGCTTCGGGGTGAGCCACAAGGAGGCGGTGAAGCGGATGGCGGCGGGCGTCGACGTGCTGACCCTCACCGCCAGCCCCATCCCCCGCACGCTCGAGATGGCGCTCACCGGGATCCGCGACCTGTCCATGGTCAACACGCCGCCGGCCGACCGGCGCCCGATCCTCACCTACGTGGGCGAGCAGGACGAGCAGGCCACCTCGGAAGCGATCCGCCGGGAGCTCTTGCGTGAGGGCCAGGTCTTCTATGTCCACAACCGCGTGTCGGACATCGAGGCCGTGGCGCGCCGGGTCGGCGCGCTGGTGCCAGAGGCGCGCGTGACCGTGGCCCACGGCCAGATGGACGAGGGCACGCTGGAGAAGGCGGTGCTCGACTTCTGGGAGCGCCGGTATGACGTGCTCGTGTGCACGACCATCATCGAGTCGGGCATCGACATGCCGAGTGTCAACACGCTGGTGGTCGACCGTGCCGACCTGCTCGGCCTGGGCCAGCTCCACCAGATACGCGGTCGGGTGGGCCGCGCCGCGCAGCGGGCCTACGCCTACCTCTTCCATCCGGCGGACCGGGTGCTCACCGAACAGGCCTACGAGCGGTTGCGGACCATCGGCGAGCACACCGATCTCGGCTCGGGGTTCAAGATCGCGATGCGCGACCTGCAGATCCGCGGGGCGGGGAACCTCCTCGGCCGGGACCAGTCCGGCCACATCGCGGCCGTCGGCTACGACCTCTACGTCCAGCTGGTGGCCGAGGCGGTCGCCGAGGCGCGGGGCGAACCGCGGCGGGAGCCGCCGTCGGTGTCGCTCGACGTCCCGGGCGACGCCCACCTCCCGGCCGACTACGTCGAGGCGGAGGACGCTCGCCTCGAGGCCTACCGGCGCCTGGCCGGCGCGCTGAGCGAGGACGACGTGGACGACGTCGGCCGGGAGTGGGCGGACCGGTTCGGCCCCCTGCCCGAGGCGGCCGAGGGCCTGCTCGAGCTGGCCCGGCTCCGCGTCGAGTGCCTGCGAACGGGCGTGAGCGAGGTGGCCGTCGTGCCCGCCCGCATCGGCGGCGCGCGCCGGCCGCTGGCCCGCCTCTCTCCGGTGGTTCTCCCGGCCAGCGCCCAGGTGCGCCTCCATCGGCTGGCGCCCGAGGGGGCGCTGCGCGAGCAGCTGCACCAGCTGGTCGTCCCCCTCGACCCCGGGGTCCGGGCGGCCACGGCCCTCCGCCAGCTGCTGGCCGCCCTCCTGCCGCCGGGCACCGGCCCGGCGGCCGGGGAGCCCGCCGCTAACATGCCCGGCGCGTGAGGCGCGCCCTCCTTTCCCTGGTCGTCGTCGTCGCCGCCGTCGTCGCGGTGGCGGCCTTCGACGTGCCCTCCAACGCGGCGACCGTCAACGGCGTCGGCATCAGCCGGGCCACCCTCAACTCGGATCTCGGGGTCATCTCGGCCACCCCCACCTACCAGTGCTACCTGGCGGCCAGCCTGGCGCTGCGCTCGCAGAACCTGGTCTCGCTGCCGGCGGTCGGTGGCTCGGGCTTGGGCCAGACGGTCACCACCCGCTTCGCCGACTACTGGCTGAGCACGCTCGTGAACGACGAGCTGATCGAGCAGCTGGCCGCCGCGCGCCACCTGCGCGTGAACGCCGCCGACCTGGTGGCCGGTCGCGCCGATCTGGTCAATTCCATCTCCGGCACGCTGACCGCCGTCGCCCAGGCCGCCGGACAGCCCGCCGTGTGCGCCCCCGACGGCAACGCGGTGCTGCGCGCGGTGCCGGCCGACTTCGCCGATCGCCTCGCGCGCGCCCAGGCCGTGGGCGACGTGATCCTGGCCAACGCCGCCGGCTACGGGCTCGGGGCGGCCCAGCTGTCCTCCTTCTACGCCACCCATCGGTCCGACTTCGACGTCATCTGCCTGAGCGCCATCGCCACCGCCAGCCTGGCCAGCGCGAATGCGCTCCGCGCCGAGATCGAGGGGGGCGCGTCGTTCCCCCTCGTGGCGGAGGCCAACTCGACCGACGCGGCCAGCGCGGCCCAGGGCGGGGCGATCGGGTGCTTCGCGCCGACCGACCCCGCCTACGCCAGCGTCACCCACGACGTGGCGGGGCTGGCGGTCGGGACGGTGTCCGCGCCGCAGAGCAGCTCGGGCTCCTACGTGCTCCTCGAGGTGACCGCGCGCCGGCCGACGTCGTTGCGGGCGGCCGGGGACTCGGTGCGCCAGGCCGTGCTGGCGGCCGGGGCCACGGCGGCCGGCAAGGAGCTGCAGCGCAGCACCAAGCGGGCGACGGTCACGATCGACCCGCGCTACGGCAACTGGGTGGGCGGCACGACCATCGCGGTCCGCCCGCCGGCCAGCCCGCCGGCCAGCTCGCTCCTCACGGCCCGGGGGTGACGCCCGCGCCGCGGCCGGTCGTGACGGTGGTCGGCCTCGGCCCCGCCGGACCGGAGCTGGTGGGGGAGCCGGCCCGCGACCGCCTCGCCGGGGCGGCGCGCGCCTTCCTTCGCACCGGCCGCCACCCGGCCGCCACCGCCTTCCCCGACGCCGCCACGTTCGACCACCACTACGAGGAGGCCGAGACGTTCGATGACGTCTACGCGGCCATCGTCGACGACCTGGTGGCGGCGGCCGAGACGGCGGGCGGCGGCGACGTCGTCTACGCGGTGCCCGGGTCCCCGCTCGTGGCCGAGCGCACGGTGGAGCTGCTGCGCGCCGACCCGCGCGTGTCGGTGCGCATCGAGCCGGCGTTGTCGTTCCTCGACCTCGCGTGGGCCCGCCTCGGGATCGACCCCGTGGCGTCCGGCGTCCGGCTGGTCGACGGCGCCCGGTTCGCGGCCGAGGCCGCCGGCGAGCGCGGGCCGCTGCTCGTCGCCCAGTGCTGGTCGAGCGAGGTGCTCTCGGACATCAAGCTGGCGGTGGATGAGGGCGAGGTCGACCGGCCGGGCGACGCGCTCGAGGCGACGCTGCTCCACCACCTGGGTCTCGTCGATGAGCGGATCGAGACGGTGCGTTGGGACGACCTGGACCGCACGCTCGCCCCGGACCACCTCACGACGCTGTGGATCCCTCGGCTGGCGGCACCGATCGGCCGGCGCCTGGCCGAGCTGGTCGAGCTGGTCCGCACGCTGCGCGAGCGCTGCCCCTGGGACCGGGAGCAGACCCACGCCTCGCTGGCCGGCCACGCGTTGGAGGAGGCCTACGAGGTGGTGGACGCCATCGCCGAGGTGGCCCGTTTCGACGACGATCCGCACGCCGACCCGGGCGACGAAGCCCCGGCGGTGGCGCACCTGGAGGAGGAGCTCGGCGACCTCCTCTTCCAGGTGGTGTTCCACGCGCGCCTGGCGACCGAGGCGGGGCGGTTCACGCTGGCCGACGTGGCGGGCGCCGTCCACGACAAGCTGGTGGCGCGGCACCCCCACGTCTTCGGCGACGTGAACGCCACGACGCCCGCCGCGGTCCTGGCCAACTGGGAGGTCCTGAAGGTGGCCGAGCGCGGCCGCGGCGGGATCACCGACGGCATCCCGAGCGCGCTGCCCGCGCTCTCCCTGGTGGGCAAGCTCGAGCGCAAGGCCACCGCGGTCGGTGTCGCGCCACCGTCGTTCGACGACCTCCGACGCGCGCTCGAGGCCGAGCTCGGTGCGCTCCGGCCGCCCCGAGACGGCGCCGCGACGGGCGCCGGGACCGCCGAGCGCCTGGGCACCGTGCTCTTCTGCGTGGCCCAGCTGTGTGGCCGCCTCGGCGTCGACCCCGAGGAGGTCCTGCGCCGACGCGCGCTTCGGCTCCGCGACGAGATCGAGCGCCATGCCCGAGACGCTGCCCCTTTCCCCGAATCGCGAGGTACCACGGAGTAGCGTTGCCAGTCGCGGCGCCTCGCCAGGGAGGGGCCAGGGGAGCGTCAGCGTGAGCCTCATCGAGCACGTGGTCGGGCGTGAGGTCCTGGACTCGCGGGGGAACCCGACCGTCGAGGTCGAGGTGGTACTCGAGTCGGGGGCCCGCGGGCGGGCCATCGCACCCTCCGGTGCGTCGACCGGAGTGCACGAGGCGGTCGAGCTGCGCGACGGCGGGGAGCGCTTCGGTGGCAAGGGCGTGCGCACGGCCGTCGGGCACGTCGGTGCGGAGATCGCACAGGTGCTCATGGGCGCCGACGCCCTCGACCAACGGGCCATCGACTACTCGCTCATCGACGCCGACGCGACGCCGGACAAGAGCCGCTTCGGCGCCAACGCCATCCTGGCCGCGTCCTTGGCCGTGGCCAAGGCCGGCGCGGCGGAGCTCGACCTCCCCCTCTACCGGGCCGTCGGCGGCGCCAACGCCCACGTGCTCCCCGTCCCCATGCTGAACGTCGTGAACGGCGGGGTCCACGCCCGCAACTCGATCGACTTCCAGGAGTTCATGATCATGCCGGTCGGCGCCGCCTCCTTCGCCGAGGCGCTGCGCTGGGGTGCGGAGACCTACCACGTGCTGGGCGACCTCCTCGACGCCCGCGGCCTGTCGACCGCGGTGGGCGACGAGGGCGGCTTCGCCCCTGACCTGCCCTCCAACGAGAGCGCCGTCCAGCTCCTGGTCGAGGCGATCGAACGGGCCGGCCGGGCGCTCGGGAGCGAGATGGCGATCGCGCTCGACCCGGCGACGAGCGAGCTGTGGCGCGACGGGCGCTACGTGCTGGCCGGGGAGGACCGCTCGCTCGGCGCCGACGAGCTGGCGGCCTACTTCGCCGACCTGGTCGCGCGCTATCCGATCGTCTCCATCGAGGACGGGATGGCCGAGGAGGACTGGGACGGCTGGGCGTCGCTCACCGACGCCCTCGGGGACCGCGTGCAGCTGGTGGGCGACGACGTCTTCGTCACCAACGTGTCCCTGATCGAGCGCGGCATCGCGGCGCGGGTGGCCAACGCGGTCCTGATCAAGCTGAACCAGATCGGCACGTTGACCGAGACGCTCGACGCAGTGGCCACCGCCACCCGGCACGCCTACGGCGTGGTCATCTCGCACCGCTCGGGGGAGACCGAGGACACGACGATCGCCGACCTGGCGGTGGCGGTGAACGGCGGGCAGATCAAGGCCGGCGCGCCGGCGCGCACAGATCGCGTGGCCAAGTACAACCAGTTGCTGCGCATCGAAGAGGAGCTGGGCGACTCGGCACGCTTCTTGGGCAGGGCCGCCCTGGCCGGCTCCGCCTCGGCCGGGGGATCGCATGGCTGACCGTCGCCGATCCGCCACCTCGCGCCGCAGCCGGCCGGCCGACTTCCCGTCGTCCCGCCACGCCACCCGCGCCGTCTCGGCGAAGGAGGCGGCGCGGCGGGGCCGGCGCCGCGCGCGGCGGCGGGCGCGGAGCGCAGGGGCGCGGCCCATGACCCGGGTGGAGCGCCGGGGGGTCCAGGAGCGCCGGCGGACCCGCACGATCGTGATCGGCTCGGCCCTCCTGGCCGTGGCGGTGTTGGTGGCCTGGTTCCCGGGCGGCTCGCTCTTGGAGCAGCACGCCGCGTTGGCCGCCACCAACAGCCAGCTGCAGACGCTGCGCCGCCAGGACGCGGCGCTCGCCCAGGAGCAGAAGAACCTCAACACGCCGAGCGAGATCGAGCGCATCGCCCGCCAGCAGTACAACCTGGTGCTGCCCGGCCAGGCGGCGTTCCAGGTCCTGCCGCCCAACGGGTCGGCCACCGGCACCAACGCCCCCTATCCGGGTGACCCGGGTCTCTCTTCGCCCGTCGTCCCGTCGGGCACCCCCGAGCTCCCGCCCGGCGGCGTGCACGTCGACAGCACCGGCGGCCCGTCACGTCTCACCGGCGTCGCCCGTCACGCCGCCGCCCCGGCCACCCAGGGGGGCGGGGTCCTCGGCCGGATCATCCGGACGCTCGAGTTCTGGCGTTGAGCGAGGCGGGGCCCGCCGAGCCGTCGGGCGACGCCGACGCCCGGGCGGTGGCCGCCCTGCTCGGCCGCCCACCCGCCGGTGCGTTCAGTGTCGCGGTGCGGGCCGCCGACGGGACGCCGATGGTGATCGCCAACGCCCCCTTCCTCGACGACGGGTCGCCCATGCCGACCCGCTACTGGCTGGTCGACGCCCGGCTCCGGGACGAGGTGAGCCGCCTCGAGTCCGAGGGGGGCGTGCGCCAGGCCGAGGCCGCGGTCGATCCGGACCGGGTGGCGGCGGCCCACCGCCACTACGCGGCCGAGCGCGACGCGCTCGTACCCCCCGGCCACCCCGGTCCGGTCCCGGCCGGCGGGGTCGGCGGCACCCGGCGCGGCGTCAAGTGCCTCCACGCCCACCTGGCCTGGTGGCTGGTCGGGGGGGACGACCCGGTCGGGGACTGGGTGGCGGCGCGCCTCGGCGTGACGCGCAGGGCCGGGCCGAACCCGGCGCCGTGAACACCGCCCCGGTGCTGGCCGCCCTGGACTGCGGCACCAACTCCACCCGGCTGCTGGTCGTCGGTGCCGACGGCGAGCCGCTGGTCCGCCAGGTGCGCATCACGCGGCTCGGCCAGGGGGTGGATCGGACCGGGGCGCTCGATCCCGACGCCATTGGGCGCACGGTGTCGGTGCTGGCCGAGTACCGGGTCACGATGGAGGCACTGGGCGCGGCCGGGGCCCGGCTCGTCGCCACCTCCGCCGTGCGGGACGCGGCCAACCGGGACGAGTTCCTGACGGCCGCGAGCGCGGCCGCCGGCGTCTCGGCCGAGGTCCTCTCGGGGGGAGAGGAGGGGCGGCTGGCCTACGCGGGCGCGACCGCCGATCTCCCGCCCGCCGCCGGCGCCGACGTGGTGGTCGACATCGGCGGCGGCTCGACCGAGCTCGTGGTTCGGGGATCGCACGGGGTCGAGGCGGTGTCCCTCGACCTCGGCTGTGTGCGCCTGACCGAGCGCTACCTCACGAGCGACCCGCCGACGCCGGCCGAGGTGGGGGCGGCCCTCGATCGCATCGAGCTCGAGCTCTCGCGAGCCGCGGCGCAGGTGCCGGCCCTGGCGACACCGCCCGAGGGCGGCCGCCTGCTGGGCCTGGCCGGCACGGTCAGCACGCTCTCGGCCCTGGAGCAGCGGCTCGCCGCCTACGACCGGGCCCGGATCCATCACTCGGTCCTCTCCCGGGCGACCGTGGACCGCTGGTGCGAGACGCTGGCGGCCGAACCGGCCGCGGCGCGGGCCGGGCGACCGGGGATGGTGGAGGGCCGCCAGGACGTCATCGTCGGTGGTGCGCTGGTGTTGCGCGCCGTGATGGCGCGCCTCGGGTTCGCGGAGTGCCTGGTGTCGGAGTCCGACATCCTCGACGGCCTGATCGCCAGCCAGCGCCCCTGAAGCGCCGCGGCCTCCGCTGGCGGAGCGCGGGAGGGACCTGCCACGATGCGCGGGTGGCCATGGCCGATCGTCTGCTCATGGGCCCGGGGCCGTCGAACCCCTATCCCGAGGTGGCCGGCGCGCTGGTGCGCCCGGTGGTCGG
>Ga0209415_10007619_pt1 | contig 18864 bp, 18 predicted proteins | sample PeaSoiSIISIP2007_FD_187696 | JGI IMG/M metagenome (GOLD analysis project Ga0209415, IMG submission 187696) | Peat soil microbial communities from Weissenstadt, Germany - SII-SIP-2007 (SPAdes) (version 2) | ecosystem: Environmental > Terrestrial > Soil > Wetlands > Peat | place: Germany...
AAGGTCCCAAGCTCGAACAACACGACTGTTGCCAATTTCCGGTACGTCGCTTAGGACGTCGATGCGGTCGCAGCGGAAGAGGCCGCCTTCGATCGTTCCGGGGGACTGCTGATACATCGAATACCAAATTCGTTCCCCGACTGACGCGCGCTTTCTGAGCAACCTCGACACGTCCTCCCATTCCGGCCAGATCGGAGCGCCGAGGCCACGACCGACAGGATCATCGCTCTCGGCGAACCCAGCCATTCTCAGGATTCGCCATTCGGCGCGGTCATGTGCCTGGAGGCGCCCACCAATATCGTCCTCGTGCCACCGGGTCATCACCAACACGACGCGGCCGCCTGGTTTGAGGCGAGTGAGCAGTTCCGATTGGAACCAACTCCAAAGTTTCTCGCGAAGTCGTACGTTGGTAACGTCGGTCTGTGATTTGATCGGATCGTCGATCATGGCAAGATCGGCTCGGCGACCAGTAATCGGTCCGCGGACTCCAGCGACAAAATATTCGCCGCGGGAGGTTGTTCGCCAGCACCTTGCGGCACGGCTATCTTGCACCAACTCGTACCCCAGGCGCAGCCGATGGTCGGCAATCAGATTGCGGGCTTGTCGGCCAAAGTGCTCACCTAGACTAGCGGTGTGCGAGACCGCGATGATTGAACTGCCTGGATGCTGCGTGAACCACCAAACTGGGAACAGGATCGATGCATAGGTCGATTTTGCTGATCCCGGGGGCATCAGTACAATGAGCCGGGTATTGGCGCCGGTGCTGATTTCCTCCAGTTCGCGAATAAGCGCATTGTGATGCGCTGCTGGTTCTTGATCTCCTGGGCCGAGGGCACACTTCGTCCATTCGGTCAGGCTGTCGCGGATCAAACTCCGCAACGGTGTTTCGTGTGCCACGCCGAGAAGGTCGCGGGGCGCACTCGACATTAGCAAAGGCTGTGATTCCGCGAAGATGCCGTCTGGCGAAGCTGAGGCCTGGAACGTCTGTCAGGCCTAACTACCTGAAATAATGAAGAACCTGACGGCGAGGCAGTCGGCGCGCCGCGTCTGCTTCCTCATCATGCCTATTTGTATACGCCAATCCGGGGCATCTGGGCAAGGGTTTTCTTCTTATATGTGTGATATTCTTCCTCGGGACGGGTGGATTGCCGCGAGAGGCGGCTGAACCGGAGTTGTGAGCATGGTCGCCTCCGCATTCGGAAGCCCGCAGTTCGGGACCATGTGCAAACAGCCTGATGTTCTGCGCCGCATTCGGGGGTCGGTCGAAAGCGTGCTCTAGGTCCTGGCTGCGCGGGGAGCGGGTATATATCGGGACATACGGGCTTCCGGCGGCAGAGCATCGTGGAGGGACAGGTCGAGTTGCCCGATAGGGGAGGCCGCCTGAGGGTTGGAGAGAGATCGACAGTCCGAGGGAGGACCACCCTGGCGCTACCAAAGGGCTGCCGCAGCCTCGTTGCCCCCGGCCGGTTCAACTGCGAACGGACACTGGCCACGCGGCATCGGCTGGCGTGATGGCTATGGCAATGCTGCCACGCCAGTTGGGCGCGTGCGGCACTCAACGAGGTGATCGCGCGCTTCGGCTCGACGATCAACCCAAGAGCCTTGTCGCCGCGCTCGCACATGACGTGCGGGACTGGGTCAACAGGTCGCGGGCGACGGATCGGGTGGCCGTCCGAGGGAGGTTCCGTCGAGCTCCGGTTACGATCCCTATGCGGCCGCCTTGTGCGGGATGCCCCTCTCGGTCAGCAGCGTCTCCAACTCTCCCGACTGAAACATCTCAGTGACGATGTCGCAACCACCGACGAACTCGCCCTTCACGTAAAGCTGCGGGATCGTCGGCCAGTTAGAGAAGTGCTTGATGCCCTCGCGCAGCTCCATGTCCTCTAGTACGTTGGCGGTTTGGAACGGCACGCCGAGGTGGGTCAGAATCTGCACCACGCGTGCGGAAAAGCCGCACTGCGGGAACATCGCGGTTCCCTTCATATAGAGCATCACCGGATTCTCGGTGATGTCCCCCTGGATGCGCTCGAGGGTGGGATTGCTCATGGCTAGGAGACTCCTGGCGGATAGGGATGATCGAGGAGGTGGATGCGGGGCCGCATTTTGCGCTCGGGCGGGCCTTCGGCCTGACCTGTGGGCACGGCACGATACGGAGAGGGGGGCGTTCATTCCGGGGCAGAGGTCTGCAAGGCCAGCGCGTGCAGCTCACCACCCATGCGGCCGCGCAGCGCAGCGTAGACGATCTGATGCTGCTTGACGCGGGGGATGCCGCGGAACTGCTCGGAGACCACGGTGGCGGCGTAGTGGTCACCGTCGCCGGCGAGGTCCTCGACCGTGACGCGCGCGTCGGGCAACGCGGCCTTGATCAGCGCCTCGATCTCGTTCGCCGCCATCGCCATGGTTGGAACCCCCTCAGCCCATCCAGGTCCGGAAGAACCGTGTGTGCGCGTTGCGCAACGCCTCCACGGATATGGTTGCACCGTCCGGCAGTGTCAAATCCCGCCCGCCGGAGGTGCCGATGCGCGCGGCCGGCACCCCCGCTGCCTCGGCGGCACGAATGACCATGCCGGCTTCCGGTACCGCGAGCACGTAGCGGCCCTGATCTTCACCGAACCAGAACGCATGGCCCGGAATGTCACGCGGATGGACGGACAGCCGCGCGCCGGTGCCGCCAGCCATCGCCATCTCGGCCAATGCGACCAGCAGCCCGCCGTCCGAAACATCGTGGCAGGCGCGCACCAGGCCGCTGGCGATCTGGCCGCGAACGAAATCGCCAGCGGCGCGCTCGGCCGCCAGATCGACCGGCGGGGGCGCGCCTTCCTCTCGGCCGGCGATCTCGCGCAGCCACAGCGATTGGCCAAGCCAGCCCTTGGTCGCGCCGATCAGCACGATGTCGAGCCAGGGGGGGAGTGCGATCCCGACGGCGGTGGCGGCGTCGTCCAGTACACCCAAACCGCCGATTACCGGGGTGGGCAGGATCGCGCGCCCCTGTGTCTCATTGTACAGCGACACGTTGCCCGACACGACCGGGAAGTTCAACGCCTCGCAGGCGGCCGCCATACCGCGGATCGCGGCGGCGAACTGACCCATGATCTCCGGCTTCTCCGGGTTGCCGAAATTCATGTTGTCGGTCAGCGCCAACGGGCGGGCGCCGACCGCAGTCAGGTTGCGCCAGGCCTCGGCCACCGCTTGGCGACCGCCCTCCTCGGGGTCGGCGGCGCAGTAGCGGGGGGTGCAGTCGGTGGTCAGCGCCAGCGCCAGCTTCCGGCCGTCGATCCTCACCACTGCGGCATCGGCGGTACCGGGCCGTTTGACGGTCTGGCCGCGCACGGTAGCGTCGTACTGGTCCCAGACCCAGGCGCGGGAGCACAAATCCGGGCAGGCGATCAGGCGTTCCAGCGCGGCGCCGAGTCCCAGACGATCCTCGATCCGCGTGGCGTTGAGCGGCTCCTGCTTCTTCGTCTCAGTGGTGGGGCGGTGATAGAGCGGTGCCTTGTCGTTGAGCGGGGCAAGGGGAATGTCGGCTTCGATCCGTCCTTGGTGGCGGACGACAATGCGGCCGGTGTCGGTCAGGTGGCCGATGACGGCGAAGTCGAGTTCCCATTTGTGGAAGATCGCCGCAGCGAGTTCCTGGCGATCGGTACGCAGGATCATCAGCATCCGCTCTTGGCTTTCCGATAGCATCATCTCGTAGGCGGTCATGCCGGTTTCGCGTTGCGGCACCTTGTCAAGGTCCAACTCGATGCCGACACCCCCCTTGCCCGCCATCTCGACGGACGAGCTGGTCAGGCCCGCGGCGCCCATATCCTGGATGGCGACGATGGCGTCGGTCTCCATCAGCTCCAGGCAGGCCTCGATCAGCAGCTTTTCGGTGAATGGGTCGCCGACCTGCACGGTGGGGCGCTTCTCCTCGGAATCGGCCGCGAATTCGGCCGAGGCCATTGTCGCACCATGGATACCATCACGGCCGGTTTTGGAGCCGACATATACGACCGGATTGCCGACGCCGGCGGCGGCGGAGAGGAAAATGCGGTCGGCGCGGGCGATGCCGACGGTCATGGCATTGACCAGAGGATTGCCATCATAGGCCCGGTGGAAGTTGATCTCACCGCCGACGGTCGGGACGCCGACGCAATTGCCGTAGCCGCCAATGCCGCGCACGATGCCGTCCACGAGTCGCTTCGTCACTGGGTTGTCCGGTCGTCCGAAGCGCAGCGCGTTAAGGTTTGCAATCGGTCTGGCACCCATGGTGAACACGTCACGCAGAATGCCGCCGACGCCGGTTGCCGCGCCCTGATATGGCTCAATAAAGCTCGGATGATTGTGCGACTCCATCTTGAAGACCGCGGCCAAGCCTTCGCCGATTTCCACCACACCGGCATTCTCGCCGGGGCCTTGCAACACCCAGGGAGCCTTGGTGGGCAACTGCCGCAGCCAGACACGGGAGGATTTGTAGGAGCAATGCTCCGACCACATCACGCTAAACACTCCGAGCTCGGTCAAGCTCGGCGTGCGGCCCATGATCTGCAGGACGGTCGCGTATTCGTCGGCGGAGAGGCCGAACTCCCGCGCCAGCGCCTGGTTGACGTCACGCTGCATCACGCGGCGAGGGCGTCGAACAGTGGCTTGCCGTCGGTGCCGCCCGTCAACGGATCGACTAGGTTCTCCAGGTGTGGCATCAGGCCGAGCACGCGCAGGTCGGGGCTGTAGATGCCTGCGATGTTGCGTGCGCTGCCGTTCAGGTTGGCTTCCGGCGTGATCTCACCCACTGGTGTTGCGTAGCGGAACGCCACCAGCTCCTCGCCCTCAAGCCGATCCAGCGTAGCGTCATCGGCGAAGTAGTTGCCCTCACCGTGCGCCAGCACCGCGCGGGCTACTTGGCCGCGCTGGTAGTGGTTGGTGAAGGCGGTGTCGGTGCGCTCGACTCGCAGATGGCAGTCCATCGCCAGGAAGCGAAGCGACGCGTTTCGCAACAGGGCGCCGGGCAGCAGGCCGGCCTCGACCATGATCTGGAACCCGTTGCAGGCGCCCAACAGGTAACCGCCACGAGCCACGTGCCGGCGGACCGCGTCCATCACAGGCGACTGGGCTGCCATCGCCCCGCAGCGCAGGTAGTCGCCGTACGAGAATCCGCCCGGGATCACCACCAGATCCAGCCCGTCGAGGTCAGTCTCGGTGTGCCAAACCATGCGTGGCGCCCGTCCGGACGAGCGTTCGAGCGCTATCGCCATGTCACGCTCACGGTTGATGCCGGGGAAGACGATGATGCCGGCCTTCATGGCTTCTTCGAGGCTCCCGGGCCACAGGGGAAGAAGCGAACGACGCTCTGGCCAATTGCCTCCGCTGCTGGGCCGTCCTCATGCGTGTCAAGATAGGCGGTGACCACTTCGGCGAGGAGCTCGGCATCCAGGTTAGCAGGTGGGCAAACTCCGCTGGGCAGCTTTGGGGCGAATTGCAGGTCGTAGATGCCACTGACGTAGCCCAGACATTGGGCGTGTTTCGTCGTGTCGGTGGCATGGCAAAGGACCGCCAAGGCTTTTGCGCTGAGCGGCGTCCAATCGGCGCGAGCCGGAACGGCGGCAAACAGGAGGAGGGGAAGCAGCAGCAAGCTACGCATCAACTGATACCCGGAAGCTTTCGATGACGGTGTTGGCCAGCAAGCGATGGGCCATCTCCTCGGCCTGGGCGCGGGCGCGGTCAGGATTGGTCTCAGCCAGTTCGAGCTCGAAGACCTTGCCAGCACGAACCTCGCCGACCGAGGCGAAACCAAGATTGTTGAGCGCGTGGCCGATTGCCTTGCCCTGCGGATCGAGCACGCCGCCCTTTAGCATGACCGTGACGGTGGCCTTCACTGCATCATCTCCGGCCCCTTCATGTCCCGCATGCCGGCCTCCGGCAGGATGCCGAGGCGCTTGGCGACTTCCTGATAGGCTTCCTCGACCTTGCCGAGATCGCGCCGAAAGCGGTCCTTGTCCATCTTCTCGTTGGTCTTCGTGTCCCACAGGCGGCAGTTGTCCGGGCTGATCTCGTCGGCCAGCACGATGCGCATCTCCTCGTTCTCCCACAGCCGGCCGAACTCCAGCTTGAAGTCCACCAGGGTGATGCCGACGCCGAGGAACAGGCCGGTGAGGAAGTCGTTGATGCGCAGCGTCAGGGCAACGATGTCGTCCAGGTCCTGGGTGTTGGCCCAGCCGAAGCAGGTGATGTGCTCCTCCGACACGATCGGGTCCTGCAGCGCGTCGTTCTTATAATAGTACTCGATGATCGAGCGCGGTAGCCGCGTGCCTTCCGGGATGCCCAGGCGCTGCGACAGGCTGCCGGCGGCGACGTTGCGGACCACCACCTCGAGCGGGATGATCTCCACCTCGCGGATGAGCTGCTCGCGCATGTTCAGTCGGCGGACGAAGTGGGTCGGAATGCCGATCTCGGCCAGCCGCAGCATCAGATACTCGCTGATCCGGTTGTTCAGCACGCCCTTGCCGGTGATCACGCCCTTCTTTTGGGCGTTGAACGCGGTGGCGTCATCCTTGAAGTACTGCACGAGCGTGCCGGGTTCCGGACCCTCGAACAGGATCTTGGCCTTGCCCTCGTAGAGCTGCCGGCGCCGTGCCATCAGACCATCCTTTTTCCGCCCCGACCGGGCGCCCGACCCGATATAGCAGTGACCCCCGCCCGGCGCGAGGCCATCGCCGCGCGGGCGTCGCCGCCATGCAGGCCTGCCAGGCGGCGCAGGCCGGCCCATTGCTGGCTCAGGTAGCTGCCGGTCGCCATTGCCTCCCCGGCGCCGGGATCGCCGGTGGGGGCGTATGAGTCGCTGAAGTCGGCGGAACCGAATAGCATATCCCACCAGGGCAGGACGCCACCGTAGTTGCAGCTTCGTCGCCCGGCGGCACGGATCCCGTGATGCCACCGGTGGAAGCGGGGTGAGATCACCAACCGATCGCCGAGCCAGCCGAACGAAAGTCGCGTATTGGCGTGCGACAGGCTCTCGATGAAACGCAGCACCAGCACCAACAGTGGAAACTGCATGGGCGGGATGCCGATCAGTAGGCCGATCGCCAAAAACCAGAAGAAGGCGATCAGGTCGTCCAGGATATGGTTGCGGTCATCCGACCAGAAGGTCATCTGCCGCTGCGCATGGTGCAGCGAATGCAGCGCGTACCACCAGCGGAACATGTGCGACAGCCGATGCCGCCAGTAGTCGGCGCAGTCGAGGATTGCGGCGTAGAGGCAGAAGGTCAGCACCGGGTGGCCGAGCAGGAACGGGAATAGTCCTTCCAGCGTCGGCGGCACCCAGCCCTGGTCGGTCATCCAGCCGTTCAGTGCTACCTGCGCCTGGTAAAAGGCGACGAAAGTCACCAGCGGCAGCACGCCGACGCGGGAGATGATCGTGTACAGTACGTCCACGCCGACTGCGTGCCGGTCCGGCCAGTGCTCCAGCGGGCGCCAGCGCTCCAGCGGCAGGCAGACGGCATAGGTCACCGCCACCTGCACCGCGCCATACACCGCGAAGAGTGCCCAGCCATAGGACAGGTCTTCCCATCGCATCCAGCCGAGCTGGTAGAGGAGCGGGATCAGTAGATGCTGCTCGATCCAGCCGGCGGTCAGATCAAACGGGTCAGGCATCGGCACAGGCTCCAGCAGCGCCGCCGCGGCGCCGCATTGGTGCGTCATCTGGTATGTAGGGGATGCACTGCAAGCGGTTGACCTGCCGCGATCTATCAGGGGGCTGTGGCGTTGAGAAAGATGCCATGCGGCTGTCGGCCGACCTCCACCGTGTGCAGCTCCCCGGTGGTCGGGTTCAACACCGCGATCTTTTCGATGAAGCGGCAGGTGATCCAGATCGTCCCGTCGGGGGCGAAGGCCAGGTCGTCGGGCCCGCCCGGCACGCGGTAGGTACGCAACGTCGCTAGCGAGGCGGCATCGAGCATCGTGATGGTTCCGCCGGCGCGGTTGTTGACATAGACCTGCTTGCCATCGGGCGAGGCGAACAACTGATGCGCCCCGCTGCCGGTGTGGATGCGGTTGATCACCTTGCCGTCCGCTGGATCGACCTCGGCGACATAATCGGCACCCATGTCGGCCACCAGGACGTGGCCGCGATTCCACAACACGCCAGCCGGCGTGCTGCCCACCGGCACATCCCAGATCACCGCGAGCTGGGTCAGGTCGATCGCCGCCAGCCGGTTCGATCCCTGCAGCGAGACATAGACCTTGCTCGAATCCGGAGAGAAGGCGAGGTGGCTTGGCATCGACGCGATGGGGAAGCGTCTGACCAGCTTCATGGTCCCGGCGTCGTAGACATCGACCTGATCGCGCGCGAGGCCGTTCACCACCAGCCATTTCCCGTTCGGGCTGAACCCGAACTGATACGGGTCGGCGACTGCCAGGCGTTGCTTGACCGCGCCGGTACTGGGGTCGAGGAAGAACATCGCGTTGCCGACGGTATCCCCCACCAGCAGGTATTTGCCGTCCGGACTGAGCACTAAATGGTGCGGTTCACGCAGCATCGGTACGCGGCGCAACTCGACCAGCGTCGTCATGTCGATCAGGCTGACCGAAGCGCTGCGCGAATTGACGACGAAGGCAAGGCCGGCGGCGGCGGCTGGTGGGGCAAACAATGCTGCCAGAAGGCATAGCAGCGGCAGGCGGGCGGCGAGGCGCATCGGCAAGGACCTTGTGACGGCGGCGGAGGCTGCCTACGCCACTGCCGCGGTCTTGGGCAAGCGGGACGGCCGTGCCGCCACGGACGCTGACGTCTCGCCGGCGAAGACCGCGGCGACGAAACTGAACAACACCGAGGCGGGAGTCGAGATCAACACATTATCAGTAACCGCGTGCGCCGCGAAGGCGATGAAGATCAGCCGCATGATGTGCCGCTCGGCGCGCGGCAGGCGGCGTGTACGGCGAACTGCCCAGAGCACGAAGGCGACGACCAGCAGAGCGCGCCCGATCTGTCCGCCCTCGACCTGCATCCGCAGATATTCGTTGTGCGCCGCCCAGGTCTGCAGGAGCTGCGCCACTTGGCCTTCGGGCGGGATGATGAAATTGCCCGCCCCGAGGCCCCAGCCGAACCAGTAGGATTGGGCGGCTGCCTGCTCGAACGGCGGCCAGAGGAGGTCACGGCCGCTGAGATCGGTCGAGTCGGTGGCGAGCAGGTTGAACAGCCGGATGTCGGACAGGGCGGGGTCCAGCAGCGCAAGCGCCGGCAGCAGGGTAGCTGCGCCGAGCAGCAGCAGCCAGCGACGCCGGGTGGGCATGCAAGGCGCCGGGATGAACGCGAGTGCCAGGGTCGTGACGGCGACGCCGTAGGCCAGCGGCGCGCGCGCGCCGGTCAGGATCAGGATCACGAAGTTGGCCCCGAGCAGCGTCAGGTCGGTGCGACCACCGCCGCGATAGAGGCGGATCAGGCAGGCATAGACCGCCGCCAGGCAGACCCCGGCAAGGAAGGCCGGGTGGCCCAGTCCGACGAGGCGCACGCCGCCCGAGTCGACGAAGAGCGGCCGCAGGCCGGCGATGTCCAGTGTCGCGCCACCGACCACGCTCAGCAACGGAATCCAGCGGGTGGCCCGGATCATCGCTGCTGCCCAGTCGCGCGGCGGGCGGCTGAAGCAAAATGCGAAAGGGGCGACCGATCCGGCCAGGGAGCGCAGGCTGTCAGCCGCGCTAAGACCTGGATGCAGCCCGTGCACCAGGCCGATGGCAAAGATTCCCAGATAGGCCCAAGCCGGATTGAACGCGTCCAGCCGCGGACCGTAGCGCAGCGTGCACAGCGCGGCGAGGCCGAGCTGCGCCGCCTTCACCGCGGCGATGGTCGCCCCATAGGCGGTGGGGTCGATCAGGTCGTGCAGCGTCATTTCCAGCGAGACACCGGCCAGCAGCAACCAGGCGACGCTGAAGCCGATCAGATGGCGCCACGCGAGGACGGCGAGCCCGAGTGCCGCCGCGGCACCAAGCAGCGGCAAAAGAATATCCGGGGCCAGCCCGCCGACGGTGAGAATCGCCGCGAAGAGCAAACACAGACGGGCCGTTCCCGGGGACAGCAAGTGTGTCGCGCGGAGCATACCCGTGCTTATCCGCCTGGGATGAACAACCCGCTAATGCGTTGCGCCTCTTTCGCGCACGGCGTCGCTGAGGAGCTGCCGCAATTTCGATCAGATTCACGACTGCGTGACCCGGATCGGGCAGGCCGGTGTCGCACGGGCCTCGATGCCGGGGCAAAGGTGCCGCCAACGCAGTTGGCATAGGCGTTGCGTAGCCGCAGTCCGGGGCGGTTGGGCGCAGCGTACCGGCACGTGTCGGCGCGCAGCAAACTGTCTGCCTTCACCTCGACTAGGACACCTCCAGGACAGAACAGGCAAACAGGAAAAACACTCATGGCACCTGTCGATACCACGATCACCCGCCGCGGCCTGGGAGGCCTCGGCGCTGCCGCGCTCACGCTGGCCGCCATGGGCGCGGTCAAGGAGTCGGTCACGTCGGCCGCGGCACAAACTGCGCCGTCCGGCGGCACCATCAAGGTAGGCATCCTTCACTCGCTGTCCGGCACCATGGCGATCAGCGAGACGACGTTGAAGGACGTCATGCTGATGCTGATCGACATCCAGAACAAGAAAGGCGGCCTGCTCGGCAAGAAGCTTGAGCCCGTGGTGGTCGACCCGGCATCGAACTGGCCGTTGTTCGCCGAGAAGGCGCGCGGCCTGCTGTCGGTTGACAAGTGCGCGGCAGTGTTCGGCTGCTGGACCTCCGTGTCGCGCAAATCGGTGCTGCCGGTGTTCGAGGAACTGAACGGCATCCTGTTCTATCCGGTGCAGTACGAGGGCCAGGAGTGCAGCCGCAACGTGTTCTACACCGGGGCGGCACCGAACCAGCAGGCGATACCGGCGGTCGACTACCTGATGACCGAGGAGAAGGTGACCCGCTGGGTGTTGGCCGGCACGGACTACGTCTATCCGCGCACCACCAATCAAATCCTGGAAGCCTATCTGAAGGTAAAGGGCATCAAGCCCGACGACATCATGATCAACTACACGCCGTTCGGCCATTCCGACTGGCAGAACATCGTTGCCTCGATCAAGAAGTTCGGTTCGGCCGGCAAGAAGACCGCGGTCGTCTCGACCATCAACGGTGACGCTAACGTGCCGTTCTATAAGGAGCTGGGCAACCAGGGCATCAAGGCGACGGACATTCCCGTGGTGGCGTTCAGCGTCGGCGAGGAAGAACTCGCCGGGATGGACACCAAGCCGCTGCTTGGTCACCTGGCCGCGTGGAACTATTTCGAGAGCGTCGACAATCCTGACAACAAGGCGTTCATCGACGCCTGGCACACTTTCATCAAGAACCCGAAGCGCACCACCAACGACCCGATGGAGGCGCACTATATCGGCTTCAACATGTGGGTGAAGGGCGTCGAGAAGGCCGGCACCATCGCGCCCAACGCGGTGATCGACGCGCTGATCGGCGTGGCAGTGCCGAATCTGTCCGGCGGCTACTCGGCGATGATGCCGAACCACCACATCACCAAGCCGGTGCTGATCGGCGAGATCCAGGCGGACGGGATGTTCAATATCGTCTCGCAGACGCCGGGCTTGGTGGTGGCAGCAGAATGGTCGCCCTATGTCGCCGATACCAAGGACCTGATCGGCGACTGGCGTGAGCCGCTGCATTGCGGCGCCTACAACGTGAAGACGCATACCTGCGGCGCCGGCGGCGGCAAGAAGGCCTGACGCCGATCTGGTTGCATGGCTTGGGTGGGCCGGCGCATCCTGCCCACCCAAGCAAGCCGCAGGAAGGAAGCCGGATGCGCCGTTTGTTTGGCCTGCTGATCATCGCCCTGCTGGTGCTGGCGCCGGTCTCCGGACGTGCTGATGACGCCGATGACGGCTTTACCGCACTCGCGTCGGGCAACTTCGACATCATCCGCCATGGCGTCGAACTGCTGGCCTTCTCCGGCCATCCGCAGGCGCTGGCGGTGCTGTCCGCGCTGCAGGCAGGCCGGCTGTATGTGCGCGCCGACCATACGCTGTTCATCAAGACCGATGACGGTGGGTTCCTCGACGCCACCACCGGCAAGCCGGCGCCGGACGTGATGGCGAGCGGCGTCAAGCAGGTGCGCATGAACAACCCGGTGCGCGGCGAGGTCGAGGCGGCGCTCGGCAGCCTGCAGTTGCTGTTGGGTAACGCGGACGCGCGGCTCGCCGCCGCCGAAGCCGTGTTCCATTCGCATGATCCAGCGGCGCTGCCCGCATTGGACAAGGCGATCGCCAGGGAAACGGACCCGGCCGTGAAGCAGCGCATGGCGCAGGCGCACGCCGCCGCGTTGCTGTTTTCCGACGGCGCCACGGACGCGGCCCGGCTGGCCGCAGTCGCGACGATCCGTGCGCGCGGGGACCTCGACAGCCGGGCGCTGCTCGATTCACTGACGAACCAGCCGCCGGCGGTCGCCGCCGCGGCCCGCATCGCCGTGGTGGCGATCGACCGGGTGCTGGAGATGTGGTCGTTCGCCCAGAGCGTGTATTACGGACTCAGCCTGGGGTCGGTGTTGCTGCTCGCCGCCGCCGGCCTTGCCGTCACCTTCGGCGTGATGGGCGTGATCAATATGGCGCACGGCGAGATGGTGATGATTGGCGCCTACGTCACTTTCATGGTGCAGCAGGTGATCCGTGCCGCGGCGCCAGGGTTGTTCGGCATCAGCCTGCTGATCTCGGTGCCGTTGTCGTTCATTGTCGCGGGCATCCTTGGCATCATCATCGAGCGCACGCTGATCCGCTGGCTGTATGGCAGGCCGCTGGAGACGCTGCTGGCGACCTGGGGGTTGTCGCTGGTGCTGCAGCAGGCGGTGCGCTCGATCTTTGGCGCCAACAATCGCGATGTTGGCACGCCGGACTGGATGAGCGGGGCAACCCAGTTTGGCGGCCTGACGATCACGTTCAACAGGCTCTATATTATTATCTTCGCGGCGATGGTATTGGCGGCGCTGATGGCCTCGCTGCGCTTTACGTCGCTTGGACTGTCGATGCGCGCGGTGACGCAGAACCGGCAGATGGCGGCGGCGATGGGCATCCGCACGCCGTGGATCGACGCGCTGACCTTCGGACTCGGCTCCGGCGTCGCCGGCATGGCGGGCGTGGCGCTCAGCCAGATCGACAATGTCTCGCCCAATCTCGGTCAAGGCTACATCATCGACAGCTTCATGGTCGTGGTGTTCGGCGGCGTCGGCAATTTGTGGGGTACGGTGGTCGGCGCGCTGACGCTGGGCATCGTCAACAAGTTTCTTGAACCCGTCGCCGGCGCGGTGCTCGGCAAGATCGTTGTGCTGGTGCTGTTGATCCTGTTCATTCAGCGCCGGCCGCGCGGCATGTTCCCACTGAAGGGACGGGCGGCCGAGGCATGACCCGGCTGTCGCGCACGACTACAATCGTCCTGGTACTGGGCGGAGCCATCCTGCTTGCCCTGCTCAATCTGATGACCGATCCCAGCGCGCCGGTGCACGCCTCGACCTATGTGGTGTCGCTCGCCGGCAAGTATCTGTGTTTAGCGATGTTGGCCCTGGCGGTCGATCTGGTGTGGGGGTTTGCCGGCATCCTGACGCTCGGCCACGCCGCGTTCTTCGCGCTCGGCGGCTACGCTATGGGCATGTACCTGATGCGCCAGATCGGCGTGCGCGGCGTCTATAGCAATCCGATCCTGCCCGATTTCATGGTGTTCCTAGGCTGGCATGAGCTGCCCTGGTACTGGTACGGCTTCGACTGGTTCGCCTTTGCCGCGGTGATGGTGGTACTGGTGCCCGGCATCCTGGCGCTGGTGTTCGGTTGGCTGGCATTCCGCTCGCGGGTCACCGGTGTCTACCTGTCGATTATCACGCAGGCGCTGACTTATGCGCTGCTACTGGCGTTCTTCCGCAACGACATGGGGTTCGGAGGCAACAACGGCATGACCGACTTCAAGGACATCCTCGGCTACAACGTGCAGGCAGAGAGCACGCGCTGCGCGTTGCTGGTCATCACCGCGGCGTTCCTGAGCGGGCAATTCCTGGTGGCGCGCTATCTGGTCACCTCGCGCTTCGGCAAGGTGCTGATCGCGGTGCGCGACGCCGAATCGCGCACGCGCTTCCTGGGCTACCGACCGGAGGCGTACAAGCTGGTGGTCTGGGTGGTGTCCGCGGTGATGGCCGGCATCGGTGGTGCCCTGTATGTCCCGCAGGTCGGCATCATCAATCCGTCGGAATTCGCCCCCGGCAACTCGATCGAGGCGGTGATCTGGGTCGCGGTCGGCGGACGCGGCACCCTGTCCGGCGCCATCCTGGGCGCGATACTGGTGAATTTGGGGAAGACCTGGTTCACCTCCGTGTTGCCGGAATGGTGGCTCTACGCGCTCGGCGCCATGTTCATCTTTGTCACCCTACTGCTGCCTCGCGGGCTGATGGGCTTGATGCCGCGTCGGCGGCACACGGACGGGGTCGACGCGGCGGTGGCCGCGCAGGAGGCGGCGACTGAGCGGGAAGTCGCGGCGGCGCACGAGGCAGTGGAATGAGCGGCGACACGGTGCAGAGCGGCGACACGCTGCTTTATCTCGATGGCGTGACGGTGAGCTTCGATGGGTTCCGAGCGCTGAACGCGCTCTCGCTGGTGCTGGAAGCCGGTGAGATGCGCGCGGTGATCGGGCCGAACGGCGCCGGTAAGACGACGATGATGGACGTAGTCACGGGTAAAACGCGGCCCGACCAGGGCAAGGTGGTGTTCGGCAAGGACACCGACCTGACGCGCATGGACGAGCCGGCGATCGCCGCCATGGGCATCGGACGCAAGTTTCAAAAGCCGACCGTGTTCGAGCCGCACACCGTGTGGGACAACCTGCTGCTGTCTCTCGCCGAGGACCGCCGGCCGCGCTTCACCCTGTGGGCGCGCGAGACCGCATCGGAGAAGCAGCGGATCGAGGAAATTCTGGAGACCACGCGACTGACCGAGCAGCGCTGGCGGCAGGCTGCCGCACTGTCGCACGGACAGAAGCAGTGGCTGGAAATCGGCATGCTGTTGGCGCAGGAGCCGCAATTGCTGCTGGTCGATGAGCCGGTGGCGGGGATGACGGATTCCGAGACCGAACAGACCGCCGAACTCCTGCGTGAGATCAACAAGACGCGCAGCGTGGTGGTGGTAGAGCACGACATGGCCTTCGTCCGTGCATTGGGCGTGAAAGTGACGGTGCTGCACGAAGGCGCGGTGCTGTCCGAGGGGTCGATCGATCACGTCAGCGAGGATCCGCGGGTGATCGAAGTGTATTTGGGCCGCTAGATGCTGGAAGTCCATCACGTTGATCTGCACTACGGCGCGGCAATCGCACTGCGCCAGGTATCCATCACCGCCGAGGTGGGTGCGGTGACATGCCTGCTGGGGCGCAATGGCGTCGGCAAGACCTCGTTGCTGCGGGCGATCGTAGGGGCGCATCCGATCACGCGAGGCACCATCCGCTGGGAAGGTGCCAATATCACTAAGCTGCCGACCTTTGAACGAGCGCGGCGCGGCATCGCCTGGGTACCGCAGGGGCGCGACATCTTTCCGCTGTTGACGGTGCGGGAGAATCTGGAGACCGGCTTCGCCGTCTTGCCGCGCGGCCAGCGCAGGGTGTCGGACGAGATCTTCGAGCTGTTTCCGGTACTGAAGACCATGCTGCGCCGGCGCGGCGGCGACCTGTCCGGCGGCCAGCAACAGCAACTTGCGATCGGGCGTGCGCTGGTGACCAAACCGCGTCTGCTGGTGCTGGACGAGCCGACCGAGGGCATCCAGCCCAGCATCATCAAGGATATTGGCCGGGTGATCGCGTTGTTGCGGTCGCGCGGCGACATGGCCATTCTGCTGGTCGAACAGTATTTCGACTTTGCCCGGGAACTGGCGCAGACGATCGCGGTGATGGACCGCGGCGACATCGTGCTGTCCGGGCGGCGGGAGGAGCTCGACGAAACGGATGTACGACGCCGCCTGTCTGTCTGAACCCGAGACGCTGCAGCGTGCGGTCGGCGAGCTGACGGTCTCGGTCCGCCGGCGCGACGCGGCCACGCTACTGGACGGGTTGCGCCAGGTGGGCTGCCTGAAGGCGCGGTTTCCGCGGGCGCTGGTGCCAGGATGGATTGACGTGGTGACGCTGAACACCTCGGGTGGCATCGCTGGTGGGGATCGACTCGACAGTGCGTTCGATGTGCGGACGGGCGCGCGAGCGTCAATCGCGGCACAGGCGGCGGAGCGGTTCTATCGTGCGCTGCCGGGCAGCGCGCCGGCGCTTGTGCGCACGCGGATCGGCGTCGCCTCCGGAGCGGCCGCAGAGTGGCTGCCGCAGGAGACGATCCTGTTCGATCGCTGTGCGCTGGACCGGCGGCTGGAGGTGGATCTCGCGGATGACGCCTGGTTCCTCGGTGTGGAATCGCTGGTCTTCGGCCGCGCCGCCATGGGTGAGGTGGTCGAACAAGCGAGGCTGCGCGACCTGATACAGGTGCGGCGCGGCGGGCGGTTGCTTTGGCATGATGCAGTACGGCTCGAAGGCGAGGTTGCGGTGATTCTGCAACGCAAGGCGGTGGCGGATGGCGCGCGCGCTGTAGCGACATTGGTGCATGTCGCGCGTGATGCGGAGACGGCGCTGGAAGCTGTGCGTGCCGTCTTGCCGAGCGAGGCAGGGGCGAGTGCCTGGAATGGAATGCTGATCGCGCGCATTCTCGCCGACGGCAGCGCGGCGCTACGGGCCTCGGTGACAGCAGTGCTGCGTGTGCTGCGTGGTGAACGACCACTGCCGCGGGTATGGACGTGCTGAGGGAACGGGCCGAATGAACCTGACGCCGAGAGAGAAGGACAAGCTGCTGATCAGCATGGCCGCAATGGTTGCGCGCCGGCGACTGGAGCGCGGGGTAACGCTGAATCATCCCGAGGCGGTCGCGCTGATTACCGATTTTGTGGTCGAAGGCGCCCGCGATGGAAAGACCGTCGCCGACCTGATGGAGGCCGGCGCCAAAGTGATCACGCGCGCGCAGGTGATGGAGGGTGTCGCCGAAATGATCCACGACGTGCAGGTCGAAGCGACGTTCCCCGACGGAACCAAACTCGTCACCGTGCACGAGCCGATCCGATGATGGCCGGGTTGATCCCCGGATCAAGTCCGGGGCCGGCCATGACGATTGTTGCCAAACAGGTAGTCCCATGATCCCCGGCGAAATCCTCACCCAGCCCGGCGACATCGAACTCAACGCTGGTCTGGCCCGCACCACGCTCACCGTCGCCAACACCGGTGATCGGCCCATCCAGGTCGGCAGCCACTACCACTTCGCCGAAACCAACCCTGCCCTCTCGTTCGACCGCGCTGCCGCCCGTGGCCAGCGGCTCGACATCGCCGCCGGCACCGCGGTCCGTTTCGAGCCCGGCCAGACCCGCGAGGTCACGCTGGTCCCCTACCGCGGCAAGCGCGTCGTCTACGGCTTCCGCGCCGCCGTCATGGGAGCACTCGACTGATGGCCCGCATCACCCGCGCCGCCTATGCCGACATGTTCGGCCCCACCACGGGCGATCGCGTGCGCCTGGCCGACACCGAACTGTTCGTCGAGGTCGAGCGCGACCTGACGGTCTATGGCGACGAGGTAAAGTTCGGCGGCGGCAAGGTGATCCGCGACGGCATGGGCCAGTCGCAGGCCGCGCAGGCCGAGGGCGCGGTGGACACCGTCATCACCAACGCGCTGATCATCGACCACTGGGCCATCGTCAAGGCCGATGTCGCGATCACCAACGGCCGCATCGCCAAAGTCGGCAAGGCCGGCAACCCCGACATCCAGCCCGGCGTCGACATCATCATCGGTCCGGGCACCGAGGTGATCGCCGGCGAGGGCAAGATCCTGACCGCCGGCGGCATCGACAGCCACATCCACTTCATCTGCCCGCAACAGGTGGATGACGCGATCGCCTCCGGCGTCACCACGCTGATCGGCGGCGGCACCGGCCCCGCGACCGGCACCGCCGCCACCACCTGCACGCCCGGCCCCTGGCACCTCGCGCGCATGCTGCAGGCGGCGGAAGGCCTGCCCGTCAACCTCGCCTTTGCCGGCAAGGGCAACGCGTCGCAGCCCGCGGCGCTGGAGGAGATGGTCCGCGCCGGCGCCGCCTGCCTGAAGCTGCACGAGGACTGGGGCACCACGCCCGCCGCGATCGACAATTGCCTCTCGGTCGGCGATCGTTACGACGTGCAGGTGATGATCCACACCGACACTCTGAACGAGTCGGGCTTCGTGGAAGACACCATCGCCGCCTTCAAGGGCCGCACCATCCACACCTTCCACACCGAGGGTGCCGGCGGCGGCCACGCGCCCGACATCATCAAGGTTGCCGGCCTGCCCAACGTGCTGCCCAGTTCGACCAACCCGACGCGCCCCTACACGGCGAACACGCTGGATGAGCATCTCGACATGCTCATGGTGTGCCATCACCTCGACAGCGCGATCCCGGAAGACGTTGCCTTTGCGGAAAGCCGCATCCGCAAGGAAACCATCGCCGCCGAGGACATCCTGCACGATCTCGGCGCGCTCTCGATGATGTCGTCGGACAGCCAGGCGATGGGCCGCGTCGGCGAAGTGATCATCCGCACATGGCAGACCGCGCACAAGATGAAGACGCAGCGCGGGGCCTTGCCCGGCGACGGCGCGGCCGACAACGCGCGGGTGAAACGCTACATCGCCAAATACACCATCAACCCGGCGATCGCGCAGGGCATGGCGCGGGAGATCGGCTCCATCGAGGCCGGCAAGCTGGCCGATCTTGTGCTGTGGTCGCCGGCGTTCTTCGGCGTGAAGCCCGACCTGGTGATCAAGGGCGGCAGCATCGCCTGCGCGCCGATGGG
>Ga0209415_10007623_pt1 | contig 18861 bp, 13 predicted proteins | sample PeaSoiSIISIP2007_FD_187696 | JGI IMG/M metagenome (GOLD analysis project Ga0209415, IMG submission 187696) | Peat soil microbial communities from Weissenstadt, Germany - SII-SIP-2007 (SPAdes) (version 2) | ecosystem: Environmental > Terrestrial > Soil > Wetlands > Peat | place: Germany...
GGATGCCCTCGCCGATCACCCGCCGCGACAAGGTCGCGGCTTGCGCCGCATCGATCGCGGCATAGAGAATGTGCGCGGTCATCGCCCAGGGCATCGCGGCGAGCGCACGAAACGGCGCGAAATCGCTGGCCTCGAGCGCGGCGAGCGGCGCCGTCACCACGGGCAGCGCGACATGGCTGTCGACCGCGGCGCGGCCGTGGCCGGGGATGTGCTTCAGCACCGGCAGCACGCCGCCCGCGAGCAGCCCCGCGCAGACCGCGCGGCCGAGCGTCGTCACCATTGCCGCGTCGCTGCCGTAGGCGCGGTCCCCGATCACCGGGTCGGCGCCGGGCGCGGGCAGGTCCAGCACGGGCATGCAATCGACGGTGATGCCGAGTGACGCGAGATCGTCCGCGATGAGGCGCGCGCCGAGCAGCGCCGCTTCGGCGGCAAGCGCCGGGCCGAGCGCGCCGATCGCCGCTGCTGCCGGATAGGCCGGCCAATGCGGCAGCGTGAGGCGCGCGACCCGCCCGCCCTCCTGGTCGATCAGCACCGGCGCGTCATCGCGGCCGACGCAATCGCGCAGCGCGGCGACGAGGCGCCGCACCTGCTCGGGCGACTGGCAATTGCGCTGAAACAAAATGAATCCGAGCGGCGCCGCCGCACGGAAGAAGGCGCGCTCCTCGTCGCTAAGCTCCGATCCGCCGAGGCCGAAGATCACCGCGCGCGGCTCACTGTCTGACAAGGATGCACCCGATGTTGCGCTGCTTCAATTCGGCGCAGAGGCGCTCGCCCTCGGCGGGGTCGGCAAAGCGCCCGGCCTCGATGCGGTAGAAGACGCCGCGCTCGCCGAGATCGGCGCGCACCGCATCGGCCTGAAGCTTGCCGAGCAATTCGGGCTCGACCTGCTTGAGCCGGTCCCATTCCCGCTGCGCCTCTTCGACCGAGCGCACCGAACCCAGTTGCAGGCGATAGCCCGACCCCGCCGCCGCCGGCGGCAGGCTGGCCGTGCGTGCCGCCGGTGTCGGCGGCGCGGCAGGCTTGGGCGGTGCGGTCGCGTCTGGAGAGGCGGGCGGCGGCACGGGTTGCGGCGGGGAAGCCGCCGCCGGCGCCGGCGGCGGAAGCGCAGGCGCGCGAGCCGGCGTCACGGCTTCGACGGGCGGCGTCCGCGCGGCCTGCGCCGGTTGCGCGCTGACCGGAGGCGGTGGCGGCTGAACCGCCGCCGCGGGCGCCGCCGGCGGCGCGGCCTCCGGCGCCGGCGTATCGACGAGTGCGGGCTCCGGCGCCGTCGGACGCGGCAACGGCGCTTCCGGCGACGGCAGCAGCTGTTCGACCCGCGAATCGAGCGGCTGTTGCCGGTTGAGGATGTAGATGTTCTGGTCGGGGACCTGCATGCCGCCGGGCTGAGCCGGCGGAGCCTTGATCGGCCGCTGATCGGCGCGGATCAGCGGCACCTCGCCGCCGGCGCGGCGACTCATCACGCGATAGCCGACCCACAGCACGGCGGTGATCGCGGCGAGCAGGATGAGAACGGCGATCGCGGCGGAGATCGGCTGGTTGCGGCCGCGGCGACGGGGCTCGGTCGCGCGCGCCTCGACCTCGTCGGTTTCGATTTCAGACCGATAGGACATCACCGCATCTCCTCGACCGGCTCGACGCCGAAGACGCGCAGTCCCGAGGCGACAACGAAGGCCACGCCCTGCACCAGCGCGAGCCGCGCCAGCGTGAGTTCGGACGCGCCGCTCACCAGGAAGCGCAGGCTCTCGTCGTCCTTGCCCTTGGTCCACAGCCCGTGGAAGGCGGCGGCGAGATCGTGAAGGTAGAAGGCGATGCGATGCGGCTCGTGCATTTCCGCCGCGCTGGCGATGAGCCGGGGCCAATTGGCGAGCTGGCGGATCAGCGCGATCTCCTCCGGCTCGGCGAGACGATCGAGCGGCGCCCGCGCCAGGGCCGCGGGCGCGAGCGCGTCGGCGCTGAAGCTGTCGCGCGCATGGCGCAGCACGGAGGATGCCCGCGCATGGGCGTACTGGACATAGAAGACGGGATTGTCCTTCGACTGCTCGACCACCTTGGCGAAATCGAAATCCAGCGTCTGGTCGTTGCGCCGGGTCAGCATGACGAAGCGGAAGACGTCCTTGCCGACCTCATCGACGACCTCGCGCAAGGTGACGAAGGTGCCGGCGCGCTTCGACATGCGCACGGGCTGGCCGCGGTCGTAGAGATTGACGAGCTGGCACAGCTTCACGTCGAGCGATCCCTTGCCGCGGGTCAGCGCCGTAACCGCCGCCTGCATGCGCTTGACGTAGCCGCCGTGGTCGGCGCCCCAGACATCGATCATCTCGGCGAAGCCGCGGCGGTACTTGTCGAAGTGATAGGCGATGTCGGCGGCGAAATAGGTCCAGGAGCCGTCCGCCTTCTTGAGCGGGCGGTCGACATCGTCGCCGAATTGGCTCGAGCGGAACAAGGTCTGCGGCCGCTTCTCCCAATCCTCGGGCAGCTTGCCCTTGGGCGGCTCGAGAATGCCGACATAGATCAGGCCCTGCGTCTCGAGGTCGGCCAGCGCCTGCTCGATCGCGCCGGATTCGGCGATCGCGCGCTCGGAAACGAAGACCGCATGCTCGATGCCGAGCGCCGCCAGATCGTTGCGGATCATGCCGAGCATGGCATCGACGGCAAAGTCCCCGAGCGCCGGCAGCCATTCCGCTTCCGGCGCTTGCAGCCACTTCGCGCCGTCGCGCCGCGCCAGCGCGCGCCCCGTGTCCTTCAGATAATCGCCGGGGTAGAACCCGTCAGGGATCGGGCCGATCGCCTCGCCGAGCGCTTCGCGATAGCGCAGATGAACCGAGCGCACGAGCGCATCGACCTGGGCCCCGGCGTCGTTGACGTAGTACTCGCGCGTCACCTCGAAGCCCGCCTTCGCCAGCAGATTGGCGAGCGCATCGCCGACCACCGCGCCGCGGCCATGCCCGACATGCATCGGCCCGGTGGGATTGGCCGAGACATATTCGACATTGACCCGCCGTCCCGCGCCCATCGTCGCATCGCCATAGGCAGGCCCGGCGTGCAGCACTTCGGCGAGGCGCGCCTGCCAGAAGGACGGCGCGAGCCTCAAATTGAGAAAGCCCGGGCCGGCGATCTCGGCGGAGGCGACATCGGGCTGCCGCCGCAGCCGCGCCGCCAACAGCTCGGCCAGCGCGCGCGGCGCTTGCTTCGCTTCCTTGGCCAGCACCATGGCGGCGTTGGTCGAGAGATCGCCATGCGCGGGATCGCGCGGCGGCTCGACCGCGGTGCGGCTCGCATCGAGCCCCTGCGGCAGCGCGCCTTCGCGCCCGAGCGCCTCGATCTCGGCCCGGATCACCGCTTGAAAATGGTCGAAAAGATTCATCACGTCGTGGCGTAGCGGTCGAACAGCCGGTAATGCTCGTCGAGGGCATAGCGGTCGGTCATGCAGGCGATGTAGTCGGCGACGACCCGCGCCGTCTCGGCGGTGCCTGGCCCCTGGGTCAAGGCTCGCCATTCCGTCGGCAGGCAGTGCGGCTCGTCCAGGAACAGGCGGAACAGCTCGCTGACGATGCGGCGCGCCTTCGACGCCATGCGCATGACGCGGTAGTGGTGGTACATGCGCTCGCTGAGCAGCGCGCGCAGCGCCCGGTCATGCGCGCGCATGGTCTCGGAGAAGGCCACGACCGGCCGGCCGAGCGCGCGAATGTCGGCGACGCTGCGGATCTTGGCCTCGCCGAGCCGCCGCCGCGTCTCCGCCACGAGGTCGGAGACCATGCGGTCGATGAGCCGGCGGATCACCTCGTGCACCAGCCGCGTCGCCTCGAGCCCGGGGTAACGGTCCATCACCTCGGCGAAGACCGGTCCCACCAGCGGCACCTCGGCGAGTTCCTGCACGGTGAAGAGGCCGGCGCGCAGGCCGTCGTCGATGTCGTGATTGTTGTAGGCGATGTCGTCCGAGAGCGCGGCAACTTGCGCCTCGGCCGAAGGCCAGCTCTCGAGCTCGAGATCATGCTCCCGGCCATAGGCGGCGATGGTCGGCGGCAGCGCCTCGAGCCCCCTCCCCTTGAGCGGCCCGTTGTGCTTCACCGTGCCCTCGAGCGCTTCCCATGTCAGGTTGAGCCCGTCGAAATCGGCATAGCGCCGCTCGAGCTTGGTTAAGAGCCGCAGGGTCTGATCGTTGTGCGAGAAGCCGCCAAAGGGCCGCATCGCCGCATCGAGCGCCTCCTCGCCGGCATGGCCGAAGGGCGTGTGGCCGAGATCATGGGCCAAGGCCAGGGCCTCCGCGAGATCCTCGTTGAGCGCCATGGCGCGCGCGATGCTGCGCGCAATCTGCGCCACTTCGAGGCTGTGGGTGAGCCGGGTGCGGTAGTGGTCGCCCTCGTGATAGACGAAGACCTGCGTCTTGTATTGCAGGCGGCGAAAGGCGGCGCAGTGGATGATGCGGTCGCGGTCGCGCTGGAAGACCGAGCGCTGCTGGCTTTCCGGCTCGGGATGAAGCCGGCCGCGGCTTTCTTCGGGGCGGCTGGCGTAAGGGGCGAGCGGCGCCGGAATCGTCATGCGCCGCAACCTACAATCGATGCCCGAGGCTTGCAACGCCGGCCCGGAGTCTCAGCGGCGATTTGACAAGCGGCAAGAACTGCTTAAATAGAGGTGGCGCAGTTTCGAGCGCAAATTTTGGGAGTGCTTCATGGCGGAAGGCGGCGGCATCGCCGGGGAAAGACAGGTTGCCTTGAGCGAGAGCGCGGCGCGGCGAATCGCCCAGCTCCGGATCGAGGAGAACGCGCCCGACGCCTTTCTGCGTCTGGCGGTCTCCGGCGGCGGCTGTTCCGGCTTCCAATATGGCTTCAGCTTCGACGACACGCGGCAGGACGGCGATGTCGTCTTCGCGCGCGACGGCGTCGCGCTGGTGATCGACGCGGTCTCGCTCGAGCTGGTGCAGGGCGCCGAGATCGATTTCGTCGAAGACCTGATGGGCGCCTATTTCCAGGTGCGCAATCCCAACGCCGCGTCCTCTTGCGGCTGCGGCAATTCCTTCTCCGTGGGTTGAGCGCGGGGCGCGCGCGGCAAGCGGTGAAGATCGCCACCTGCTTCCTGCCATCGTAAATATTTCAATCACTTGGCTGTAAATGCAGCGCCAGTGTCGTCCGATTGTTCTTGGCGCGCTGTAACGGGCAGCGCTCGCTTTCCTCGCCGGCCCATGGGACCGGAGGAAGCCATGCGGGGCTGCCGATTTTGTAAACCGAAGGTCGGAAGTTCAATCCTCTCACCCGGCACCATCTTCCTCGGGCGCGTCCACTCGATCGGAATCGACTCTAAGATGAGCGGGGAGTCGAGGCGCGCAAGCGGAAGGCAGGCATCCCGATATGACAAACTCGCGGCCAGCTATCTGGCCTTCATCAAGCTCGCATCGATTCGAATTTGGCTGCGCGCTAATGAGTCCGGAGCCTAGTCTAGTCGCATTGGCACGAGCGTCGTCTCCGGCTTCACTCCACGGCAGCCATTTCGGACCAATGCGGGTCAGCGGTGGGGCGGCCTAGTCGTGTTGCTGTTGCGCTTTTTATGCACTATTGACGATGCAGTGCCTGCGGTGTGCGCCGCCTGAACGGCGCGCATCTGATCGTGATCGGCGGCTGGATCGGGCTCGAGGTCGCCGCGATGGCGCAGAAGGGGGACTAAGCGCCATGGTAATCAAATCGCTGGACTTAAGCGCGAGCGGCGGTGCGGGCCGGCGGACGCCGACCACGCAAACGCATTTATGAACCCCGCCAAGCCCTAGGCCGCGGCTGTTGGCCTAAAGCAGCGTTTTCGACGGAAAACTAGGTTTCTGTGCGCCTGATGACGCAACAAAGGAACGCCAAGACGGATTGATATCGGCCAGAATGCGTCGGTGCTGGAACCGTGCTTCGGCGAGCCCGTGGTGATCGCGTCACTGCTTGTCGAGGACCACTACGGGCAACCGATCAGATCTCCTTGGAACGGAGGAACGCAATGGACGTAGCAAAGGCGCAGGCAAAAATTGGCGATCAAGACAGGGAAATGCTTAGGCCGCAGGCTCGCCGCGCCATTTGGGGAGCTTTCCTGGGGTTCTTTGTCGACAATTACGACATTTTCCTACCCGCCATCGCGCTCACTCCCGCCATGATTTATTTCATCCCGCAGAATGTACCCCCTGCGACCGCCGCAATCGCCTCCGCGATGATCTTCGCGACGACGCTGATCGGTAGGCCGTTGGGCGCCTTTATATTCGGGCACTTCGCGGACACCATCGGCAGAAAGCGCATCACTGTGATCTCGGTAACGGGTTTCGGAGTGGTGACCTTACTAATTGCCGTCCTGCCGGGGTATGAGCATTGGGGTGCTGCGGTGATCTGGATTTTGATCGTTTTGCGCTTGATCGACGGAATCTTCCTAGGAGGGGAGTACACCTCGGCGAGTCCCCTCGCCCTGGAGTACTGCCCGAAGCCAAAGCGGGGGTTCTACGGCGCACTTATCCAAAGCGCGGCGTCGATAGGCGTGGCTACCATCTCCCTTATTACCCTGGCGGTCCTGCTCATATTCCCCGCCGGACGCCCGGACTCCCCGTACGCGCAAGTGGGATGGAGGATCCCGTTCATCGTCGGGGCGGTCATGGCCTTTGCGCTCGCCTACTACTACCATAACTCTGTCGAGGAGTCGGAGATCTGGCGTAAAGCGGAGCAAGCGGCGCACACCAAATCTCCCATCAAGACCCTGTTCAGCGGCGAGAACCTTCGGAGCTTCCTGCAAGTGTTCGTGGTCATGACCGGCTTCTGGCTGGCGTTGAACGCGGCCCTGGCCGTCATGCCCGGTCTGCTCGTTTCCCAGTTGGGGGTAAGAGGTATCAATCTTACGACCGCCCTCGTCATCGCTTATCTCGTGCTCGCCATCGTCTACGTTGTCGGTGGCGTGATCAGCCAGCGGATAGGGCGGCGAACATACTTGATGATTGCGAGCGCCGTCGCCGCCACGTTTGGGACGCTTTCCTATTACCTGCTTCTCAACACCGCTCCGGGCAATTTTCCCGCCATCATCCTGCTGACGACCATCACGACGGTCCTCGTCGTCGCGCCTGGTGCTCTCGGCACGGTATACATCAACGAGCGCTTTCACACCGCTATCCGCGCTTCGGGCTTCGGCCTGGGATACAGCCTCGCCATCATCCTGCCGGCATTCTACGTCTTCTATCAGGCCTGGCTCGCCAACTTCATGCCGTTCAAATATACGGTGCTTGTCCTGGTGGTGGCAGGGGCCCTCTTGATCTTTGTCGGGGCCGCCTGGGGACCCGAGACAAAAGATGTCGATTTCGGGACCACTGCTTCTCCCGGTAATCGCGAGAGGAGCTGAGCGTTTGCGGCGGCGATGACTTGCCGCCGCGATAAGATGCGTGACCCGACCGGGTTCAGCGCATCTGGCGGCATGTCCCGCCTTGATCGAAATTAAGCTGCCGTCACGTCCCCGCTGCGAGTTTGGCCTCCAGGACCCGTTCTGGAGTCAGCGGCAAGTCGTGCAGGCGAAGACCCGTCGCATCGGTCACTGCGTTGGCGATCGCCGCTGGCACGGCGACAATGCCTAATTCGCCGGCGCCCTTGGCCCCGAAGGGGCCGTCGGGCTCAAGCGCCTCGATGATGGTGGTGGAGATGGCGTGCGGGGCCTCGAGCGCGGTCGGCGCCTTGTAGTCCATCAGCGACGGATTGGCTAAGCGCGGACCGTCCCATACCAATTCCTCCGAGAGGGCAAAGCCCATGCCTTGGACGAAGCCGCCCTCCATCTGCACCTCGACCAGACGCGGATTGACGGCGCGGCCGACGTCGACGGCATACCAGGCGGCGAGCGGCTGAATCTTTCCCGTGGTCTCGTCGACCTCGATCTCGGTGGCGAGCGCGCAGAAGCTGAACACCCCGATGGCCCCGAACGGCAGCCCCGATGCCGCCGCCCGCTTGGGGTCGATGGTCGGATCCTCGTAGACCAGGGTCTTGGCCCCCACGATCGGCCCCCCCTTGGCCCAGTGGGCGCGGGCGGAAATCGCTGACAGCGGCAGACTGACGTTCGCGCCGCGGACGGCGACCATGCCACCATCTCGCAACTCGATGTCCGCGGTCCCGGCGTTCAGGATCGCGGCCGCATGTTCTTTGATCTGACGCTCGACTTCGGCGCAGGCCCCGACGACCGCTCGGCCGGTTGTGTAAGTGACGCGGCTGGCGGTGGTGCCCCAGTTATAGGGCGAGCCGTCGGTGTCGGGGCTGGCCACGGCCACCTTTTCAATGGGCAGCTTGAGGCTCTCGGCGCAGATCTGGGCAAGCACCGTGTCCGAACCCTGGCCGATGTCAACGGCGCCGGTATTGAGCACGACGGTGCCGTCCTCCAACAGCCGCACGATCGCCCCGGTTGCCAATAGGCCCGATATGTGGGCGCAAAGGGCGACGCCGCGGCCGTGCCGTTTCCCCGGTTCGGGCGCGCGCGGACGAACCTCGGCAAGTTGCTTGCGCACCGCCTCGATGCATTCGATCAGGCCGTTCGATTCCACCTTCTGCCCGCCGAACCAGCGATCGCCCTGCCGCATGGCGTTTTTCAGCCGGATCTCGAACCGATCCAGTCGCAGGCGGGATGCGATCTCGTCGATCTGAGTCTCGCCCGCCAAGGTCACCTGTGGATTCCCGAAGCCGCGAAAGGCGCCGAAACGCATTTTGTTGGTGTAGGCGACCCGCCCGTGGCAGCGGGCGTGCGCGAAGCGGTAAGGGCCGCACGCCATCAGCAGGCTGTAGCCGAGGACGCCGGGAGAATCATCGGCGAAAGCGCCGCCCTCCAGCAGCAGCTCGACGGCGCGGGCGACGAAGGTGCCATCTCGCTTCGCCCCGGTCTTGATGCGGATGCGGAAGGGATGGCGGGCGCGCACCGTCTCGAAGTCTTCCTCGCGCGACAAAACCATCTTGACCGGCTTCCTGGCCTTCATCGCCAGCGCCACTACGATCGGCTGGATGTGCGGCTCCATCTTGTTGCCGAAGCCGGCACCGACCTTGGGCGTCAGGCAGCGCAGCCGCGACATCGGCAGGCTCAGGGCCTCGCAGACGTTGGCCTGGACCCGGAACACCGACTGGTTCGCCGACCACAGGGTGATGCGGCCGTTGGCATCGATGTCGGCGAGCGCACCACAGGGCTCCATCGACAGATGGTACTGCGGCTGCGTCGTGTATTCGTCTTCAACCACCAGGTCGCAGGAATCCCACGCGCTGTCGACGTCGCCCTCGGCGATGGTGGTCTCGCTCATCAGATTGCCGCCGCAGATGGCCGCGAACACTTTGAAGTACTTGTCGAGGTCTTCGTGCAGGATGGGCGCGCCCGGAGCCAGCGCTTCGGCCGGGTCGAGCACGGCCGGCAGCTCTTCGTATTCGACGTCGATCAACTGGGCGGCGGCCCGCGCCGTGGCTTCGTCTATCGCGGCGACGGCGGCCACGGGCTCGCCCACATACAACACCTTGCCCTTGGCGATGGCATTTTCGTCCTTGATAAAGGCACCCATGCGGGAATCCGGCACGTCATCGCCGGTCAGCACGCAGCGCACGCCCGGCAATGCTCTCGCCTTGGTGGTGTCGTAGGACTTGATTCGGGCATGGGGGTACGGGCTTTGCAGCATGGCAGCATGCAGCATGCCGGGGATCGCCATGTCGGCGATGTAGCGGGCCTCGCCCAGCACCTTCTCGCGCGCGTCGAGCTTGGGAATGCTGACGCCGACCTGGGAAAGCCGGCTCATCTTCGATCTCCCTCGGCGGCGGCCTGAACGGCCTCAACGATCCGCCGATAGCCGGTACAACGGCACAGATTGCCCGACAGGCCGACGCGGATATCGGCTTCACTGGGGTGCGGGTTCTCCTGCAGGAGGGCGTAAGCGGACAATACCATGCCGGGAGTGCAGAAGCCGCACTGGACGGCGCCGGTGTCGATGAAAGCCTGCTGGATGCGGTTGGGCTCACCGTCTTCGGCCAAGCCCTCGACAGTGACGATCGAACGGCCGGTGCAATTAACCGCCAACGACAGGCAGGCACGCATCGGCTGGCCGTCGACCAGCACCGTGCAAGCCCCGCAGACTCCCTGATTGCAGCCGCGCTTGGCGCCGGTCAGGCCGAGCCCATCGCGCAGCACCGTCAGCAGAGTATCGGTGGGCGCGGCCTCCAACCGGCGGCTCTCGCCGTTGATGGTGAGACCAATGATCATGCCCGGCCTCCCGCGGCTTGCATAAGCGCTCGGGCCAGCATGCGCGGCACAACGGTAAGGCGGTACGCGGCGCTAGCCCGTGTGTCGTCGACCGGATCGCAGGCCGCCGCCATGCGGCGGCCGGCCTCGGCGATCACGGTCGCGTCGAGGGTGGTGCCGGCCAAAAGCGCCTCGGCCTGGGGAACAACCACCGGACGCGGACCACAGCCGCCGAGCGCCAGACCGGCGCGCACGCAGCGGCCGTCCGCCATCGCCAGCACAACGGCGACCGAGGCGATAGCCATATCTCCGGCGACTTTGGCGAGCTTGTCGTAAAATCCAGTCGAACCGTCGGGCCAGGGCGGCAGATTGACCGCGACGATCAGTTCGCCTGCCTCCAGCGCGGTGGTGTACCAGTCGACAAAGAAGTCGCGGGCCGCCAGCCGGCGACGTCCCGCCGGGCCTGCCAATTCGATCTCGGCACCGAGCGCACAGAGTGCCGGAGGATAATCGGCTGCCGGGTCCGCGTGGGCGACAGCACCGCCGATCGTGCCCATGTTGCGGATTGGCGGGGTAGCAATACTCAGGGCGGCCTGCCGCAGCACGCCATACGCGCCGGACAGCCGGGGCTCGGCGGCGATGATGCGGTGGCGGGTCATGGCGCCGATGCGCACGCCGCCTCCCGGTAGTAGCGCGATCCCGTCGAGTTCCGCGATGTTGCGAAGCGACACCAACGCCGCCGGCTCCACCAGACGGGCGTTCATCATCGCTACGAGGCTGGCTCCCCCGGCAAGGGGACGCGCCTCCGCGGTGCCCAAAAGGCTGATGGCCTCGTCAAGCGAGCGCGGTTCGTGAAACACTGTCCGGTTCATCGCCAGTCTCCACCCGCCGACGGAAGGCCTCGGCAAATTGGCCGGCGAGGCTAGCCGCTTTCTTCTTCATCACCCCCAGCCCGAACTTGCCAAGGCGGCCGGTCACCGCCACCTCCGAGGTGTAAGAGACTTCGGTGCCTTGCTCCAGCGTCGTCAGCCGCAACTCGTTGTGCGCCGTTACGATGCTGGCGCGCGAGCCTTCCTCGCCGCGCGTGACCGAGCAGATGTAGATGTGCGGCATCTCATCGGTAACCTCGACGGTGAAACCGAAATCGGCCTTGATCGGCCCGATCTTGACGGTAATACCGGCCCAGTAGCTGGTCGGGCTAATGATCTTGATCGCTGAGCAGCCGGGAATACACGGCGCCATCTGTTCCGGGTCGGTAATGAATTTCCACACCCGCTCGGGCGAGGCAGCAACGACGAACCGCTCTTGAAGCTTCATGGTGGCATCCCCCTTGCCCTTCCCAACCCTTTGCCCGGACTGGAAAGGGTTGGCCGAGGGCGTGCCCTATTTCCCGAAATTCAAGCGATTGCCCCATTTGGCGAGGACGCGCTCGACGGTCTCGCGATCCTCGACGGTCTTCGCGGGCTGTTCCCCCCAGAAGCTGTATTCTTCAGTGGACAAGGTGGCATCGATGCCGACGCCCGTCTGCCAGCCCTTCTCGCGTAGCGGTACCGCCGGGTCGAGCCACTGACCGGCGCGGCGCGGCGCGATGGTGATGTCGCGGTCGCCCCGCACCCGGGTCGACAGCGCCCAATGTACACTGTCGTAGTTCCAGATGTCGATGTCCTTGTCGACCACGATGACGTGCTTGTAGCGCGCGTAAGTCGTGCCCCACACCGCGTCGATCACTTGCTGGGGGTGGCCGGGGAACAATTTGTCGATCTGAACGATGCACTCGTAGGTGACATCACAGCGCATGTCGAGAACGCCGGGCACCAGGCTGCGGACGGTGCGGAACGCTTCGGCCTGCGATGGCTTGCCGACCGCCAGCGCGCTCTCGGAGGGATACCACTGTTCACGCGTGCCGAGGTAGAGCGGGTTCTTGCGGCAGGTGATCCGCCGGATCTCGAACACTGGATTGCTGCGGGCCTCGCCATAGTGTCCGGTGTACTCGCCGAAGCCGCCTTCGATACGCCGCTCGTGCGGCTGCACGGTGCCTTCGAACACGAATTCACAGGTGGCAGGCACCGGAATCGGAATGGTCTGGCACATCACCATATCGAGCGGTTCACCGCGCAAACCGCTCGCGATCTTGAACTCGTCGATCCCCGGCGGGGTGCGGGTGCACGACGCGATGAACACCGTCGGGTCGTACCCGGTGATCACCGCCATCGGCATCACCTCGCCGCGGCGCTCGTACTTTATGTAGTGCTGGCGGCCATGGGTGTATTCCGGCGCGCCCCAACCCAGCAGATTCTTGCCGAGCGTACCCATTCGGTAGATGCCGGCATTGAGCACGCCGGTGTCAGGGTCCTTGGTCACCGACACCGACAAGGTGCCGGGAAAGGGACCGCCGTCAAACTGGTGCCATTTGACGTTGCAGACGCGGTTGAGATCGATATCGTTGCCTTCGATCACCACTTCCTGGCACGGAGCGTCTTTGACAATACGCGGCGTTACCGGTTGCTCGGTGCGGCGGATCCATTCGCTGTTGAAGTCACTCCACTTGTCGATGCCGAGCGCCCACAGAAAACGGCGGTCGGTGGCCAGCACGTTCGTCACCAGCGGATAGTCTGCGCCCTTGATGTTGTCGAACACGATCGCCGGTGCATGGCTCTGCAAGGCGACGCGGGTGATGCCATTGACCTCCCACTCGGGATCGACCTCATCAGTAATGTGTATTAGGTCATTTTTCTTTTCGAGGAATTGAAGGAAATCACGAAGATCGTACCATTTCTTCTGACTCATAGACGTCTCCCAATCGGTATTTTCGCCAGTCCTTGCATCCTCGTGCTCGTCCGAGACTGGTCGCGCCGCCGCCTCTGGCAACCAATCTTAAATCCCTCAGAATGACGGTCGCCGGCCTTGATCTGAATCAATCGCGGCGCCAGGCCGGGTTCCGGCAAATGCGCCGACTGATCGGCTAGGGGCCCGCCCGTGGCCCAGGGTTTGCCCGGCGCAGGGGACGGCGCCCAGGCCGTATCACATGCCTCGCCGCGGCTACGCTCTAATGGTCCAACTTGACGGGTCGCTAGGTATCTCGTCAACCAGCTTGCGCCTCCGGACAAGCTTCGATGATGGGGACGGTCGAGGGTAGGCGGGCGCTACCCCTCAACCTGGGCCGGTCTTCCACCGGCTGGACCACGCCAGCTTCCTGGCGCACTGACAATGCATTTTATTGACGTCCGGCAATAGCGATGCGACGGTCCGGCACGGCTCACCTTCTTCGCCACGTCGTACCCGGTCTGGCGCATTGCGGCAAGGAAGGGCGCAATCGTCCTTCGGCGATGCGGATTACCCGCTCTATCGAGACTTGTTAGCGGTGTCCTGTCGCGTGGCGCAGGTCGGCATCTGGAAAATTTGATGGACCCGCACTGCGATTCTGCAAGGATTTCGAGAATGGGACCCGAGGCGCCCTCGCATTCCCGCAACGCGCCTCTATCCGTCTTATGATGCGGAAAATATGTCGGCATTGAGAAAGTTCACGGACGGACTCTCGGGAATTTCCATGCGGCGCGCCACGATGTCTTCTCCCCCGCAATTCCGCCTAGCCTTCCTTCGCCAACTTCTGGCGCAGCACTTTCTTGTCGACTTTTCCCACGTTGGTTCTCGGCAATTCCTTGGCGATATAGATCTGCGAGGGAACCTTGTAGCGCGCAAGGTTGGCTCTGCAGTGAGCCAGGATCTCCTCGACCGTGGCACTCGCTCCATCCTTCAGCACCACATAGGCGCGAAGCGTTTCGCCATAATAGCTGTCGGGAACCCCGGCCGCCGCCGCGTCCTTCACCGCCGGGTGCGCGTAGAGGATTTCGTCGATTTCGCGCGGGTAGACGTTATATCCGCCGACGATCGCCATGTCCTTCTTGCGGTCGCGAATGGTGAGATAGCCCCGGAGGTCGAATTCACCGATATCGCCGGTGTAGAGCCAACCGTCGCGGAGAGCCTCGGCGGTCTCGCCGGGACGATTGCGATAGCCGGACATGATCTGTGGCCCACGGGCGCGAATCTCGCCGATTTCCCCAACGGGCAGCACCTTTGAACCGGTCTCGACATCGACGATCTGCACTTCGGTCAATGGCAGCGCCGGCCCCACGGATCCAGGTCGGTAGGGTCCGCCTTCGCGGACGTAAGTGAGCACCGGTCCGGCCTCGGTCTGTCCGAACCCTTCCAGAATCGGGCAATTGGTGCGGCTCTCCCATTCCTTGAGCGTGTCCTCGGGCAGCGGCGCCGAGCCGGAATAGGCGGTGCGCAACGAGCTGAAGTCGGTGGCGTCGAAACCCGCGTCGTTCAGGAGGCCGATGAACACCGTAGGTCCGGCGGGGAACCGGGTGATGCGCTCACGCTGAATCAGATCGAGCACCCGTTCGGGCCTGTAGCGCGGCAGAATGACCAGCTTGCCCCGGCAATAGGCGCTCAAGTGCAGGCACATTGCCACGGCGAAGACGTGAAACAGCGGCATCATGCACAGAATGCTCTCGTCGTCGGGCCTGGTGGGCAGCGACGCCTCACGCTGACTGATATTCACCGACATCTGTCCGTGCGTGATGTTGACGCCCTTGGGCAGTCCGGTCGTGCCGCCGGTATATTGCAAGGTGGCGAAATCCAGCGGCGCCGGCAGGAGATCGGGCAGGCGCCGGTCGGCTTCATCGCGCCAGCGAGATAATTGCGTTCCGCTTCGCCCCCCGATCTTGATGGCGTTGGCGATCGCGAGCTCGGCAAGAAGCGGTTCGATGACCGGCGCCACTTCCTCGTCGTAAATGCAGGCGATCGGGGCCGCATCGGAAAGGATGTGTCCCAATTCCCGCGCCGTGTAGGCAGGATTGATCGGCACCGCCTGAGCGCCGGCGGCATGAACGGCGAACATGGCGATGGGAAGGTCCAGCGAATTCCCGCATACCAGCGCCACCCGTTGGCCGCGCGCGCCCAGGCCCGCCAACTGGGCGGCAAAGGCGCCCACGCAGCGCAGATATTCGGCATAGGTCAGGCGCTCCTCGCCGAAAACGAGGGCGGTCGCCGTGGGCGCAAGGCGCGCCGCCTCGGCCAGCATGTGGACGACCGTAGGGTGGACCCTGGGCAGGCTGCTCAGGTCCCAGTTCGGTGCGCTCATGACATCCTGCGCCGCGACCTCCGACAGGAACGACCCGTCACCAGCCTGGCGGACGGGAAATCGTAATGTGCGGCGCGACCTCTTCCTCCGTGGGCACCCAGGCCACCGAGATCTTTCTGCCGAGCGGATGAATCTGGTGCGGCCCGTAGCCTTCCTTAACGAGGTTCTTTTTCAACTTCATGGCAGCGCGCAGTTTCTTGGTCGCAGCATGATCGATGCGGTAATCGAGGGCCTCGGCGTCGACCACCTTGATGGCGACACCGTAATATTTCTTTGCCGCCGCGACCGACAGCCACTCGTCCATGACATCCTCGAGCACCAGTTCCGGCTCGCGTTCGAGGGAGTTTCCGAAACCGCCGCCGCCCGACGACGAGTAATAGATCTTGTCGCCCTTCTTAAGCTCGATCCCGGTGGCGTACATGCCGGCATTGAACTCCTTCTTGGTGCCCTTGTTGATGATCAACATGCTGCCGCCGGCATTGGTGCCGCCCGAGAGGCCAAAGGGAGCGAACTTTTCACGGTCGCCATGGATGGTCATGGTGACGTCGGTCTGTACGGTAAGCTCGCGGACCAGGGCGAACCCGCCGCGCCGCCTCCCGTGGCCGCAGGAATCAACCCTGGCCTCGTAGGCGTTATAAACCACCGGGAACCAGCGCTCTTCAAGCTCCTGAGGAATGGTGCGGGCGTTGCAGAATCGCATGAAGATAAGCGACTTGCCGTCCTTGTAAGTCCGCGCATTTTCGCCGCCAACCGCGTAGGTGTACTGCACGAACGATTTCTTGGTACGAGGATTGAAGCCGCCCATGCACAGGTTGGTCAGGCTGACGGCGGCCGGATAGACGCGCCAAGGCTGTACCTTGCCCATCGGTCCGGCCAAGCATGCGATCGTCACCGCCTCGACTTTATCGAAGGCGCCCGAGCAATAGCCGGTGGTGGGCGCCGGCTCCACGACGTCAACGCAGGTTCCCTTTTTGGAAATGATTTCCAGATTGCGGATAATGCCGTCGTTGAGGGGAAACAACTGCGGGAAGCAGATCATGAAGCCGAGATAATTCCCCCCTGTGAGGGTGGCGTGGCTGCAGCCCCACGAAGCGCGAGGCTGAGGATCCGACTTCGACCAGTCGAAACTGAGCCTGGTGCCCTTCTTGACCATCTTGCAATGAACGCGGATCGGCGGCTTGCCGGGCGACATAACGTCTTGGTCGCCGAAGTCTTCGAACTCCCAGGTGCCATCCGGCAGGGTTTTGATCTCGGCCAGCATCAGCCGTTCGGTATAGTTGAATTGTTCTTCGAAGGCTTGGTGCATGGTTGCGACACCGTAGCGCCGGCACAGATCCTTGACGCGGGAATCGATCAGCTTGGATGCCTCGTACTGGGCCTGGAGGTCGGCCCTGCGTTCGATGGAGCCGCGGATGTTGATGGCGATCAAGCTGAACAATTCCTCATCCAGGACGTCTTCCTTGAAGAGCCGGATGGGGGGAATGCGCAGGCCTTCGGCGTAGCAGGAGGTAGCCTCTGGATTGAACGTGCCGGGCATCGGCCCGCCCATGTCGGCCCAATGGATGACCGTGCAGGAGAAGGCGACGATGTTCCCGTCAAAAAAGATCGGGCGGATGAGGCGCGTGTCGTTGACGTGCGAGCCGGTACGGTAGGGATCGCTGAACAGGAAGGTATCGCCGGGCTTCATGGTGGCCAGGGGGATCGACTTGATCAGCTCCTTTACGGAAGGGCCGAACGAGGCGTAGTGGGCCGCGGCATCGGTATGGCCATGGGCGACCAGGCGGCCATCGACCGTCAGAAGCGCATTCGAGCGATCGCGACCCATGCCGATCACCGGATGATAGGCGACGCGCTCGATGATGTTCGATGCCTCGTAGCAGGCGGCGACGAAGGCGTTGCGCATCACCTCGAAAGTGATGAGATCCATGCCGATGTCGTGGCCGACGATCTTCTCTTTGACGCCGTGCTCGGCTGCCGTACTCGACTTCGTTGCGTTGCGCAGCTTCGTGATCTCGATCATGTCACTCTCCCCGCCTTAGCGATCGACTTTGATGATGAGATTGCCATACTCGTCCACCCGGCAGTGCGTAGCGGGCGGCAATACGCTGGTCGTATCGGGCTGCTCGACGATGGCCGGGCCGTCGAAGGTTGATCCTACGGGCAGGCGGTCGCGCTCGTAGATTGCAGCATCGACGAAGCCGCAATCCTTGTACCAGACCTTGCGCCGCCCCTTGAGCGCCTCTGACAGCGTGCCGCCCGGGGCCTTCTTGGGCAGACTTGGCTTCGGGATAGCCCCCCTGGCGACCACACGCAGGTTTACAAGTTCGACGGGCGCATATCCGGGCGGCAAGGTATAGCCGTAGGCGGCTTGCATCGCGGTGAGGAAGTTTTGAGTGATGGCGGCCAGATCGGCGATCGCGCCGTCGGGTGCCTCAACCGTGAAGAAACGGCTTTGGCTGAAATATTTGACATCGACGAAACGCTGGATGGTGATCTGTTCCGGTCGCATTCCCTCGCTCTTCAGCACCTTCGCGGCTTTCTTCGACAGATCATCGAACTGCTTGTTGAGCTGCCGATATTTCAACTCGGCCTCGATCTTGTGAATGGCCATGGTGAACTCGTGCTTGACGTCGACGCGAATTGCGCCGAACGCCGAGGCGTATCCAGGCAAAGGCGGGATGACAACCGTCGACGATCCGATTTCGCGCGCCAGGTCGCAGGCATACATCGCCCCGCCGCCGCCATAGGGAACGATGGCGAAGTCGCGCGGATCCCAGCCGCGCGACACCGTCTGGATGCGCATGGCCATCATGAGGTTGGTAAGGGCTACCATGTACATGTTGGAGGCCGACGTCTCCGCGTCCCAACCGTACAGGGCACCGATCTTTGCCTTAAGCGCCTTGCTGGACAGCTTGCCGTCGACCACCAATTCTCCGCCCAGATAGTAGTCGGGGTCGATGCGGCCGAGCACAATCTGGCAGTCGGTGTTGGTGGCTTCTTCGCCGCCTTGGCCATAACAGGCAGGCCCGGGGACCGCGCCCATGCTCTGCGGGCCGACATTCAATATCTTGCCCTTGTCCACCCAGCCGATCGAGCCGCCGCCGGCTCCGATATACACGGTATCGACCGAAGGCAGGCAGCACGGCACGTTCCAGAGAATCTTCCATTCGTGGGTAATGGCGGGATTGCCCTTGTAGATCATCGAGACGTTGTTGGTGGTGCCGCCGGTCTCGAAGGCGATGACGTTCTCGAAGCCGGCCAGCGATCCGATGTAGCCCGCCATGCCGACCGCCCCCGAAACCGGCGAGGAGTGGAAGGTTCTGGCAGGAAACTTGACCGCCTCGTCCATGCCGATGACGCCGCCTCCCGAGGTCGTGACCAGAATCGGACCGGCATAATTCCAGTCCTCCTTCAGGCGTCGCGAAAGCCCCCCGAGATAGTTCTTGAGAATGGGCGCGATATAGGCGTTGAGCACGGTGGTGCAGGTGCGTTCGAACTCCAGCATCTGCGGAAGCACTTCGTGCGAG
>Ga0209415_10007624_pt1 | contig 18860 bp, 11 predicted proteins | sample PeaSoiSIISIP2007_FD_187696 | JGI IMG/M metagenome (GOLD analysis project Ga0209415, IMG submission 187696) | Peat soil microbial communities from Weissenstadt, Germany - SII-SIP-2007 (SPAdes) (version 2) | ecosystem: Environmental > Terrestrial > Soil > Wetlands > Peat | place: Germany...
CCTGCCGCTTTCACCGGTTGCAGTTCACCAGCGACATGCTGCCCAGCGACGTCCTCGGCGTCACCATTTACAACCTTCAGTCGGAGGCTTTCGAATTCAAACCGGGTCCCATCTTCACCAACTTTCTTCTGGCGGACGAAATCAACCGCACCACGCCCAAAACACAATCGGCGCTGCTGGAAGCCATGAACGAGAGCCAGGTGACCATCGACGGGCATCCGCACTCGCTGCCGCGCCCGTTCATGGTGATCGCCACCCAGAATCCGGTGGAGCATCACGGCACTTACCCGCTGCCGGAATCGCAGCTGGACCGCTTCTTCATGCGGCTGCGCATCGGTTACCCGGACGCGGCCAGCGAGCGCGAAATCGTGCGGCAATCCGGCGGTGCGCTGCCCGAAGCGGGTCCGAGTGGCCTGGTGGCGGAAGATATCCTGCACTTGCAGGACGCGGCGCACGGCGTCTTGGTGGAAGACGCGCTGGTCGATTACATTCTGGCTATCGTCGAGCAAACCCGGCATCACGAATCGCTGGCGCTGGGCGTCAGCCCGCGCGGCGCGCAGGCGCTGTATCGCGCCGTGCAGGCGCTCGCATTGCTCGAGGGCCGCGACTACTCCATACCGGACGACGTCAAACGGCTCGCCGTGCCCGTCTTTGCCCACCGCGTTGTGATCAACACGCGCAACACCCTGGTGGAGCGCCGCACCGACGCGGGCGAGCGCATCATCGAGCACATTCTCACGCAGGTGGAAGTACCCCTGTAAAGCCGCCACCCTATGAAGACTGCCATCATCGGCCTGCCCATGACGGGCAAGACCTCTCTGTTCGCCATTCTCACCGGCGTCCATCATGAGACCCGCATGGGTTCCACCGCCGCGCGCACCGGTGTCGCCAAAGTCCCGGACGCGCGCCTCGAAGCGCTGGGCCGCCTCTTCGAGCCTCCCAAGGTCACCCACGCCACGGTCGAATACGTGGACATGCCCTCGGTCTCCCGGGAAAGCCTCCGCGACCCAGCCTACGTGGCCAGCCTCCGCGTCGGCGACGCTTTTGCGCACGTGCTGCGCCTCTTCGAAGACGAGACCGTCCCTCACGAGAAGGGCTCGGTCGATCCGCTGCGCGATCTGGAGGACGTCGAGACCGAGCTCATCCTCAGCGACCTGATGGTGATCGAAAAGCGCCTCGAGCGCCTGGACAAGGACCGCAAGAAGATCAAGAACCCAGAGCTGGACAAGGAATTCGATCTGCTGGTGCGCTGCCAGGCCGCGCTCGGGCAGAACCAGCCGCTGCGCCAGCTCACCATCGATGCCGACGATGAAAAGCGCATCCGCGGCTTTCAATTCCTTTCGCGGAAACCGCTGCTTTGCGTCCTGAACCTGGGTGAGAGCGATGCCGGCAGGATGCACGAGCGCGAGCGCGAATTTCGCGAGGGCCCGCTTGCCGAACGCGCCCAGACCGCGGTGACCGCTGTCTGCGGCAAGATCGAGGCTGAGCTCGCCGAGCTGCCGCCCGCGGAGCAGGCCGATTACCTAGCCAGCTATGGCCTCAAGGAATCCGGCCTGGAGCGGCTGATTTCCGCCACCTATTCGCTGCTCGGCCTGATGAGCTTCCTCACCGCCGGAGAGGACGAATGCCGCGCCTGGACCATCCCCATGAACAGCCACGCCGTCAAGGCGGCCGGAGCCATCCACTCCGATTTCGAAAAGAAGTTCATTCGCGCCGAAGTGGTGAACTGGCAGGCGCTGGTAGATCACGGCGGCTATGCCGGCGTGCGCGAAAAGGGCCTGCTGCGCTTAGAGGGCAAAGAGTACCTGGTCAAGGACGGCGACGTCCTGGTGATTCGGCACGGGTAGGGCGCCGGCTTTGTCGTGCTCGACGGAGCGCTCCCTTTGGTCGCGGCTCTGAATGGACCGGAGCCACGACCATTAAGGAGTGGTTGGAAACCATCGCGCCGAAGTGGGAGCCCGAAGAAAGGAAGTGGGGCAGACGCCCTCGTCTGCGGCCGGCCCCCTGGCCGGCCTCTGGTGGCGACGCAGACGTTTCGATACTCTGAGCAAGCGGCGGGACGGGGGCGTCCCGCGCAGACCGAAGGGTTGCCCCATGCTACTCGTGACGCAGCGCGCGCATCGGATCGATGGATGCGGCGCGGCGCGCCGGGAAAAACGCCGCTCCCAGCGCGACGGCGATCAACACGCCGCCGGTTCCGCCGAATGCCAGCGGGTCCACCGCGTCGATGCCGAACAGAAGCGAATGCACCGCGCGCGCCGCAGCCCAGGCCAGCGGAAAGCCGAGGATGAGGCCGGCCGCGACCAGCAGCAGCGCATCGCCCAGCACCATGCCGACCACATCGGCGCGCCTGGCCCCGAGCGCCATGCGAATGCCGATCTCGCCGGCCCTCTTGGCCATTCCATACGACATCACGCCGTAGAGGCCCACCGCGGCCAGCAGCAGCGCCAGTACTCCGAAGAATCCTCCCAGCGTGGCCAGCAGGCGAGTCTCGAAAATCGAATTGTCGATCCGCTGGCGAATGGTCGCCAAGTCCGTCACCGCGATACCCGACCCAATATGCGGCAATTCGCGCCTGACGGCGGCCTGCACCGCGGCCGGCGGCGAAACGGTTCGCACCAGAATATCGGGTGGCCACGTGAGATCGTGGTGCTGTGCGACCGGCACATATACCCGCGGCGCAACCTTCTCTTGAATGCCGTTCTGCCGGATATCGCGAACCACGCCTACGATGCTGGTGCGTTCGCCGCCCTCGGGCTTGCTGTCGTCGAAGCTCAGCCAGCGGGATTCAGGGTGGGCTTCGCCGGGGAGAAACTCGCGCACGAAGGCCTCGTTGACCACCGCCACTTGGGGGGCGTTCGCGGTGTCGGTCCGGTCGAAATCGCGTCCCTTGAGCGCGGCGCCAATGGTTTCGAAATAGCGTGGCGCCACGTAGGCCAAATCGATGTCCGCCGCTTCCGTAGCGGTGCGCTCCGAGCCAGGCACGCGAATGGAGGAGGACGAGCTGCCATTGCTGAACAGTCCGGGGAAAGCGCAACTCACCGAGTAGATGCCGGGAGTCGCCGCCAGCATATTCATCAACTGGTCTTCCGCCTGGTGGAAATCCCCTTTCCAGAGGCGCGGCAACTCGAGGCTGAACGCAATCACGCTTTGGTTGCGGAAACCCAGGTCGACCGAACGCATGGCGAGCAGGCTGTGCCCGAACAGGCCGGCCAGCGCCACCAGCACGACACTGAACGCCACTTGCGTTACCACCAGAGCGCGCCGCAACGCCGGACGGCCGGCGCGATCAACGGCCCCCGAACGCAGCCCCGCGGCGGGGTTGACGGAGGTGGAACGCAGGGCGGGCCCGAGCCCGAATAGCAGGGCCGAGCCAAGCGAGATGACGATGGTGAACGCCAGCACCGCCAGATCCGGCGCGCTCGAGAATGGGTTGCCGGCTTCCTCGGGCAGAAAGCCGGAGATGGCGCGCACGCCCCAGGCGGCCAGTCCGATACCCGCCGCGCTGCCCGCGGCCGCTATCAGCAGGGTCTCCGCAAGCGCCTGGCGCACCAGGCGCGCGCGCGTCGCGCCGAGCGAAAGCCGCAACGCGATCTCCTTCTGCCGTGCCGCTCCCCGCGCCAGCAGCAGATTCGCAACGTTGGTGCACGCCGCCAGCAGCACCAGCGCGACCAGCGCCAGCAAAACACTTAGCGGCTTGCCGAAGTGCTCCCGCAGCATCGACAGACCGACGCTCCCGGCGCGAATCTCCAGCCGTTGCCCCATCGCTCTTTCGCGGAACCCAGTATCGTGAGTTTCTCCGTAGATCGCCTTCAGGTGCTGCTGCATCAGGACATCGAGAGCCGCCCGCACCCGCTGGCGTGGCACTTCCGGACGCATGCGCGCCATTATCTGAAGCCACCACATGTTGGGACTCGTCACCTGGCCGTGGGACATCATAAACGGTACCCAGACTTCCGTGGGCCGCTCAGGCACCACGCCGCGGAATCCAGGTGCGGCGACGCCAATTACCATAAGCGGCTGCTCATCCACGAGCACGGTGCCGCCCAGTACCGCTGGGTCTGCGCCGAAATGGTTGCGCCACAAATCATAGCTAAGCACCGCCAGCGGGTGCCCGCCGGGAACGCGATTGTCCCCGGCGTTGAACAGCCGTCCGATGGCTGGCTGAATTCCCAGCACCTGGAAGTAATTGCCCGACACGTATTCTCGTTGCGTGTACTCTCCGCGGTCGCCCGGGCGGGGCGTGAAGCGAACTTTATTCACACCGTTGGTAGCGACCGCGCCACCGAAAAGATCCATGCGTCCTGCGATCTCTCGATAGAGCGGCAACGAAACCGTCCCGCTGCCCCAGCCTCCGGTCCGATAGATCGAGACCAGTTGCTCCGGATGCGCCACCGGCAACATGCGCAGCATCAGCGTGTGGAACAGCGAGAAAATCGCCGTATTGGCGCCGATGCCGAGCGCCAGCGAGAGCACCGCCGCGGCGGTGAAGCCCGGGCTGCGGCGCAGGCCGCGCATCGCGTAGCGGATATCCTTGGCGAAGCTCTCAATCCAAGGGAAGCCTCGCTGGTCGCGATAGGCTTCCTTGGCGTGTGTCACGCCGCCGAATTCCCGGCGCGCGGCTGCCTTGGCTTCAGCCGCGCTCATGCCGCGCCGGCGGAAGTCCTCTTCCATCATTTGCAGATGGAGGTTCACCTCTTCATCCAGTTCGCCGTCCAGCCGGGCTCCGCGGAACAACTCCGTGATGCGCATCCAGATTCCGGGCATGCGTTTACTCCGTCTCCGCCAGCCGCACGAAGCGGTCCATGATTTCCACCGTTCGCGCCCATTCCGCGGATTCCTTTTCCACCTGCCGCCGTCCCGCGGCGGTGATTTCGTAGAACTTGGCGCGCCGGTTATTGCCGGAGACACCCCACCGCGAACGGATCCATCCGCGGTGTTCCAGCCGCAGCAGCGCCGGGTACAGCGTCCCCTGGTTCAAATCGAGCGCGCCTCCGGAGATCCGTTGAATCCGCTGCGCCAGCCCGAAGCCGTGTTGCGGCCCCATAGTGGCCAGGGTGCGCAGCACCATCAGGTCCAGCGTGCCCTGCAAAATATCCGTTTTGGTCTCTCTTGTAGACATCCAAAATGAGTATGTGACCATTCCTTTAGAATGTCAAGAGGAGAGGCACCGGCAGCTCGTGGCGCAGGCAGTCCTGCCTGCCGTGTCGAGATTCGTCTCGACATTTCTTGATCATCCCGTGGTCAAATCGAGCCAAGAAAAGCCGAGACGACTCTCGGCTCAGCAGGCCGGACGGCCCGCGCCACGAGCTGTTGGTGAGTAGCTACGCTTTCAGCACCTGCCAGGCGCGGCGAGCGACGATCAGTTCTTCGTTGGTGGCCAGAGCCAGCACGGTAACAGCCGAATCGGCGGTAGAGACCGTGCGGTCGCCGGCGGCGCCTTCGTTTCGCTCGCGGTCAAGCCGGATGCCCAGGAATTCGAGTCCGTCGCAGCAGGCGGCGCGCAAGCGGGCGGAGTTTTCGCCGATGCCTCCAGTGAAGGCGACGGCTTCGATGCCGCCCATGGCAGCCGCGTAGGCGCCAATGGTTTTCTTCACTTGGTAAACGAAGACCGCCAGAGCGAGCGCAGCGTCGCGGTTGCCGGCCGCGGCAGCCGCCTCCAGGTCGCGCACATCGCCGCCGGCAACGCCGGAGAGCCCGGCCAGGCCGCCCGCCTGGGCCAGTTGACGGCGCACCTCCTCCACGCTCCAGCCGCGGCGCTCCATCATATAGAGCACGGCGAATACATCCACGTCGCCCGAGCGCGTTGCGTTTTCCAAACCCGATTGCGGCGAAAACCCCATGGTGGTGTCGATCGAATGCCCGTCGATAATGGCGCAGATGGAAGAACTGCCGCCCAGGTGACAGCTCACCAGCTTCGGGTCGCGACCCAGCAACTGGCGCACGCGCCCGGCGATGAACTGGTGCGAGGCGCCATGAAATCCGTATTTCACGACACCCTCCGCCCGCCAATCCGCGGGGACGCCGTAGAGACGCGCCTGCTCCGGAATCGTGGCGTGAAATTCCGGCTCGAAGGCGCACACGATCGGCAGGCCCGGCATGGCCTTCTCGAACCCCTCGATGGCCGCCAGGTAGATCGCGTTGTGCAGCGCAGCGGCGGCCAGGTAACGCCGCATCGCGGCCAACACGCCCTCATCCACCAGGAAAGTTCCACGGTAATCCGGCCCGGCGTGGACCGCTTTGAGCGCGATGGCATCGATCGGGATGCCCGCGGTGGCAATGAGCGCCAAGGCGGCGCCGTAATCCGTCACGCGTTCCAGCTTGCCCCTGGTCAGCACCGCTTCCCCGGGCATTTCCAGAATCTGGTATTTGAGCGACGTCGAGCCAAGATTCGGTACGAGCAGGTTCATCGCATTTTCAGTTTAAGGTAGCCACACGGCTCCGTGGCGCACGCACTCACTGCGTGCTGCGTCGCGACTCATCGCGACGCCTTGCGGCCGCACTGCAACGCTGTCGGCAGGAGTGCCGGCACGGCACGCACGAGTGCGTGCGCCACGGCGGATTGACTCACCACGCCACGCGCAGTGCCAGTTGTAACTGGCGCGCGGGCGCGATGGTGTGGCTGATGACGCCGGAAGATTCGACTCCCAGGTAACGGTTGGGCAGCGCGAAGTTGGTGCGATTGAGGAGATTCGTCGCCGCGATCCGGGTCTCGAGGTGCAGGCTCTCGCGAAGCCGGAAGCTTCGGCTTATGGCGGCATCGGCGGTAGCCAATCCGGGCCCGCGCAAGATATCGAAGCCCGAGTTGCCGTACTGGTACAGCGCCGGAACCTGAAACGCGCTGCCGGCCGCACCCAGGCTGGTGTCGAACCAATTGAGGTACGAACGCTGGCCCGCGGGCAGTGCGCCATTGCCAGCGCGGTTCGGGAGCTGAAAACCGCCGTTGTTCAGGCTGTTGACCGCCAGTTCCGGAGTGAACGGAAAACCTGTCTGCAGCGTAACCATGGCCGCGGCACGCCAGTTCCGGGTCGCGGCAGCAAGCCAGTCTCGGCCCGTGTGGCGGGGCAGCTCATATTGCGCGGTCAGGACGGCTCGCTGCGCGACGTCGAAGGGAGACAGCCCGCGATTGCCGCGAGGGTTGTAGATGTTCTGCGGCGCGGCAGGCCGGCTTTGCGGGTCGGTATACGGCGCCACCGAATCGTCCACCGACTTGGAATGCGAGTAACTCAGTAATATCGTCAGGCCGGGGCGCACTTGACCACTTACCTTGACTTGTCCGCCGTAGTAAGTGGAGCCACCGCCGAGGTTCAGATAATTGATACGCGACTCGTAAGGATCGTAAGGATAGCGTAACGTGGCGTAAGGTGTCGGCGCCGGGAAAGGCTGGTTGGCATTGAAGGCGTCTTCGAGGTGAATTCCCATCGACCCGACGCCGCCGATCTCGAACACCAGCCGAGAGCCCAAGATGCGTTCGAGAAACAGGTCCCACTGATCCGCATAGGGAGTGGAATTCTCGGGCTGGATGGCGTTGATGCTGCCCTGGGCCGCGTTGAGAGCCGAGGCGGTGAGGAGCGAGGCCGAAAACGAAGCGGGCAGCCCTGCGGTCAGATTCGGCCCGAGTTGAAAGGTGCCGTTGATCATGTCCAGCAGCGACGCATAAGGCGGATTCCGCGCCAGGATGCCTTCGGCGAGGTACATTCCGGAATCGTATGCCTTGCTGAATCCGCCGCGCAGCGCCGTGGAGCCGTTCGGCGAGAGATTGAACACGAAGCCAATGCGCTCGGCGAGCGCCCGTTTGTTGAATCCCAGCCCGGCGTATTGGTTGACGCCGCCTTGACCTGCGAACTGATCGAGCGCCGGCGTGGTTCTGGAGAAATTGAAGTTCACCATTTGGCCCGAGGCCTCGGTGAGCGGCGGATAGAGTGAATAGCGAAGGCCCGCCTGGATGGTAAGCCGGCCCAGGCGAATCTGGTCGCCCACGAATCCGGACAGTTCCCAGGCGCGCAGATGGTACGGCGAGAACTGAACGTCGCGCTGTATTTCGGAAGGAAAACCAAGCAGCAGCGAAGCGATCGAGTCTCCCGACGGTGCGGCGGACCCCTGCTGGCTGGTGTAGTCGGGAGTGAAGAAGAAGGTTCCGCGGCTGGAGACATCGCCTGCATCGCCGTCCGCCAAGTGGCGGATCGCCTGCACGCCGAACTGCCAGGAGTGACGCGCGGTGGTCCAACGGACTGTGTCTTCGAGCTGGTAATTCGACGTGTGGAGATTGAACGGCGTCGCGCCGGCTGCTCCCAACGAGGTGAACCCGGTCGGGCTGACCGTGGGCAGGCCGGCGCCGCTCAAACCGGGAATGTCCAACAGCGCTGCCCAATTCATCCCCTGATCGAGCGGTTGCGTTTGCAGACGCAGCGAAGCTACGCCGGCGCGGAATTCATTGACAAGCGAAGCACGCAGGGTCGCGGTTTCGGCGATCACGGCCTCCCAGGCCGTAGACGTCAGGTTGGCGTCGTCCGCGCTTTGGGTGATGTCGCTGCCCAGGCTGCTCTGCGCCAGCGGCAGCCCCGCTGGCGCCGGCAGCGCGCCGGGCGATTGTTCGCGCTCGCGTTCATATCCTACTGCCACGGACAAGCGGTGGTTCGGGAGAAGAGGCACGGGCACGTCAGACCTGCCGTGGAACCAGCCGGCGTTGTGCACCGCCGTGGGCGTATAGCGGTAGTTATCGGCGACGCCGGGCAAATTAGGATCGGGATATAGAGCGAGTATATTCTGACCCGCCGGTGAATACAGGCTGGACGGGACCTGGTTATTGGGGAACGGCTGCCGCTCAAAGATGCCGGAAGGCGTGGGGGCGATGGTGAAGGGATTGTAGATCGGCGCGAATCCAAAACCGCCGGCCTTTTGAGCGGCGGTGGGCACGGTGGAGATCACCGTCAGGCCCTGGCGCGAACGCAGCCCTTCCACGTCGGCGAAGAAGAACCAGCCATTCCTGCGGACCGGGCCGCCCAGATTGCCGCCGAACTGGTTCGCCATCATGGCGGGCTTGCCGGCGCCGTCGAAGAAATTGCGCGCATCGAGAGCGGAGTTGCCGAACTCCTCGTGCGCGCTTCCGTGCAGTTGGCTCGATCCGGACCGGGTGTACACGCTGACGCTGGCGCCAGTTGTGTGGCCCAGCGCAGAGGGAATGTAGCCATCCACCAGGCTCACGGCGTCGATCGCCCCGACCGGCGGATTGAGGATCGCAGCGCCGGTCCAGTTATCGTTGTTGTCCATGCCATCCAGCAGGAAGTTGTTGTTCTGGCCGCGCTGGCCGTTGGCGTTGAAACTCATGTTGGCGCGGAAGCCGTATGCGCCGGCCCCCTCGGTAGTGCTGCCCTGCTGGCCGGGCGCGATCTCGGCGCGTTCGCGAACCCAATCGAGGTAGGCGCGTGCGGCGTCCTGGTTGACGGCCGGGGTTGAGCTGTTGACGACGATTGAAACGCCAGCCGTCTTGCCGCCTTCGACGATTACGGTTGCGAGAGAGCTGCCATAGATTGGCGACGTCAAGACGATGGTGTACCGATCCGGAGCCAGCCCGGCGAAGCGAAACTTCCCGTGCGAATCGGCAGCCAGCGTGCGGCGGGAATCGGCGTGCCGGCCGAGCAGGGTGACTTCGGCAAACGGCAGGGGATTGCCCGCGGCGTCGAGCACGGTGCCAGAAACGGCTCCCTGGTCCGGGGCGGCCAGCAGGCGGATACACAGGGACAGCGCAAGAATGAATGTGCAGCAACAACGAGCGCGTGCCGGCACGGCACGCACGAGTGCGTGCGCCACGGCAGCGATTCTGATTCGGAAGTGGACGTTGGCGGAAGTGGAGGGCATCGCGCGTCAAAGCCGCCCGGCGTGCGGCCTGCTACGATGCCAGGCGCCGAAGATCCATACTAAAATAAATCCGGCGCCGGATGTCGAATCGGGTTTTTGGGAATGACACGCGGGAGCTGACGCGGCGAACGCGCACAGCACCCATCAGTCGTAGTGGACGGTGGTGAGGATCTGGTTGGTATCGACGGCTTTCTTTCCCGTTAAGCGTTCCAGCCCGGCCAGAAAACTGCTGTACTCGCTCTTGTTCAGTTTGAAGAGGACTTCCGCTCTCGGCGTTTTTCCGCCTGTCTCGTCGCTCGTCATCCAGGTCACACCAATGTAGTGATTCTCGGTCTCTCCCAGGTGCATGTAGGGAACGACGCCAAGCACAGCGGCGCCCATCCGGCGATGAACATCAGTGGAGCAGGCGATCTCTGTAATGCTGATGGCCGGAACGGCGATCCGAAAGCCGCGCTGCATCAGGATCACTTCCTCCGCACCCAGCGTGGCTTTCACTTTGCTGTGGCGCAGCGGCAGGCTGCCGCCTTCATAGTTGGCAGGATAATCGGCGTTCGCTGCATTCTTCGATTGCCCAGCGAAGACCGCGCCGGGCTGTGCCACCGCCAGCAAGAAGCCCAAGGCTGCGGAAAGTCTCTTAAATACCATTGTCATCACAATCTTAGACGCGGATTGCACGCCGTGGGTTACTCCCACATCCACCGCAAAACCCCATCTGGTTCCATCCGGTTGTCAGTCGCTCCCCGGATGCCCGATCCGTAAGCCGTTCAAGTAACGGACCTTCCCGAATAAAGATTGCACCGGCCCGCTGCAGAACAGCGCGACCCCAACACCGGTTCCGAGTGTATTGGTAATGATGTCCGTGGTGCCGGAGTCCCGCGTGGGAAGGTATGCCTGGAGAATTTCAATGGTGAGGCTGACCAGCGCTCCCAACAGGATGGCCGTCAGTGCCGGCCGCTTGACTCGGCGTGCCACAAACAAGCGGGCGAAAAAACAGAAGCCGAAAGGAATGAATCCGACAATGTTCTTGAGAACGGCACTCCAGTAGCTTCGAGACATGCTGAATTCCTTCCAGAATGGCTCCAGGAAGATTTGATCCAGCACCACGTACTTTTCGGGAATCGCCAGATCGATTCCTGAATTGACGCGACTGTGGACGACCTTCCCCGCGTGCTCATCAAAAAGGTAAAGCGCAACATTGCCATCATCTTTGGGGATATCGGGCCGCCCCGTCTGCGTCCAGGTTTCGAAATGTCTCAGAAGCTGCGGTTGTGTCAGCTCCCGATCGTAGATCGCGAAACCCAGCAGCCGGCCCTTCCAACTGTCCTCCTGTCCCGGTGAGCCGCCAAGCACAATTCGACCTGTGAACTGATCCGGGGGCATTCGAAACCGCGGCGCAAGCCTGGCCAAAACACCGTCAATGTAAACTGCAATCCCTTTCGCCCCCGACGTGACCGTTATGAACCTCGGTCCTCCCCTGCGAAACACGTCGTCAACGTAGAACCCCACTGCCCTTCTGCGATTCTGATCGTCCAGCATCGTGGCTCGCACAAGCAGGTCCGCCAGGGATTGGTGCAGCGAGAACCGGCGAAGATCCTCAGGCATGCTGAATGCCAGGAAAGTGCCGCCGTCCCAGATGCGCGCGGGTCGTACCCAGATCTCAACGCTGCCGATCAGTTCGTCCGGGAGTGAACCGGCCATCTCGAAAGTGCCGGAGCCGATCACCGTGCCATACCTGCCGAAACGCAGGCCGTTGCCCTCTCCCAGCCAGGTCACGTCGTTGTCGGGCGTATGAAAGGGCCAGAGACCCAGCGCCAGGATGGTGCACAAAACAGCGATACAGACTATGTCTAGAATCTTGGTGTTCATTCGGTTTTTGCGCGAGTCACCGGTTATTCGAGCCTGCGATCGACGTTCCCCATGCACGCGTTAACTCCGCATCCGCAGCAGCAGGTACAGCCCCGCCAGGCCGAACATCACGTCCGGGGACCAGGCCGCCATGGTGGGCGGAAGCAGATTCACGTCGCCGATCTTTTCAAACAGAATACCCAGGCCCTTGTAGGCTACGCCAATGGCGAGGCTGACGCCGATGCCGGCCATGGCGCCGCGGTTGCCCACCAGGAACCCATAGGGCACGGCGATCATCGCCATGATCAGCGCAAACAACGGCAGCGCAAATTTCATATAGAACTGCACCTGGAGCTTGCCGGTGGGGAAGCCGCGCTCCTGCAGATCGCGAATGTAGCGGTCCAGGCGGAGAAAGTTCATCTGCTTCTCCTGCACCGCCGCGGTGGTGAAGTAATCGGGCGGCTCGGTGAGGTCGGGGAAGGTGGCGGCCTGAGACCCGCCGGCGCCCGAAAAGGACTGGTAGGCGCTGCACGAATCGCCGGCATAGCGGCAGCTCCAGCCGTTCTCGAAGACCCACGTCTTCAGCGCCGGGCTCCACTGCCCGCGCTCCGCCACAATTTCGCGCTTCAGGCGGAACGTGTTGGGGTCCGTGTCGAACACGTCCACTCCGTGCATGACGCCCGCCGCATGGTCGAAGAACTCGTAGTAATAGACACGCGAGTGGCCCATGATCCACTTGTGGTCCGCGCGCAGGTAGGTCTGTTTGGGACGGCCTTTGATCTCGTCGCGCATGGCGTCCTGCTTGAGGTTGGCGCCGGGCACGTAATAGTAATCGAACGCAAACAGCCCGCCGGCAAACACCGTGCCCGCCAGCAGCAGCGGCATCGCCAGCCGGTACAGGCTGACGCCGCAGGCCCGGAACGCGGTGATCTCATTCTGCTTGCTCAGCACGCCCAGGTGAACCAGCACCGCCACCAGAATGGCGAACGGCAGTGTTTCGTAAATCAATTCCGGCGTAAGGAAAAACAGATAGGCGAACATCTCCATCAGCGGGATCTTGTTGCGGATCCAGTCGCCCATCAGCTCGAAAAAGTTGTAGGCCAGAATCATCGACAGCAGACTGGCCAGCACCACCCCGAGATAGAACATGAAACTGGTCAGGATATAGGTGTCGACGATTTGCGGCAAAACCGGCAGCCGCCAGTGCGGCAGGCGGGCCGCAGGAGCCGGCTCCGTCTTCCTGAACCGCAACCGTGCGCCAATCCGGGCCAGCCAGCCGGTGAGGCCGCCCAGCAGGTCGCGGTCTCCGGGCCGCTCCATGCGATAAAGAAAGACCAGCCCCGCCAGGAAAAAAGCGGCGTCCGGCAGCCATACCGCCACCGGCACGGACATGGTTCTCTGCTTGGCAAACCCGATCAGCGTCAGCGAAGAAAGGTGGTAGCAGAAGAAGCTGAGGAACAGCGCGATGATGTAGCCGGCGGACTTGCCTCCCTTCCGCGTGGCGATGCCGAGCGGGATGCCGACCAACGCCAGCGCGATGCAGGCCACGGGCAAGGCAAACCGCCGGTGCAGTTCGATGCGCACCTCGGTCCAGTCGTCTCCGGAGGCCGGATAGCGCAGCAGCTCGCGCGTGTTCATCGCGCTCGTCGGCGGCGTCTTGTGCGCCGGCGGCGCGGCATCGAGCACCTGCGTGCTGATGGGCGCGCACGAATCGTTGGCCACGCGGTCCTTACCCATCTCGTGCGAACAGTAGTTGTAGAGCGTGAGCTGGATGCGGTTGTTCTTCGGGTCCGACATGGCGATGGATTCGCGCGCCACGGTGATCATCGGCCCTTCCGCTTTTTCGCGCATCCCCGAAACACGCTGCTCGGGCGGGGTGACATCGGCGATGAACACCGGCCGCCACGTCACCACCGGCCCCGTCCCCACGTCGCCCACGTAGAGAATCCGGTTGGGAAAATTCTCGTTGAAGACCCGCGGCTCGATCTCGGCCGAAAGCTGCCCCTGCAACAGCTCGTTGATGATTTCCGTGCTCCTGCGCATGGCCAGCGGCGTGAGCCGCAGCGATGCCATGCCCGCTACAATCATCCCCAGCGCGGCGAACAGCACCACCGGTGCGATCACCCGCCGGCTGGAGACGCCGGCTGCGCGCATGGCGGTGATCTCGCCATCCGCCGCCATCCGGCCGAGCCCGATCAAAATGCCCACCAGCACGCCGAACGGAATGGTGAGCGGCAGCACCGGCGGCATCGCCCAGAGAAGCAGTTCCACCACGGTGGACACGTGCGCGTTGTTGCTGCCGACCAGCACCGCGAACAGCTTGTCGGCCGCGCGCAGGAAGATGATGAAAGTCGCCAGCAGCGTGCCCAGCACCGCGCTGGTCAGAATCTCGCGGAATACATAGCGGCCCAGCAGGCGCAACATGGCCGGTTCCTAACGCGCCAACTCCGGCGGCGGCGCCACCGGCAGTTTGGGCAATTCTTCTTCCACCGGGTGCAACTCCAGGTCGTCGATGATGATCGAGGGCGCCACCACGCAGCTTTCCGTGGTGTAACTGCCCGCTCCCACCAGCGCCAGCGGCACGCCGTTGTCCAGGTAGTCGAATACCGTGCTGTCGTCGCCCGCCACCACGATGTCCTTGAACGAGCGCACGCTCAGGGCGCGGAAGCGAAGCCCGCGCACCAGTTCCTCACGCCCATCCGGATAAACCTTATAGACCAGCACCGGCGAGCTGACCGGATGCGCCGCCGCGTCGGCTGTCGCGAACATGCGCCGCAACTCATCCATCGACGCCGTGGACGGGTAATCCATTTTGCGCACCACGATGCCGTAGGCCAGGTTGCGCGCCTGCACCAGCTCGATCAGTTTTTTCTTGAGCCCGGCCGCCGGCATGGTTTCCGAAGAGCTGATGAACAGATTGCTGACGCCGGCGGTATCGGCGCCAAACGGCCCCGGCAGACGCGCCCGGCCATTGGAGGCGGAAAATCCGCGAACCGGTTGCCGGGTCAGCAGGAAGCCCTTGAGAACGCCTTTTTCCACCAGCGTAAGCGGCTGGGCGCGGACGCCTTCGCGATCCACGTCGTAAGCTCCGAACAGACGGCGGCCGCGCCATTCCTGCTGCGTCGGGTCGTCCGCCACATCGAACGACTCGGGCAAAATGCGCGCGCCCAGCCGTCCTTCCAGATCGCTGCCGTTGAATCCGCCGCGCCCGCCTTCCGGTTTGCGCGGCAACGCCAGGTTGCGGCCCAGCAGTTCGGCGAAAACCTGCGGGCCGGCTGCGCCTTCAAACAGCACCGGGCCGCTGTAATCTGCGCCTTTCGGAGCCTTGGCCAGCGCCTCCATGTTCTGCGCCATCTCGCGGACAGCACCGCTCGTGGCGGCGTCGCCCGGCAGATGCGCAGGGTCGAACGCGAGGAAGGTGACGGCGTCGTGCAGCACCATTCCATCCGCCGCTTGCGAAACCGCGCGCGCCCGCAGGGTAGCGGCACTTTCGGCCGCCCGCACCAGCGTGCCTTCCGAATTCACCACGTAATAGCCGCCGGCTACCGCGTCCAGGTCCACGCGCGAATCGAGCACTCCGGGATATTCGGCGAATACTGCGGACAGCGCGCGCACTCGCGCCGCCCACGCGTCCTCGTCGATCGCCAGGCGGCCCAACTCGTGCACATACTCCACCGGCTGGGCGCGCGAAAAGTCGTCGGCCGGATTGCTCTCGGTGAGATTGCGCAGCGCCGCGCGCTTGCGCGAAATGGTCTCCACGGCGCCTTTGTAAGCCGAGTCGGTCGCCAGCCACAAATAACGGCGCAGTACCGGGTAGGAATTGTCGAGTGGCCAGCGGCCCAGGTCATAGCGCGTGCCGCCGACGCCGCCCGCGAAGTTCGTGTTGTCGAACTTATAGTCGCCTACCCGCACCCGTATCTCCGGCTGCCGGATCTGGTTGCGGCGCCGCACCAGCAGGCCGCCGAGCGAAGCCGTGACCGTGAAGCCGTCTCCCTGGTCGATCAGGTACTGGAGGAAGTACGGGGCAACCAGGTTGGAAACCGTGAGTGTGCGTGCACGGGCGATTTCGTCGCGCATCGCCGCCAGCACCGGGTCCTGCGGGGGAGCATCCGCCGCCCACGCCGCCAGCGCCGCAGCTGCCGCGGCCAGCATGAAGCGCTTCACTGTCCGCTCCTTTTTTCGAGCGCCGTCGGCTCCGGAAGCAGCGGCGGCCGGTCATTCGCTTTGGCTTTCTTCTCGATTTCGATTTCCGATACCAGGATCGCCGGCGACACCGCCGACACCGGCACGCTGCCGCTCTCGGCGCCGCAGTAGCCGTTGAACACCTCCGGCTTGTCTCCGGTGGCCAGGATCTTGGCGAAGCTCGCCAGCGGTGTGCCTACCATGTCCGCGCCCCGTACCAACTCGTCCTGCCGGCCATCGGCATACACCTTGTACACGATGATGGGAACCACCTTGAATGCCTGCAACCCGGCGCGGCTGGTGGTGGTGAATCCGTTGGTGATTTCGCGGAAGTACAGGCCGTACGACTTGTTCTGCCGCTTGATTTCTTCGATCAGCATCTCGCGCAGCCGCGCGTCGGAAACCGCGTTGGCCGACTCGACGATCAGGTTCGACTGTCGCGAAACCACTTCGTAGCCGGGCTGGCGCCGCCCGTGGCCGTTCGACTGGCTGAAACCCGCGATCGGCGACCGCGACATGAGGAACGTCTTCAGCACGCCGTTCTCCACCGCGGCGACCGGCCTCGCCTTCACGCCTTCGTCGTCGTAATCGTACCAGCCGTAGAGATCTTCACCCGCCATCGAATGCCGCGTGGGATCGAAAATCACCGACAGGAAATCGGGCAGCACCTTGGTGCCGACGCTCTTGGTGAAGGTCTGGCCCTCATCCTCGTCCTTCTGCCGGTGGCCTTCCACACGATGGCCGAAGATTTCGTGGAAAAACACGCCTGCCGCGCGGCCGGAGAGAATGGCGGGCCCCACGAAGGGCTCGGCTTCCGGCGCATGCAGCAGCGCCGTCACGTCTTTGGCAACGCGGTCGATCGCCGCTTCCACCTTCGCATCGTCCGGCAGGCTGCCCGCGTCTTCCGCCTCAAAGCTGTCGAAACTGGCGACGTCGGTGCCATCGGCGGCTTTGGCGGAGGCCGAAATGAAAATCCGCGCATAGCCCCGGCCGTACGCGAGCCGCGTTCCCTCCGTGTTCACGAAGTACCGCGTCTCGGCCTGGCCGGTAACCGTTACCCCGCTGGTGAGCACACTGGGGTAACTCTGGAACCGCGCGGAAAGCTTGCGGACGCGGCCGGTCCATTCCTCCGCGTCGAATTTGAGCTTCACCGGCGCCGCCAGCGAGACCTCGGCCGGCGCGCTCAAAAAATCGGCCGAAGAATCCCGTTCCGCAACTTTCACCTGGGTGTTGGTCTGGATCCGGATCAGCCGCTCCGCCGCCGCGCGATACGCGCGATCCGTCTCGAGCCACAGGCGGTGCTTGATGGAATTGGCGTTGTCCTCGTATGTAAGCTGCGCCCCGGTGGTGAACTGCGCGGCGCCGCCGCCGGCCCCGCGCACGCGGTGGTAGTTGTCCAGCTTGGGAGAGCCCACACGTACGGAAACATCCAGCGTTCGCGATTTCCCGCCGCTGTTCGAGTCGATGGTGCCCAGCGTCCCGGACACGGTGTAGACATCTTCCTGGGTGATTTCGTAACTCAGAAAGTAAGGTGGAGGATCGGCCTTATCCTTAAGCGCCTGAAAGTTGCGCGCCAGTTCCTGGGACATGGCATCCACCAGGAGTGTGGATTGTGCCGCGGCAGCGGCTGCCAGCCCGAGCGGCAGCGCCAGACGGAGCAGGATCGAGCGGGTCAAGTCTCAGCATAGCAAACTGGCCTCCATGCCCCGGTGTGCTACAAAGCTAAGGTAGGGCGGCGGATCGTGACCCAGCGGGGTCGCCGCCTGCGAGGAGGTTTTCGTTTATGAGGAACCACCAGCCGGCGACGAAGCTGCTGCTGTTGCTGCTCGCGCTCCCTCTTTCCCTGCCGGCGCAGAATCCGCCCAGCGCCGCCTGGAAGTTCGCCGTCTCGGGCGATTCGCGCAACTGCGGCGACGTAGTGATGCCCGCCATCGCCGGGCAGGTGGTGGCGAACGGAGCCACCTTCTACTGGCACCTGGGCGACTTCCGCGCCATCTATGATTTCGATGAGGACATGTCGCCGCCACGCGAGCTCCATCTGGACGCGCCCCACCTCAACATCATCAGCTATCTGCAGAAGGCATGGCCGGATTTCATCCAGCATCAGCTCCGCCCCTTCGGCAAGCTGGAAGTTTTTCTGGGCATCGGCAATCACGAGTTGATATTTCCGCAGACGCGCAGCGGGTATACGGCTCAGTTCGAAAGCTACCTGAACAGCCCCCGCCTGGCCGCGCAGCGCAAGGGCGATGCCGACGCAGCCGGCGCGCGCACCTACTATCACTGGGTGATGAACCGAACCGATTTCCTCTCCCTCGACAACGCCGGCAACAGCTTCGACGCGGACCAGATGAAATGGATTCGGGCGCGCGTGGCCGCCGACCGGAAGTCCGCCGGCATCACCACCATCGTGGCCGGCATGCATGAGGCCCTGCCGGGAAGCAAGGGCCTGAGCCACAGCATGTGCGATTCCGCCGCGGGAATCGAAACCGGCCGCGAGGTCTACAATTTGCTCTGGGACCTCAAGCAGAGCGGCAAGCACGTGTACGTGCTCGCCAGCCACTCCCACTTCGTCATGGACGACGTCTATCGCACATCCTACTGGGGAGACCGCGTGCTGCCGGGATGGATTGTGGGCACTGCCGGAGCGGTGCGTTACCGGCTCCCGCCGGGCGTCGCGGCTGGCACCATCGGCCGCACCGATGTCTACGGCTATCTGCTGGCCACCGTCATGTCGGACGGTTCCATCCAGTTCGAGTTCCAACAGCTCAGCCTGGACGATCTGCGACGCGCCAACGCCGGCATCAACCCGGACGCGCTGGTCACCTGGTGCTACGAGCGGAATGCGGACCAGACAATCCCGAAGCCCGAGGCTTGCGGGGCGGGGAGGTAGATGTGGGGCAGGTCCCCGACCTGCCAACGCCCGCCTGCGGGCCTTTTTCACACAGCCCTTGGATGAGCAGTCGAATTCCGGCAGA
>Ga0209415_10007625_pt1 | contig 18859 bp, 14 predicted proteins | sample PeaSoiSIISIP2007_FD_187696 | JGI IMG/M metagenome (GOLD analysis project Ga0209415, IMG submission 187696) | Peat soil microbial communities from Weissenstadt, Germany - SII-SIP-2007 (SPAdes) (version 2) | ecosystem: Environmental > Terrestrial > Soil > Wetlands > Peat | place: Germany...
TCTTCCTTTCTAGTCTCTGGTCGCTGCTTCTATGCCCGGCAATCGATTCAATGCGTATCAAGACCACGGCGTCGGAATCGGCCTGCGCATTCCGCACTACGAGCACATCTTTTCGCGCAAGCCGGTGGTCGATTGGTTCGAGATCATCTCGGAAAACTTTATGATCGACGCCGGCCGCCCGCTGGCGACGCTCGATCGCATCCTGGAACAGTACCGCGTGGTGCAGCACGGCGTATCGATGTACTTCGGCTCGGTGACGGAGCCGGACCCGGATCATCTGCGGCGGCTGAAACAGCTGGTGCGCCGCACCAAGACACCATGGCTGAGCGACCATCTGTGCTGGGGCAGCGTGGATGGCACGTACACGCACGATCTGCTGCCGCTGCCCTACACGTGGGAGGCGGTCGAGCGCACGGTGGAGCGGGTGCGCCAGGTACAGGACTTTCTCGAGGTTCCCGTTGCCGTGGAGAATGTGAGCTCTTACGCCGCGTTTACCGGCTCGCAAATGACGGAGTGGGAGTTCCTGACCGAGGTCGTGGAGCGGGCCGACTGCGGCATTCTTCTCGACGTAAACAACATCTACGTTTCGGCGATGAATCACGAGTTCAACCCGATGGATTATGTGAATGCCGTGCCGGCGCATCGCGTGGCGCAGATTCACATTGCCGGGCACTCCAAGTACGAGAAGTACATACTCGACACGCACGACCATCCGGTGATCGATCCGGTGTGGGACCTGTATGCGAGAGCCATCGAGCGCTGCGGGCCGACGCCCACGCTGCTTGAGTGGGACGACCGCATTCCGAGTTTCGACGAGGTGCACGAGGAGGCGAAGAAGGCGGAGCGCTATCTCCAGGCACATGCTCCTCAAGTGGCGGAGGCGGTACGATGAACCCGCAACCCACCACCGCTCCGATGGACCTGCTCGCTTTGCAGCGCGAGATGGCCGCTGCCGTGATGCAGCCGCTGACGCGCGACGAGGGCATGCGTGCGCGATCCGCGGATGGCCGGGCAATGACGGCAGTGGCCGAATCGTTCATCGCGCCCAACAGCCGCCTGACAGCCTTCGAGCGCCTGGAGATCTACAACCGGCAGTACTGGTTTCGTGTTCTGGGCGCTATCGCAGAGGACTTTCCCGCGCTGCGCGCCGTGGTTGGGCCGCGGCGCTTTCAAGCGCTGTCGATCGCGTATCTCACCGAGCATCCCAGCCGCTCGTTCACGCTGCGGAACCTTGGCTCGCACCTGCCGGAGTGGCTGGCTAAGCATCCGGAGCGGGTTGGACGGCGTCATCGGCTGGCGCTGGACGTGGCGCGCATCGAGTGGGCGTTTGTGGAGGCGTTCGATTCGGTGGAGCACGAGCCCCTGACCATCGAGCAGATCGCAACCCTCGACGGCGAATCGCGGTTGGCGCTGCAACCGCATCTGCAATTGATGGCGCTCAGCTTTCGGGTCGACGAGTTGGTTCTCGATCTGCACAAGCAGCAAAAACGCCAGGCGAGCGAGGCTGGGGTGGAACGCGAAGAGGGGAACGAGACGCCGGCAAAGCTGCCTCGACTGCGTGAGCGGCCGACGTGGCTCGCAGCGCACCGCGTGGATCTGAGCGTCTATTACCGCCGCCTGGAGCGCGAAGAGTTCCAAATGCTTTCGGCGCTTGGCGAGGGTTTGCCGCTGGCCCAGGCAATCGAGGCCGGATTCGCCGAATCGCGCATTGGGCCAAAACGCCAGGCGCAAAAGGTGCAGGGGTGGTTTGCTAACTGGGCGGAGTTGGGCTGGATTTGCGCGCCCGAGCTGGAATCGCTGGTGAAGACCTGACGGGCGCACCGGGCCGCGATTCACATTTCGGGATTTCGATTTCAGACAACATTATGAAAAAACGATCCGATTGGGTCGTGGTGAGGGACTTCCTATGCAAAAATTCGCCGCACTGATTGGGGACATCTACGCCCGCGTAGCCCGCGCATTTGGGCGGCTGCAGAGCCCGCTGCTGCTTGCCATCCGGCTCTACTGGGGATGGCAGTCGGTGCAGGACGGCTGGGGTAAGCTCACTCACCTGGGCCGCGTGACGGATTTCTTCGCCTCGCTGCACTTGCCCGCACCCGGCGCTACGGCGCTGTTTGTCTCGTTGGTGGAGTTGGTGGGTGGCATTCTATTCGCGGCAGGGATTGGCTCGCGGCTGGTGTCGCTGATTCTCTTTGTGAACATGACGATGGCCTATCTGAGTGTGCCGGACGACCGCGTCAACTTCTCGCACATCCTTTCGAATCCGAGCGATTTCTATGGCGCTTCGCCCTATACCTACTGGTTCGCCGCGCTGCTGATCCTGATTCTCGGGCCGGGATGGATCGCGGTGGATACCTGGCTCGGCAAACGGTTGGCGGCCAGAGCGCAAGCCTGAACTTACGCTCCAAGCCCACGCGCTGCCGGTCGCGATATTATCGTTGCACGCCATCACGCGACACGGTTTGGGCTCGATGCGAATTCTCTATGTGCTGACCACGCTCGGCGTGGGCGGAGCGGAAAAGCTGGCGCTGGCGCTCGGGGAGCGCATGGAGAAGCGCGGCCATGCTGTTGCCGTTCTGGTGCTGATGCCGCCGGTGAAGGAGCAATGGCCGACGAGCCTGCGCACGCTGCATCTCGACATGCGCCGCTCGCCGTTGAGTTCTCTCCGCGGCCTGATGCGCGCTCGGCGCTTCGCTGCTGAGTTCCAGCCCGATCTGATTCACAGCCACTGTTTCCACGCGAATATCGTTGCCCGGCTGCTTGGGCTAGGTACGCGGCGGCCGGTAATCTCGACGATTCACAACGTCTACGAGGGTGGCTGGCCGCGCATGATGGCCTATCGGCTCACCGACATCCTGAGCCGGCAATCGGTAGCTGTGAGCGAAGCGGCGGCCAAGCGTTTCATCGATCTGAAAGCGATTCCGGCGCGGAAGTGCCGGGTGATCGTGAATGGCATCGACGCAGCGGAGTTTGCACCCGATGCCGGCCGGCGCGCGAGAATGCGTGCGGAGATGGGAGTGAGCGCGGAGCCGGAAGCCGAGTTCATCTGGCTGGCCTCGGGACGCATTGCGCCGGCGAAAGACTACCCGAACCTTCTGCGTGCGTTTGCGCGGGTGCGGGCCGGGCGGCGGGATTCACGGGTAAGAGTCGCCGCGCGTCTTTGGATCGCAGGGGAACAGGCGGAGCCGGCGTTTGCGGAGTTGCAGTTGCTCGCTTCGAAACTTGATCTCGCCGATTCCGTGCGCTGGCTTGGTCTGCGGCGCGACATGCCCGCGCTGCTCGATGCCGCCGATGCATTCGTCTCCGGCTCGGGGTGGGAGGGAATGCCGCTGGCTCTCGCCGAGGCGATGGCGATGGAGAAGCCGTTTGTCGCCACGGAGGTGGGCGGCGTGCGCGAACTCGCCGGCGATGCGGGCGCGGTGGTTGCGCCGCGCGACAGCGAGGCGCTGGCCGAGGCGATGCTTGCGGCGATGGAGAAGAGCAGGGAAGAGCGATGCGCACTCGGCCGCTCCGCGCGGCAACGCGTCGTGGAGCATTTCAGCATCGACGCGGCGGCGGATCGGTGGGAAGCGCTGTACAAGCAGTGGTCAGTGATGAGTGGTCAGTGATGAGTGGCCTTGACCACTGAACACCGATCACCGATCACTGCGGTCAGAAAGAGAATGCAAGGTTGAAGTAGATGCGCCGCGACGCGGTGCTCCCAGGCGAAGAGAACATGCCGCCGGCGAGACCCGTGGATTTGCCAAATTGTGGACCGGGGCCGTAAAGCCCGGTGGCGGAGTTTAAGGTCGGCTGAATTCCGCCCACCGGCGTTCCCAGGTTGATGTCGTTGAAGAGGTTCAGCGCCTGCGCGCTGAAGTTTAGAGAGTACTTGCGGCCGGTGCCGCCCATTCCCCCCGGTCCGCCGACACCGCGCATACCTCCGCCGCCCATGCCGAAGCCGCCGAATCCACCGCCGCCGCCGGGGCCACCGCCCCCGGGGCCGCGTCCGCCCCCACCGCCTCCCGGAGGCGGGCCGCCGCCGGGGAATGGGCCGTTGGACGCGGATTCAACCTTTGGCCCAACTCCAAACGACCTGCTCACGCGGAGATTGAGAGCGAAGCTCGATGGGCTGTTGCCGATGTTCGGCGCAACCATCGTCTCACCGGCTTGCGGAATCGCGTTCAAGGCGCCGAAGCTCGTCTGCACCACATCGCTTGGGTTCGCGCTCGCGCCAGCGTACGAGGGCCGGTCGTTAAAGAAGGCATCGCCGGTCAGATCGTAAGGCGTAGTGAGATCGAAGGACCTGCCTTGCTGGAAGACAAGGAAAGGATTGAACGACAGTCCCCAGGGGCCGGAGTAATTCCCCATGAGGAAGAGCATCTGCGGGCGGATGAATCCGGCGCGCCCATAATCCTGGCTGAGGTTATAGGAGTTTGTCGGTCTCGATCCGCCGCTGCCATCCGAGTTGCCAACGGTCCAGTTGTAGAAGCCAGTCACGCTGAGTTTCGGAGAAAAGCGGGCGTTGACGTTCACGATCAACTGGTTTTGGTTGTAGACGGCCTCGGGATAGTATTGGTTGACGATACCTAGATTCGTATTAGGCCGCACTCCGGTTAGAGTGGGGCTGCCATATTGGAATGTTCCCGGCTCAAATGCGTTCGAGTCGCGCACTACCAGCTGATGCACGCCAAACGAGTGCAGGTAAGTGAGGCTCAGCGTCGAGGTCTTGGTCAACTGCCGCTCCAGGCTGGTGCCGATCTGCTCGGCGTAGGGCGCGCGATAAGCGGAACCGATCTGGTAGATGACCGGGGTTTGGGTTGAGCCGGCGCCGCACTTCGAGAAGTCGATCGTATTCAGGCTGGCGGATGCACCGCACATCGGATGGGCGATTGAAATCTGCGTCTGGCTCTTTGCGGTGCCGTTGAGCATCTCCAGATTCATCAGGTCGCCGATGCCGAACCGGTCGTAGAAGAAGCCGAAGCCGCCGCGCACGACGGTTTTCGATGTGGCGCCGCTCTTGTGCCCATCGAGCGCATAGGCAAAGGCAACGCGCGGCGCCCAGTCGCTGTGATCCGCCGTGTGATTCTGCCCTTCCCAACGCAGGCCGCCGGAGAGGGTGAGGAACTTGTTGTACTTCAAATCGTCCTGGATATACACGGCGGCGTCAAAGACGTTGCCCGCGAATTTCTCGTTGCCTGTGGTGTAACCCAGGTTGGTGGGCAAGCAGCCTTGCGTCTCAGAGGCTGGGCAGGCAGCCGCGATCTGCGCGAAGGTTTCGCCGGCAACGAGTCCGTTCCACGTGTCGACGAAGGCATCAATCGAGGGAAACGTGAAGTTGCCGTTGAAGCCGGCATTAGTGGTGGTAGCGTCACGGTTATCGCGCAGCCAGGCGCCGATTTTGATGGCCTGTTTTCCGATGGTGGTGGTGACCATGTCTTGCAGTTCGATGTGCTCGGAATGTCTGTTCGATGTCTGGCCGTTATCGCCTCCGCCGGAGAACGACTGGGGCACGCCGAACGATGGATTGGTGCTGGCCGGGGAAGATGTTGCGTCGGAGCGGCGGAATTCAAAGCGGGTCTCGTTTACGATGCGGTCGCTCACGATATGCGAGTCGCTGATCTGGACGTCGTGCTCGTTGGAATCGGAGCTGCTGGCAAGAGAGGGCAGCGACGTGTTGCCGTTCAGCGAATCGGTTGTCTTGCCGTGCTCGAACTGGTAACGCATCGTCAGCGTGTCCTTCTGCCCCAGTTGCAGATCGATGCGCGGGGAAATCTCGATGCGGGTTCCCGGACTGAAAAGGCTGCCTGAGACGGAGTTACCCGCGCCAGCCAAGGAGTATGTGTTCGTCGCGGCGTCGTAAACCGGGCCATTGGCGATGGTGTACACGTTGTCCTGCTGGTTGTTGCGTCCTTCGACGCTAAGGAAGAATGAGGCCCACTTCGATAGCGCGCCGCTCACCGAGCCGTTGTACTGGTAGCTGTAGTAGGAGGGCAGCTGAGTGGTGAAGGGGTTGCCCGTGTTGAATACATTGTCGTTCCCCTGGGCAAAGAATCGTCCGTGCAACGTGTCGGTTCCCGGCTTGGTGAGAATTTCGATGCGCCCGTAGCCGAGGCGGTCAAACTCGGCGGAAAACGGGTTCTGGTTGATGCGGATTTCGCGGATGGCCGATTTGGGCGGCAAGGTGCCGCCGGTAAATCCATCGATGTAAATTTGCCCGCCGTTGGGGCCGGCCGAGGGACCGGCCAGCGCGGTCAACTCGTTGGAAAGCTCGTCGGGATCGTCGGAGAGCGCATCGAGGTCGCTGCCCTTCAGAACCATCGCGCTGGCATTGGAGTCAGCGTCGGTGCTGACCGTTGGCCCGCCTTCGTCCGTGACGGTGACTTGCACATCGGCGGCCTCGATGGCCATCTGGATATCGACGTTCTTGCTTTGGCCGCCGGTAAGTTGAATGGGCTTGGAGACGAAGGAAGCGAATCCCGGGGAGTTGGCCTGAATCACGTAGTTGCCCGCGGGCAAGCCGCGGAGCAGGTAGCCGCCGGTGGCGTCGGCCGAAACGGTAGAGCCGATCTGCTTTCCATCCGACGCGGTGGTCACGGCGATTTGCGCGCCTGGAATGAGCGCGCCGCTAGGGTCGGTGATGTGGCCGTGCAAGACACCCGCTCCGGCTGCCGGAGCCGGCACTGCCGGCGCGGCAAGGGGCGGGGCCTGCATCGGCGGGGCAGCCGGTGCTGGGGCGGGTGCGCTGGGCGCGGAAGCCGTCGGCGCTTGAGAACCGGGCGAGGACGCTGGCGGCGCCGAGGGCGCGGGGGCCGAAGCTCCGGAACTCGCCGCGTCAGGAGGAGTTGCCGGCTGCGCCGATTGCGCGCGCGCCGCAATCCCAGCCAATAGGAATGCCAAAGCGATGATATGAGCGATGAAGCAGTGCAGTTTTATAGACACAATATCCCTCGTTTGTTGCTGACTCGGAGAAAGTTTCAATGCTGCTATTGGCCCACGTCGGGCGTTCCCTGGTTCAAACTCCAACTGGCGAGCAGATCCTGCGCCTGCGGCGCTTCGAGCAGAGGCTCCACGCCGGCCAGCAGCTTGATCGCATTCACTCCGGTTGTATCCTCGGTGGCGACAATCATCACCGCTTCGCCTTTTTGCAGGCTGGCCAGTTGCGTGGTTTGCGCGCGCTCGAGGATGGTTTCCAAGTCACCGCCACCGCCGCCGGGACCGCCTCCGCCGAAGCTGCGCAGTCCGCTGCCTTGCGCGCCGCCTCCCGGGCTGGTTGCGCCTCCCGGGCTTGTTGATTGACCGCCGCCTGCCTGGCTGAAACTGCGCGCGCCGCGCGCGCCGCTAAAGCCGCTGCCCTGGCCGCCCTTCAAGCGCGCCGCGATGAAGCTGGCAATGCGGTCATCCAGGCGCCGCAACTGTGCGTCCGCGGAGATATGCACTGTCACCGGCTTCTTGGTTGCCAAATCCTTTACCGTTACGGTCGATCCAGCCGCGTCGGTTGAGATCACCGTACCCGCAATGCTGCGGAAACTTCCCGAAACGATCTGCTGCGCCGCGACCGATGCGCCATCGGCGCTCTTGGCTCCGAGAACAAAGATCTGGTCGCCGGGCTGGATGGCGGCGATGGGCGCGGGCTGTGCCTGATCGAAACTGACCGAGCCCTGGGCGTAGCGCTTAAGGGTGGTGGCGCTGGTCGTGTTCACCGTAATCTGTTTGGTCACTGCGCCAACTCTGGTATTGACTTGAATGACGCCCGAGGCGGCATCGACGCTCTTTACAAGTCCGTGAACGCCTTGCGCCCACGCCGCGGATTCGGCCTGCTGCTTCTTGGCAACATCCGCCTTTTTGATGGCAATCACCCGGAGCGCTTGGGGTGTTGTTCCGATTGCGCTGGGATCGATGTTGACCAAAACGCGGTCGCCGGCGGCCAGACCGCTAAAGTCGATGGTCTCGGCTTTGCTCAGATCGGTCTGTCCCGGCTCGATGCGCTTCAACTGCGCCGTGGAAGGAATCTGAACTTGACGGCTGTCACCCTGATCGGTCTTCACCGTCAGGGTGTCTCCGCCGATGGCGGTGATCGATCCCAGATAGCGCGTTGCCGCCTGGGCCTGCGCCAGCTGCGAAGCAGCCGAGAACCCGACAAGGCCGCTCAGCGCCAACAAGCACGTCGAGCGCATCATTCTTCCTATATGCATAAGGTCTTGCTCCGCAAACTGTTAAGGGCCGCTCATGAATGGCGAGTTGCCGGCCTTCATTTTGCTAGACGAACGAAGCGCGCAAAAGGACGAAACGTTTTCTCACCATTTGCGGCGTGCGGTTGGCTAATTTTCCGATGGGTGAAGGGAACCAACATCCGGGATTGTGCGCAGCGCGCCCACCGTAACCTCGAGAAGTCCTTCGATGTTGTGTGGTGCGGCCTCGGCGACGGGCGGCCATCCCAATTCGTGCAGCGCCTGGCTGGTGATGGGACCGATCGAAATAGCCGCAACGCCGGGGAGAGGGAAGGGGACTCCGGCCTGCTTCGCAGCTTCGGCCAGGTGCGTCGCGCTGGAGCCGCTGGTGAAAGTGGCGGCGTCGATGCGGGTGGCGAGCGCTCGGCGGAGCAGGTCCGGCGCGGTCTCAGGCAGCACATTGCGATAGGCATCGACAACATCGACGTGTGCACCGGCGGCGCGCAGAGCCTCCGGGATTACGTCGCGAGCGATCGCAGCGCGGGCCAGCAGGACGCGTTTGCCGGCGACCTGCGGAGCGAGCGCGGAGACGAGGCTCTCGGCGACGTATTCTTTTGGAGTCAGAGCGACCTCCAAATGCAAAAACATCTGGACGGCCTGCGCGGTCGCTCTTCCAACCGCCGCAATCTTCGGCTTCAACTCAGTGAGCGCGATGCCGAGGTCCATCGCGCGGACGTGAATGATGGGAATCGAATTGGCGCTGGTGACGATGAGCCAGTCGTAGCTGTTGAGCCGCCGCAGCGCCGCATCCAGCGCGCCGTAGCTTTCCGGCGGGCGAATCTCAAGCACTGGCACTTCGACCGGCTCGGCGCCGAGCGCGCGAAGGCCGTCACTCAACTTGCTTGCCTGATGTGCGGCGCGGGTTACCAGAATGCGGCGGCCGGCCAGCGGCGGCGCGCTCATTAAGCGGCTCCGCCCGTGGCCTCGCCGGCGGATGCGAGGAGCTGGTTGGCTCCGCCTTCGAGCAGCATCGCAGCGACCATTTCGCCGAGGGTCTTTGGCTCAGTGTTCTGGAGGGGCGCGTGCAGGTGAACGCGAATCACCTGGCCAGTCTCGGGCGACGCCACAACACCGAAGATCTCGTTCCATCCACCATCCGTTGAGTCCTTTGGGTACTCGCGGCGGCAATGGATGCCGATAGGAACCTGACAGCCTCCGCCCAGAGCGGCAAGTGCGGTTCGTTCGGCGGTCACGGCAAACCGAGTGTCCGCGTGGTCGAGAAAAGCGACTGCGGCAATGGTCGCCGCATCGTCTTTGCGCGTCTCGATGCCGAGGGCGCCCTGTCCGGCCGCAGGGCAAAGCTCGCTCGGCTCAAAGCGCTGGCGCACCACGTCGCTCTTGCCAAGGCGGTCGAGCCCCGCGCCGGCAAGAAGGATGGCGTCCACTTGTCCTTCGGCGAGTTTGCGCAGCCGCGTGTCGACGTTTCCCCGGAACTCGACCAAATCCAGGTCGGGCCGCAGAGCCTTTAACTGCGCGCGCCGCCGCTGACTGCTTGTGCCCACCTTTACGTGCTTGGGAAGGCCGGCAAGATCGGCATATTTCACTGAGACCAGAACATCTCTGGGATCGACGCGGACCGGAGTTGCCGCAAGGGCAAACGGCTCGGACAATTCCGTAGGCAGATCTTTCAGCGAATGGACCGCCAGATCGACTCGTCCCTCCGCCAGCGCCTCTTCGATTTCCTTGGTGAACATGCCCTTGCTGCCCACCTGCGCAAAACTGACTTCCTGCATGCGGTCGCCGGTGGTCTTGACGATCTCGATTTCGACCGAGTGCCCCTGGCCGCGCAGCAGGCCCGCAATATGATTGGCCTGCCAGAGGGCAAGTTGCGAGCCGCGGCTGCCGATGCGTAGGTTCAACGGCGCACCTCTCTGATATTTACAACATTCGTCTCTTCGCTATTGCCTTCGACGGCCTCGGCTTGGGATCGCGCGGTTTCCACCGGACCGGCACTTGGTACCGACCACACATCGCAGAGCGCATCGAGCCGCGCCGAATCGCCCTCGCGCGCCGCCTGTTTGAGAGCCTGCATGGGCGGATGCAAGAACTTGTTGACCAGGCCCCGCGTTAGCGCCTCGATGGCGGCGAGCTGGTCCTCGCTTAGCGAGCCCAGGCGGCTATGGAGGCGCTGGATCTCAGCCACGCGAATCTCCTCGGCCTTGCGCTGCAGTGCGACGATTGCCGGAGCCGCGCTGACCGTGCGCTGGCGCTGGCGGAATCGCTCGACTTCGGCGGCGATCATCGTCTCGGCATCGACAGCCTGTCGGCCGCGCTCTTCCATGTGCGCCGCGGCCACCTGCTGCAGGTCGTCGATGTCGTAGACGAAGATGCCGTCGAGCTTGTTCATCTCCGGGTCGACGTCGCGCGGAACAGCAATGTCGATGAAGAACATGGGGCGGTTTTTGCGGCGATGGAGGAATGCCTGCCCGTGCTCGCGGCGGAAGATGGGCAGCGGCGCGCCGGTGGAGCTGATGACGATGTCGGCCTCGCTGGCTGTTTCGTAAAGCTGATCGAAGCGGATGACGCGTCCGTTGAACTGGCCGGCAAGAGCTCGCGCCCGCTCCTCGGTTCGGTTGCTGACCAGGATGGCTCCGGCGCCTTGCTGGACCAGATGACGCGCGGCGAGCTCGCTCATCTTGCCGGCGCCGACCAGAAAGACGGTGCGCCCTTGAAGCGATCCGAAGATCTTGCGGGCCATATCGACGGCGACCGAGGCGATGGAAACGGAATTCGAGCCAATGCCGGTTTCGCTGCGCACCTTTTTAGCGGCGGCAAAAGCGCTTTGCAGAAGATGCTCCAGTTCGCTGCCGACGGTTCCCGCGCCGCGCGCCGTGGCGAAGGCTTCTTTTACCTGGCCTAGAATCTGCGGCTCGCCGACCACCATGGAGTCGAGGCTGGCAGCCATGCGGAAGAGGTGGTTGACGGCGTCCTGGTCGCGCAACTCGAAGAGATGCGGCAGCAGGACTTCGGACTTTAGTCCGAAGTGGCGTTCGAAGAATGCAGTTATTGGCGCGTTCCCACCTTCGACGACGGCCAACAGTTCGACGCGATTGCACGTGGACACAATCATGCATTCGGTGACGCCCGGCGTCGCCGCCAGGGTGCGAGTGGCCTCCGGCAGCTCATCGCGGCCGATGGCGATCCGCTCCCGCAGCGCGATGGGCGCGGTTTTATGGTTCACGCCGATGATGGCCAGCGTCATTGGGGACCGAACCTGTGAACCTGGCTGTAGAGGTTCACTACCCAAACCGCCATCATCACGACCAGCGATGCGCCGGAGACGTACGCGGCTCTTCGGCCGCGCAGCCCAGCGCTGCGGCGGGCCAAAAGCAACGTGACGTAGATGATCCACATCGCGAAGGAAGCGAGGATGTTGGGATCGAGAAAGTAAGCGCCCCCGACCGTGGTCTCCTGCACCAGGACCGATCCGATGATGAGGCCCACCGTCATGCAGGGGAACCCGAATTCGAGCGTTGCCAATGCCGCGCGCTCGATGGTGTCGAGAGGCGGCAGCCAGTTGAGCGGTCTCGATTTGCCTTGCGCGCCGGCCCTTGGTTTGGTCTTGATGCGGCGCTCCTGCACCAGATACAGCAGCGAAGAAGCCAGGCTGAAGCAGAGAGCGGCATAGGCCAGCAGCAAGGCTACAATGTGCGCCACCAGCCACGTGTCGTAGACGCCGCGATTGGGAAAGTGATAGCGATCCGGCCCGAGCGCCGGCATGAACACCAGGAAGAAACTGGCCGGCAGCGCAAACAGGCCGAGAGAGATGAAGTCGTAGAGCCACCACACCAGGAAAAACAACCCGGCGACGGCGAATCCAAGCAGCGACTCGATCTCGTGCACCCCGACCGGAACCCAGCGGTGCGCGACCATGAGCATTTCGACCAGGGAGACGAAGTGGAAGAAGAAGGCGAGCCCGCCGAAGTGGACGCAGCTCTTGCGCCACCACGTCGAGTTATTCAGTACGGCCGGAAAGACCGCGACGCAGCCCGCAGCGTACAAGATGGCCGCAACTCGTAGCCAGAGAAGGTACATGAGCAAGTTTTACCTTATGGCGCGCAGGATCAGTATACTGTGATGCAAATCACCTGGGTGCATTCGGAATCGGCGGTTCCAGTTACTAACGGGATTGCTGGCGCGCGATGATCGCAATGGCCAGCAGGACCACGAAACTCCCCGCACAAACGGCCAGCAGTTTCAGGTTGGTGGGTGTTTGCGGTCCGCCGCCTGGCGGGTAGTCCGTCACGAGCACGATCTTGCCGTGGCGGCCGGGGTTGTAGCGCACCAAAATCGGCGTCCCAGGCGGATGCCCGTTCACCCAATCGACGAACGGCTGCATCTGGTTGGGCGGATACTGCCATACCTCTCGCGAAGGGACATCGCGCGAAGAGACGCTGGCCACGTACTCCCCTGCGCCTGCGGCGTAGCTCAGGCTGCAACGGATGTACAGTCGATGTTCTTCTCCGCTAGTCGGCTGGAGGTCGCATTGCTCGACCCGCGCAGTCGCTAGCGGCCATCCCTTCTGGGCGTGCTCCTGCCAAGCCACTACTATGGTGACCGGCAAAAGGAAGACCGTACATAGCGCCGAGAGGATGAGCAGCACCCCGAGGACGATTCGCCACCATTGCTTTCTTGGCGCCGTTTGGTCCATCGCCTCTCGCTTTCGAGAACCTCGGATGGCTCGGTGAAGCCGCAATTCGATAGTACAAGCGATCTGGGTCCGGGACGCTGGCGGCGGGGCTATTTGAAGGCTATTTGAGAGCGGCGTAGAGCACCGCGGCGAGACGCGCGCCGGCCACGGCGAGCTGGCCCTTCACTTTACTCTGGACGGCTGCGATGTATGCCGGTTTCGCGGTCTCGTGCTTTTGGAGGTAACCCGCAGAAGTCTGATTGTCGGAGCAGGAATTGACTGGAGCTGTTTGCGGCTCTGGGGCGATAGCCGGACTCAGCTTCTTATAGGGATAGGCAATGGCGATGGCGTGGGCTTGGTTGGCCCAGGCGACGAGATCGATGGGGCTCGTCAGCGCTTGGTTGATCTTGGAGGCGTATTGGGTCTGCAGGCTGGACGCAAACGCCTCGATCTGGCTTTTGGCATTCATGCTGTTTCGATTCACGCCGCCGATGTGCTCCACGAGCTGCGTATCCCAGATGGCGTGGAGGTTAGGCGAGTAATTGCCTGAGCCGGTAGCTCTGGGCGCGGTGGTTCCAAAGGTGACGGGGACGCAGTTGCCGCCGCGGTCGTTGTTGTCTTCTTCATGGAGAGGCTGATGCATATCGCCCACGAAATGGATGACGTACATGAGCGCATTGACGCGCGCCGCAGGGTCGGCGTTCTTGTTCTGGAGGACGGGGAGCTGCTGTTGAAGGGCTTGGATAACGCATCCCTGGGCGCAGTATTCGCCGGCGGAGGCGGAGGCGACGTGTAGAGGGATATCCCAGAAGTGCCACGGAGCGGTGGAAGAATCGACGGAGCGGTGGTCGTCGGCCCAGGTGGCGAAGTAGGCGATGGGGTCCAGGCCGAGGTCGTCGCAGTATCGATCCGAGTAGGTGTGGCTCTGAGACGTAAGCAGGGTTTCAACCTGCTGGGCGACGGTGGTGCCGTGAGCGGTGTCGAGCTTCTCTAAGTTGTGGAGGGCGATGAGTGCGACGACTTCATGGCCGGTGCAACCCCAGGCCCAGAGGCGAGGGGCGAGAGATGTGCAGAATACGGTGGCTAGGATCGCAACGCGAAAACGGCGCATTACAGCCTCCAATGTGTTTACGGATAGTGCGGGCGGCAGGAGAAGCGTATCACGGCAGGATCGATCCACTGGCTGCGCGTTTGTTAAATTGCAGGATTGATGGTGGGTCGTTTCCCCGATGTCCGGACCTTCCGCTACAGGGCGTATCGTCCAGTGACAAAGCGTCGCTATCGGGCTGGAGCGCAGGCGCGATAGTCTTAAAGCCAGCGTGAACCCCATCGATCCCCAAGGCGCGGCCCAACCCTCTCCGACCCTCGACACCGGCCCGATCACGACGACCTCGGAGACCATCGCCGCATCGGAATCTATCGATGCCCCGGAGTCCGAACCGTTCTCGCTGACTTCAGTGACGACGGAGAAACCGCGGGAAGGAAAAGACGCCGGCGAACTGACGCCCTTCATGCGCCAGTGGACGGCTGCGAAGAGGCAGAATCCCGATGCGCTGCTCTTCTTCCGTATGGGCGACTTCTACGAGCTTTTTTACGACGACGCAGTGACGGCCAGCCGCGAACTGCAACTGACGCTGACCGCGCGGGACAAGGAACGCAACCTGCCCATGTGCGGCGTGCCCTTCCATGCCGTGGAGCAGTACCTGACGCGCCTGTTGCGCAAGGGATACCGCATCGCGCTCTGCGATCAGATGGAGGACCCCAAGCTCACAAAAAAGATTGTGCGGCGCGAGGTGACGCGTGTGCTCTCGCCCGGGACGGCGCTCGATGCGGGGCTCGGACAGGAGCGGAACAATTTTCTGGCCGCGCTGTATGAGGAGGGGTCGAACCCGGAAAAAGCAAATGCGGGTCTTTCGACTCCGTCCCGCTCGGGCGGGACTACGCTCAGGATGACATCAGCAAAGTTAGGTCGCCCGTCAGGTGTGGCAGTGTGCGGGCTGGCGCTGCTCGATGTTTCCACCGGCGAGTTTCGCGCCGTGGAGTTTCGCGGCCAGGGCGCGCGGGCCCAGGCGGTGGAGGCGCTGCTGATGGCTGGACCAAGCGAAGTGCTACTGGCCGTGAGTGCCGAGCTGCCCCCGCAGCTCGATCGCATTCCGGCGCGAACGCGCGTCGAAGATTGGGTATGGACGCGCGATTTTGCCGTGCCGCTGGTCGAGCGGCAACTGAACGTCCGTTCGCTCGAAGGCTTCGGCCTCGATGGGCATGAACCGGCGGCGATTGCCGCGGGCGCCGTGCTCCACTATGTGCAAACCACCCAAAAGAACCAGGCACTGCACATCGACTCGCTCAAATTCGAAGAGCATTCGACGGCGCTCGAGCTGGATCAAGTTACAGTGCGGAATCTCGAACTGGTTGAGCCGATGTTTAGCGGGCAGGACGATCGCGCCACGCTCTTTCGCGCGCTCGACGCCTGCCAGACTCCGATGGGAAAGCGCCTGCTGCGTGCGACGATTCTGCGGCCGCTGAACAGAGCGCCGGAGATCGAAGCGCGCTATGAAGCCGTCGCCGAGGCCCACAAATATCTGCTGAAACGCGAAGAGATTCGGCGAGCGTTTGGCGGGATTCTCGATTTGGAGCGGCTGCTGGCGCGAATTTCGCTCGACTCGGCCGGGCCGCGCGATCTGCGGGCGCTCGCGGGCAGTACGGCACGGCTGCCGGGATTAAAGACTGCCCTGGAGGCGATGGCGTCGCCACGCTGGAGCGTGCTGGCGTGCGAACTCGATACCCTCGACGATGTGACAGCGCGAATTTCCAAGACGATCGTGCCTGAGCCGCCCCTGACGCTAGCCGATGGCGGCGCCATTGCCGCCGGTGTCGATGCGGAGCTGGACGATCTGCGGGGTGTTTCGACTTCGGGAAGGCTGGCCATCGCTGCCATCGAGGATCGCGAGCGGCAGCGTACGGGGATCGGCTCGCTCAAGGTGCGCTATAACTCGGTCTTCGGATACTACATCGAGATCACCAAAGCGAATCTGGCATTGGCCCCGGCCGACTACGAGCGCAAGCAAACACTGGTGAACGCGGAACGCTTTACCACGCCGGAGCTGAAGGACTACGAGCGCAAGATTCTGACCGCGCACGACCGCTCGATCGAAATCGAAAAGCGGATATTTTCCTCGCTTCGGACGACTGTCTTGGAGGCGGCAAGCAGAATCCGCCGAGCCTCTGCTGCCGTCGCAGAAGCCGACCTGCTCGCTTGCTTCGCCCACCTCGCGGCCTCGCGGCGCTACGTGCGTCCCCAGCTTGTCGACGAGCCCTTGCTGGAGGCTGCCGCGGCACGGCATCCAGTGATCGAGCAGTGGATGGAGGAGACGCGCGAAGGGCGGTTCATCGCCAACGATCTATACTTGTGCGCCCAGCAAGACTCTCGTCCAAGAAGTGAAAGCGCGCAAGCGCCGCCAGCGCTGCTGCTGGTCACGGGACCGAACATGGGCGGCAAGAGCACGTATCTGCGGCAGGCGGCAATGCTGGTGCTGATGGCGCAGATGGGCTCGTTTGTTCCGGCCGACTCGATGCGCTTCGGTCTGGTCGATCGCATCTACACGCGCATCGGCGCCAGCGATAACGTAGCGCGCGGCCGCTCCACCTTCATGGTCGAGATGACAGAGACGGCGACGATTCTGAACACGGCGACACGGCGCTCGCTGATTCTGCTCGACGAGATGGGCCGCGGAACCGCGACCTTCGACGGCCTCTCGCTGGCGTGGGCTACGGTGGAATATCTCCACGCCGAGGTGGGCGCACGCACGCTGTTCGCCACGCATTACCACGAGCTGACGATGCTGGCCGAGAAGCTGCCGCGCGTGCGGAATCTCCGCGTGGCGGTGAAGGAATCAGCCGGAGGCGTCGTGTTTCTGCACTCGATAGAGCCGGGCGCGGCCAACAAGAGCTACGGCATCGAAGTGGCTCGCCTCGCCGGCCTCCCGCCCGCGGTCATCGAGCGCGCGAAACATGTATTGCGCCAGCACGAGAAACAGGAGCGGTCCGCCGCGGCGGAGGTGCAAGGTGGAGTTGTGGAGCCGATGCAGATGACGATCTTCACGCCGCTCTCGCAGCGGATCGTCGACCGCATCGAGTCAACGGACGTAAACTCGCTGACACCGCTGCAGGCACTGAATCTATTGGAAGAGCTGCAAAATGAGTTGAAGAAGACAGGGAGCAGGGAATAGAGGATTAGGCAATAGGGATTAGGCAATAGGGGGCGGAGGAACTGCATGAGTCAGGAGTTGCGGTACGCCGTGGGCAGCTTGCTTGTTGTGGGCGTCGAAGGCGGCGAACTCACCGCGCTGGAGCGCGCCTGGCTCAAGCTGGTGCGGCCTGCGGGCGTCATTTTGTTTCGCCGGAATATTGCCGACGCAAAGCAGACTCGCGCGCTGCTGGCCGATGCGACCCAGTTCTGCGCGCCGCACTGGGGCAGGTTTGTCGATGTCGAGGGCGGAACGGTTGACCGCCTCCGCGATCCGCTGGCGCCGATTCTCGCGGTCGAGGCCGTGGCCACCGTAGCCAGGAGAACGGGTCGCGCCGCCTTCGCGCGTCAACACGGCAATCTGATTGCGCGCGCGGTGAAGGCGTTCGGGTTCAATGCTTCGTTTGCGCCGGTGCTCGATCTGGGGCTGCCCGAGTCGCGGCCGGTGATGGGAACGCGCTGCGCCGGAGCAACGGCGGCAGAAGTGGCCGGGTACGCGCGCGAGTTCTTGGCCGGTTTGGCAGCGCAAGGCATCGCCGGTTGCGGCAAGCACTTCCCGGGTTTGGGCGGCGGAACACGCGACTCGCACTTGGAGACGCCCGCAATTCAGCGCAGTTGGAAGCAGCTCTGGCAGGAAGATTTGGAGCCGTATCGCGCGCTGAGCGACGAGCTGCCCATGGTGATGGTGAATCACGCTGCGTACCCGGCAACTCCGGGCAAGAAGCGGCCCGCAAGCGTGTCGAAGTTCTGGATCGGGGATGTGCTGCGCAAGCGCATCGGCTATCGCGGCATCGTTCTCTCTGACGATTTGGAGATGGGTGGAGTTGCGAAGTTTATGCCGATAGCAGAGGCCGCTGTCGAGACGGTGCGGGTTGGGACGGACCTGGTGTTGATTTGCCATCAGCCCGAACCGATTCTCGCCGCCTTCGAAGCGCTGATTGTTGAGGGCGAACGGTCGGTGGCATTCCGCAAGCTGCTGCTTGCAAGGGCGCGCGAATCGGCCCGCAAGCGGGCGAACACATTCCGGGCGGGAATGCCGCCGCCGCTCAGTCAAAGGCAATTCGGCGCGCTGCGAGAGCGAATCGTCCGCTTTGGCGAGATCGTGGCAAAGGAAGCGGTATCGGCATGAAAGAGCGCGCAATGACGGTGGCGGGCGTGATGAGCGGCACCTCGGCCGACGGCATCGATGTGGCCGTACTGCGGATTGAGCAATCCCACCCTAACCGCAAAAACAAAAACGCGGTTAGGATGGGGCGCCCCGCACCAAGAATAAAGTTGCTGGCCCACGAGGCATTTCCTTATTCCGCCGACCTGCGCAAGAAGGTGTTGGCTGCTATGAACGCAGAATCGATTTCGACGGCCGAACTGGCGCGACTGAATTGGCGTTTGGGTCTCGCTTACACCGAAGCGGTGCGCGCGACTGCGAAAAAGCACAAACTCAAGCTCGACCTCGTCGGCTGCCATGGGCAGACGCTCTATCATCAGGCGCGCGCCGAGGGCTACGCGGGGCGCAAGTCTGCCTGCACGTGGCAACTGGGTGAGGCGCAGGCCATTGCGGCGGAGATGGGAGTGCCTGTGGTTTCGAATTTCAGGCCTGCCGACATGCTAGCCGGCGGCCAAGGAGCTCCGCTCGTTCCGCTTTTCGATTACGTGTTCTTTGCCGATGCCAAGCGCGGGCGCGTGCTGCAGAACATCGGCGGCATTGCCAATCTAACTGGTATTCCTCCAAAAGCGCCGCCGCACGCAGTGCTCGCATTCGATACCGGCCCAGGC
>Ga0209415_10007626_pt1 | contig 18859 bp, 15 predicted proteins | sample PeaSoiSIISIP2007_FD_187696 | JGI IMG/M metagenome (GOLD analysis project Ga0209415, IMG submission 187696) | Peat soil microbial communities from Weissenstadt, Germany - SII-SIP-2007 (SPAdes) (version 2) | ecosystem: Environmental > Terrestrial > Soil > Wetlands > Peat | place: Germany...
CGAAGAGCGCGAGGAACATCAGCGCGAGCGCGAGGCCCTCGATGGCAGTTCGACCACCCCCATGGTGGATACGGTCGCCGAAGAGCCAGATACCGATGACGATGCTGGCCAGCGGGTTGACGATGAGAAGGGCGGACTGCGACGCCGCGACGGGGCCCGCCTCCAGAGCATGCTGACTGATCACGAGCCCGGCGAGCCCGGCGACGACGATTCCGTAGGCCTCGAGATGGGAGAAGACCCACACCGGTGACCTGCTCCACTGGTCGGCGGTCGTCTTGATGCACGCGGCGGTGAGCGCGAAGCAGATCGCCGCCGCGACCCCGTAGCACGCGGCGCGCCACGCCCTCGGGCCCCGTTTCGCCGCGCTCGTCGCAACCACGACCGCGCCGACGCACGCCATCAGGAGGAGCAGCCAGTCCGAGCGGCTCGGCCGCTCGTTTCCTCCGCTCGACGCGCTGACTGCGAGGAACGTCCCGAGCCCCGCGGCGGTGCCGCCTGCGCCGAACCACTCCCGCCAGGTGAGCTTGGTGTCCAGCCTCACCCCGAGGATCGCGACGAGAAACACGATCTCGGCCACCATCACCGGCTGCACCGTCGAGAGGTTCCCGATCGACAGCGCGATCGCCTGTAGGAGGAAGCTGACCGTCGTGAGGCCGAGCCCCACGAACCAGATGGGCCGGCGGATGACGGCCGCCATGAGGCTCCCAGCGCGTCTGATGGCGCTGGCCTGCTCGACACCGAGCCGCTGAAGGACCGTCGCAATCGCATTTGCGGCTGCGGCGAACAGCGCGAGCGCTATGGCCATCGGCCTCCGTTATAGCCGAGGGCGAGCGCCGGACCCGTCCGATCGGCTACGTCGGGTAGTCGGCCGCGAAGGACCAACTGCGGCGGTGGATGGCACTGAGGCCGTGCGACGCGAGCGCGGCGCGATGAACCGGCGACGGATAACCCTTGTTCGACTCAAAGCGATAGGTCGGATACTGCGGCGCCGCTTCGACCATGAGCCGGTCTCGGGTCACCTTCGCGAGCACCGAAGCCGCTGCGACGACCACCGACGTTCGGTCCGCGCCGACGAGGCAGCGCGCCCCCGGCCGGCCGGTGAAGTTGAAGTTTCCGTCGACGACCAGCTCGTCGGTCTCCTCCCCCACGGCTTCGAACGCCCGGCAGGCGGCGAGGCGCTGGGCCGCCGTCATCCCGAGCTCGTCGCACTCGGTCGCGCTCGCGTGGCCCACCGCGTATGCCAAGACCGCGGCGGCGAGCGGTGCGAAGAGCCGCTCGCGCTGCTGGGGACTAAGGAGCTTCGAATCCCTAATGCCTTTCGGCAGGCGGCGAAGCTGCGCCGCAGACACGAGGGCGACACCGACGCTCACCGGTCCTGCCCAGGCGCCTCGGCCGACCTCGTCGACCCCGGCGACAACGGTCGCCCCCGCGGCGAAGAGCTTCCGTTCGAGCGAGGACCCCGCATCGCGGGTCTTCCGTTGCACCACGCGCTTCGCAGCTCGCGTTCCCGACACGCCACGTTCCGCGCTCGCCGCTGCGCCGTCGCCCCCTCGCACCGGCGCGACCCTAGCTTTGGGCGTCCCGAGAGGGGTCGAATTCCGGTCGGACGGCCCTGCCCATGAGCCTCGGGATCGTCTCGGCCGGGGCACGCCCGCCGAAACAGACCGCCGCGACCTCCTCGGAGACCGGAGCCTCGACCCCGAGGCGGTGCGCGAGCGCCACAGTCGGTTCGCTGCTGAGGACGCCCTCGGCGATCATCCTCGTCTCCGCGAGCACGTCGACGAGCGCTCGGCCGCGGCCAAGCGCGACCCCGATGGCGAAATTCCTGCTCTTCTCGCTCGTGCAGGTCGCGACGAGGTCACCGACGCCGGCGAGCCCGGCGAACGTCCTCTCTTCGCCACCGAGGGCGACCCCGATGCGGGTGAGTTCCGCGAGACTCCTCGTGATCAGTGCGGCCCGCGTGTTGTCGCCGAAACCGAGGCCGGTCGCCATGCCGCACGCGATCGCCATCACGTTCTTCACCACACCGGCGATCTCGCAACCGACGACATCGGAGTTCGTGTAGACCCGCAGTCGGTCGCTCGAGAGCAGCGACTGGAGCTCCCGGCCGGTCGGTTCGTCCTCCATCGCGATCACCGACGCGGTCGGCTGTCCGCCGAGCACCTCGCTCGCGAGGTTTGGCCCGGTGAGCACGCCGACCGGCCGACCGCGCCAACACTGCGCAACAACCTCGGACGTCCGAGCGTTGGTCACGCGCTCGAGACCTTTCACGAGGCTGAGCACGACGGCATCGCGATCGACGAAGCCTGCCGCCTCCTCGAGGACCGCTCGCACGCCGTGACTCGGGACCGCCAAGACGACGAAACTCGCCCCGCCGAGTGCCTCCTCGAGTGTCGACGTCACAGCGAGCCTCTCGGGGAGTTCGAAGTCGCCGAGATAGACCGAATTCCGCCGGGTATCGCGGATCTCCTCCGCGACGGCTTCGCGCCGCGCCCACAGCACGGTGTCGACCCGAGGCGCGAGGAGCGATGCCACCGTGGTGCCCCACGAGCCCGCGCCGATGACCGCGACCTTGGTCACCGTTCGTCGCCCGATGTCGCCCGAAGCTGCCCTTTGTCGACCATCGGGGCGACAACCTACCGCCGGGCGGTGCGCGGTCGCGGGCCCCGGGCCCCGGATTCGTAGACTCGCCCCCGTGCGGGCGCTTCTCGTCCCCGTGAAGTCCTTCCACGAGGCGAAGCTCCGCTTGGCCGGGGTTCTCGACGACCGCGACCGCGAGGCCCTCGCGAGGCGGCTCGGCGAACTCGTGCTCCACTCCACGCCGGAGATCGCCACCTACGTCGCTTGCGACGACGGAGACGTCGCGGACTGGGCGCTCGGCGAGGGCGCCTTCGTCCTTTGGACGCCGGGTCTCGGACTCTCCGGAGCGGTCGGAGCGGGGGTGAGGTACCTCGGCGAGATCGGCTACGCGCTCGCGGTCGTCGCGCACGCGGATCTGCCACTCGTCGTCTCCCTTGCCTCGTTCGGCAGGGAGGGCGAGGTCACCCTCGCCCCGGACCTGAGCCTTGACGGGACCAACGTGGCGGCGGTGCCGACCGGGGCGGGATTCGCGTTCGCATACGGCGCGGGTTCCTACTCACGCCACCGGGAGGAAGCCGAGCGCCTCGGGCTCCCGGTCCGGGTCGTGCACGATCGCCGCCTCGCGTCCGATGTCGACCTCCCTGCGGACCTGGCACTTGTGAGCGGCCTCCTTCGGCTCGACTCCCTCGGAACCAAACGATGACGACGATCGACCTCCCGGTTCCCCGCCGGGCGCTCGCGATCGGCGCACATCCCGACGACATCGAGTTCGGTTGCGGCGCGACGCTCGCGAAATGGGCCGCCGCGGGCTGTGAGATCTTTCACCTGGTGTGCACCGACGGTTCGAAGGGCTCGTGGGACCCCGCTGAGGACCAGGCGGCACTCGTCGCCCGACGCCAACACGAGCAGCGCGCCGCCTCCCTCGCCCTCGGCGGGAAGGGGGAGGTCGTCTTCCTCGGGTGGCCCGACGGCGAGCTCGACGCGGGACTTCGGGAGCGCTTCCAGGTGGCCGCGTGGATCCGACGGCTCACCCCCGAGGTCGTCCTCGGCCACGACCCCTGGAAGCGCTATCGCCTGCATCCCGATCATCGGGCCGCGGGGCTGCTCACGACCGACGGCATCGTCGCCGCCCGGGACCCGCTCTTTTTTCCCGAGCTCGGGACCCCTCCGCACCGCCCGAGGACGCTCTTGCTGTTCGAGGCGGACGAGGTCGACCACCTCGAGGACGTGAGTTCGGCGTTTCCGAAGAAGTTCGCGGCCCTGCTCGAACACCGGAGTCAACTGCGTACGACGATGGCCATCGAGTCGGACGGGGCCGGGGACGAGGGGGCGTTCCGCCAGCGTCTCATCGAAGAGGCCCGCGGCACCGGAGGTGCCGCGGGCCTCGAACTCGCAGAAGGATTCAAACGGATCGACGATCTCTAGAAAGACCGTCGATCATCGGACGACTACCGGCGCGCCGGAGCCTTCCTCGCAACGGTCTTCTTCGCCGCGGGGGCGGCCTTTTTGGCTACGGTCTTCTTCGCGACAGGGGCGGCCTTCTTCACTGGCGCCGCCTTCCTCGCAACGGTCTTCTTCGCCGCGGGGGCGGCCTTTTTGGCAACCGTCTTCTTCGCCGGGGCGGCAGTACGAGATGCGGCGGCGGCGCCTACGGGGCTGGGCTTGGCCACAGCGGCGCGCGAATTCAGGTCGGACTTCAACTTCACACCGGCGGTGAAGCCGATGCCCTTCGACGCCTTGATACGGACCGCCGCACCCGTCTGTGGGTTGCGGCCACGGCGGGCCTGGCGCTCGCGCAACTTGAACGTCCCGAATCCGGTGATACGGACGGGTGTTCCCGAACGCACCCCCGAGGTGACTTCGTAGACGAGCGCGTCGAGCGCTGCCTCGGACTGCTGGCGAGTCAACCCCGTGTCGGTGCTGATTGCGTCGATGAGCTCGGTTCTGTTCACGAGACCTCCAAGTGATTGCCGTGAATTCCCCGCAATACAAGAGGATCCGGCGGGATTTTGCAAGCATTTCGCCAGCAAGGCCCTCGGCGACGACAAGTGGCGGGGGCGATTGAGCGGGATGTTGCCCGGTAAATGGCCTGTTTTGCTGTTTTTCACGACGAGTCAAGCCGAACGCCGTTTTGAGCTCGCGGGGCTCATCGCGCGCTCGCGCGTCGCGGGTAACGGCGTGTATCTCGGGATGACCCCGTCGGGACTGGCTTTCGCGCCCCGCCAGCACGGCGCTCTCGTTCTCGGGCCTCCGCGGGCCGGAAAGACGTCCGCGATCGTTGTGCCGAACGTGCTCGCGGCCGACGGTCCGGTGGTCGCGGTGTCGACCAAGCGCGATGTCCTCGAGGAAACGTCCGATTCTCGTGCGACTCTCGGAAGAGTGCTCCTTTTCGATCCATCGGGAGAGATCCCGGCCCCTCCGGGAGTGGAACGGGTCGGATGGTCGCCGCTCGAGAGCGCCAGAATCTGGGACCGGGCGGTCATCACCGCCGAGTCGATGGTCGGTGCTGCACGGGGCCCTGCCGGTCGAGGGGAACAGGACCACTGGAACGAACGTGCCGGCGCACTGCTCGCTTGCGTCCTGCACGCCGTTGCGCTCGAGGGATCCGACATGAACGCGGTCGTGTCGGCGGTCAACCGTCGCGACCTCACGCGTCCCATCTCCACCCTCGCGAAGAGCCAATCCCCGCTCGCGCTCGACCTCCTCGTCGGAATCGCCGAGACCGATTCCCGGGAACAGAGCGGCATCTTCTCAACGACGTCGGGCGTCCTCGCCGCCTACCGCACCGAGGCGGCGCTCGAGAGCGCCCACCGCGCACCGATCGACCTTCACCGCTTCGTCGCCGAAAGGTCCACGCTCTACGTCGCGACGTCCGCGGATCATCAGCGCCACGTCGCACCGATCATCGCCGGGCTCGTGAGGGATCTCCGCAGCGCCGCCTACGAGCGGTCGGCCATCGCCTCGGGTCCGCCGCTGCTCCTCGTCCTCGACGAGCTCGCCAACATTGCGCCGCTGCACGACCTGCCGACCCTCGTCGCCGAAGGCGGCGGCCAGGGAGTGGTGACTCTCGCATGTCTGCAGGACCTCTCCCAGGCGCGCGGACGTTGGGGAGTAGCGGCGGACGGCTTCTTCTCGCTCTTCGGGACGAAGATCGTGCTCCCCGGTCTCGGGGACACGCGCACACTCGAGGTGCTCTCGGTGCTCGCCGGGGAGGTCGACACACGGGCGGTGTCGCTGAGCGCACCGCAGCGCGGGCCAAAGCGGCGCGGCACCCGCACGGTGTCGAGCCGGCGCGAGCGTCTGCTCTCGCCCCATGACCTCGCGGTCGGCCAAGCCGACCACGCGACAGTCGTCATCGGGGCGCGGATCAGTCGGGTCCGGCTCACGCTCGCCTACCGGGACGCACCGTTTGCCGACCTCGTCGGATCACCGCGGACCGTTCACGTGCCGCCAGTTCCGACCGACCGATTTCCACGCCCCCGGTCGTTCGGGCGGGAACGCTGATCCGCCTGGATCTCGACGAGGCGTCTCCGTCGGTGCGACACCGCGACCGGGTCCCAGCTGACGTTGCCCGGTCGGCTTCACCGCCCCCCGATCCCGAGGTCACGGTCGGTTCGTTCGCGAGCCTGCGGTGGGTGCCGCATCTCGCCGCGCGCCGCCTCACGACCGGTCGCGAGCTTGAGCACGACCCGCTCGGTTTCTTCGGGAGACGCCGCCGGCGAAACGACGCCGACGAAGGTCCGGTCTCCGGCCTGCCGACTTCGCCCGGACCGCAGCACGCGGGCGCCACCGAGGACGACGAGCTCGACCTCGGCCCGCTCGAGGAGGCGGCGGGCCGCACCCGGCGAGTGGGCCGTGTCGTCGAGGTCAGCGGCGAGACCGCGCTCCGCCACGACGACCACCGGGCGTCGGCCGCGCGCTTCGACGTGCGCTCGACCTCGAGCCAACGCCTCGGGGATCGCCGCGATCTCCGAGGCGAGCACGACCGTGCCATGGGGTGTGCCCTCGATCCGGACCGATCCGGGCGCGTCCGGGATCACCCGGCCGGGATCGGGGCGCTCCCCGTCGCGGTGAAGGGTGGGGAGATCGACGAAGACGACACCCGCGCCGGGATGCTCCGCCCGCTCGAGGAGCACGGCAGCGGTCCGGGAGGCGAGCCGGGAAGCACCGAACGCGACGATGAGGTCACCGTGGCGCGGGAGCGGGAATCGGTCGGGCGTCACGGCGGTGATCCCCGTCAGGGCCTCGAGATGTCCGGCGAGCGCTTCGTAGGGCGCGACGCCGATCACCCGCCTTGCGCTCGCGGCGGCGTCCGATGCCATCTCGTGGAGCATCTCCAGGGTGCGGAGCGCCCCCCGCCCGCCACCGCGGTCGACCGCGAGGCCCACGAGCTCCGCGTTGGCGCGCCGAGGCCGACCGGGGAGATGCGCGCCGACCGGTTCCCCGAGCGACGGTGCGGCCTCGATCGCCTGCCAGACCGCCTCGATGCGCGCCGCGGCCGCTCCCGACACGTACCGCCGCTCGGCGAGGGGAGGCGGGAGGCGGTCGCGCAGCCCTTGGTGCGCACCGGGCAGCAACCGGGCGTCGAGGACCGCCGGGGAGCTCAGCACCGCGTCCGCGACCGTCTCGACGTCGCGGGCGCGGGCGCCCTCGACCATGTCGCCGGCGACACTCGCGATGAGCTCTCGACGGAGAAACGGCGCGTCGAAGCTCCGCACGGCGCGCTCGACCGCCGCGATGATGCCGACGCGCCCCTCGAGCGAACGATCCTCGCCCTCGGCGCGCGGGCGAGGCGGACGGCCGGCGAGAAGCGATGGCGGAATGCCGAGTGTGTCGGCGCGCTCCCGCCAATTCTCGACGAGGACCTCGTAGGGGGTCTCGGTGTCCTTCGGCGGGCGGGTCCAGGTGCCGATGCGCCGCGCGTCGCCCGGACCGACCGCTCCCGTTCGGGCCTGTTCGGCGCGGATCTGCTCCCCGCGGCGCGAGAAGCCGCGAATCGCGCGCTCGGGGACCTCGGCGATATCGACCGCCCCCGGACGTCGCGCCCGCCACGAGACACCACGGCGCTCTGCGAGCTCGCGGCGGAGCTCGGCTCCGTAGAGGGCCCCCGCCGCCCGCCGGTGCTGGAAGAGCGCTCTCGTGTCGAGGGCGGACCAACGCCCCGAGTCGTCGACGCCGAGGTTCGCGATCACGACGTGACTGTGCAGGTGCGGGTCGGGTGCCCTGCTCGTCCGATGGAGGAACGCCGCCGCAGCGAGACCCTCGGCACGCACCGCGTTCCGGCCATGCGGACCCGTACGACGAACGAGCGCCACGTGGTCTTCGAGGTAGGCGACGACCGCCTCGACGCTCTTCTCGTGTGCCTCCGCGAACGCGTCGGTCTCGCCGTCGCGGAGCGCGTGGACGACGCTCACCGATTTCGGGGCGGCGAACACGGCATCGAGGGCGACCACACGGACCCGCCGGTGGGCGACATCGAGGATCTCGCCGCTCCGGGGGTCGACCCCCTCAAGGAGGGCGCGCAGGTCTCCTTCGGCGACGGGGATGCCGCTCACGCCGAGGGACGCTGCAAGCGACCCGAGCCAGCGCCCGTCGGCCTCGACGAGGCCGGCACGGCCCGCTCCGGTCGTCTCGAAGTAGTAGCCGATGCCGCGCCGCTCGACCTTCCCGAGACTGAGCACGCCGGCAAGCTAGGTACCGCCGATTCCGGAGGACCTACCGGTCAGCTGCGCTGCGGCCCCGGCGCGGCCGTGCCCCGCCGGGGCCGTACCGGGCCCCGGCCGTACCGGGCGAGGATGCGCGACGCCGCGGCAGCCCTGCTCGGCGCGAGCGAGGAGGGCTCGATCAGCTCCGCGTCGTCACCGAGGCGCAAGAGGAGCGCTCCGAACCAGCGCTCGTCCGCGACCTCGATCGGGACAATGACCCGGCCCGGCCCGTACGGCTCGGGGGGGCCTGCCGCCACCCGCTCGAGGAGGACCTGACGACCGACAGGTACGGCGACCCTCGCGAGGCGCACCGAGGGACCACCCGCAAACGCGCGACTGCCGGTGAACTCCGGTGGAGGCGTCCTCGGCTCGACGCGCCGCCCAGTCGTGCGGACGCCCCGGACTCGGTCGACCTGGAATCGCCGCCAGTCCCCCGCCAGATGGCAGTAGGCATCGAGGTAGAAGTGCCCTTCGCGCGCCGCCACCGCGTACGGTTCGACGGTGCGGTGGCTCTCCTCGCCCCGGCCCGCGCCGAGATAGTCGATCTCGACGATCTCCCCCTCGGCCGCAGCGCGGCCGAGCACCCCGAGGAACTCGGGCTGGTCGAGCTCGATGCTCACCTCGACCGACCCGAGGACCCGCTCCAACTTCTCGAGCGCGCTCGAAAGCGCCGCGAGTCTCGGGGTACCCGGCACCGCGAGCAGCGCCCGCGCGGCCGCCGCCACGGCGAAGCCCTCCCCTGCGGTCAGCTGCGGCGGTCGCCGCAGCGCCCCGAGACCGTACGCGTAGACCCGCTCGTCGTCGACGACGAGCTCGAGCAGCTGGTCCGGCGTGTACGGCGGGAGGCCGCAGCAGGCCGCGAGCTCGAGCTCCGCGACGAGGGTCCGCTCCTCCATGGAAAAGCGCGCCGCGAGGTCCGCGATCTCGGCCTCGCCGACCTCGGCGAGGTAGGCGAGCACGCCGAGGAGACGGAAGAGCCGCGTTCCCGCGTCGATCGGGTCGGGCGCGGCCGCCCCGGTCACCTCGAGGCCCCGTTCTCGGCGACCGCGTCCTCGAGGCGCCCGAGGAGCGTCTCGCGAAGCGACTCCGGCGAGATGAGCATCGCCGAGTCCCCAAGGCCGAGGACGAACGAGACGAACGCCTCCTCGTCGAAGACCGCGACCCGTACCTCGACCGAGCCGTCCGGGTCGCGGCGGGTCACCGCCTTGTCGCCGAGGAGTCCGACGACGGCCCTCGCCGAGCGGGCGTCGACCTCGAGGACCGCGACCGACGCCTCGGGGTCCGAGGACGGATCCGCGAACGGCGCGAGGCGCAGCTCCGCGACCGCGTCGAACCCAGCGGGGATCACGTAGCCACCCGGCTCGCCGGCGGTGACGGGACCCTCGATGCGATCCACGCGGAAGGTGCGCAGCGCCCCGCCCGGTGCCGCGGTCTCGTCGTCGCCGACGAGGTACCAGGCCCCCTGCCGGAAGGCCAAGGCGTAGCCCGCGACCGAGCGCGAACGGCCGCGGTAGGCAAAACTCGAGCGTGCGCGGCTGCGGATGGCCTGCTGCAGCGCTCCGAGCTCGGGGAGCGAGGGCAGCACCGCGAGTGGCGGCAGGCTGGGCGCCGGGGAACCGAGCTTCTGGGCAAGATCGCCCATGACGGCGCCGTCGAGCTGTACGACCGCGAGAGCGAATCCGAGGGCCTCGGATTCCTCCGCGGACAGCCCGAGGTCGGGTAGGTAGTACTGCTCCGGTAGGATTCTGTAGCCGACTTGGTCCTCGCCGTCGACGCGTTCGACGGTGATCGGGATCCCACCGTCCCGCAACGTGCGCTTATCGCGCTCGAACGCCTGACGGAGCGGGCCCGGTGCGGCAGGGTAGCCGGCGACGGCCGTCCCGATCTCGCGTAGCGAGATCGGCCGCGTGGTCTCGAGCAGTGCGAGGACGAGGTTCGTCATCCGCTCGAGTCGAGACAGACGGGGCGGCACAGCTGGAATCTAGGCGGCGGGCAACCGGACGACCTACCGAGAACGAACGGAGTCGAGGGTGCCGACGAGGGACGAGCTGCGCAACGTGGCGATCATCGCGCACGTCGACCACGGCAAGACCACGCTCGTCGACGCGATGCTGCGCCAGTCCGGTCACTTCCACAGCCGCGAGGAGATCCCCGACCGGATCATGGACTCGATGGACCTGGAAAAGGAAAAGGGCATCACCATCCTCGCCAAGATCGCCGCGTTTCGCTTCGGTCCGCGACGCCTGAACGTCGTCGACACGCCGGGCCACGCCGACTTCGGCGGCGAGGTCGAGCGGGCGCTCGCGATGGTCGATGGCGCCATGCTCCTCGTGGACGCCGCGGAGGGCCCGGGGCCACAGACGCGCTTCGTGCTCCGCAAGGCCTTCGAGTCGGGTCTCCCCGTGGTGCCGATCGTGAACAAGGTCGACCGGCCCGACGCGCGGATCGGCGAGGTCGTGAACGAGACGCTCGAGCTCTTCTTGGACCTCGAAGCCCCCGACGCGCAGTTCGAGATCCCCTTCCTCTACGGCAGCGCCCGCGACGGCTGGCTGAGCCTGGACGAGCCCGACGGCCCGGTCCCCACCCCGCCGCCCGACGGGGACCTGAAGGCGCTCATCGAAGCCCTGTACGCCCATCTGCCCGCCCCCCACTACGAAGAAGGCCGCCCCCTGCAGGCGCTCGTGACGAACCTCGACGCCTCCCCCTACCTCGGCCGGCTCGCGCTCTGCCGCATCGTCGAGGGCACCCTGCGTCGCGGCCAGCCCGTCGCGTGGTGCCGCCGCGACGGCACGATCGAACGGGCGCGCTGTGTCGAGCTGCTCGCCGCGGAGGGCCTCGACCGGGTGAGCGTCGAGAGCGCCGGGCCGGGCGAGCTCGTGGCCGTGGCCGGCATCGACGAGGTCACCGTCGGCGAGACCCTGGCCGACGTCGAGAACCCGGTCGCGCTGCCCGTGCTGAGCGTCGACGAGCCGAGTCTGTCGATGACCGTCGGGGTGAACTCGTCGCCGCTCGCGGGAAGCGACGGAACCAAGCTCACCGCGCGGCTGCTCCGCGCGCGCCTCGAGCAGGAGGCCCTCGGCAACGTCGCGATCAAAGTCGTGCCCACCGCGCGAGCCGACACCTACGAGGTGCACGGACGTGGCGAGCTGGCGCTCGCGGTCCTCGTCGAGCTGATGCGACGGGAGGGTTTCGAGCTCACGGTCGGTAAGCCGGAGGTCCTCACCAAGGTCATCGACGGGGTGCTCTGCGAGCCGATGGAACAGCTCTCGGTCGAGGTTCCCGAGGAACACCTCGGCACGATCACCCAGCTCCTCGCCAAGCGGAAGGCCCGCGTGGAGCGCATCGTGCACCACGGGACGGGATGGGTCCGCCTGGACCACCGCGTGCCGGCGCGTGGCCTCATCGGCGTGCGCGGCGAGGTACTCACCCAGACGAGGGGCACCGCCCAGTTGAGCCACGCCTTCGACGGCTACGAGCCGTGGCAGGGCGAGATCAGGACGCGCAACTCCGGCAGCATGATCGCCGACCGCCGCGGCGCGACGACGGCCTACGCGCTGCGGGATCTCACCGAGCGGGGGACGATGTTCGTCGGTCCCGGCGAAGAGGTCTACGAGGGCATGGTCGTCGGTGAGAGCTCGCGGCCCGATGACATGGACGTCAACCCGGCGCGGGAGAAGAAGCTGACGAACATCCGCTCCTCTACCGGCGACGAGCTCGTCCGGCTGCCTCCGCATCGGCGGCTCAGCCTCGAGCAGGCGCTCGAGCAGGCGGACGAGACCGAATGCGTCGAGGTGACCCCGTCGGTCGTCCGGCTCCGCAAGGTCATCCTCAGTCAGGCCGAGCGCGGACGGCGAAGAGGACGCGACCGCCGCGCGGCATCGGGTGCCGAGGTCGGCGCGAGTTCCACCCAGGGCTAGAGCGGGTTCGCGAAGCGCACCGACTGGCGGTCAATCAGGACCGTCGCGAGCAGCTTGTCGCTTTTCGCGACGAGCACGACCGCCGCCACCGTCCCCTGCTTTCGGCCCGGTGGCCACTCCTCGGTGAGCCCGGACGCCTCGAACGAGCCGCGGTACCTGACGACGCACACCGCGGCCGTGTTCGCCTCGATCGCCCGCGGCAGCCCGTACCCCCTGCCGGCCGAGGCCTCGACGGCTTTGGCGAGGCTGGCGGCGCTCAGGTAGCGGACCCCCGCGAACCGGCCCCGGTGATGCACCGCCGCCGGCGCGACGGCGAGTGCCCGGAAGCACTGGCTCGAACTCGTTCCGAGCGCGTTTCTCGGAGGGGTGCAGCCCCCGAGCGCCAGTGCGAGGACGGCCGTCGCCATCCCCGTCGCGGCGAGACGCCGAACGGCCACCGCCCTCACCGCTCACCCCCGGTCGTCCGCACCCGGGACGGCTCCAGCCGTCCCGGGCCTGGCAGGGTACCCGCGTCCCGCGCCGGGCCCCCCGCGACGATCGGGTGCCGGACACGTTCACGACGGCGCCAGAGCAGCGCCACACCGGCCCAGGAGAGCCAACCGAGTGGCAGGAAGCCCCAGAAGCTGACGATGCGGTAACAGAGCACCGCGGCGACCGTCGACTGTTCCGCGCCGCCGAAGGCCACCAGCGCGATCGTGAGGGTGCCCTCGACGATGCCGAGACCGCCGGGCGTGATCGGGAGATTCGCCGCGAGTTGTGCGGCGCCGTAGGTGAGCAGCAGGGCCCTCCACGGGACCGGGGCCCCGACGGCGAGGAAGCTGAAGGTGAGCGCGCCGCAGTCGAACAACCAGTTGCACGCGCTCGCCGACAGCGTCGAGCCGATGTCGGGCCATCGGATCTCGACCGCCTGCAGGTTCGCGAGGAACTCCTCGACGATCTCGAGACCGTGCCGTCGCGGCCAGTGGGTGAGCTTGCGCGAGAGCTGGATCGTGCCGACCGCGACGTTGACGAGGAAGCGACGCTGGACGACGAGCGCCCACAACAGCGCGGTGAGTGCCGCGACGCCCAGGATGACGCCGATGAGGTCATAGCTCGTGCTCTCCTGGAAGGCGAGCACCGCGCCGGCCGCGGCCACGAGGGCGAGCGTGAGCCCCTGCGCCGCGAACGTCCCGATGAGCGCCCAGCTCGCGACGGCGTCGTCGGCGCCCCGGCGGCGGTACTGGCGGAACGCGTACACGCCGGCGAACGCCGGACCGGCGGGGAGGGAGTCCGCGATCGCGCCGGCCGCGAAGGAGATCGCGGTCGCGTCGCCGAGGCCGATCGGCACGCCTCCGGTGCGAAGCAGGCGGCGCTGCACCGCGGCGAAGGCGACGAACGAAACGAACTCCGCTCCGATCGCGCACGCGAGCCAGCCGAAGCGCAGGTGCGAAAGGTCGCTCGACGCCCCGACGAGCTCGCCGCGGCCGCCGTTCAGGACCGAGAACCCGACCGCCGCCAGTCCGATGCCGACCACCGTCCGGACGAGCCCGGCCCATCTCGCCCAGGCGCGCCGGGGAGCCGATTCGATGCCGGACACGGCGCAGCGTACCTTCGGCCGGGCCGGGATCCGTCACGGCCCGGCCGGGCCGCTGACGGCTCGAGGTGGCTCACGAGGTGGTGGTCGACACCCCCGGGGCGATGGTCGGACTCGTCGTCGGCGAGGAGGGTCCGGGCGATGCCGCCGGCGTGGCCGACGCGCCGCGGCGGAGGTGCATGATCGCGAACCAGTCCGAGCGGAGGCCGACCGCGATCGCGAAGGTCTGTCCCGAGACCGCCAGGGCGCCCTTTGTGCCACCGATCGTCACCACGAGCGCCCGGCCCCCGAACGAGCCGCGATCGTTGCGCGTCGCGACGTGCAGCCGTGTGAGCCGCCCGATCACGGGGAACTTCCGGTTGACCACCGCAGCCGGGATCTCGACGGTCCAGGCGTGGAGCGGATTGCACTCCTCGGGGTTCCCGACGACGACGCAGGTGTCGCCGGCGTCGCGGACCGCGGGGAAGGCGATGGGAGCGGTCCAGCCGCCGCTCGATGCCGAGAAACCGGTCGAGACGACCGTCGAGACCCGGGGTGTGACGGTGCCGGCCGGCACCCTCACCTCGCCGGCCGTGAGGACGACGGCCGCGTCGGTGACCGCGGTCTCGTAGTTCGTGCCGACATAGGCCTGGCACAAGACGGTGTCGCAGATGTCCGCGTACCCGCTCCAGCCGCCGGACTCAAGACTCGCGACCGCGTACGAGCGCGCCGCGACCGCCTGGGCTTCGAGCGCCTGGAACCCCCACGGTTCCCCCTGGGGCGACCCGGGCGCCACGCCGTCGAGACCCCACGAGGCGGACTCCTCGGCCGGCACGACGCCGTCCAGGTAGGACTGGAGCGGAACGAGGTTGACGGTCCGCTCGTAGCCGTTCCGGTCGTAGGCCTCGATCGTCCCGCGGAGCGCTTCGTCGACGCCGTCGTGTCGGCACAAGGTGAGCGGTGTCGCGCCGGTCGCGCCGCTGGGCGGTGCCGAGGGCGCGACGACCGGGTCGACCAGTCCGCTGGCCGCGGGTGTGGCGGCGGTCGCGGCCTCCGCCGCCCCGCAGGAGGGCCCCACGAACGCGCTCCAGGTCCCGTCACCCTCGAGTCGGAGATCCACCGCATCGCCCGCCGGCACGACGAGGGGCGCCGGCCCCGGGACCGACGACGAGGTGCCCGGCGTCGCCGTGCTCGCCGGAGTGGTGCTCGGCGAGGTCGTGACGGGCATCGTCGTGGTCGCCGGCGCGGTCGTCGTCGGCGCGGTCGTCGCCAGCAGGGTCGTCGTCGGGGCGGTCGTCGTCGCGCCAGGCAGGTTCGTGCTGGTCGTCGTCGCCGTCGAGGTCGGCGCTGAGGGTGTCGTGGTCGTGGTCGGCGGCCGTGGCGGCGTCGTCGGGCCCGAGCCCGAGGTAACGCTGAACGACGAAGTCGCGGTGACGACCGGGTCGTAACCGAGGCTCGTCGTGAGATTCGAGTTCTCGACGATCGCCACGCGGATCGTCGGGTTGGCGGTGCCGAGCATCGAGGTCAGGTTCGCCGCCTCGGTCGTGCCGTAGTAGTGCGAGAGGATCCGCTCGTAGCCGAAGTGGTAGCGGACCGCGTAGCCGAAGGCGCCCCACTGGCCCATGCCGATCCCGGGCCCCGCACCGTGGCCCTTGAGCACGACGGTGCTCACCGGGACGAGCGTGCGTGTGACGGGCACCGGCGTCGTGGCGCCCGACTCGCCGACGCTGCCGACAAGAACGGCAAGTCCCGCACAGCCGACCTGGAGCGGCCAGAGGGTTCTTCGCATGCGGACGTTGCCAGTGTGCAGGATGTGGACGATGTTAGATATCAATAACGCCGCGGCAGGGACACGGCCTCAGCCGGCGACCGCCGCGGTGATCGCCTCCTCGAACGCCCGGCGGGCGCCGGACAGGCTGAAGCGTGCGGCCTGCGCCCTGCCGGCCGCGACGAGGCGGGCACGTTCGAGCTGGTCGGCGACGATCTCGTGCACCGCGGCGGCGACGAGCTCGGGTTCCTTCGAAGCGAGCAGCACCCCGCCGTCCCCGACCGTCCCAGGAACCGCGGCGGCGGCATAGGCGACGACGGGGAGCGCACGCGCCATCGCCTCGATGATCGGGGCACAGAAGCCCTCGTGCTCCGAGAGGCACACGAAGACGTCCGCCGCCTCGTAGTACGCCGCGAGCGAGGCCTCGCTCACCGACCCGGGCAGCTCGACGCTGTCGCCGAGACCGATCGCCGCGACGAAACGACCGACCGCGTCCCGGTAGGCGCTCCCCATCTCGCGCCCGACGATGCACAGCCGCGCGCTCGGGTCGTAGACCTGCCGGTAGCAGGCGAAGGCCCGCACGATGTCGTGCTGGGCCTTGTGGGGGGCGACCTGGCCGACGAACAGCCACGTCGTCGCGTGCCGACCCCGCAGCCGGCCGAGGAGCTCGGGGTCGGGATCGGCGGTGAAGTTGCCCGACTCGACGAGGATCGGCGACACCACCGTGCGGCGGTAGCCGACCTCGTCGAGCTCGGACCGGTTGAACGGCGAGTCCGCGAGCGCCACCTCCACGAGCGGTGCCAGCTCGCGCAGCTGCTCGCGCCCGAGTCGGGACTCGGCCGCGAGCGGAGGGAGCCAGCGCTCGACGAGCGGTGCCGGCGTGATGTTGTGATAGTCGAGGAGCTTTCGCGCCGGGTGGTCGCGGAAGACCCCGGCCGCGGGACTCCCGATCGAGCACTGGTAGAGGAGCCACTGGTCCGGGCCCGCTCGCCGTGCGAGCTCGGCGAGCGGGAGCACTCTGCCCTCGGTCCCCGGGCCGATGATCGACGCGTAGATCTCCGAAGGGTGCCCGAGCCCGCGCAGCAGCCGCTGGGCTTCGAAGGTGTGGTTCGAGACCGCGTCGTGCTCGATGATCGCGGGGATGACCTGGTCGATGCGCGCCGCGGCGCGGTTCATCTCACCCTTTCAGCGCGGCGCGCGCCCGGCGGAAAACAGCGAGCGCGACATCGCGTCCAGATGGCGAACGGCCCGCCTCGCGGCCGGCCGCCAACGCGCCGGGAGGGCCGCCTTGGCGACCCGGCGAAGCACGAGCGAGCGCTCGGCGAGCACAGGGGCCCGCAGCGCCGATTTCGCGGCGCGCTCGAATTCGGCGTCGAGCCGGGCGGTGTCCTGCGCGCTCCAGCGGCCCTCTGCGAGGATGCGCCCCGCCTCGGCGGCGATCCGTTCACCGAGTCGGTCCCCCGGACCGGTCGAGCCCTGTGCGCCGACCGCCGGCGTCGGGACGGAGTCGTCCGGGCTCAGGGCAGGGCCCGCTCGGCGAGGCCGGACAGCGTCCCCGGCGGGTAGGTCTCCACGCGCATCGCCAGCTCGATGAGACCCGTGGCGCGCCCGGGATTCATCACCTCGAAGGTGCACGCGGGCTCGGCCACGTCGAGGACGAGCCCGCCCGAGTCGCGCACGTCGACGTTGACGGTGAAGCGTCCGTCGAGCAGAGGGATGGCGTCGAAGATGAACGCGACGCTGCCGTGGCCCGCGTCGAGGGCCCCGCCGCCGATCGCAGCCTCGCGCTGTTCGGAGAAGACGACGTCGGACTTCTCCGATAAGACCGTGACCCCGAACCGGATATCCGCGATCGGCTCGGCCACCTCGAACTGGACTCGGATGACGAGCGGTGCGCCGGTCTCGAGATACGGGCGCTCACCGAACCCCGGGTACTCCGCGACCACCTCGCCGAGCTTCACGTGACGGCGGGGCGGCCGGATCTCGACGGGACCGGTCTGACCCTCCGGCTCAACCTCCGGGGCGAGGGCGCCGACATCGATGAGCACATCGTGGAAGGTGCGGATCGCCTCGCCCGGCGGCGCGACCGTGACGAGCGTCCCTCGCTCGAGCACGAGGATCTCGTCGCAGATCTGGCGGAGCAGGTCCGCGGAGTGCGAGACGACGATGATCGTGCGGCCGTCGGTCTGGAACTCCCGGACGCGTTCCAGGCACTTCTGCTGGAAGCGCTCGTCGCCGACCGCCAGCACCTCGTCGACGAGGAGGACGTCGGGCTCGACGTTCACCGCGACCGCGAAGCCGAGCCGCACGTACATCCCCGAGGAGTAGTACTTCACCTGGTTGTCGATGAACTGTTCCATCTCCGCGAACTCGACGATCGCGTCGAAGCGGCGGGCGATGTCCCGGCGGGAGAGCCCGAGGAGCGAGCCGTTCAGGTAGATGTTGTCCCGCCCCGACAGCTCGGGCTGGAAGCCCGCACCGAGCTCGAGCATCGCGGCCAGCTGGCCGCGCACGATGACCTGGCCGCTCGTCGGCTGCAGGATCCCGCCGATGCACTTGAGCAGCGTCGACTTGCCCGAGCCGTTACGCCCGAGGATCCCGACGGTCGATCCGGCCCCGATGTCGGCCGTCACGTCGTTCAGCGCCCAGAACTCCTCATAGGGCACGTGCCCCGCATGGAGCACGCGCTCTTTCAGAGAGGAGTACTTCTCGTGGTACAGCCGGAAGCGCTTCGAGACACCCTGGATCTCGACCGCGGCGTTCATTCGGGCGATCAGAGCTCCTCGGCGAAGTTCCCCTCGATCCGGCCGAAGACGAGCATCGCCCCGAGCAGGAGGAGGACGGCCGCACCGAGCTCGATGGCGAGCATCCAGGCAAAGGTGCCGTAGGAATAGGTGGCGAGCAGCGGGATCAGCGCGTGTGTCCCGAGAAGCGAGTGCACGTGCACATGCCCGTAGAGCGCGCGCTGGAAGGCGAGCACGATCGGCGTCATCGGGTCGACGAGGTAGAGCCGGGCGAGGATCACGAGGTGGTGGCTGCGGAACAGGTCGTACACGATGTTGTAGCTGTAGATGATCGGCACGCCCCAGAACCACGCCTGCAGCAGGACCTCGATGAGGTGCTGGACGTCCCGGAGATAGACGTTCACCGCCGAGAGGAAGAGCGCGAGCGCGCTCGTGAGCACGAGGAGGTCGACGAATGCGAACGCCGCGAGGGGCAGGTAGCGCCACGCCGGCGAGTACTGGAACGCCGCGAGGAAGATGACGAGCACGCCGGCCTGGAAGAAGAAGAAGACCGTCGAGGTGCCGACCTGGGCGAGGGCGAGGATCTCCCGGGG
>Ga0209415_10007627_pt1 | contig 18858 bp, 18 predicted proteins | sample PeaSoiSIISIP2007_FD_187696 | JGI IMG/M metagenome (GOLD analysis project Ga0209415, IMG submission 187696) | Peat soil microbial communities from Weissenstadt, Germany - SII-SIP-2007 (SPAdes) (version 2) | ecosystem: Environmental > Terrestrial > Soil > Wetlands > Peat | place: Germany...
GCGCCGGAATCCACCTCGGTGAAATCTCCCGCTACGCAATTCCAGCCGATTCGTTCATTGTTGGGCGTCGCCTAAGGTGGAAGATGGCGGGATACGTTGCGCTTTCCCGCCCTACAACGATGGCTGCTTGCCGCTCAAAGCGGCGGCAGGGTGACCGCAGCGGCTACTGCCGGAATCGACCCAAACCGGCGGCAGAGGTGACCGCGGCGGCTACGCCCGGAATCGACCCTAAGCGGACAGGCGCACCGGGTTTTTCGCGACAACCAAGTGATTGATGCATAGGGACCGCGTCGGCGTTACAGAAGGACGCGCGTGTCCCGACGATGCTGGCAAGCGGGTTCAGAGTCCCGTTCACACAGCCCTCCTCCGTTGGTTGGCAAGACTCCGGCCGCAGTCCAGGCGATTCAACCGTTGCAGGTTGCTCGACTGTTTGGATATTCTGCCTTCATGGATGCACAATTGGGCGGTGATCCGGTGAATCCAGGCCAAAACGTCAAACACGGGAGGGATCGATGGCCATCAAGGTACTGGAACTGCATCATCAGGGCGTGCGTGTCGGGGGGTCGCAGGAGGAAGCGGACCGCGCCGTCAGCTTCTACCGCGATATCCTGGGCCTGGGTGCCGATCCCGGCCGGCCGAACATTCCGGGCATCCCCGGCTATTGGATCGATGTCGGCGGGCGGGCGCAGATCCATCTGATGGGGGTGAACGGCACGTCACGCTACGCCAAGGGGCCGGGGCAGGACCCGTCGCTGCCGCATGTCGCCTTCGCGGTAGCCGATATCGTGGAAACCCGCGCCGAGTTGGATCGCATGGGCACTCCGTACTGGGTGGCGGAGGGCATCGTCGGGCCGCAATCGCAGCAGATTTTCATGCACGACCCGGCCGGCAATATGATCGAGTTGCATCAGGCCGGCACCTGCCGCTGCCAGGCTGTCAGCCGACCCAATCCGTAAGCACCGATCCGGGCTTCCGGCCCGCAAGCAGCGGTACCCGGGTCGCCGGCCCGAACCGCCGGATTCGACCCATTGCGGACATTCAGCGCCACGGCGCGCGCGGACGTACGAAATAGGGAGCCGGGCGTCGCCGGAGGCAGCATCAACGCATGATCGGTCCGCGCTAACGCGGCCCTTGTTCCTCCAGAAACGTTTGCACGGCCTGGAACAGCAGCATCCGGTTCTTCTCCATCATCACCGTATGCGTGCCCTCACCCAGCAATACATATTCCTTCCATGGTGCGCCGGTCAGTAGCGGAAACAGACCTTGTGAGCGAGCTGGCGGCGTGTCGTGGTCCCACTCCGCCTGGATCATCAGCGTTGGCGCGGCGATCTTCGCGGGATCGAAGGTCGGCTTTCCGCCGTTCCAGAAACGTTGCAAATCCTGCACGACGCCGTTGGGAGCGCGCAAGGCCGGCGGATTGGCTGTTGCCGCTTTCGGATCGGTTGCCCAGGTCGCCTTCTGCCACTGATCCAACCAACCCTTTGGGATGAGGTCAGCCTGCTTGCTCTCGGGCACTCCGTTCAACCAGCGCTGCAATGCAGCGTCGCGTGTCACCAAGCGATAGGCACCGAGTTTCGGCGTCTCCGCCGCGGCCGGTGTGCCTTGCGGCAGCCAGACCGGCGCGTAGAGGACGAGGCGGTTCACCTTTGCCGGCTGCTCCGCGGCAAAGCCGCTGGCGATGGTCGTGCCCCATGACCAGCCGACCGCATCGAGCTTACTCAGATGCCGGCGCGCGAGCACCCAATCGACGACAGCTGCATAGTCGCGCACCGCGTCAGCGGTTGTTTCGACCGGCTGGCTGGCATCCGCGGGCTGGTCCATCGCTGCCGGCCGCGTGGAATGGCCGTAGCCAGGCAGGTCGAGCAGATAGACGTCGAAGCCGCGGCGAACGATATAGTCCATCCAGGACAACCCGCCGAGTTCAAGATCGAACGCGGTACTCGCTGGATAGGTCGCGCCGTGCACGAACACCAGCGTCCGCTCTGGCGTGAAGCGACTCATGCCGGCGGGATGTTTGTTGCGGACGTAAATCTTCAGTCCTGCCTGGGGCGAGGCGACCATCGCCTCCTCAGTTACCACCTTGGCCGCTTGCGCGTGGACATCCGGCGCATGTGCGGCAACGCCGAGAGCCAAGACAACGGCTACGACGACCCAACGGACCATGGCGTTTCCCCTTATTTCTGCCGTGTTATGGTATCATGATGCTCCTGTCCATCGGCAGCGACGGTGCCGGCAGGCGGCCGTCGCGCAGCGCCAGCATGAGCGCGTCCCAACCGGCGACGGCATAGGATTGGTGCGGTGGGTGCGCCACCGCCTCTACTACCGAATGCCCGCTTTCCACCCTTTGCGGCGATAGCAGTGCCGAGCGGCGTGAACAGCCGGATCCGGCGCTTCGCACCCATCCAAACTGACCCACCGCCCCGCCGGACGGATGTGTCACAAGCGGATCGCCAAGCCGGGTTCATCCCGCTTCTGGCCGCATTTCCGTCCCCAGCGCGAAGCTGAACAGCCGCTCCTTGCCGAGCAGAAATACGCGCGCGCCGCGGGGGAACAGCCGCATGATGGCGGGCGCGCGCACGTCCAGGCCGCCGGTATAGGCGCCGAACGCCGGCAACATGACGCGTCTTGCATCGGCGATGAAGCACGGGCGCGACACCGAGCCGCCGCGTGCCGGCACCGTGGCCTTCGGGTGGTAGTGGCCGCTGATCTCGCCCGTGGCGCCGGCGATCGCGCCGTGGCGGAACACCAGCCGGGCGGTGGCGAACTCCGCCACGTGGTCGCCGCCCAGGCCGGCCGGCGGCGTGGGGTCGTGGTTGCCCTGCACCCAGATGAAGCGGTGCGCCTGGGTCATCGCGTTCAGCCGGGCGATTTCGCCGGCGGGGAGGCGTGCGGCGCCCTCGTTGTCGTGGAACGAGTCGCCCAGGGCGACGACGATGCGCGGCTGGTAGCGGCGCAGTAGCAGCGTCAGCCGGTCGAGCGTGGCGTGGGTGTCCCAGGGCGGCAGCAGCATGCCCTTGCGCGCGTATGACGAGCCTTTCTCCAGGTGCAGGTCGGAGACGACCAGCGTGCCGGTGGCAGGCCAGTGCAGGGCGCCGGCAGGGTCCAGCATCAGCCTCTCGCCGGCGAGGTGGATCGGGGCGGCGGTCATGCAATACGACCAAACAGATTGGCTTGCGCGGGGTTCCGCTTTGCATCCCCATCCATGTTTTTGCGAGCCTCAGCCCCCGCCCGCAGGCGCCCGGCATTCCCCCGGTGAATCGTCTTCACCCCCGACCGGTCCGGCACTCCCCGATGCGGCGGTGCCGCCTCGCCAGTCGCTTCGGCGATGATCGCCTCCGCCTCGGCCAGCAGCTTCTCCTCGTCGTCGGCCGTGCGCACGCTCTCGCGGCCGATCTCCAGCAGCACCGGCACCGCCAGCGGCGAGACGCGCGACAGCACCATGTTCACGATCCGCCCCTTCACCCGCGCCAGCATTCCCGCCACGCGCGCCAGGTCGATCAGCCCGCCCGCCGCGTCGGCCCGCGTCGCGCGCAGCAGGATATGGTCCGGCTGGTGCTTGCGCAGCACGTCGTAGATCAGGTCGGAGTTCACCGTCACCTGCCGGCGCGACTTGTCCGCGCCCGGATGGTGGCGCTCGATCAACCCCGCGATCACCGCGACATTGCGGAACGTCCGCCGCAGCATGGAGCTGTCGGCCATCCACGCTTCAAGGTCGTCGCCCAGCATGTCCTGGTCGAACAGCGACGCGATGTTCTCCGGCCGGTTCGCCGACCAGATGCCCAGCACGTAGTCGGTGGCGACGAACCCCAGCGGTGCCATCCCGGCGCGCTCCATGCGGCGCGTCAGCAGCATGCCGAGGGTCTGGTGCGCGTTGCGGCCCTCGAAGCAATACGCCACCAGGTGCCAGCGATCGCCGCGAGGAAACGTCTCCACCAGCAGGTCGTTGCGACCGGGCATGCGAGACCGAGCGCGTTGCAGCCGCAGCCATTCCCGCACCTGGTCCGGGAACAAGTCCCAGCGCGACGGATCCTGCAGCAGCCCTCGCACGCGGTCGGCAAGGTTGGTAGTCAGCGGCAGGCGACCACCTTCGTAGGCCGGCACCATCGGTTCGCCGGTGCCGCCCTCGGCGCATTCCACCGCCATCTCGTGCAGCCGCAGGAACTTCAGCAGGCGACCGGCGAACATGAAGGTGTCGCCGGGGCGCAGGAGACTGGCAAAGTACTCTTCGAGTTCTCCCAGCACCGGACCGAACCGCTTCTTCCCGACCAGGCGGACCTTCAGTAGCGGCGCCTCGACGATGGTACCGATGTTCATGCGGTGCTGCGCGGCGATGCGGGCACTGCGCACGTGCACGCGGCCCTCGCTGTCGCAGAACAGTTTTCTCCACCGGTCGTACGCCGCCAGCGCGTAGCCGCCGTTCTCGACGAACCCCAGCACGTCGTCGAAGTCTTGGCGGGTTAGTGCGGCATAGGGTGCGGCGCGGCACACCTCGGCGTAGACCTCGTCCGGCAGGAACGGTGCGGCGCAGGCCAGGCCGAGCAGATGCTGCGCAAGCACGTCCAAGCCGCCGGGACGCGGGGGATCGCCGTCCAGTTCGCTCGCGGCGACGCCGAGCATGGCGGCTTCGCATTCCAGCACCTCGAACCGGTTGGCGGGCACCAGGATGGCGCGGCTGGCCTCGTCCATCCGGTGGTTGGCGCGGCCAACGCGTTGCAGCAGCCGCGACACGCCCTTCGGCGCGCCGACCTGGATGACCTGGTCCACGCCGCCCCAGTCGATGCCGAGATCGAGCGACGACGTCGCGACCACCGCCCGCAGCCTGCCCGCCGCCATCGCCGCTTCCACCCGGCGGCGTTGCTCCACCTCCAGCGAGCCGTGGTGCAGGGCGATCGGCAGCGTCGGATCGTTCAGCTTCCACAGCGCCTGGAACATCAGCTCGGCCTGGGCGCGAGTGTTGACGAAGACGATGGTCGTGCCGGCGGCGCGGATGCGCGCCATGACGGGCGGCGCGGCTTCCAGGCCCATGTGGCCGGACCACGACAGCGGACCCTCCGGCAGCATCATCGACAGATCGGGCGGGGCGCCGTCAGCCACGCTGATGATCCGGGCCGCGCCAACATAGGCCTGGATCGCCGCCGGATGCGCCACGGTGGCCGACAGCCCGACCCGGCGGAGGCGCGGCGCCAACGTGCCCAGCCGCGCCACGCCGAGCGCCAACTGGTCGCCACGCTTGGTGCCCGCGAGTGCGTGGACCTCGTCCAGCACCACGCACTCCAAACCGGCGAACATCTGCGGCGCATCGGGCAGCGATAGCAGCACGGCGAGGCTTTCCGGCGTGGTCAGCAGGATGTTCGGCGGCTCGGCCCGCTGGCGCGCGCGACGGTTGGCGGGCGTGTCGCCGGTACGCGTCTCGATGCTGATGGGCAGGTTCATCTGCTCCACCGGGCGCAGCAGATTGCGGGCGATGTCGGTGGCGAGCGCCTTCAGCGGGCTGACATAGAGCGTGTGCAGGCCGGGGCGCGGGGTTTCAGCCAGATCGACCAGGGTGGGCAGGAAGCCGGCCAACGTCTTGCCGCCGCCGGTAGGGGCGATCAGCAGCACGCTTTCGCCCCCGCGGGCCGCATCCAGCATGGCGAGCTGGTGCGGTCGCGGCGCCCAGCTCTGGCTCGCGAACCACGTGGCAAAGAGTTCCGGCAATGTTCCGCGCATACCGAGGGTTGTAGAGCGACTTTGCAGCGGCGGGAAGCAACGGTTGGTCGCGACGGCAGCAAGTTCGGACGTCGAGCTGCTGTTTTGGGATGCCCCCGCTTTGGCGCTTCCATGCGACCCATCACAGTGCCGAACCTGTCAATTTCCTGGTCAATGGCCGCGCTCACCCGGTGGACATGGTGTTCACCCGCCTGTGCGGTCTGGTGCTGCTCAATGCCTGCGGCCTCGCCGCGCCGGCGGCGCCACACCGGACGGTGGCGCTGGCTTTGGCCTGGTTCGTCGGCTCGAGATGGATCTGCTTTATCAATGCCAATCTGGGCGGCGCCTGGCCCCGTTCGAGGAACTGATCGCCAGCCCGGCCTTCCACCACTGGCACCATGCCCTGGAACACCACAAGGACCACAACTACTCGTCGATGCTGCCCTTCATGGACCGGGTGTTCCGGACCTTCTGCCTGCCCAAGCGAGGGGGGCCGGCCGAATATGGCATTGCCGCGCCGATGCCGTCGCGTTTGGCGAGCGGCTCGTGCAGCCGTTCATTATGCCAATGTGGGGGCCCGGTCGGCACAGCCAACGATCGCCCGCGATTCGCGGCGGTAGACAGCCGCCCGCATCGAGCAGCGGTGTTAGCGGGGGCCCCAGCTTTCGACTTCGGATGCAGTGAGGCTGCGCAGGGGGGCGCGTTGCTTTGTCGTGTTCCTTCCGGGATCGACAACATTGGTATGAACCTTTGGTGACGTTGACGCCGCGTCAGGCCCGCCGCGCTTCCCGATGCGGGTATCGTCGGCAAGGTTTCGCAGCCTGGATGTCCTGGACCCACGATCGCTGAATTCCCTGAACCGACTGAATTCGGCATTTGTTCCTTCATCCGATTCCCCCGGCCGCGCTGGCGCTTCACGGTTGCGTGATAAGCGAAAATGTCGCAATCGTGAAAAGCTCGCATGGTACAATATTGCGTGAAACCGGCGGCCACTGGGGGATGCCGGATAATGCGGGGGTTGGGGTATGGCACAGGCGATGAAAGCCTTCGGAATGGCTGCGCTGGCTGCAGTCGGAGCGGCGGCCTTGCCGGCGACAGCGGGCGCAAATCTGGTACTGAACGGCAACTTCGCTTCCCTCACCGGCCCAACAAACTCCTTTATCGGCTATGCGGGATATACGCAGTTGAATGACTGGTCCTACGGCAGCGCTCCCTATCCCAACGCCGCCGTCTTTACGTTTGCTGGCGCCAATAGCTTCCCGGGAGCCCCTCAGGGGCCGTACGGGGCCCTCGGGTATAATTATCCGCTTTACGGGCCCGGCACGGGCTACAGCAACGGCTTCGTGGCTCCCCCAGGCGGCGGCAATTTCCTGGCCTCCGATGGCGAGGCCGCTTATTCAACGCCGATTTCTCAGACCATCTCCGGACTCATCCCGGGCCGCAACTACATTTTGAGTTTCGTCTGGGCCGGTAATCAGTTTCTGGATGCATCGAGCGAGTCATATAGCCTCCCCCTCTCGATTGATTGGCAGGTGACCCTGGGCTCGGAAACCTTCACCACACCAGTGGTGGGCTATCCATCGCATGGCTTCACCGGCTGGATGACAACGTCCTTCACCTATACGGCGACCAGTACTTCCGAAGTCCTCTCATTCCTCGCCCAAGGCACCCCCAACGGTCTTCCGCCGGTGGCGCTCCTTGATGGTGTTTCGCTGACGGCCCCGGAGCCGGCGAGTTGGTCGTTGGTGCTTCTGGGGATCGTGGGCCTCGGCGCCGTCGTTGCCAGCAAGCGTCGGCGTTCCGCCGTGGCGGGCTGAACACGAGACGATATGGAACGACGGACCGGGCGGACGGTTTCGTGCCGTCCGCTCGCCCGGGCCATCAGCCTGCTGGGCCAGAAGGGTCCGCTATCCGAGCATGCCTGGTAGCGGCTTGCGCGCACCGTCGTGGCCAACGCGGCGGCAGGGAAGCGGCGGCCGAAGCAGGGCAAGCGCATTTCACAGTGCATATCGCCACGCTCGCAGGCGCCCCGGCCAAGGTCGACCAGCGTATCGGTGATGGTGGCGATGGCCTGCGCTTAACGGCGCAGCTCGGGCGCGGCCGACGCCTTGGCAACGGGCGGCGACGGCGCGACATAGCGGTCGTGGCACATCCCGAAACTTGGCTGAAAGTACTTCCGCAAGGCCTGTATTGCGAGCCTGGCGGCTTCTTCGTCGATCCGCTGCGTGCGGTGGACCGGGCGGTGGTGACGCACGCCCATTCGGACCACGCGAGGCCCGGGCATCGCGCCGTCCTGGCGACCGCCGACACGCTGGCGCTGATGCGAGCCCGGTTGGGTGAGGACCGCGCCGGCGAAACCCAGCAGGCGCTCGGCTGGGGCGAAACCGTGACCGTCGGCGATGTGCGCGTCTGGCTGCGGCCGGCGGGCCACGTGCTGGGCAGCGCCCAGGTAGCGATGGACTATCGCGGCGCGCGTGCCGTGGTCAGCGGCGATTACAAGCGCACGCCCGATCCCACCTGCGCCGCGTTCGAGCCGATCGCCTGCGACGTGTTCGTCACCGAGGCGACCTTCGCCCTGCCGGTGTTCGTGCATCCGCGTCCGGAGCATGAGATCGGCCGATTGCTCGACAGCGTCGCGCTGTTTCCCGAGCGGACCCATGTCGTCGGCTGCTACGCGCTGGGCAAGTGCCAGCGGGTGATCGCGCTGCTGCGCCAGGCTGGTTGGGATCGGCCGATCTGGCTGCATGGCGCGCTGGCCGCGATGTGCGCGGTGTACGAAGCGCGCGGCGTGGCGTTAGGCGAGCTACGGCCGGTCATGGCGGCGGCCAAGGGGGAGCTGGCAGGTGCCATCGTGCTGGCTCCTCCCGGTGCGGTGGCGGACCGCTGGGCGCGGCGGCTGGCCGATCCGGTGGTGGCGATGGCTTCGGGCTGGATGCGCGTGCGGCAGCGCGCCAAATCACGCGGCGTGGAGCTGCCGCTGGTGATCTCCGACCACGCCGACTGGAATGAGCTGAATGCCACGCTGGATGACGTCGGCGCACCGGAAGTGTGGGTGACGCACGGCCGCGAGGAGGCGCTGATCCATGCCGCCGGGCAGCGGGGGATCCGTGGCCGGGCGCTGCGGCTGGTCGGGTATGACGAGGAGGACGACGCGGAACAGGCGGCCTGACGCGCTATCGCGGAACATCCAGCAGTCGCTTCAGCTCCAGCGGAGTCGTCGGCCGTCCGCCCACCTCCCCGAAAAAGAAGCTCAGGAAACCATTCAGGTTGCGTAGCATGTTATCGAGGTCCTGCGCGGAACGGACATAGGGGGTGCGGCCGGGCATGAACGACGGGCTGTGCAGTGACAGCGCGAATACGCGATAGCCGGACCGCAGCAGTGACCGCACCAGCCGGCGCATTTCATCGAGCGAGATGCCCTCGGGGGTGAGCATGATCCGTTCCAGCAACCCGAGATGTGCCATGATGCCGGGCAGCCGAAAGCGTGCTGCCATCGGGCCGAAGATGCTCTGGTCCAGGCCAAGCCGTCTTAGCCACCGAAGCGGTCCGACCAGATGCTGGCTGACCGGCAGAAACAGAATTTCGTGCGCCTCGGTGGTCCAGAATGGACGGTCGGGATAGCCAAAGAAGTTGGGTCCGCCACCCACACCGGCATTGCTACGATGCGGTACAACGCTGGTATCCACGAGGAATCCCAGTTCACGCAGTATGGCTTCCCGCCTGATGTCCAGACCGTAGCGTCCCGCCTTGTATACCTGTACGGAGCAGCCGAGCGTCTCCTCGATCATCGTTTTGAGCGTCATCAGTTTTTGCCGCTCCAGCGGCTCGGGCAGATTGCAGGGGTAGGAGTTATAGGGGCAAACGACCTCTTCGAACGGCGGCGTTACCCAGGGGTGGAGCTGTGCACCTACCTGGCATTTCCTGCTCTCGACCCAGGGGCCCAGAACATCCACTATTTGCTGGTTCGCAATGACAGGATAGTCGACCAGGTATGTCGGTTCGATGCCAAACGACTCGAAAATCGCCTGGCCCTTGCCTATGGAGGCCAGCGACTCGACGCGCACGTTGCGGCGCGAAAATGGTGCCGCCCAGTCGAATTCCTCCTCGGTGTCGATAATGACACACAGGACCGGAGACTCAAGCCGACTGGTATCGGCGCAGATCAGGTCGCGCGGTGCGGTCATATCGCTGGACCGTCGCGCTTGGCTGCGCTGGCTACGGTCTTCTGTATAGCCCACTTGATGTAGGCCTTGATGTGTCGAGCGACGGGCGCCGCGTAGACCAGCTGACGCAAATTGTCCCAGGGTCGGTACCCTAACAGCGCCGCCAGGAGCAGATGGCGCCCGCCGGACAAGAAGTGCTTCGGAGCGGCGGTCAGGATCTTGCCCATTTGGCTGTGGAGCAGGCCTCGGGCTCGCAGCACCTGGCGGAAGCTCAGCGAGTCGGAGAACGACCGCATATGCCGCTCGATCATCGGCTTGGTGTAGCGATCCACCAGATGTGTGTGTTGTGCCATGAAGCTGCTGCGGGATCGCCGGATCAGAACCAGTACGTCCTGCACCAGACCGACCACGCCGTTGCTGGCCAGCTTGATCCACAGATCGCGGTCCTCGCCCACCGGCATGGACGGATCGAATGGCTGTGTGCCGAGATCGTCGCGTCGTGCCAGGACGCACGGCGTGGCAACGAAGCAGTTGGACAGCAACAGCTTCCAGCCGTCCGGTATCAGGGTGGGGAGATCCTGGAACAGCGGCTCAATCGTTTCTCCAACTTCGTCGATCCAGATTGCCTGGCAGCCACATAACGTGACGTTGCGGTGCGTCTCCATCAGCTTGACCTGACGCACCAGCTTACCTGGCAGCCATTCGTCGTCCGCATCAAGAAAAGCGACGTACTCGCCCTGGGCCAGGCGAACCGCGGTATTCCGGGCTGTCGCTGGCCCTTGGTTGCGCGGCGAACGCACGACGGTATGGCGCAGACCGTAGCGCTGCAGCGCCTGCTCGGCGCGCGCCGCCGTGTCGTCCGTGCTGGCGTCATCCACCAGGATGACCTCGAGGTTGGGGTAGGCCTGCTGCGCTACGGATCGAATGGCCGCCTCGATACTGCGGCTGGCATTGTAAGTGGGAATTACGACGCTCACCTCGGGTAGTGCTGCCGGACCTTGAGCTGGCCACGGTTCGGGGCCCACCATAGGCTGGTCACGAAGTGGAGGCATCATGGCGCCCGTCGATTCAAGTTTGCGGATGCGGAATCAGTCGGGCATTCATGTTCCACCGGCGGCTCGCACCCCCGGCACCACCGTGCCGAGGCCGTCCAGACAGGTAGAACACGCGCTGCAATGTGGCGCAGCCCGGGGGTGAGACGGCCGGCGCATGGGTGGCGGTGACCAGCAGGTCATGTTCGACCTCGGGTGGGGCCGCTTGCGTCAAACGGTTGCGGCGCTCCACGGACACGCGCTCGCCGGTAACGGCGGGCTGGTAGTATTTCGGGATATGCATGACACGGGATCGATGAGCCATCTTGTGTCATGCCGTGGCTGGCTGCATTGCGGCGGCTCCGCCTTGTTCGGCCACCATGGCGCGGAAATACGCGATGGTGCGCCGCAGGCCATCCTCGAGCGCCACGTGTGGCTGCCAGCCGAGCTGCGCCTGGGCAAGTCCGATGTCAGGGCAGCGTTGCGCGGGGTCATCCGGCGGCAGCGGCAGCTTCACGATGCGGGACGACGATCCGGTCATGCGAATGATTCGTTCGGCCAGCTCGCGCACCGCAATTTCGCGCGGATTGCCGATATTCATCGGCCCGATGATGGCATCACCGGTCGCCATCAGCCGCACCAGCCCGTCGATCAGGTCGTCCACATAACAGAAGGCCCGCGTCTGGCTGCCGTCGCCGTACAGGGTGATGTCCTCGCCACGCAGCGCCTGCATGATGAAATTAGACACCACGCGCCCGTCGTTCGGGTGCATACGCGGCCCATAGGTGTTGAAAATCCGCGCGACCTTGATCTTCACCCGGTGTTGCCGGAGGTAGTCGAAGAACAGCGTTTCGGCGCACCGCTTGCCTTCATCGTAGCAGGCGCGCGGCCCCAGTGGATTGACGTTGCCGCGATAGTCCTCGGTCTGCGGATGCACGGTCGGATCGCCGTACACCTCGCTGGTGGAGGCTTGCAGGATCTTCGCGCCGATGCGCTTGGCCAGGCCCAGCATGTTGATCGCACCGATCACGCTGGTCTTCGTCGTCTGCACCGGATCGAACTGGTAGTGCACCGGCGAGGCCGGGCAGGCGAGGTTGTAGATCTCGTCCACTTCGACATAGAGCGGGAAGGTAACGTCGTGCCGCATCGCCTCGAAATGGGGATTGGCAATGAGGTGTGCGATATTGTCCTTGCGCCCGGTGAAGTAGTTGTCCACGCACAGCACGTCGTCGCCGTCGCGCAGCAGGTGTTCGCACAGATGGGACCCGAGGAATCCGGCTCCCCCTGTCACCAGGACGCGCTTGCGGGTCAACTTCATGCAATCGGAACTCCTGGCGGGTGGTCCTGTGGGACGGCGGGCAAACTGTCAAATGCCGACTGCCGAAGCAAGCCCGATCGCTCGGGCCGTCCGGGGCACGGGAGGGCCGAAAAAAGCGCAGATGGCCGCCGTCATGGCGCGCCTTCGGTCAGTCCGCCCGCTTCGCTTGGGTGACGGAAAGGTCCATGCGACAGGCGGCGCGATCGGCGGGCGGACCGAAGTCGCGCGGCCGCAGGCCGGCGTGCAGCCAGATGATCAGCGAGTAGATATCGAACACCGGCAGTTGCAGCATTTCGCGCAGCGCATGCGCGTAGGGCGGCATATTGGTGCATTCCAGCACGATGGCGCCGATATCGTTGTGGCGGGCAACCAGCCGCTGCCCGGCCTCCAGGATGTCCGCCGCGGCGAGGCCGACATCCATGTCCGGCTTCTCCGCCAGGATCAGCACGCGGAAGAATTCCCGCCCGGTCTCGGTGCCGATGCACGGCGTGTCGGGCGGCGCTCCGGCGGCTTCCAGGTGGCGTGGGGTCAGGGTGCGGGCGGACACCGTGATCACGCCGACCCGCTTCCCCGGCGGCAGCGTGGCCTGCACCCAGGGCACCTGCAGCAGCGCGCTGGTCGCCACCGGGACCCGCACATGGGCGGCCAGTTCGCGCTGGAACACGGATAAAAAGCCGCAGTTGGTGGTGATCGCCTCGGCGCCGAGGGCGACCAGGTCGGCCGCGGCGGCGAGAAAATCGTCCAGCAGCCCGGTCGCCGCGTTCAGCACCACACGTTCCGGACTGGCCCCCCGCACCACGCGATACAGCACGGGGAACGGCCAGGTGCTCGCATTGCCCATGTCACCGGGGATGCGGGGAAACTTCGCCTCCAGCATCAGGATGCCAAGCGGCGCGCCGTAGATCGCCTTGCCGCCGCGTGCGATGATCGTCTGCATGCCCGGCAGCTTGCCGCAAACCGCCCGCCCGCGCGAGAGTGGGGGCCAATCCGCAGTGACAGAGGAGACTGACGCCATGGCCGACCGGCCCTTCAACCAGGCTGACCTCGACGTGCTGGCCCAGTGGGACACCCCCACGATCTGCAACGGGCTCGAGATCACCAACCCGGAGCGCCGCCGCTTCGGCTACACCGTCGAGCCGATGGTCTGCATCGACCACAAGGCCAAGCCGATCGTCGGCCTGGCGCGGGTCGGCATGATCCGCTCCACCGAACCGCCGCGCGGCAAGGTGACCGATCGGGCGGACTGGTACGACTACGTCCACGCCACCGATTTCCCCACCATCGCCGTGATCCAGGACATCGACGGACAGATCGGCTACGGCGCCTATTGGGGCGAGGTGCAGTCCACCGTGCACAAGGCGCTGGGCGCGATCGGCTGCGTGACCAATGGCTCATTCCGCGACCTGGATATGTGGGCGCCGGGCTTCCAGATGCTCGGCGGCCGGGTCGGCCCGAGCCACGCCCACGTGCACATGGTCACCTTCGGCCAGCCGGTGAACATCTTCGGCATGCAGGTGGGCCATGACGACGTGATCCATGCCGACTACCACGGCGCGGTGGTGGTGCCGGCGGATGCGGTGCGCAAGCTGCCGGCGGCGATCGACCTGATCTCGCGGCGCGAGAAGGTGATTCTCGATGTCTGCCGGGCGCCGGGGTTCACGCCGGCCAAGCTGCGCGACGCGCTGAAGCGGTCGGGCGAGATCCATTGACGCCGGAAGGAGGCGGGATGGATCATCCCGCCTCATTGTCGAAAAGTACAATATTGACGTTGGATCTCCACGCGATGAAGATGTTACGGAACATCACCTACCTCAACGGTTCGAGGAAAGGCGGCAACTCATGGCGATCGCAACAGCGGTGGTAAACGGCAGGCAGATTGAAATTTACGACCATGCGCGGCAGTGCACTGGCTGGATCCATCTCCACCCGCAAGAACGGCTCTGGGGATATACCAATGAGAACGTGAGCATCCTGTCGGGGCAGCAAGTTCGTATCTACACCTCGAATGCGAAGTTGCTGTTCAGTGTTTATACCGGGACGGTCTGGAAGGATGACTGGCAGGCGTCAACATGACTTTTAGGCCGGGGCCATCCGCTGCCGTGTCCGTCATTCGAAGTGGCGGTGGCCGCTAACAGGTACGGTCCATGCCACGAAGCGCGCGGCGGCGCGTCGCTTTCCGGGCGGGTTGATCGGCTCCTGGCGCCGTGCCTGACCATGAAGGGTACCCCGGATGACCACGACCCTCATTCATAAAGCCGATTTTGTCATCGCCTGGGACGCCCTGGCGAAATCGCACGTCTACATGCCGGATGCCGACGTGGCGTTCGATGGCGGCGCGCTGACCTTCGTCGGCCGCAACTATACCGGTCCGGCGGACACTTCGATCGACGGTGCCGGCCTGATGGTCATGCCGGGCCTGGTGAACATCCATTCCCACCCGTCCAGCGAACCGATGAACAAGGGCCTGATCGACGAGATCGGCTCGCCGGGCTTCTACAATTCCTCACTCTACGAATACCTGCCGATCTTCCGCGCCGACGCCGAAGCGATCCCGCATTGCGTGCGCGTCGCGCTGTCCGAGCTGCTGTTGTCCGGCGTCACCACGCTGGCCGATCTGTCCATGGCGCATCCCGGCTGGCTCGACCTGCTGGCGGAAGCCGGCATGCGGGTCTGCGTCGCGCCGATGTTCCGCTCGGCGCGGTGGTACACGAAGAACGGCCACCTGGTGGAATATGCCTGGGACGAACCAGCCGGCGAGAAGGCGATGGCCGAGGCGTTGTCGCTGATCGATCGCGCGGAGCAACATCCGTCCGGCCGCCTGTTCGGCATGGTCGTCCCGGCGCAGATCGACACCTGCACCGAGGGCCTGTTGCGCGACAGCTTCGCCGAGGCGAAGGCGCGCGGCCTCTCATGGCAGATCCACGCCGCCCAGTCCGTCAGCGAGTTCCACGAGATCACCCGCCGGCACGGCTACACGCCGATCGGCTGGCTGGACCATCTCGGGCTGCTGTCGGACCGGTCGATCGTCGGGCACGGGATTTTCCTGGACGACCATCCCTCGACGCCCTGGCACACCAGGACCGACCTGCAACGCCTGGCGGAGACCGGCACCACCGTGGCGCACTGCCCGACGGTGTTCGCCCGCCGCGGCATTTCCCTCCGCGATTTCGGCCGCTACCGGCGCGCGGGGGTCAACATGGGGGTCGGCACGGATACCTATCCGCACAACATGCTGGATGAGTTGCGGCTGGTGTCGTATTTGGCGCGCACCCAGGCCGGCGATCCGCGCACGCTGAACAGCACCGACCTGTTCGAGGCAGCGACGATCGGCGGCGCACGTGCGCTCGGGCGCGACGATATCGGCCGCCTGGCGCCCGGGTGCCGCGCCGACCTGGTGCTGGTGGACATGACGCACCCGATGATGCGGCCGGCACATGACCCGGTGCGCAGCCTGATTTACGCGGCGGGCGATCGCGCGGTGCGGGCCGTGTATGTGGACGGGCAGCAGGTGGTGGAGAACGGACGCGTGCTGACGATGGACTATCCCGCCGCGGCCGCCGCGCTGCATGAAGCGCAGGCGCGGGTGAAGGCAAACGTGCCACGGCTGGACTGGGATCACCGCACGGCGGAGCAGATCTCCCCCCCGACGTTCGGAACGCGGTGAACGGGGTTCAATCGTCGCCGGTTTGCCGTTGAGGTCCGAAAACCGCGAGACAACCGCGGCGGTGTGAGGGATCATCCAGGCATGGACATGGACGACGACGCCTGCTACCGCGCCATTGAAACACGAGACCATCGGTTCGATGGGCGGTTGTTCGTTGCTGTCACGACGACCGGGATCTATTGCCGGCCGTTCTGCCCGGCACCCACGCCCAAGCGCGAAAACGTCCGGTTCTTTCATACCGCTGCCGCGGCGCAGGAAGCCGGATTTCGTCCATGTCTGCGCTGTCGGCCGGAAACGTCGCCCGAGCTTGCGTTCTGGCGCGGGAGCTCCAACACCGTATCCCGGGCACTCGGGTTAATTGAAGCGGGGGCGCTCGATGACGCGAACGTCGAGACCCTGGCGGCACGGCTGGGAATCGGCGAGCGTCAGCTCCGGCGCTTGTTCAGGCAGCATCTTGGCGCGTCGCCGATTTCGATTGCGCAGACAAGGCGGATACTGCTCGCCAAGCAACTGATTCAAGACACGTGCCTGCCGATGACCGAGGTCGCCTCGGCGGCTGGCTTTGGCAGCATCCGGCGATTCAACGAGACGTTTCAGCAACTATACAGGCGGCCACCCAAAGCACTCCGGCGCACCGGAGTGGCGGACGAGTCCGTCGGTACGACAGGCGCGGTCGCGGTCAGGCTAGGCTACCGACCGCCCTACGACTGGGATTCTATCTTGGCGTTCCTTCGCGCGCGAGCAATCCCTGGCATCGAGGCGGTATCGAGCAATCGCTATGCACGCACGATCGCGATCGGCGATGGACGCGGTGTATTGATCGTCGAACCCGCGGAGAGAAACTGCCTCAAGGCAACCGTTCGCTGTCCAAATCTCAAGAATCTGCCGGCGATCATCGCACGCGTTCGCCGCGTGTTCGATCTTGCCGCCGATCCGCTGGCAATTGGCGCCCATCTCAGCCAGGACCCTGTACTGGCGCCGCTTGTTGCTGCGCGCCCGGGCCTTCGGGTTCCCGGCGCGTGGGACGGATTCGAACTTGCGGTGCGCGCCATTCTTGGGCAGCAGATCACGGTGTCGGCAGCGACGGGGCTCGCGGGCAAATTGGTTTCATCCTATGGCGAGAAGATTGTCTATCGCGTTGCGCTCGATCTAGGGCTGACACATGTGTTTCCGACGCCTCGGCAACTGGCCGGGGTCGACTTGGCGGCGATCGGTATGCCGAAAGCCAGGCGGACAGCGCTATCCTCTTTGGCGGCGGCTGTCGTCGCCGACCCGCTGATCTTCGGCCCTCGCAGAAGCCTCGAAGAGGCCGTCACTCAGTTGCGGTCGCTGGCGGGCGTCGGCGAATGGACCGCCCAGTACATCGCCATGCGCGAACTGCGCGAGCCGGATGCATTTCCGGCGGCCGATATCGGTCTGATGCGAGCGATGCGTGATGGCAGTGGGGTGCGGCCATCGCCCGCCGAATTGCTCGAACACGCCGAGCAATGGAGACCCTGGCGCGCCTACGCCGCGCTGCATCTCTGGGCGTCCGAGCCTCGCGAACCCCCGACCATTGGAAAGGTGCTGCATGACCGGCAAGCCGCCTGAACGCCTGCGACTGGATCGGCTGGCAACGCCGATCGGTGAGGCGCTGATCGTCACGGATGATGCGGGCTACCTGCGAGCGCTCGATTGGGCCGATCGTGAATCCAGCATGGCCCGTCTGCTGCGCCTGCACTACGGATCGGTCGTGCCGGAACCGGGTGCCGCGCCGGGAAATATCAAACGCCTGCTGCGCAGTTACTTCGACGGGGACATCGGGTGTCTTGCGGCGATCGAATGGCGCACGGCCGGCACTGCGTTCCAGCGCATGGTATGGACCGGTCTCACCACGATCGCACCGGGTGAGACGCTCAGCTATGGCGGCCTTGCGGCGAAGCTTGGATGTCCCAAATCCGTTCGCGCGGTCGGCCTGGCCAACGGGTCCAATCCAATCAGTGTGGTGGTGCCGTGTCATCGCGTGATCGGCGCCGATGGCTCGCTCACCGGCTACGGCGGCGGCATCGAGCGCAAACGATGGTTGCTCAACCACGAGGGCGCGGCTTTCCGCGACCGGGCGGTTCGTCCAGCACGTGCGGCTTAGAGCATTTCCACCCTGAATGGAATCGTCGCGGGATTGCTGTCAATGCGAGGAACGACGCGACGAAGCAATCTCCCGCCTGGCGAGCCGCCATTCGTCACGCGGGGGATCGCTTCGTCGCTTCGCTTCTCGCAATGACAGCAATCCCGCGACGATTCCAGTCAGGGTGACAATGCTCTAGATGCCGACCGCGCTGGGTGGCGAGGGTCGCAGACACCCGGAGCGGGGGCGGTCGGATGTCCCTGGAGCCCTGGCGGATGTATGGTCGAGCCACTAGGAGGGGCAGCGGCGTCGCCTGAGCTGAACAGCCAGATTCGACCCGAGTGTATCGTTGTCGAAAAGGGGATTGATCCCGAGAACAGACTTGTGCAGCCTATCTACCGCAGGCGAGGAGAACCCACATGCGCGTCCCCGAGGGTTTCGCGGTGGTTACGCCATATGTATTCGTGGACGGTGCGGACAGCTATATTCGCTTTCTAGAAACGGCGTTCGATGGGAAAGAGATCGGGAGAAGCACCGCGCCGGACGGACGTATAGCGAACTGCCAAGTGAAGTTCGGTACAGCAACGATTATGGTGAGTGAGGCTTCGAAGCAGTTCCCCGCTAGTTCGTCGGCCTTCTACCTGTATGTCTCGGACGCCGATGCGTCGATGGCGCGGGCAATAGCGGCTGGCGCCGAACACATCATGGATGTCGCCGACATGCCCTACGGCGACCGGCAGGGGGGCGTGCGTGACTTGGCCGGAAACATCTGGTGGGTATCTCAGCGCTTGAGCAACAAGCCATATTTTTGAGGGCTCCTCGCTGTTTGGTGTGGGTAGTCACGACCAACCCGCGTCTTTCCGTGATCCCCCTATGTTCTTGTGGGTTGC
>Ga0209415_10007628_pt1 | contig 18858 bp, 20 predicted proteins | sample PeaSoiSIISIP2007_FD_187696 | JGI IMG/M metagenome (GOLD analysis project Ga0209415, IMG submission 187696) | Peat soil microbial communities from Weissenstadt, Germany - SII-SIP-2007 (SPAdes) (version 2) | ecosystem: Environmental > Terrestrial > Soil > Wetlands > Peat | place: Germany...
TGCCACGGATGTCTCACGAGCAGCAAGCCGAGCGAAAGGATCGGCCACACGACGCTCATCACCGGCCACGGGATCGAAAGAATCTGCCAACCCTGCTTCCCTGTGTATCGGGCCCAGGCGCCGCTGCAGCGGCCAGCGAAGGGTTCATGCGTTGCGCGGCGCGCTGCCATTCCTACTTTCCGCGCTTGCGTGCGTGCCAGGCGTGGGAAGCCCCAAGCCCCAGCGCATCCAGGCCCGGAACGATCTCGTCCTCCATGACGCTCCGGACGGCGCGTCGCTGCCCGGCCGACTCGAGCACACCGAGCGATCGCGCCGCGTCGCGGACCGCCGCGGGCGCGTCACGCCCGCGCCAGAACCGGGTCTCCACCTCCATCACCATCGCCCCGGCACGATCGGCGACCCGCTGCCTCTCGGCGCGCGTCCACTGCGGCGCTCGCCACGTGAGGTAGTACCAGCCGAGGCGAGCGTGGTGGACTTCATCGGCGACGATGCTGGCGTAGACGGCCCGCAGGGCGGGGTCGGTCGCGCGCTCCTTGCATGCATTGAGGAGCGCGCACGAGAGGGTCTCTCCGATGGCCGACACCTCGACGATCGCGTAGTCGAGCGCCTCGAGGCTCATTGCCTCGCCGCCGCGCGTGCTCAGCGCGGCGCGGTCGAACTGCACCTCGACATCGCCGTCGGCGATGAGGCGAGCCATGCGAAAGGTCAGGTCCGCGTGGCGAATCTCGTCGCTCGGCACGCGCGTTGCGGCGGCCACGATGTCGAAGGGCGCGCCGTTGAGCGCGAGCCCCGAGGCGATCTGCGCGAACAGATCGACCGCCGTGTACTCGCCCAGCGCGAGCGCCTTCTGCGCATCGAACGCGAACCTTAGCGCCCCGTCGGGGTACCGAGTGCGGTCGAACCGGTCGAAGGGAATCGGCTTGTGGCGCCGCGATCCGTGCTCGAGGATCGCGCGCTCGTGCAGGCGGGCGAGCGGAGTGTCCGTCAGCGTGCGTCGGATCGTGACCCTCCCCGTGGCCTTCATTCGCCCTTACCCACGTCCGTGGAGGCTTCTTGCACCCCCACGTCCGCGAAGGCCATCACGCCCACGCCACAGAAGTTGGTGCAGCAGAAGCACGGTGTCGCGTCGCCGGCGTCGGCGGTCGCATCGGCGGGGGCATCCATGGCGTCGCTCGCGTCGGCGAATGCCCGCTGGGCAACGCCGCAAAAACCGGAGCAAGCCACCGAGTAGTTCATCGCGGCGTCCACGCTACCGCTCGAGCCGCTGCTGCAGGCTGCCGCGGCGGCGCCGGCCACGCAGACCGGAACGACGCCGACGAACGCCGTCCGGTATACGGTGCGGGGAACGAAATGGGTCTTGGCTCTCGATCGCGTCTTCATGCGGACCCCGACTCCCGTTCTTGGACGATTCGATTGAAACGCGACCGATCAGCCGCTGTCGCCGCCGTCGCCGAACCCCACCTGGGCGACGCCGCAGAAACCCAGACACGCGACCGCCAAGATCGGCGAGTCCCGCTCGTTGCCATCCGTCGCGGCGGCGTCCGTCGCTCCCTCTGTCGCCGCGTCCCCGGTGACCGCCTCGCACGGCGCGCCGTCGAAGCCGATGCACGCCACGGAGTTCAAGGGCGCGTCGCCCGCGTCCGCGAAGGCGGCGACCCCCACGGCGCCGCAGCCGAAGCCCGCGCAAGCGACCGACGGCGGCACATTCTTGCCCGAGCTGCTGCTGCTTCCGCACGCCGACGCGGACGCAACGCAGAGCGGGACCACCCCCACGAACGCCGTCCGGTAGACGACGCGCGGAACGAACCGTGTCCGTGACTTCGAGGGAGCTTTCATCGGCAGAACCTCCGGGAGCAGCGATCGGGATGTCGGGGCTTGGCCCAACGCGGCACAGGTAAGGAGGCGATTCTTCGTGCAGTCTCCGCCTCGCAGCCCTCCTCCGCAACAGGCGTGCCGCACGACATGTGTGCCCGGCAGCACCGACATCGTAGCCAGGCCGTCTGGTCCTACGGCTCCTTTTCTGACGGAACGCGTGTCTGCATGGCACAGGATCCGTCACGGGGTACTGGGTCACGGCCGGAGCCATCTCAGAAGGGAGCGGTGATGCGTCGATTCTCTTTTTCGCTGGTCGCGCTTTTCATTCTCGGCGCTCACTGCGGGGGATCCGCGACCCTTGGCCTCCGTGCGGATGACGCTTCGGTCGACGACTCGGGCGGCGGCGGGGGGTCCGGCTCCGGCGGCATCGGGTCCACCGGGGGTGGTTCGAATGGGGCCACATCCAGCGGCGTGGGCTCGAGCGGTGGCAGCTCCGGGAGCAGCGGATCCATGAGCAGCTCGGGGGTCGCGAGCTCGGGAGGCTCCGGCGGATCGACCTCGGGAAGCGGTGGATCGAGTGGCAGCGCTTCTAGCAGCGGCGGCTCCAGTGGTAGCAGCGCGAGTGGCAGCGGTTCGGGCGGGAGCTCGAGCGGCAGCAGCTCGAGCGGCGGAGGCTCGGGCAGCAGCGGCTCGAGCAGCGGAGGGTCCAGCAGTGGCTCGAGCAGCGGCGGCGCGGGTTGCGACGCCTCGTGCGGATCCGCGCGCCTTTGTTGCGACGCCCGTTGTGTCAACCCGGCCAACGACCCGGACAACTGCGGCGGTTGCGGAGTGAAGTGCGGCGCCGGCACCTACTGCGACGGATCGTGCAAGCCGATCCCATGCGACCGCGACGGGGGTTCGTGCAGCAACGGAGGGAGCTGTTGCGGTGTCTCGTGCTGCACGTCGGGCCAGCTCTGTTGCCAGGAAGAGGGCCCCGTCGGGTCGGTGTATCCCACATGCTTCTCGCCCACCGCGTCCCAGCCGACCTGTGCACCGGGATGCTCTCCGCTCTGTGTCAGCGACTACAATCTCAAGCGCGACGTGGAGCCGGTCGACGACCAGAGCATCCTCGAACGCGTCGCGCAGATGCCTGTTTCCACCTGGTCGTACAAGAGCGACGATCCCTCCGTCAGGCATCTCGGCCCGATGGCGCAGGACTTTCGCGCCGCGTTCGGGCTCGGCGACACGGACCGCGCGTACAACTCGATCGACGCGCACGGAGTCGCGCTGGCCGCAATCAAAGCCCTCTACGGGCGGAGCCTCGAACAGGACGCGCGGCTCGAACGGCTCGAGCGAGAGAATGCGGAGCTGCGAAAGGGTGCATCCTGCCGCCCCTGAGAGTGGACAGCCGAGCGCGGATGCCGGCACCATCGTCGTGCATTGCGACGCAGCAGCCTGCACGATGCACTTTCAATGATCGCGCAGGGGCTCTTGGGGTCGCGCCGGCCTCGTCCAGTGCTCCTCGCCGTTTCGGCGTCGGTAGCATTCTCGTCGACGGCCCTCGGGGGACCAGACGATTCGCCCGTGCGGCTCGTATGGGACGCTCCGAGCCCCTGCCCAAACGTCGAGACGGTGCTCGCCGAGATCAAGGTCTCGCTCGGCTCGGCACCGGCACCGCGCGAGCATGCCGTGGTGGAGGCTCACGTGAACCTCGACGAGCACGGGCGTTGGAACGCGACCCTCCGGACCACCACGAGGGCCGGCACGAACGAGCGCCAGCTCGAGGCGGAGAGCTGCGCGGCCATCGCGTCGGCCATCGCGCTGGTCTCTGCGGTCGCCGTCGAGGGCGCGGAAGCCCCTCCATCGGCAACCGCTGCGCCCGTCTCTCCGCCCACTGCACCGGCCCCGACTCCCGCGAAGGAGCATTCGTCCTCGGTGCTGCGGTCGCAACTTCTCCTCGGGGCAGACCTCGCGGCCGATGAGGGGGCACTGCCTGGTGTCCGGTTCGGTGGCGAGGTCGCCGGCGGCTGGGGGCTGCGAGTCTCGTCCTACCAGCTTCGCGCGCTCGCCAGCGGGTCTCTGTTTCCTTCCGCCACCACGGACGTTCCAGGCCGCAAGGGCGAAAGCGGCACGTTCGAGCTCTGGACTGCGACAGCGCGCGCGTGCGGAACGCGCTCGTTCGGTTCGATCGAGCTCGGCCCGTGCCTCGGCGGCGAGATCGATGCGATGAGCGGCTCGGGCGAGGGGACCGGGAAGAGCCTCCCCAGCACCCAGGTGTGGGGGTCTCTGGTCGGTTCCGCGCTCGGAGCCCTCGATATCGGACGTGCTATCGCCCTCTTCGTTCGGGTAGACGGCGTGCTGGCTCTGGCCACTCCGACCTTCGTAGTCCACGTGCTGGGTGACGCCGGAGGGGACATATTGGTACATCACCCCTCGTCACTCAGCGGGCGGGGTGCCGTCGGGGTCGAGGTTCACTTTTTCTGACGGGGGCGCGAGGGTGGCGACACAGGATCGAACGAGCATGCTTTCGGTCTCCGAGCCAGTGCCTGCCCTGCAGGATCGGCCGGTGGGCCAGCGCGAAGAAGCGCCACCGTTCGCCGAGATCTACGAGAAGTTCTTCCCGTTCGTGTGGCGGAGCGCCTGTCGTCTCGGCGCCCCGGAGTCGAACGTCGACGACGTCGTGCAAGAGGTCTTCGTGATCGTGCACCGCCGCCTCCCGGATTTCGAGGGACGCTCGTCCCTCAAGACGTGGCTCTTCGGCATCGTTCACAACGTGGTCCGCGCGCAGCGCCGCGCTCTGAGCGCGAGAGAGCCTCACCCTGCGGACGCGAGCCGTCGAACCGACCCCGAGACATTGACCGATCCCGCTCCGAGTCCTTACGAGGCCCTCTCGAAGCTCGAGGCGACGCGCGTGGTGGACCGGCTTCTCGAAGCTCTCGACGACGACAAGCGCGCCGTGTTCGTCCTCGCCGAGCTCGAGCAGATGTCGGTTCCGGACATCGCGGCGGCCCTCGGCATCCCGCTGAACACCGCGTACTCGCGGCTCCGCCTCGCACGGCACGACTTCGCGACAGCCGCGGCGCGCCATCGCGCACGCGACGATTGGAGGACGCGGTGAACGACCTGAACGACGCGGACAATGCGCTCCTCGATCTCGCGCGCGAGGGTCACGAGCCGACGAACGCCGATCGCTCGCGGGTGCGTGCCGCGATCGCGGCCCAGCTTGGCCTGGGCGCGGGTCTGGTCGCGACGAGCGCCGGAGCCGGAGCCGGCGCCGTCGCATCGGCGAGCGCGTCGCTCGTAGCGGTGGCGACGAAGGTCCTCGTGGCGGCTGCGGTCGTCGGCGGGCTTACGGGGGCGGCCTCGGTCGCCTACAAGTGGATGCGTCCCGCGGCCGTTGCGGGGCAAGTGGCCGCGATGCCCGTTGCCAACGAGACCCCGGTGGTCCCGGCCTTGCCCGCTTCCGTCGCGCGCTCCACCGCGGCAACCGCTCCTTCGAGGCTGCCGCAGCTCGTCGAGCCGGAGACCCCACGCGACGTACCGCCGGTACCTGTCCGGCGCTCGCCGGAGGTCCTTTTGCCCCCGTCGTATGCAAAGGCGAGTGGTCTGCCGACCGCGGACGGCGTGCAGTCCGCGCCGTCTCTCGAAGCTTCCCGCGCCCAGGTGGCGGTCGTCCCGAGTGCTGCAGCCACGTCGGACCCCACCATGCCTGCCGCTCCGCCGTCCACGGCGCTACCGCTTCCCCCTACGACGCTCGAGGCCGAAACGCGCCTCGTCGGCGCGGGCGTGACCGCGCTCCATTCCGGAGACGCAGCGCGGGCGCTTGCCTTCTTCGACGAGCACGCACGCCAATTTCCCGACGGCGCCCTTGCTCAGGAGCGCATGGTCGAACGCATCGCGGCGCTCTGCGCGCTGGGTCGACAGGACGAGGCCCAATCTGCGGCTGTCGTCTTCCTGCGCCTCCACGGCGGCTCCCCGCTCGTCGAGCGCGTTCGCGCTTCGTGCGGAGCCGGCGGATCGATTCCGTGATGGGTCGAGCGACGCGGCGGCACTCACAGTCAGCTGTTGCGAATCTCGCCGCTCACCAGGAGTTGACCATGGCTCGTCTGTCGCTTGGCGTCTCTGCGTTCACGTCCCTCGGCCTCGTCGTCGCCGCCTGCAGTTCGGGCTCCGTTCCCATCGGCGTGGACGGCTCGGACGGCGGTGGGACGAGCGGGGATGGATCCTCGGACGCCTCGAGCTCGTCCAGCTCCAGCTCGGGCAGTTCGGGCGGCGGCTCCTCGAGCGGCGGGGCCAGCTCGAGCTCTGGGAGCAGCTCCTCGAGCTCCGGCGGGGGCACGTGCTGCCAGGCCGGCTACGACATGCAGCCTTGCACGTATCCTGACGGGGGCTCGGCCTTCACGTGCCACAATCCAGCGCTGGGTTGCGCCGGGTCGAGCATCTGCGGACAGGGATGCGACCCGGTCGTGACCGGCCCCTGCGGCGGCTCGTCCAGCTCGGGCGGCAGCTCCTCGAGCTCCGGCGGGCAGGGGGGCGCGCACTGGTACCAGACGTGCGGGTTCCCCTCATGCCCCGCGCCGACGGCCGATGGCGGCATACTGACGGATGATGCGGGTGCCCCGTGCCCCGCCGTCGGTTCGAGCTGCTCGGTCCAGGGACAGACGTGCGGAACGCCCAGCGCGAACGTGAACTGCGGCGCGACCGAGGTCTGCGACACGCACGACCCGAAGATGGGCGTCGGCGGCTGTCCCATTTCGAGCCGCGCGTTCAAGGACGGGATCGAGTACGTGGGTGGCGCGGGGCTCCAGGCGCTCCACGACGAGACCCTGCAGGTGCGTCTCGCGACGTACAACTACAAAGACGCGTACGGAGACCCGAATCCCAAGCACCTCGGGTTCATCATCGAAGATCAGCTGCCGCAAAGCCCCGCGGTCCAGTGGTCCCGCGACCGGGTCGACATGTACGGGTACCTCAGCATGGTCGTCGCGACGATGCAGGTTCAGGAAAAGGAGATCGAGAACCTGCGGCGCGAGCTCGCCGAGTCGCGCACCGGGGTTTGCAAGTAGCGGTCGGATCACACCGTGACGTCGCCGCCCGTCCCCGGCCCGGTCCAGGCGCCACGATTCGATACGCCCATTCCGCGCGTGCAAGGGCCTAGGAGCGTGGTCGGTCGTTGACGCCGCGAGAATCGAGGCGCATGCCTCTGCGATGAAGGAACTGCGAACGGAGATCGAAATCGCTGCCTCCCCCGAGGCTGTATGGGCCGTCCTCACGAACTTCGCCGCGTTTCCACAGTGGAACCCGTTCATCACGGAAGCGAGCGGTGAGCAAAAGATCGGGGGGAAGCTGCGCATCCGCGTCGTCCCGCCCGGTAGCAAGGGGATGGTGTTCAAGCCCACCGTGCTCGCGTTCGAGACGAACCGCGAGCTTCGTTGGCTGGGCCGACTGGGCATCCCCGGCCTCTTCGACGGCGAGCACGGCTTCACCCTCGAGCCGATCGACGGCGGTCGAACGAGACTCACGCAGCGTGAGGTCTTCACCGGCGTCCTCGTCCCCCTGATCGCGCGATCTCTCGACGGCGGCGCGAAGAAGGGCTTCGAGGCGATGAACCTGGCCCTGAAGGAGCGAGCGGAGAAGAAGGTCGCGTCAACGTGACTGTGCCTCTTGTTTGGAGGCCCGAACGAGGACCCGGACCGGCCGAGTAGGGGGCCGTTCCCCTTCCACCAGGGGGCTCGATACCCCTCGAGCACGATGCGGCGACACGAAACGCGGCGGGGGCCCTATGTCGCACTTAGAGCGTCGTTGGCGCAGGTGTTGCCAGGCGGTCCGGCGGAGGCACCGGATGCACCACCGCTCCGCGATCACGGGTCGATCCTTTGGAGGTCTCGGAGCTGCCGCTCTGGGCGCTCTCGTCGCGTGCGGTTCCTCCAGCCAGCCGCCCGCCGGAAGCGGGTCGAAGACGGGCACGCTGCCTGGATCCGACGCCGCGGTGGGCGTCGGCGACGTCGACGCGTATGTCGCGGGCGGCTCGGACGCCGCCGGGGGCCCCGGGACCGACGCGAGCGGGACGAATCCCGGAGATCAAGACGGCAGCGTCACTCAGGACGGGTCCGCGACCTCGGACACTGGCCCCTCGAGCGGCACGGACGGTAGTCCGAGCGACGGCTCGCCCGTAGCCCCTTCGCAGGTCCCTTCCGGCTGGAACCTGGCACTCGACGACGAGTTCAACGGGTCGACGCTGGGTCCCGACTGGAGCGTGGGGACCAACCTCACGTCGTTTGTCGACAACGGGATCACCTACTGGAACCCCTACCAGTCGGAGGAAGCGGAGTACCTCACCGCGTCGATGGTCAAGGTCCAGGGCTCCAACCTCATCCTGTCGACCGAAGCGTCCAGCGCGATCAGCGGCCCGTACGGAAGCAAGTCGTTCATCGCCGGCTACGTCACGTCGTACGGCAAGTTCGCGTTCCAGTATGGATACATCGAGTTTCGCGTGGAGATGCCCGACGTCGCGGCCGGAGCTCAATCAGGGCTATGGCCGGCTCTGTGGCTCCTCAACAGCACCTACGCCAACAGCGACGAGATCGACGTTCTCGAGAGCTATGGCGGCGACGAGACCGCCATCCAGATGACCGCGCAGCCAAGCAACTCGGTCGATGCCACGGTCACGCCGGGGTATCACGTCCTCGCGGTCCTTCACGAGGCCACGACCATTTCGTTCTACGTCGACAACAAGCTCGTGAAAGCGTTTACCCAGTCGATGTCGAGCGAGATGGCCATTCTGATGGGCATGCAGCTCGGCAGCGCGGCGTTCGGCTGGCTGCCCGGACCGATGCCGGCGAACTGGCCCGGCGGGATCAACGGACCCATGACGGCCGACCTCAAGATCGACTGGGTCCACGTCTGGACGCCGTAGCCGGCGGTTCCGCGATCTCCTCGGGCGGGGAGGACTGACTCACGCCCCGCCACCAGACGCGCTGGCCGGGCACCGTCGTCCGGTGAAGGACGCGAAGGGCGTCCGGAGTCGCACGGGTCGCGCAGTGCGCGGCGGCGAAGTTGTCGACGACGATCAGGTCGCCCCGGTGCCACTTGTGACGGTAACAGCCGCGGTTCAGGTGCTCGCGCAGGAAGGCGGCGACCTGGGGTTGTTGCTTGCCGGCCTCGTCGACGATCCTCGCGCTCGGCTCCAGGTTTACGTAGAGGATCGTCCGGCCCGTTACCGGATGCTGCCGGACGAGCGGGTGAGCGACGCTCGAGACCTGCGAGATTGTCTTCATCTTCGCGAAGCCAGCCCGGTCCCGCGGATGCAGGCGATCGTAGGCTCCGGCGAGGTCGGCGTAGAGCGTGTCGCCGTCCGCGGTGGGACGGATGATGTGGTGCAGGGTCACCGCGGTGGGCGTCTCCAGGTATGCGCCGTCCGAGTGCCAGTAAAGTCCGTTGTTGAGGTTGCCCTGGTCGACCCGATTCGAGACCCGAAAGATCTCCGGGAACTGAGGAATCACCCTCGTGGGGGCCGAGCACCGGTGGACGCCGCCGCCCAGGACGAACGTGAAGGCGATCTGAAGCCCTGGCTCGAGCGTCCGGCCACGAAAGAGCAAGAGGCCTCGCGCAAGGAGCGCCTCGCGCAACGCCTGAACGCTCTCTCGCGAGGGCGCTTCGCCAAAATCGAAGCCGACGACCTCGACCCCGATACCCTTTCGGATGGGCGAGAGCTTGAACACCCACCCGGGAAATAGCACAAGGCGGAGTTGCTACGTGCTCAGGCCGATGGCCGCCTTCGCCGCCCCGAGACGGGCCCTCACGGGCTGCAGTTGAACCCGTCCCCAGTTCCCGACCCCGTGCAGCTTCCGCTCGCGCACCCGCTCCAGCTCACGCACTTGCTCCCGGCAGTGACCGCCGCGCATTGCGCGTCGCTCGTGCACCAGCACGCCGTCCCGGACGCCGCGCACGCGCCGGTGGGCGAGGTCACGTTGTCGCAGTTGCCGGTGCTGCACGTACCGTCGTAGACGGACGTGGCCTCCGCGCAGTCGGCGCCGTCGAGGTTGGCCGTGCCGCCGCTGCAGTTCGACGCGCTGCCGCAGCCCGCGCCGTTGGCGCTGGCGCCCGACGTCACGTACCCGCAGTGGCCGCTCGAGCAGTCCGAGTCCCGGACACACAGGCACGCCGTGCCGGCCGCGTTCGGGATGGGCGCGGGGGTGAGGGTCGTCGAGCAGGTGTAGTGCCCCGAACCGGCCGCCTCGCCGCTCGTGACCGTCACGTAGCCGTAGGACCCGCCGCCGCCACCGCCGCCGACGTACGTGTAGTAGTTGCTGTAGAAGCAGGCGCTCGGCGCGGGTAAGTGCATGCCCGCGCTCGAGTCGTAGCTCCCCGCGGCGCCGCCCCCCGGCGCGGCGCTCGTGGCGCTGGTGCCCCCGGCCCCCCCGCCCCCGAACCCCGAGCAACTGGTGGAGGGTGTGCATCCCGTGCAGGCGCCGCCAGCCCCGCCCGCGCCGCCGTTCGCGCTCAACATCCCGTTCTGCGTGACGGTCGGCGCCTGGAGCAGGATGTCGCCGGCCGACCCGCCACCCCCGCCGCCCCCTGCGCCGCCGCCGCCCGCGGCTCCGGCGCCGCCGTTGGTCTCGATGGCGGCTCCCGCGCTGATGGTCAAGCTCACGGCGGCCGAGATCTGCACGGCGCCCCCTCCGAGCCCGGCCGCCGCGCCCGTCCCACCCTCACCGCCTTGCCCGCCCGCGCAGCCCCCGAGCAGCGGCGACGCGCCGCTGCTCCCCGACGCCGTCCCGCCTGCGACCAGGTTGACGTTCGCGTTGCCGGCTCCCGTGCCCCCCGCCACCGCCCTGCCGCCGCCTCCCCCGCCGCGAACTCCGCCCAGACTGTCGGCCGTCTCGGTGCCGCCGGTCCCGCAATAGCCCGCGTTGTCCCCTCCCGCACCCGGGGCGGCGGTGCCGCTCGCGCTCGCGTTGACCGTCCCGGAGATCGAGGCGGCGCCGTATACGGCGAGGATGATGGGGTTCGTCCCCGTCAGGGTAAGAGTGACCCCGGCGCTCACCGACAGGCTGTTGAACACGAGGACGTCGACGTTCGGTCCCCCGGACTGCGCGACGTTCGGGATGACATAGGGGCCCGTTCCCCCGCACCACGTGCTCGCGCCGGCCGTCCCCGGGCTCGTGTAGGTCACGTTGCAGCTGACCGTCGTGCCTGCGGCCGGAACGTCGCCCGTGTACGAGCCGGGCGCAAAGTTGGCCGGCGCGTAGCCGAAGCCCGTGTACGCGGCCGTGGGGGTGGCCGGGATGCCGGGCGCGGCGAGGGCGCAGCCGAAGCCGTCCGCCGGCCCCGTTCCCGTGCAACCCGCGCCGCAGGAGAGGTCGTTGTGGCCGGACGCCTCGACGCACTTGCCGCTGCGGCACTGCGAGTCCTGAGTGCAGTAGCAGGCCTGGCCCGCCGCAGTGCACGCCCCGCCCGCCGCGTCGCAACCTCCGACGGGGCACCCGTAGCCCGAGCCCGATACAGGACAGCTCGCGGCGCACACGCCGGCCACGCAGCAGCCGCCGTTGCAGGGCTGGGTCCCCGAGCACGAGGCCACGCACGCGCCCGTCGCCAGATCGCACGACGTGCCCGAGGCGCACTGGGCCGAGCTCGTGCAGTACGGGACGCACGTGCCGCCGACGCAGGCGTTGCCGGTGGCGCAAACGAAGCCGGACCCGCAGCCCCCGCAGTTGTTGTCATCGGTCTGGTAGTCGACGCAGGCGCCGTTGCAGAGCGTGTACCCGGCGTTGCAGGTGAAGGTGCACGCGCTGCCGGCGCACGCGGCGGTGGCGTTGGCGATGCCGGTCGAGCACGCGTTCGTGCACGAGCCGCAGTTGCTCACGTTGCTCGTCGTGTCGACGCACGTACCGCCGCAGAGTGTGGGCGTGGCTGCCGGGCAGCCGGAGACGCACGCGGAGTTGATGCACACGGGCGTCCCGCCGCTGCAGAGGTAGGCGCTGCCGCAGCCGCCGCAGTTGGCGTTGTTGCTCGTGAAGTCGACGCATGCGCCGTTGCAGGGGCTGTATCCGCTGTTGCACGTGAAGGTGCACGCGCTGTGGACGCACGCCGCGGTGGCGTGGGTGACCTGGGTGGCGCAGGCGTTGCCGCAGGTCTGGCAGTCGGCGATGTTGGTCGTCGTGTCGACGCAGCTGCCGCTGCAGAGCGTCGGCGTCGCCGCCGGGCAGCCCGAGGCGCACGAGTACGAGGTCCCCGACCCGACGCACGCGGGAGTGCTCCCGCTGCATGCGTTGCCGCAGCCGCCGCAGTTGGCGGAGTTGGACAGCTGGACGCAGGCGCCGTTGCAGAGCGTGTATCCGGTGTCGCAGGCGAACCCGCACACGCTGGTCACGCACACCGGGTGGGCGTTCGCGACGCCGGTCGAGCACGCGTTGCCGCAAGAGGTGCAGTTGTTCGCGTCGCTGGTCGTGTCGACGCAAGCGCCGCTGCAGAGCGTGGGCGCCGCCGCCGGGCACCCCGACACGCACGAGTAGGCGCCTCCCGTGCCGGCGCAGACGCCCGTGTTGCCGCTGCACGTCTTGCCGCAGCTCCCGCAGTTGGCGGCCGTCGTGAACTCGACGCACTCGCTGGCGCAGAGGTTATAGCCGGGGCTGCAGGCGAAAGAGCACGAGCCGGCGATGCACGTGGGCTGGGCGTTGGCGACGGCGGTGTTGCACGTGTTGCCGCAGCTCCCGCAGTGCTCGGGGCTCGTCAGCGCGACGCACGCCGTCCCGCACGCCGCGAGCCCGTCGAGGCATCCGCCGTCCGGGGCCCGTGCGCCCGCCCCGTCGCCGGAGCCGTCGGGGCCGTCATCCGTGGCGTCGGGCGCGGGGCCGCCGGATGTGTCGTCCGCGCCATACCCGTCGCCCGCGCTCGTCGCGTCGTCAGCGGCCCCGTCGTCCTGCGGGGTCGCGCCGGCGTCGCTGACCACCCCGAACTCGCCCACGGCGCTCTCCTTGGACCCACACGCGCTCAGGGCCGCGAGGGCGGCGATTGCAAGGAGCAGATGGCGCGATCCGCCCATTCTGACGAACTCTACGGGAGTCGAGGCGCGAGCGCCACCGCCGCGACCGCGACCGATGGCGCCCGCTCGGTCGCCCGCCGAGTCGACAGGTCAGTCCGGCGACGGCCTCCCTAATGTTGTCCGACTTCCCCGGTGAGCGCGGCGACCCGGACCGCGTCGACCTCGTCCTTGCCATCGCCAGCAAGGTGGAAATGCAGCTCCCCCTCCTTACTCTCCGTGGAGGCGAACTCGCGGAGGAATGCGACAAGGGGGGCGCCGACGATCTGTCCATCGAGCGCGCGCAGGAGCCGCGCTCCGGGCGCCTTGCCGTCCATGCGGACCGTGAAGTTGTCGGGGAGGCTACGCTCTCCGGTCAATCTCTCCACCGTATGAAGGCCGATGAACCAACGGGGCCCCGACGCATCCTGCGCCGACGCGACCGAGACCACTCGAACGCGCACCACGCAGTCGCCCCGCTGTGTACGGTCGCGCACGAGATCCCGCTCCCGTGGCGACACGGCCGGTTCGATTCCCGAGCCGATGCCTTGTGCCCCGATGCCGTCGTCGAAGAGCTCCGTCGCGTATCCCTCGTAGGCTGGAAGGTACGCGGGGGATACGGGCCGCCGCGCGATCGTTCCCCCGCACGCTGCGCACGTCAGCGTCATGGATAGGGCGACGAGGCGCATCGGAGCGATATGATGGCCAGCGCGAGTGCTCCGGGGATGGTGCATGAATCTCTCCTGAAAAAGATTCGGTGCCCGGCTCCGTGGAAAGGATCACGGTGGGCGTCGACTTTCTCTGGCGATCCCTTCGATGCGGGGTCAGATAGTCTGGGGGGAAGGCTAATGCGCAGGAAGATCATCTCGACGATCGCGGCGGTCATTCTCGGTGCGCACTGCGGCGGGAGCTTCACCGTCGAGGCGCCCCGCGGGGACGCCTCGGTGGACGATGCGGGCAGCACCAGCGGATCGAGCTCGGGGATGGGAAGCTCCAGCGGAGCAGGGACCAGCGCGAGCAGCTCGGGCGGCGCGAGCTCCGGCTCGAGCGGTAGCGGGTCGAGCAGCGGTGGCGCGTCGAGCAGCGCCAGCGGATCGAGTAGCGGAAGCACGTCCAGCAGCAGCGGCGGGTCGAGCACCAGCAGCGGATCGGGCGGAGACGGGGGCGACTGCGATGCCGCGTGCGGAGCGGGGCGGCTTTGCTGCGGAGGCGCGTGCATCAGTCCGTCCAACGATCCCAAGAACTGCGGCGGCTGCGGCGTGCGGTGCGGCACCGGCACCTATTGCGACAACTCGTCCTGCGCGAAGATCCCGTGCGTGACGGAGGGCGGGTCCTGTGCCGGAGGGGCGCTCTGCTGCGGCACCTCGTGCTGCACGGCAGGTCAGCTGTGCTGCGAGCAGGAGGGACCGGTCCAGCTCCTCTATCCCGTCTGCTACACGCCGACGTCCGCGCAGCCAACGTGCCCACCCGGCTGCGCCCCGCTCTGCCTGTGACCCCATGACCGACCGAAACGAGAACGCAGTGCGCGTCAGGGTCCGCGCCGGCACGCAAGCGACGAGGTCCCCCGACCGAGGAGTGCTCCCATGACACGTCTCTCCCTCTCGATTTCGTCCTTCGTCTGCGGTGGGCTCGTCGTCGCCGCGTGCACGGCCACCACCTCTCCCGGTGGGAGCACGGACGGAGGCGGCGCAGACGGCCCGGCCTCCAGCTCGGGGGGCCAGGCCTTGCGCTGGTACTCGACCTGCGGAGATCCCGTGTGCATGACTCCGACCGCCGACGCCGGCCCGCTCACGGACGACGCGGGCGTGCCGTGCCCCGCCGCCGGATCGGCCTGCTCGGTCGACGGGCAGTCGTGCGGGACGTCCAACCCGAGCGTGAACTGCGGCGCGACCGAGGTGTGCGCGAGCCAGGACCCCACGATGAGCCGCGGCGGCTGTCCTATATCGAGCCGGAGTTTCAAGGACGACATCGAGTACGTCAACGCAGAGGGGCTAAAGGAGCTCCATGACGAGACCCTCGGCATGCGCCTGGCCACGTACCGCTACAAGGACCAGTACGCCGACCCGCGTCCCGCGCACCTCGGTTTCATCATCGAGGACGCGCCTCCCGCGAGTCCGGCGGTCCAGTGGTCGCGCGACCGGGTGGACATGTATGGGTACCTCAGCATGGTCGTCGCGACCGTGGAGGTGCAGGAGAAGGAGATCGAGGCCCTGCGGCGCGAGCTCGCGGAGTCGCGGGGTGGGGCGTGCCCGTGACGGACGGGAGCTTTGTCTGAATCAAAACCCGTCGTCGATCGTCGGCGCGGGCTTGGGTTTCGGCTTGGGTCGCGCCGTGGCGATGGGAAGGGGTACGGGGCTGATTGGGCGAGTGACCGGCGTGGGGTTGGGAGCCGGCGCCTGCGGCCAGGCGCTTGTCGTCGGAGTCGCTCCGTCCACCTCTGCGGGCGCCGTCGCCTCGGCTGGTGCTGCGTCCACGGGAGCCACTGCAAGGCGAGTCGGCGCCGGCTCAGGCTCGGCGGAGGGCATGGGCTCCGCGTGCGAGGTCGCCGCTCCCCCGGCGACCCGGGGCGCGGGTGCCGCCGTCGTCAAAGCGCGGAACCAGTCGGTGGACTGCACCACAATCCCGAGCGCGACCGTCGCGACGATGCTCAGCGCCAGCCATGCCCCCGTGCGTGCCCACCGTTGCAGGTCTTGCCGCGAGGGCGACCGCCTCCTCGTCAGCATCGTCTGCACGCTAACCTCACGGGCGGATCCCCGCGGAGCGGGTGGAGCGGGCGGAGCGGGTGCGACCACCTCGTGCGCCGGCGCGACCGGGGCCGGCAAAGCCGACTCTTCCGGGCGGGGTGGCTCGTGGTCAAAGATGACGGTGACGTCGTCCGCGTCATCCTCCGATTGCTCCTCGTGCCCCACGGCAGGCAGAGGCAGTGCGGGCCGAGCCTTCGGCGGTGGCGCTGTGGGAATCGGCGGCAGCGACGCCATGCGGGGCCGGGCGGGGGGCGTCGCCGGGGCCGTGACCTGCATCAAGGTTGCTTCTTGCGCAGATGCGTCCGGCGCCTCGCCCAACACGACGGTGGCGTCCTCCACGTCCATCTCCCCATGCTCCGCGAGCACCCCGCCAGGGGGGGGCGGCAGAGACCGAGCCTTCGGCGGTGGCGGCGTGGGAATCGGCGGCAGCGACGCCACGCCGGTGCGCGGGGGCGACGTCGCGGGCGCCGCGATTCCCATCAGCGTCACTTTGAGCCTGTGTGCGGCCGCGACGGGCGGGGCAGGCGTGGATGCAGCCTTTGACGGTGGCGGCGTGGGAATCGGCGGCAGGGACGGGACCCGGGGCCGGGCGGGGAGCGTCGACGCGGCCGTGATCCCCACCAGGGTCGCCCTGAGCTTGGGCGCGGCCGGGACGGGCGGGGACGTGGCCGCCTCGTGCGATGGCGCGGGGCTCCCCGTGACCGCGGCGTCCTCCGCCTCCTTCTCCTCGTGCTCTTCGTAGGCCAGACCCGCATCCGCCCTGGCGCTCGTCACTGTTTCGATGAACGCCTTGGAGGGCTCGTCGATCTGAATGAACTTGATCCACAGCCCCGCCGGTCGCGTGCTGCTCGCCTGCTCCCGATCGCGGTGCCAGACGACGGTCCCGACCCCCTTGATGACCAGCTGATCGCTCGCGAGCCGGATCTCGAGCTTGACCAGCGTGCCCACCGCCAGCGGTTGTGCAATGTTGACGCAGATTCCGCGCGGACTGACATCGAGCGCATATTTCTCGATGAACTCGTCGACTGTCGCGCTCTTGTAGCGCAGCCTCAGCCGGACGACCCTGGACGGCGAGGCCCTCGCGTCCCCTGCATCATCGCTCGCCATCGCCGATGAATCTACTTCGGATGGGGGTCCGCTGGTTACGCTGGCGGCTCGCCGCGTGTGGGACGTTTCCCGCCGCCGGGCAAAGAGGCCCAGCGTCGATCGAGACTCAATCCGCCCACAGCGTCGCCAGCTCGAGCTCGACGGCGTCGAACGGCTCGGCGCGGACGACGGCGTCGGCTGTGTAGGTCGCCACCCTCAGCCACTTCTCGCGCTCGAGGCGGAGCACCTCGAGCATCTTCGCCAGCGGGTCCACCAGCCACACATGCACGACCGACTCGCGCCCGTACACGTCCAGCTTGTCGCCCCGGTCGAACGACTGGGTGCTCGGGGAGGGGACCTCGCACACCCAGTCGGGCGCGAGCGTGAAGAAGGCCGCATCCATGGGCAGGCGAGGCATGCGCGTCCGGCGCCACCCGCCGAGGTCCGGGACGACGATGTCCTCGCCGAGGTGCAGCTCGGGCTCGTCGAGGATGACCCACCCGCCCGGTCCGTTCCGACCACGGTCGAACGGACCGCCAAGCTCGACTCCAAGCCGCGTCGCTGCCCTCGTGTGCGGCGCGGCAGGACGCGGCTGTGTGTGCAGGACGCCTCGCACCACCTCCGCGACGATGTGTGCGGGCGCGGAGAGCACGTCCCCGTAGGTGGCGCGGCGCTTGGCGGCATCGCCCATGATGCCGTCAGCCTAGCAAAAGGACACCCGGACAGCCGCCATCGTGGACACCGGGCTGACGACGATCCGAGGGTCCCTGGAACCCTCCCGAACGAGGCGCTTAAGAAACTCCTTGCGCTTGGTATACGGTACGTATACTATGAGGCGCATGGACACACTGCGCGGCAAGAAATGCTTCATCACGGGCGCGGCCAGCGGCATCGGGCGTGCGACGGCACTCGCGGCCGCCGCATCGGGAGCGGATCTGTTCCTCACGGACGTGCAGGGGGAGCTCCTCGACGCGACCGTCGCGGAGATCCGCGCCGCCGGCGGGAAGGTCTTGGCTCATCAGGCGCTCGACATCTCCGACTTCGAAGCAGTGAAAGCATTCGCCAACGCGATCCATGCCCGCGCCGGAAGCATGGACGTCGTGATGAACATCGCGGGGATTTCGATCTGGGGCAGCGTCGAGAACCTCGAGCATCGCCACTGGAAGCGAGTGGTGGACGTGAACCTGATGGGTCCCATTCACGTCATCGAGTGCTTCGTTCCAGAGATGATCCGCGCCGAGAAGGGCGGTCACCTCGTGAACGTGTCGTCGGCCGCCGGTCTCTTCGGGCTGCCGTGGCATGCGGCGTACAGCGCGAGCAAGTTCGGCCTCCGCGGAATCTCGGAGGTGCTTCGCTTCGACCTCGAGCGCCACGGTATCGGCGTGAGCCTCGTGTGTCCGGGCGCGGTGAACACGCCTCTGACGGGAACGGTCCAGATCATCGGCATCGATCTCGAGACTCCTGAAGCCAAGAAGTTCAGGACGCAATTCCGCAAGCGCGCGGTCTCCCCGGAGACGGCCGCGGCTGCCATTCTTCGCGGTGTCCTTCGGAACGAGTACCTGGTCTTCACGTCGCGGGACATCCGCGTCGGCCACTGGTTTCAGCGCAGACTGGGCTTCCTCTACGAGCGCGCGATGCGACGCATGAACGACCGATTGAGCCGTGTCGCGCAAATCGCGCCCCGTCATGAAGTGCACCGCCTCTCCGAGGAGCGGGCGTGACATGGCCCGCGTTCCCTACGCCCCGGCCGCGAATCCTGGTTCGGATCACCCGCTCGGGCTCGTGTGCCGCGTGCTGGAAACACTGGGAATCGACAAGGAGGCCACGCAATGAGTCGCGCGGGGGGATGGCCCGGTGGGCTGAAGGGAAGCGCTGCGCTGGCCTTCGCGGTCACGATGGGATGCGGTGGCGCTGGATCGGAGCCCGCCCAGTCCGGCTCCAGCGGCGACGGTGGCACCGAAGCCACCGTCGACGCGGCTCCCTTGAAGGTCACGTGTACGCCCGTCGCAAACGGCGTGGGCGCGGTGAGCGTCAATGGTGCGGCCGCTCGCCAGTACTACGTGGATCTCCCGACGGACACGTCGGGACCGATGGCGCTCATGTTCTCGTGGCACGGCTACAACCAGGCGCCTCTCGACTTCAAGAACATGGTCGCCTTCGACCCGAATGGCGCCTCGATGCCCATCGTCATCGTCACCCCCACCGACACGGGGC